>Ga0207644_10001420_pt1 | contig 15416 bp, 18 predicted proteins | sample KBSS73metaG_FD_184326 | JGI IMG/M metagenome (GOLD analysis project Ga0207644, IMG submission 184326) | Switchgrass rhizosphere microbial communities from Kellogg Biological Station, Michigan, USA - KBS S7-3 metaG (SPAdes) (version 2) | ecosystem: Host-associated > Plants > Roots > Rhizosphere... | reverse complement strand
CGCGGCGCCGTGAGGGCGAGCCAGCCCTTCCTGATGGTACGCGGCAAGGGGTCGAAGGAGCGGCTCGTTCCGATCTCGTCGCGCGCCCAGGCGGCGGTTCAACGATGGCTCGACTTATCGCCTGGCGGCACAGTTTGGCTCTTTCCCAGCGGCAAGGCTCATCTCAGCCGGGTCCGGCTGTTCCAGATCGTTCGAGGAATGGCAGCGGATGCGGGAATTCCGCCGGAGCGTGTCAGCCCGCACGTCCTTCGCCACGCCTTCGCAACGCACCTGCTGTCGGGGGGCGCCGATCTTCGCGTGCTGCAATCCCTTCTCGGTCATGCCGACATCGCGACGACCCAGATCTACACCCATGTCGACAGCGCCCGGCTCGTGGAGCTCGTAAACGCCCGGCACCCGCTGGCAACGCGTTCTCGTTGACCAGAGACGCTCGTTCCGCCTAGTCGCCGCCTCTAATGCAGACTTACCTAGATTTTGAAAAGCCGATCGCCGAGCTTGAGACGCGCGTCTCGGAGCTCCGCGAAACCGCAGCCAGTTCCGAAGACATCGACATCGATGCAGAGGTCGCCAAGCTCGAATCTAAGGCCGACAAGCTCCTCCGCGACACTTATGCAAAGCTGACCCCGTGGCAGAAGACGCAGGTCGCGCGACATCCCGATCGCCCGCATTTCAAGGATTATATCGCGGGGATTGCGGACGATTTCCTGCCGCTCGCCGGCGATCGTTCCTTCGCTGACGACCCGGCCATCGTCGGGGGACTTGCCCGCATCGATGGGCGGCGCGTGATGTTGATCGGTCATGAGAAGGGCGACGACACCGCCTCGCGGCTTCGGCACAATTTCGGGATGGCGAAGCCGGAAGGCTATCGGAAGGCGATCCGGCTGATGCGCCTTGCCGATCGGTTCGGAATTCCCGTCGTGACGCTCGTCGACACACCCGGTGCTTTCCCCGGCGTTCAGGCCGAGGAGCGCGGGCAGGCTGAGGCGATCGCCCGCTCAACTGAAGAGTGTCTCGCTCTCGGAGTCCCGATGGTCGCCGTGATCGTTGGGGAGGGCGGATCCGGCGGCGCGGTGGCGATCGCGACCGCGAATCGCGTGCTGATGTTCGAACATGCCGTCTACTCGGTGATCTCTCCGGAAGGCTGCGCCTCGATCCTGTGGCGGACTGCCGACAAGGCGGCCGAAGCTGCCGAGGCGATGAAAATCACTGCCGCCGACCTTCAGGCGCTAGGGGTAATCGACCGGATCGTAACCGAACCGCTTGGCGGCGCCCAACGCGACCCGGAGGCAGCGATCGGGGCGCTTAAGGGCGCGCTTCTCGAGGAGCTGGACGGCTGCGGGAAGCTTGGACCCGACGAGCTTCGTGCCCAGCGGCGCGCCAAGTTCCTGGCCATCGGCTAGCAGGAACCTACGGCAGTCATTTCCCGTTCACGGTCGCAACGCTTAGTTCGCGGACGAAACGAGGGAATTGCTGCTGTCATGCGTAACAAGGTCCTCCTGCTCGCCGTCGCCGCATTGGCAGTCACCCCGGCCGCGGCGCAGCAACTGCGCTATCTCAACCCGCAGGACGTTGCCGAAGCGCAGCGCGATCACGCGGAGCTGGTGCGTGAGCTGGGAGGCGCGGAGACAGGTCCCCGGGCCGCTTATGTGCAATCGATCGGCCGTCGTGTCGGAGCCTTCTCAGGCATCAACAATCCCGGGCAGGCGTTGCGCTTCACGACTCTCAATTCGGCCGTCGAGAACGCCTTCTCCGTGCCTGGCGGCTATGTGTACGTGACCCGACAGCTGATGGGGCTGATGGGTGACGAATCCCAGCTCGCCTTCGCGCTCGGTCATGAGGTTGGGCATGTCGCCGCGAATCATGCGCACATTCGCGAGCAATATGCGCAACGGAACACGCTCGGCGTCTTCGGCCAGATCATTGGCGCGATCTTCGGGCCGGTGGGGGATGTCCTGCAGGCGCGCTCGAAGCTCAACCTGCTCAGCTTCTCGCGAGACCAGGAATATCAGGCGGATACGCTTGGCCTGAAATACCTGGTCTCAGCTGGCTACGATCCGGGTGGCGGAGCCGACTTGCTGGCGGCCCTCAGCCGCTCGAGCGCTTTGCAGGCGCGCGTGCAGGGGCGCACCAATCGTCAGACGCCCGAATGGGCCAGCACGCACCCGCTCAGCGAGAACCGCATGGTTAGGGAGCTTGATCAGGCTCGGGCGACCGGCAAGCTCGGTTCCGGGGTTCGGAACCGCGACATTTTCCTCAATCATCTGGAAGGCCTCTTCGTCGACGACGATCCTGCACAGGGTGTCATCGAGGGCCCGACCTTCACGCATCCGGACCTTCGCATCCAGTTCACGGTGCCGCAGGGCTATCTCATGTCCAATGGAACCGATGCCGTGACGGTATCTGGTTCGGCCGGGAAGGCTCAGTTCCGCGGAGGCCAGTACAATGGCAAGCTCGACGACGCCGTGCTGCTCGCCTTCCGCCAGCTCACGCGTGGTGAATCCAATTTCCCGGTTCCTCCTCCGCAGCATCTCACCATCAACGGAATGCCGGCTGCGGTGACGACTGCGCGGGTCGGCACTTCCTCGGGACAGATCGACGCGAGCGTCGCCGCCTATCAGTGGGACGCACAGCGGATTTATTACTTCGTGATGCTGACTCCCGGCGGTTACGGCGTTGGACCGTTCACAACGATGATCAACTCGCTCCGCCGGATCTCGCCTGCGGAAGCTACGGCGATCAGGCCGCGAATCATCCACATCGATATCGTGAGACCCGGAGATACGTTGCAATCGCTGAGCAATCGGATGGCCTATCGCGACTTCAGGCTCGAGCGTTTCCTGTCGCTAAACGGCTTGGCGGCGAACAGCACGCTGACGCCGGGGCAGAAAGTCAAATTGGTCGTTTACGGGGCGCGGCGAGCCTGACGGCCCGCCCGCCATTACGGCATGTAAGTGTTCATCGTGTTGGAGAGCTGACCCCACTTACCGCCGACACCGCCGCCCAGCTGCTGCATGCCGCCAATGGCCGCAACGCAGATAAGCGCGCAGATAAGCCCGTATTCGATTGCAGTTGCTCCTCGCTCATCGGCGCCGAGCCTGCGCAACATTGTCCGGATAGCGATCACGCCACCCTCCTCTGATCCACGTCCACGCGTCGGGTTTACGACCGCTGAGGTTAACAACTCTTCCCCGGTATAGAGTTAACGCGCCTTCATCTCTCTTTTGGGGCCCAGGCCGCGAAATGAAGGATTTCAAAGGTTTCCACCGTGCGGGAGTCCTGACCAGCTTCCGCGAACGCAGTGAAAGCAGCGGCCCGCGCATTCTTGCCGATGAAATGCGGCCTGCCATTAAGAATGTTCGTGGAGGCCATCGCCCGCAAATCCGACACCAGTCGGTCCAGCGACTTGTAGGAAACCGCGACACGGTCGATGTCGACTACGGGATGCACGAAGCCGGCATCGGCAAGCAGCGGCGCGAGTGCCGAAGCCTCGATCCGGGGATGCACGTGCGGGGCTGCGACACCCGTCGCAGAGTCCGCGGCGCGCATGGCGTTCCTGAGCTCGGGCAGAGTATCGCCGCCCGACGCGGCGCCGAGGAGGAGGCTATCTTCCTTCAGCCCATGCCGGATCAGGCGAAGCGCAAGGGGAAGGTCGTTGACGCTATCCAGCGTACCGATCGCGAGCATCAAGTCGTACCCGCCCGCTTCGGGTTCCCATGCATCTTCGATCAGGATGCGCCCGTTGGCTCGCTTGGCGAAGAGCGGCCCGGGGTCGGCCGTATCCACGCGTTCGGCAAAAGGGATCAACCGCTCCGACCAGCGCGGATCGGGGCATCCGATGATCAAAGCGCGGCCGAACTTCCTGGGCATCATCCGAAGCCGCTCGAGGCAATCTTCAAGCGCGCGTTCGTAAAGGAACAGCTCCGGGCCCAACCGGGCCGCCCGGTCCCGCCGCCAGGCCCGCAATTCCATGTCGAACAGGTCAGGCATGGCGGCGCTTGTGCGCTGGGCGCGCCCGGGCGACAAGAAGCGATGGTCATCTCGATTTTCCGCGCCGCAGCGCGCCGGGCACTGGATTTCGCGCTTCCGCCACGCTGCGCCGGCTGCGGCACGATCGTGGGCGACGTTCACAGCTTCTGCCCCGACTGCTGGATCAAGGTGCAATTCCTGGGAGAAAGCGGCTGCGCGACATGCGGGCTCCCCCTTGCGGGCACCGAGCAGACGGCATGCGGCCGATGCCAAGCGAAACCGCCGCGCATCCTGCGGACGAGAGCTGCGGTGTCCTACGACGAGCTCTCGCGCGACCTCGCAATCCGTCTGAAATATGGTCGCAAGGTCGCCATCGCGAGAACGATGGCTCGCTACATGGCACCGCTGGTCAGCTTCGAAGGAGAGCCTGTGCTCGTACCGGTCCCGTTGCATCGAGGCCGGCTGTGGAGTCGCGGATTCAATCAGTCGGCGCTCGTCGCGCGCGAGCTATCGCGAAGGCTCGGCATTCCATCCGATCCGCTTGTTCTACGCCGCACCCGAGCAACGCCGGCGCTCAAGGGGATGAGTCATTTGCAACGCCGCAAGGCGGTGGCAGGCGCCTTCGACGTTCGCGACAGGAACTCGGTGGCAGGCAAGACGATCATCCTGGTCGACGATGTGCTCACCACCGGAAGCACGGCTGACGCTTGCGCGCGCACTCTCAAGCGGGCGGGGGCCGCACGCGTCGAACTGGTCACATGGGCCCGCGTGGTGAAACCTTCTCAGTTGATGCGTTGAACGTCATGCCTAATTATCCATGTCGAGTTATTGGGCGTGAAAGGATGTTTGGTGCCGCGTGTTGATATCTACACGAAGACCTTCTGCCCCTTTTGCTGGCGGGCGAAGGGCTTGCTCGAGTCGAAGGGCGTCTCGTTCCAGGAGATTTCCGTCGATTTCGGCGGAGCCGAGAAGGAGAAGATGGTGCAACGAGCGAGCGGTCGCACGACCGTGCCGCAGATCTTCATCGGAGAGACGCACGTTGGCGGCTGCGACGAACTCTTTGCTCTGGAGCGCGCCGGCGAGCTGGATGCGCTGATCGCGGCCTGAACCATGACTCGGATCGCCCTCTTCCAGTCGACCACCGGCATCGATCCGGCGGCGAACGCGCGGGCGCTCCTCGACGCGATCGAGCAGGCGGCCGCGGGCGGCGCAGAGATATTGTTCACGCCGGAAATGTCCGGGCTTCTCGACCGCGACGCGGCGCGCGCGGCGAAGTCGCTCCGGCGAGCGGATGAGGATGAGGTGCTCGCGGCCGTCCGGAAGGCAGCTGCGCACCATCGCATCTGGCTGCACATCGGCTCGCTCGCAGTGCTCGTCGAGGACGGTAAGGTCGCCAATCGCGGCTTCGTCATCGATCGCGAAGGCGAGGTAAGGGCTACCTACGACAAGATTCACTTGTTCGACGTCGACCTCCCGACTGGCGAGAGCTGGCGTGAATCGAACGTCTATTCGGCGGGCAAGGGCGTCGTGCTGGTCAACGGGACCCCGGTCGGGAAGATCGGCTTGACCATCTGCTACGATCTCCGCTTTCCCGGCCTGTTCGCGCGGCTCGCAGAATCGGACGCCGACCTGATTGCTGTCCCCGCGGCGTTCACGGTGCCGACCGGGAAGGCGCATTGGCACGTCTTGCTCCGGGCACGCGCGATCGAAGCGGGGCTGTTCGTGGTGGCTGCGGCGCAGGTCGGGCATCATGAGGACGGGCGAAATACGTTCGGTCACTCGCTGGTCGTCGACCCCTGGGGCGAAACACTCCTGGATATGGGTGAGGAGAAGGGCGTTGGTTTTGCCGACGTGGACCTGAAGCGCATCTCCGACGTCCGTTCGCGAATCCCGGCGCTCAACCACCGCCGACCCATCCCGGACGCGGTCAGCTTATGATCGTCTTCGATCTCCAATGCTCAGCCGATTGCGGGACGTTCGAAGCCTGGTTCCGATCGAGCACCGATTATGAGGAACAGCGCGAGGCGGGCCTGGTCACCTGCCCGGTTTGCCACTCGCCGGACGCCGTGAAGGCGCCGATGGCGCCGAGCGTCCCCCGCAAGAACGCGGACTCGTTAGTCACCGAGCTAGCCAGGCTCCAGACCGAAATGCTCAAGAATTCTCGCTGGGTCGGTGACGAATTCGCGGACAAGGCGCGGGCGATGCACAGCGGCGAGATCGAGCCCGAGCAGGTCCATGGCAGCGCAACGCTCGAGCAGGCAAAGTCTCTCGCCGAGGACGGAGTGCCCGTCGCGCCCTTGCCGCTTCCGGTGACGCCGCCGAACCAGGTGAATTGATTGGCGGGGCCGCTGCCCCTATTCGCAGTATCCAGTGACCCCGTAGCTCAGCAGGATAGAGCATCAGATTCCTAATCTGAGGGCCACAGGTTCGAATCCTGTCGGGGTCGCCAAGAAACGAGGGGCCAACGAATGGCGACGCAGCAAAAGGCCGAGCATCATGCGGGACTGGCCGACCGCCTGTTCACGGAGCATCCGCGCTCGCTTGGAATGAGCTGGGTGGGACATGGCGTTGGCGCTGTTGCGATTGGCGTCAAGCTGGTCGGTGCGGGCGTCGCCTGCATCATTCATGCGGTAGTGCCGGGCTTGTTCACCCAGACAGCCGGGAAGACGATTACCGGCATGTACGATCATATGAACAAGCGAAAGGCCGGCGCCGCAAATCCGGAGGCGTGGCCTGACTACGAGATCTGACCGCATACCGGTCGCGATTGTCGGGGGAGGCGCTTCGGGAACGATTCTCGCCGCGCAGCTAGCGAAGCGCGGGATCCGCACCATGCTCATCGATGGCAGCGGCCGGATGGGCCGCGGCATCGCTTACTCGACGACTGAGCCGGCGCATTTGCTCAACGTTCGTGCCGAGGGGATGAGCGCCTGGGCGGGCGATCCCGACCAATTCGCCAGGCGCTATGCAAAGGAAGGCGGTGATCCACGGGGTTTCGCGCAGCGCCGCTTTTTCGCGGGCTATCTGGGCGACCTGCTCGACCAGGCGGTGGCGAGCGGCCACGTCGAACTGGTCGAAGCGACCGTCGCAAGCGGCGCTCGCAATGGAGCCATCTGGAAGATCGAGCTGGACGACGGATCCTCCATTGAGGCGGAAGCCCTGGTCTTGGCCGTCGGCAACCAGGAACCGGCGGAGTTGGGCGCGTTCCAGGGATCGGGTTCAGGTTTCATCGGCAATCCATGGGGACGTGACGCGCAAGCTGCGGTCGCGGATCTCGCGGCTTCGGGAGGGGACGCGTTGCTCGTTGGCACCGGGCTCACGATGGTCGATCTCGTTCTTTCGCTTGACGCCGCCGGCCACCAGGGCCGGATCGTCGCGCTATCCCGGCGGGGGCTTGCCCCTCGCGCTCATGGCGATTTCGAGCCCGTCTCGGTCGAAGCCGGAGAGCTGCCGCGAGGTCTCCGGCCACTCTTTCGCTGGCTCCGCCGCCGAAGCGCCGAGCTCGGCTGGCGCGCTGCCATCGACAGCCTCCGGCCGCATAGCCACCAGATCTGGCAGGGCCTGAATCACGACGAGCATCGGCGGTTCCTGCGCCACGTACGCCCGTGGTGGGACGTGCACCGTCATCGGATCGCGCCCGAGGTTGGCGCAACCATCGCCCAGCTGGTCGCGGACGGCCGGCTCGAGATTGTCGCCGGCAGGATCGTGGGCGCGCGAGACACAGCGAACGGGATCGAGGTTGATTATAGAAGGCGGGGTGCAGCGGCGTCGCAGACAGAGATCTTCGCCTACGCCTTCAACTGCACGGGCCCGCTTCATTCGATCTCGCGAACGAAGAATAGCTTCCTCCGTAGCCTGCTGGACAGCGGGGAAGCAAAGCCCGACCATCTCGACATCGGCGTCGAAGTCGATGGAACCGGGCGGGCCGGTGAGCATCTATGGGCCATGGGGCCGCTGACGAAGGGCCGCTATTGGGAGATCATTGCGGTGCCGGACATTCGGGAGCAAGCGGCCCAGGTGGCAGATCAAATAGCGAAAGAGCTGAAGGCATGAATTCCGCTTACGATCATGGCGAGCCGGACGATGGCGACCTCGTAGAGTCCGCGCCGTCCTGCGAGATTCCAACGGACGTGAGCAACGCCATCAAGACGCTAATCCGCTGGGCCGGCGACGATCCAGATCGCGAGGGGCTCCTCGACACCCCACGTCGCGTGGCGCGTGCCTGGCGCGAATATGCCAAGGGGTACCAGGAAGATCCGGCCGTCCATCTCAGCCGTACGTTCGAGGAAGTCGGCGGCTATGACGAGATCGTGCTGCTGAAGGACATCCCCTTCCAGTCCCATTGCGAGCATCACATGGCGCCGATCATCGGCAAGGCAGCCATCGCTTACCTACCGCGGGACAAGGTCGTCGGGATCAGCAAGCTCGCCCGCGTCCTTCACGGTTATTCAAGACGCCTTCAGGTGCAGGAGCGGCTGACGGCACAGGTCGCCGATGCGATCTGGGAGCATCTTCAGCCCAAGGGCGTCGCCGTGGTCATTTCGGCCACCCATGCCTGCATGACCGCGCGCGGCGTTTCGACCCCGGGCGTGATGATGACCACCAGCCGGATGATGGGCACCTTCCGCGAGGACGAGCGAAGCCGCCGAGAGGTGCTCGCGCTGATGGGTTACTGAACGGCAAGCGGGGCAGCTCCGCTGGCCTGAGAGCTGCCCCGCGCCCCACCCCGTTCCAGGGGTGGCCGTCCTTTTCGACGAGTCAGCTAGGCGTCAGAGTGGGTCTCCATCCCATGCTTAAGGTGGCTCATCTGGTCATGGCCTGACTTGATCGACTGATAGCAGCGCTCGACAAGGTCGTGCGTTTCACCATTAAGATCGCCGCTCTGCAGCGCCGCCTGCCATTTCTCCTTGAGATAATCCTCGCCGCGCTCGACCTCGTTGATGATCGCTTTCTCATCGCGTCCTGTTATCGCGGCCTTCAGGTCCTCGAAGCGCTGGTGCGTCTTACCCAGGAAGGATCCGTCGTCTTCTGGATTGCCGTCGAGGCGCCTCACTTCGGCACGGAGTTGTTCGACAACTTCTTGCCGCTCACTCGCCCGCTGGCGGAAGATTTCGCGGAAGCGCTCGTTGTCGATGTTCTGAGCGCTGTCTTCATAGCCGTTGATGCTGTCGATCGTCGTGGCGATGAGCGTGTTGAGCGTGCTGATCGTATTGGAATGTTCGGCCATCATTTACTCCACTGCTGATGGGATTGGTTCGGAGCGACAACGCCTGAGCTCGCAAGGCGATGCGGACGACCGGTCGAAAAATCTGGCCCCCGGCCCCTTATTGCTGTCAGTTCGTCCTTTCATTGGCGGCATGGGGGCGAGTCGATGGCACTGACGCGGAGAACCCTGCTCGAGCAGATCGGGCGCGCAGGGGGTGTGGGCGCTGCCTATATGGCGATGGAGACGCTCGGCCTTGCAATCCCGACGCCGGCCGCGGCCGAAGGTTTTGGGCTTCCGGCGGCGAGCGGGAACGGCCGTTCCGTCGTCGTGCTCGGTGCCGGGATCTCCGGCCTCGTGTCCGCTTACGAGCTCCAGCGCGCGGGTTATCGCGTCACAGTCCTTGAAGCGCGCGACCGGATCGGCGGACGTGCGTGGAGCGTCCGCAATGGCACTCGTATCGTCCAGAAGGGACGTCCCGATCAGGTCGCGCACTTCTCGCCCGGCCTCTATTTCAACGCAGGGCCCGCGCGGCTTCCGTCCACCCACCGGGTGATCCTGGGTTATGCGCGAAAGTTCGGCGTCGGCCTCGAGACCTTCGTGAACGTCAATCGAAATGCCGGGTGGGATTTCGGCGGGAAGGTCCAGCCTGAGCGACGGATGGTCGAGGACATGCGGGGCCAGCTCGGCGAGCTGCTCGCGAAGGCCATCGACCGCAAGGCGCTCGACGGCGTTGTCTCGGCCGACGAGGTCGCAGCCGTCCGGCAATTCCTGGCGCCCTATGCGTCGCTCGACGCCAAGGGCAATTATTTGCCTTCGGGCTCATCGGGCTGGGCGGTCGACGGCGGAGGCTATTCGCAGGCGCCGGTCCCGCTGAAGGCGCTCGGAATCAAGGAATTGGCGCCCACGCCGGCGGTGACGCTGCCTTATCTGTTCGAGCATATCTGGGACATGCAGTCGACCATGCTGCAGCCAGTCGGCGGGATGGATCGAATTGCGCATGCGATCTACGGTCAGGTGAAGCCGCTCGTCCGCATGAACGCGCCGGTCACGGCCATTCGCCGCACCGGCGATCGCGTCCGGATCGAGCATGGGCCGGGGAAACAGGTTACCGAGGCCGATTATTGCGTCTGCACGCTCGGCGCTAACCTGCTCGACAAGATTCCGAACGACTTCTCAGCGCCCAAGAAGGCGGCATTCAAGACCGTCAATTATCTGGCGAGCGTGAAGGTCGCGTTCGAGGCGCCGCGTTTCTGGGAGACCGATGACAATATCTTCGGCGGTCTCGCCTGGACGGACCGAGCCAACGAGAATGTGATCTATCCGTCGAGCGGTTATGCTTCGCCGCGGGGCGTGTTGGTCGCTGCATATGTCGCCGGCTGGACCAACCAGGACAATCCGCAGAAATTCGCGGCCTACAGCAATGAGGAGCGGCTGCGGATCAGCCGCGAATCCGTCGAGGCGCTCCATCCGGGTCGTTCGAAGCTGCTTTCCAATGGTGTGTCCGTCGGTTGGGGGCTGATCCCTTTCTCCGAGGGTGTCGGAGCGCTTTGGCCGGACGGACCGGGCGGCGACGGCGCTCGCGGTGCGACCTATGCCGAGCTCTTGAATCCTGAAGGGCCAATCGTCTTCGCGGGTGAGCATTTGAGCTACCAGGGGTTGTGGCAGGAGGGCGCGGCGCTCTCCGCGCACGAGGCATTGAAGCTCCTGGCGTCGATGACGAAAGCGAAGGCGGGCAACGCGGCAACAGCGGGGACCTGATCTCGCTAGCGCTGCAGACTATCCCGCAATAGAAGGCTCGGGCTCGACAAAAGGGGGAACCCAAATGCGCCTTTCGAATGCCCTGGCACTGTCGTTACTTCTTGCATCTCCGCTCGCCGCCAAGACCGCCGCGCCGGCGGCAGCCAACGTCACTGCGGCGGTTGCCGATACGGCCAACCGGACCCCCGACAATGTAAAGCTCGACGAGGGACGGAAGCCTGCCGAGTTGCTTCAATTCTTCGGGCTTCGCCAGGGCATGCAGGTGCTCGATATGTTCGGCGCCAACAAATATTGGTCGGAGATCATGGCGCCGGCGATCGGGCCGAAGGGTCACGTCACCGTCTGGCAGGCGTCCCAATTTCTCAACGACGACCGCAAGAAGGCGTTCGACGAATTCGCCGCCAAGCATCCGAACGTGAACCTGATCTCGAGCCCGTTCGAGGCGCCAGATCTGCCGGCGGGCAAGTTCGATTTCGCGCTGATCAACCTCGACTATCACGACGTCTATTGGGAGAATGCTCAGCGCAAGGTCGTGCGCCAGGAACCGGGCCCGTGGCTGAAGAGGCTCTACGCCGCGATGAAGCCCGGCGGGATCGTCGGGGTCGTCGACCATGTCGCGGCGCCGAATGCCGACGTTCGGGCGACGGTCGACAAGCTGCATCGCATCGATCCGAAGGTCGTCGAAGCGGATTTCAAGGCCGCCGGCTTCGTCCTTGCGGGAACGAGCGACATGCTGCGCAACCCGGCGGACGATCACAGCCTGCTCGTCTTTGACCCCAAGATCCGGGGCAAGACGGACCGGGCGGTATTCAAGTTCAAGAAGCCCCGTTGACCAGCAAGGCCGTTAAGCCCGCGAAGGAATCGGGCAAGCAGAGCTTCCGCGCTTATTATGCGCTGGGGGCGCTCGTCGTCGGCCTTGTGGCGGGGATGCTGGCAGGCAATCTCGCCGAGGGAGTTCGAAGCGGCGCTCTCGGCGTTGCCTCGTTCGTCGGCACCTTGTGGCTGAACGCGCTGAAGATGACGGTCATCCCGCTGGTCGTGGCCCTGCTCGTCGTCGGTATCGCCAAAAGCGCCGAGGCCGCGCAGGCCGGTCGGATCGCCGGGCGGTCCGTGCTGTGGATCGTGATCATCTGCACGGCCTCCGCGATATTCGGCGCGGTTTCCGTCGTTCTGTTGACGGACATGTTCCCGCTGTCACGAGACACGGCGCAATTGCTCCAGAATGCCCTCGCGAACGTCGATCAGCAGTCGACGGGCCCGCTGCCCGGCGCCGCGGAGTTCTTCAAGGGCGTCGTTCCGCCAAATGCGATCGCGGCCGCCAGCAACGGCGACATTCTACCCCTGACGGTCTTTTCCGTCGTCTTCGCTCTCGCCCTGACGCGTATTCCCGCGACGGGGCGCCGCGCGGTTGTCGGCTTCTTCGACGCGATCGGCGAAGCATTGCTGGTCGTCATTGCATGGGTGTTGGCCATCGCGCCGCTGGGTGTCTTTGCGCTGGCCTTCACCGTCGGCTCAGCTGCCGGTGGCGCGGCCTTCGCCGGCCTGGGCCATTATGTCGTCATCATCTCGGTGATCGGCATCCTGGTGACGGTCGCGGCCTATCCGCTGGCTGCAATCGCCGGGAAGGTGGGGATGGGGGCGTTTACGCGCGGCCTGATCGCGCCGCAGGCGGTCGCCATTTCGACCCGTTCGTCGCTCGCATCCTTGCCGGCAATGCTAGCCTCGGCGCGGTCGATGGGCATTCGCGAAGAGGTCAGCGATGTCACCTTGCCAATCGCGGTCGCCTTGTTCCGTGCGACCGGTCCGGCGATGAACACCGCAGTCGCATTCTATGTGGCCCATTGGCTCGGGCTCGAGCCGACCCTGGCGCAGATGATCGCGGCGACCGCCGTTGGGGCAGTAATGAGTTATGGAGCCGTCAGCCTTCCCGGCGAAGTCAGCTACATCAGCTCTATCGCCCCGATTGCGCTGGCGCTGGGCGTCCCGATCGCGCCGTTGGGATTGCTCGTGGCGGTCGAAATGGTGCCCGATATCTTCCGCACGGTGGGCAATGTGACTCACGATGTCGCGCTCGCCGGCATCGTGGACAACCAGACCCGGTCCGACCCCCAAAGCTGAACGCCAGCTTACAAAGTCGCCCGAAATCTGAACGTTAGCTGACCACCGTTCGTCGATTCAACCGCTGACGAACGGCTTTCGTCGGGCCGCCGACGAGTCACCGACCGGTCATCGACGGACGCACGACCGCGTAACGATCGCGGCGCATATGGACCCTGCGACGCGGGGCATTCCCCTCTCCATTCCCCAGGCCCCGCGTCGCAAAAGGGAGATGTACGATGTTGAAGACCCTTCCCGCGCTTGCCGCACTCGCAGCGGCTTCGGTGCTTGTTCTTCCCACCGTCAGCAATGCGGCGGAAAACGCATCGGTCCGAGTCAGCTATGCGGACCTGAACCTCACCACCAATATCGGCCAGGGCAAGCTCCAGCGCCGCGTGGCATATGCTGCCCGTACCGTCTGCGACACGGCTGCGCCGCTGGATCTCAAGTTTCAACGCGCCGTGACCGAATGCCGCGATGACACGATCGCGAACGCGCAGCCGGCCATCCAGGCGGCGATCGGCAAGGCTCGTCATCCGAGCGTTGAAGTGCTCGACGCCGCGGCCTTGATCATTTCCGTAAAGTGAAGCCGCACACCCCGCGCGAGCGCTGAGCCTCTTCAGCGCTCGCGCCTCTGTTTTCAGGAGACATCTATGTTGCGCAGACTTGCGCTTGTCAGCGCGGGCATCCTTGCGCCTGCGACTTCAGCGGTTGCCGCGAACAATCAACTTCATGGCTATGACCGGGTCACCGCCAGCGTTCATGTCGGCGACCTCGACCTCAGGACGTCCGAAGGTCTCGCCGAATTCGACCGCCGGGTTCAGCTGGCCGCAAAGAAGGTTTGCGGAACCGTCGATTATCGAGACCGCGCCGCCCTCGCTACCGTGACGGACTGCGTCGAGTCCGTCAGGAAGTCGGCGCGCTTGGGCTAATGAGAATTCGGCCGATGGTCGCTTGGCGACCGTCGGCCTTTTAACGTCCGGCGATTGCCCGGACGCGATCCGAATAGAGGCGTCCGACTGGCTGCTCCGTGCCGTCGGATAATCGCGCGATCCAGCGGCCCGAAGGATTGCGCGTGAACCCGGCGATGAAGTCCTTCCGAACGATCGCGGACCGATGCAGCCTTACAAACAGCTCCGGATCCAGGCCGTCTTCGAGCGCTGCCATCGAATGATGGATCAGCCAGCTTCGACGACCGACATGGAGGCGCATGTAATCGCGCTCGGCCGATACCCGGTCCACGTCCCGCGCGGCGATCCGGACCAGGCCCGACAGGTCGGAAGCCCAGAATTCCTCCAGCCACTGCGACGATTTGCCAGGCGAAGGTTGCGCACTGCGCTGCTCAAGATAGGCGCGGGTGCGATCGAGGGCCCGCTGCAGCCGGTTCGGGTCGACCGGCTTCATCAGATAATCGACGGCCTCGACCTCGAACGCGGCGACCGCGAACTGGTCGAACGCCGTCACGAATACGACGGCGGGCGAGGGGTTTTGCGCGGCCAGGGCGCGCGCGACGCCGATCCCATCGAGGCCAGGCATCGCGATGTCGAGCAGCAGCACATCGGGGTGCAGCGCTTCGGTCAGGTTGATGGCGCTGTCGCCGTCGCTGGCAGTTCCGACCAGCTGCGCGCCCTCGGCGCGCGCGAGCAGCAGCTGCAGCCGCTCGGCGGCTAGCGGTTCATCATCGGCAATCAGTACGCGAAGCGGGTCACTTTCAGACATTCGTCTCCACCGGCATTGTGAGCGACACTTTGAACCCGCCGCCGCTCATTGGTCCATAGCGGCAGCTTGCGCGGCCGCCCCAGCGCGCTTCGAGGCGTTGGCAGACGTTGGCGAGACCGAGACCGGTTCCCTCGTGGGTGGCGGCCGGAAGCTCGTCCTTGCCGCCATGTTTCAGGCGATTGCTGATCTCGAGCACCATGCGGTGGTTATCGAGATGGCGCGCCTCGATCCGGATGACGACCGCCTTCCGGCTCTTCGAGACGCCATATTTGATCGCATTCTCGACGATCGGCTGCAGCAGCAACGCCGGCATGCGCGCCTGTTCGAGCTCGGTCGGCACGTCGATCTCGACCGTGAGACGGTCGGGGAAGCGCGCCATTTCGATGTCGAGATAGAGCCGCTGCAGGTCAATCTCTTCCGCCAGGCTGACATCGGCGCTGGGATCGAGCGAGAGGCTGGTGCGGAAGAAGGTCGAAAGCGCCAGCAGCATGGTCTCGGCGCGGTCCGAACGGCCAGTCATCACCAGTGACGACAGCGAGTTCAGCGTATTGAACAGGAAGTGCGGGTTCACCTGGTATCGAAGGGCTCGCACCTGGGCGGCTTGCGCCGCGCTTTCGGCGATGGCGAGGCGCCGTTGAGCACCCAGCGCTGCCGCTTGCGCCTGGTTCGC
>Ga0207644_10001419_pt1 | contig 15446 bp, 17 predicted proteins | sample KBSS73metaG_FD_184326 | JGI IMG/M metagenome (GOLD analysis project Ga0207644, IMG submission 184326) | Switchgrass rhizosphere microbial communities from Kellogg Biological Station, Michigan, USA - KBS S7-3 metaG (SPAdes) (version 2) | ecosystem: Host-associated > Plants > Roots > Rhizosphere... | reverse complement strand
AAATTCGATATTTTTGTAAATGCGATTTTCTGAACAATCAAGAGTGTGGATATACCAATCGGATAGGGAACTATACGATGATGAGGTAAAACAGTTACATGAAATTTTAAACAATTTTGCCTCCGAATGGACCGCGCACAACAATCAGCTTAAAGCCAAAGCCGAGATACGGTATAATCGTTTTTTAATACTGATAGTTGATGAAAGCCAGGCGGGCGCCAGCGGTTGTTCTATCGACAAATCCGTCAACTTCATCAAAAGGCTGGAACAAGAATTCAAAATCAATCTTTTAGATCGCTTCAATCTTGCTTATCGTGCCGGGGAGAAAGTACTTTCGGCTCCGCGCGACGAGTTTGAAGATTTATTAAGATCAGGCAAGATCAATTCCAGTACCATCGTCTATAATAACCTGGTGCAAAATCTGGAACAACTGGAAACCAAATGGGAAGTGCCATTTAAAGATAGCTGGCATAACCAATTATTTGGAAACCTTGTTACCGACTAATCCAAGATCAATCTATTTTATCGAATCGGGTTGGTTTTTCATTTGGTGATTCAATAAGGAAATACCGTTTACCCGTTTCTTCTTTGAAAACAATATCCATTTTTTCGTTCTCATAAATAAAGAAACCGTCTTTGGCAAAAGGCACTAGCTGCAGTGGTATGTTGCCGTCTTTAAGAAATAGGGCATTATTGTCTACATAAAATATCAGTTTACTATCCGGATTGCCGGCAATCTGATAAGTGCCTGTATATTTGCTAAGCTCGCTTGCAGCTACGGCAATTGGTTTATGCTGGTTACAATAGAAAAATTTGATGGCATTTTGCATTACCTGTGCCAAAGCTGCGCCGTGGGCCGCGTTGGGTGTAATGCCGGTTAGCAGATTGAAATCTTTGAAATTTTGCTTATCGACGTAAGTCTTGAAATCATTAATGTGTTTTACATTATCATGCTCATATGACCCTACTCCTAAAAATACTTTAGTATTTAAATCTTTATGCGTCGCGAAATATTTCTTCGCCTCGATCATCAGATCATTTCCTGCGTTACCAGGGGCACCAATACCGATCATATTAAACAGCCCCGGATGCTCAAATAGCACGTAAGTGGTAAACATGCCGCCGAGCGAATAGCCATACAATGTTTTATTGTCAGTCACCCGGTATTGCTTTTCGATAAAAGGCATAACTTCTGTTTGAATAAAATCCAGAAATTTCAGTCCGCCTTTTCCCGGATCAAGATCCCTTGATCGTTTATTGGGTCTGTTGCCATATCCTATACCAACAATCAGCGGTTCGGTAGTGATGCTATAATCCTGTCGGAGCATGTTAAAACAATTCATGGCCACAGTCATGTTCCAGTCGCCATCGGTCATATAAAGTACCGGGTATTTGGTTTTTGAGGTATCATACCCTGGCGGGAAATGGATGTATATGGTAAAATCGTCGCCAATGGTTTTCGATGTAAAATCCCATTGTACGATCTCTTTCTCAACATAAGGTGTTGCAGAAGTGCTCTTTGGCTGACCAAAAGTGACAGAATAACTGATGAAGGCGATAAGCAAAGTAACAGGTAAAAACTTTTTCATAGGGGACAGTTGATATCTAACAGACGCGGATTAGCTAAAAAGGTGACAAACAAGATTGAGTATTAAAATAGCATTTGATACTGATAATTAAATAGAATTCCATTAATTTTATTCACCATGGGACAATTTGACGACCGTATAGACGCTTATATCGCCAAGTCGGCTGATTTTGCTAAGCCAATTTTAATTCATATCCGTGATGTGGTGCATCGTGCATCGCCTTTAATCAATGAAACTGTTAAATGGGGAATGCCCTTTTTTGACTACAAAGGACCGGTTTGTATGATGGCCGCATTTAAACAGCATTGCGGGTTCGGTTTCTGGAAAGCGTCCAGGTTAAATGACCCGGAAGGCTTGCTCCAGGGAAGTGACGCCGAAGCGGCTGCCGGCAGTTTCGGTCGTATTGAAAGCATGCACGACCTGCCTTCTGATGAAGCCCTGATCGATTTCATTCACCAAATGATAGCGATCAACGAAAGCGGCGTGAAAGAAGTCAAAAAGCCATCAGCTCCCAAAGCAGAGATACCGATGCCTGATGATTTTGATAAATTGCTTAGAGATAATCTAGCCGCGATGGGCAACTACGAAAAGTTCAGCCCCTCAGGCAAACGCGAATACCTGGAATGGTTTGTTGAAGCCAAAACAGAGGCCACACGCGAAAAACGGATGCAACAGGCTTTGGAATGGATAGCTGAAGGGAAGACGAGAAACTGGAAATATAAATAGTAGTTGAATGGTTGAATGAGTTGATTAAGTTGGATTGGTTGAATACATTAACCTAATCAACCATCTAACACAATCAACTTAATCAACTCAAAAATCAAGCGGCCCCAACCTTCGCATATTCTTCCGGATCAGATATTGGCGATGTCTCACATAATCACTCGGACTGGTAGGCGACCATTTCAGTGGATCGGGGAAGATAGAAGCAATGGCTGCTGATTGGTAAGTATTCAGGTCGCTGGCTGATTTGTGATAATAATTTTGCGCAGCAGCTTCGACACCATAAATACCGTCACCCATTTCTATCTCGTTTAGGTACATTTCCATAATGCGTTTTTTGCTCCAGAACAATTCTATCAATATGGTAAAATAAGCTTCAAAGCCTTTGCGCACATAGGAGCGCCCCGGCCACAGGAAAATATTTTTGGCGGTTTGCTGCGATATAGTGCTTCCGCCTATCAATTTATGACTGTGCGAATTTTTGTCAATTGCCTTCTCCATCGCTTTAAAGTCGAACCCGAAATGGTCCAGGAATTTCTGGTCCTCAGCAGCAACGGCAGCCCGCTTCATCGGGTCGGAGATATCGTCAAAGTCGATCCATTTTTTGTCGATCTTCCAGTCTTTTCCATCTGCCTTACGCTCAAACCCGCGACTAACCATCAGCCAGGTAACCGGAGGGTTAACGAAACGGTACAGCAATACCCATAAAATACTAATCGCGAAGAAAAGTATAAGGGCAAGTTTAAGGATACGTAGGATAAGCTTCAGGATGCCGCCGCGTTTCATGTTTCGAAAGTATCGTTTTGATTTCGGATTTTTCGCCTGTTGTTTATTTTTTAAGGTGCTCAAGGAGGATTTCGCCGTTTCGAATGTTCGATTAGAATTTATTATTATGCCCTTATACTGATATTAAATAAAAAAGGTGCTTAGTTTACACTAAACACCTCTAATTTTTTTAATTCCGGATTCAGATTTCCGAAATCAACTTACTCTGCTACTACTTCAAACGGAACTTTAACTTTCACTTCTTTGTGCAGGTTCAGGTTTGCGGTATATTCACCAACAAACTTAGGTTCTGCATCAAAAGTGATACGGCGACGGTCAACTTCAAAGCCTTCTTTTTTCAAAGCGTCAGCAATTTGAATAGTATTGATCGCACCAAATATTTTACCGGTTTCGCCAGCTTTTGCACCGATGGTCAGTTTTACACCTTCCAGTTTAGCTGCAATAGCATCAGCGTCTTTACGGATCTTTTCTTGTTTGAATTGCGCCTGTTTCAGGTTTTCAGCTAAAACCTTGCGGGCAGATTCAGTAGCCAGTGTAGCAAATCCTTGAGGGATAAGGTAGTTACGGCCATAACCTGGTTTTACCTTTACGATTTCGTCTTTCTCACCGAGGTTCTTTACGTCTTGTTTTAAAATAACTTCCATTGTTTAAACCTCCTGATTATTTTAAAGAATCTGTTACATAAGGCAGTAAACCGATGTGGCGTGCGCGCTTAACAGCCTGAGCCACTTTACGCTGAAACTTTAATGAAGTACCGGTAAGGCGGCGAGGTAATACTTTACCCTGGTCGTTTACGAACTTTAATAAGAAGTTTGCGTCTTTGTAATCGATATACTTGATACCGTTTTTCTTAAAGCGGCAGTATTTTTTACGTGTATCGTCCACCTTGGGAGCGGTAACGTATTGGATTTGTTCGTTAGCCATTATTTTGCTGCCTCCTCTGCTTTAACGGTTTTCTTTTGATTGAAAGCACCACTGCGTTTTTTTTCGTTGTAAGCAGTAGCGTGTTTATCCAGCGCAATAGTCAGAAAACGCAAAACGCGTTCGTCACGTCTGAACTCAATCTCCAATTTGTTAATTAATTCACCCGGAGCCTTGTATTCAGTTAAGTGATAGTACCCTGTGTTTTTCTTTTGAATAGGGTACGCTAGTTTCTTCAAACCCCAATTATCCTCCTGGACAATTTCGGCTCCGTTATCTTTTAAGAATTTGCTGTATTTGGCAATAGCCTCTTTAGCAGTTTCTTCAGATAACAACGGGGTAAGAATGATTACGGTTTCGTACTGTTGCATTATCTTGCTTTGTTTTAATGTTTTACCCGCACTAAACGGGGCTGCAAATGTATCAAGAAAATTTCAAATTTTCAAGCAGATAATAATTGTATTTTGAAGCCGGCAAAAAATTAAATTATTTGTCGCATTTTGCTGCCGGTTAGAAAAACCCTAATAACTCTTGTCATGAAAAAATTTTTATCAGTATTTGTCATTTTGTCCTGCCTGTTTATTCAAGGATCATTTGCGCAGACCGAACGCGTTCCTGGACCGGCTGAGCGCAGAATAACTGATTCGTTATGTGTAGCAATTAACAGACTTGATATGTCAAAAGTTGGCACCGGTAAAGCTGCCGAAAGCGCCTTTATGGATTGTTTTATGAAGCAATCGGCTTTATTTGAAGATGTTGCAAATGAACGTAAGGTGCAAATGGAAGATAAGGCAGCAATGCACCAGATGGGGAGTGATATTGCCAAAAACCTGTTGAAGATGAAATGTGATGGGTTTATGAAGTTGGCATTAAAGATGGCTGATAAAAGTGGCGCACCGTTATCAGAAACCGCGTCCGGTACTCTTAAACGCATAGATACAAAAGGATTCAATTATATCGTCTTAACTGCTGATGATGGTAAAGAGATGTCTTTCTTATGGTTGCGTCAATTCGCGGGATCGGAGAAATTTATGAATAGTGGTACTGTCTACGCAGGTAAGAAGGTGACGATTAACTATCAGGAACTGGAAGTTTATTTGCCACAGGCGAAAGGATACTACAAGGTTAAAGAAATTGTATCGCTAAGTGTTGAATAAGATTATAAATAGCCGTAAATTGTAAACAATATCAATTAAGAACATAGTGAAATTTGTGAAAAAATGTATGCTTGTTTTTGACAAAACTTATATAACATTGTATATCAAATAAACGAAAACGCTAAATTTTTAAAATATACGATCATGCTAATCACTGATCTTGAAATGGATGAGGCATTAATAGTTAATTCCTCATGGGGACCTGAAGACGAAAATTGGGAAGAAGAAGATGATGAAGATTTTGAGGATGAGGACTTTGACGACAGGCTCCAGGATATGGATGACCTGCATGAAATCCAGGTAGATGATGACTTGGGTGAGCCCGCTGTTGATGATGACGATCATCTTCCGGATGAGTATGAAGAAGAGGATGATGAATAGTCACCCTCTTAATATTCTCAACATTCCTGTTACCGGGTCTTTAACTTAAGGCATATTCTTGCTACCTTAGTGGCTGTGGAGAATTTTATTGTATCGGCACGTAAGTACCGTCCGGCTACCTTTGAAAGTGTTGTAGGTCAGCAGCATATTACCAATACGCTAAAAAACGCGATCAGGAATAACCAGCTCGCGCAGGCATTTTTGTTCTGCGGGCCGCGTGGCGTGGGTAAAACTACCTGTGCCCGTATCCTTGCTAAAACCATCAATTGCGAGAATCTGCAACCTAATGGTGAAGCGTGCGGTGTGTGTGCGTCGTGTACTTCCTTCCAAAATGGTAACTCATTCAATATCCACGAGCTGGATGCCGCGTCCAACAACTCCGTCGATGATATCCGCAGCCTGATAGACCAGGTGCGTATACCACCACAGGCCGGCAGATATAAGATATACATTATCGATGAGGTGCACATGCTGTCGCAAGCGGCCTTCAATGCCTTTTTGAAGACACTGGAGGAACCTCCTCATTATGCCATATTTATACTGGCAACTACCGAAAAGCACAAAATACTTCCTACCATATTATCGCGCTGCCAGATATTCGATTTTAACCGGATCAGGGTAGAGGATATGGCCAATCACCTGGCATCCATCGCCAATAAGGAAAGCATTAAATACGAACCGGATGGCTTGCACATCATCGCCCAAAAAGCTGATGGTGGGCTACGTGATGCCTTGTCGATGTTCGACCAGATTGTCAGCTTTTCTGATGGGAATGTCACTTACCGCACGGTAATTGATAACCTGAACATTCTCGATTACGATTATTATTTTAGTATTATCGACGGCCTGTTAAAGGAAGATACCGCCGGTACATTATTGTTGTTCGACGAGATATTGGGCAAAGGTTTTGATGGCGCTCATTTTATATCGGGTTTATCCGAACACTTCCGCAATTTGCTGGTAAGTAAGGATGCCGCCACATTAAAACTGCTCGAAGTAAGCGAAGGGATCAAGGCAAAATATTTGCAGCAATCGCAGGCATCGTCGGTATCGTTCCTTTTGTCAGCAATGAATATCGCCAATCAGTGTGATCTGAGCTATAAACTCAGCAAGAATCAGCGTTTACAGGTGGAGCTCGCCTTGCTCAAAATGTGTCATTTGCCCTCGGCATTTAATATGCTCACCGCACCGGTCGGAGAGATGGCTGCTACAGACGGGCAGGTAAAAAAAAAACCTGATACCCCAGCAATAAGCCAGCCCGTTATCGCCAAAAGCAATAACGACGTATCTGTTGTAAGTGATCAACCGGTTGTTTATAATAGGGCCCAACCACCTGCCCCGGTAAAAGAACCTCTAAAGAATGGAGGTGAGCCTGTAGCTACAGAAAAGCCCAAGGTATTTATCCCTAATCAAAATGCAGCGTCAACTTCGATTAAAATCCCGTCATTAAAAGATTTGGGAAAAGCAACCGCCGCTGAAATAGCAGAGGAGGATGATCCTTATATAAAAGGTGATGCCAGGGAAGATTTTACGATGGACGTCTTTTTAAAGCATTGGAGCGATTATGCTGCTAAATTAAAAGCGGACGGGAACATGACCCTCGTAACTATTTTTACTGCCAATGCGCCAACGATGCTGAAACCGTATCAGTTTGAGGTGGTTTTGGCCAACAAGACCCAGGAAAATCAATTTAGAGATGATAAACACAACCTGCTAAACTTTTTACGCGTAGGTCTTCGAAATTTCGACATCGAAGTGATTACCCGTATTGACGAGATTAAGGCAGCCAAACGGCCTTACACTACTACAGAAAAGTATCAGCATATGGCCAATAAAAATCCGCAGCTTGCAGAGTTAAGGCGCCGATTTAATCTCGATTTGGACTGATGTCGGAGGTCGGAAGTCAGACTTCATCTCCTCCTGTCATTCTTAGGGTAGCCCTCTTCGTCCAAATCATCGCGGTTATCTTCCGGAGTTCGCGAAAGGATATCGTCTATCGGATCAACGTCCACAATTTTCCCATCGTTATCAACGTGCATGCCTAACTGATCAACATCGGTTTCAAGCGATTCATTCGGAATATACTCATCTGCTGTATCGTAAGGATTGGCTTCGTCGTAGGTTGAGTCCATGTCAGCACCATTTTTAGCGGATGTATGGTAGGGGTCGGGATGATCGTAATCCGGGTCGTCGCTTTCTACATCGTATTCAAAGCTGTCTTCATCATCATTAAAATTCAGATTCTCTACATCAGATGCTTCGCCCAATTCATCCTTTAATGTCCTGTCCCTGTCAGAATTTTCATCGTCAAATTCTGGATAGAATGTTCTCTTGGCCATAACTTATCGTTTTTTAATTAACAATAAAGTTCGGTCAAGGATTTGAAAAAATGATATAAATTTTCGATTAAAAATTAATCTGCTTGCGGTAAGAAGTCACCTCGCCGATAGAGAATTTTACCCCGATAACAAACTGACTGTAAGCATCATTAAGGTGGCCTGACCTGAATCCATCCAGTTCATCGCCAAATACTGCGTTATACTGATAACCTATGTCAATTTTAACATCCGGGCGCTGGTATCTATTAAATATTTTGAACTCGTAACCAATACGAACAGGAACAAATATCTGACTGGTTTTATCAAGACCCGGCGTATAGTATCCGGGGAACTGAACTGAGTATCTGTTTATGCTGGAGATCTTGCTATAAATAATGCCTACCCCTGAGCCTATATACAGGTTTTTTAAAGCATTGGCCAACTCATTCCCTGAATAGTCGATCAGCTCGCCTGCCTGTAATTGTAACCTGAGAGCATAATATTGATAGTCGACAGCAAATTGCCTTCCAAGGGGATCGTTGATCGCATCGCCGCCGGCAAGCTTGCCAAACTGCGCTTCAAAAATATAGTTGATAAAAGGACTTTGGTTATAGTTGAAATTGAAGTTGACTCCTTTTGTGCTTTTCGCTGTCACTACATCGCCATAGAACTGATTAAAGCCTAACGAGAAACCGACATCGTACCTTGCATAATCATAGCCAATCTGGGCCTTTGAAATGATGGAAGTTAAACATGTAAGGAGAGTTAAAAGGGCAGTTCTTACAATAAGTTTCGTCATAATCAGAGGATAGCCCTGTACCTGGCTGGCAAACATTTATTTAAATATGTCACAATTTTATAAAAATAACTTGAATGTTTCATTAATTAACGCCGAAAACGAAATATTTGTTCAATCAGGAATATTATAATTTCAACAAAGTAATTAACAAATAGGAATACCATTTTTTTATATTTGAGCCCTTTAAAAACAGAAAACAAAACCAGGTTATGTCAAAAATTAAAGTAGAAAATCCCGTTGTAGAGCTTGACGGTGATGAAATGACCCGCATTATATGGAAATTTATCAAGGATAAACTGATCATCCCTTATCTTGATCTGGATATAAAATATTACGATCTGGGTATTGAATACCGCGACCAGACTGACGACCAGGTAACAATTGACGCTGCGAATGCTATTAAACAGTATGGTGTTGGTATCAAATGTGCTACCATAACGCCGGATGAGGCCCGCGTAGAAGAGTTCGGGTTGAAACATATGTGGAAATCTCCAAACGGAACTATCCGTAATATTTTGGATGGTACTGTATTTCGTGAGCCGATTGTAATGTCGAACGTTCCGCGTTTGGTGCCGAACTGGACAGCGCCTATCTGCATCGGCCGTCATGCATTCGGCGACCAATACCGCGCTACCGACTTTTTGACCAAAGGTAAAGGCAAGCTGACCATCACTTTCACTCCTGAAGATGGCGGTGAAGTACAATCATATGACGTATTCAATTTTAAAGGCGATGGCGTTGCTTTGGCAATGTACAACACCGATGAATCTATCAAAGGATTTGCCCGTGCCTGTTTTAACCAGGCTTTATTAAAGAAATGGCCTTTATATCTGTCAACCAAAAACACCATTCTTAAAAAATACGATGGCCGTTTCAAAGATATCTTCCAGGAGATTTATGAAAATGAATTTAAACTGGAGTTTGAAGCAAACCAGTTAACCTATGAGCACCGCCTGATCGATGACATGGTGGCATCAGCATTGAAATGGCATGGTAATTTTGTTTGGGCTTGTAAAAACTATGACGGCGACGTACAGTCAGACACCGTTGCCCAAGGTTTCGGTTCATTAGGTTTAATGACCTCTACATTGGTTACTCCTGATGGCAAAACCATGGAAGCTGAGGCTGCACACGGAACCGTTACACGCCATTACCGCGATCACCAGGCTGGTAAACCAACATCAACCAACCCTATTGCTTCCATTTTCGCATGGACAAGAGGTTTAGAGTTCCGAGGCCTGTTAGACGGTAACAAAGAGTTGATCAAATTCTGCAAAACACTGGAAGAAGTTTGTATTGAAACTGTTGAAAGCGGCAAAATGACCAAGGACCTTGCGATCACTGTCAAATCAAAAGTAGAGCACGGAACGGATTACCTGTACACCGAAGAATTCCTTGAAGCAATTGACCAGAATTTGAAGAAAAAGTTAGGTAAATAAGCTTGGAAAAATATAACACAAGGCCTGCATTTTAAATGCAGGCCTTTTTAATTTCTAAACGTTACTAACTTTTTACTGTTTACACTATAACTTTTACCTTTGCGAGAAAACCATACATCGATGTCAGCATTATATCCCTTAAAATTCAAAACCATTTATAAAGACAAAATCTGGGGCGGCCAGAAGATCAAAACCTATCTGCACAAAGATTTCGGCAGCCTGCCAAACTGCGGGGAGACCTGGGAAATATCAGGAGTTAAATCGGATGTTTCTGTTGTGGCGAATGGTGAATTGGAAGGACAATCCCTGGCCGATCTTTTAGAAAAATACCAGGATAAGTTAGTTGGTAAAAAGATTTATGATCATTTTGGCAATATTTTCCCATTGCTGGTAAAATTTATTGATGCCAATGATGATTTGTCGATTCAGGTACACCCCAATGACGAACTTGCAAAAAAACGCCATAACTCGTTCGGAAAAACGGAAATGTGGTATGTGATTGAGGCTGATCCGGGTTCAACTTTGATATCAGGTTTTAATCAGCAGGTGAGCGAGCAGATATATGTAGATAAACTGAATAGCGGGCATATTATGGATATTCTGAACCGCGAGGATGTTTCGGCTGGGGATGTTTTCTTTTTGCCGGCCGGTAGGGTGCATACCATTGGTAAAGGTTTGCTGATCGCTGAAATTCAGCAAACATCGGATATTACTTATCGCATTTATGATTTTGACCGTGTGGATGATAAAGGCAATAAGCGCGAATTGCATACTGAAGAGGCATTGGCAGCTATCGACTATAACTTTTACCCCGAATACAAAACCAAATATCAGCCTGAAAAAAATGAAACGGTAAAACTGGTAAAATGCCCATATTTTACGACTAACATCCTGGATTTTACCGAAAACACTTCAAAGGATTACTCCAATCTGGATTCTTTTGTCATTCATGTTTGCGTTGAGGGAGAATATACTTTAGAAGCCGACGGTAAACAATACCCTGTAAAAATGGGAGAGTGCATTTTGCTGCCTAAAACAATCAATTCAGTCGAGCTAAAAACTACGAAAGGCTTTAAAATACTGGAGAGCTATATTGAGTAGAATAGTGAGTTGTGAGTGGTCAATAGTGAGTGATGAATATTTTTATTCAAAGGACATTGACTGCTGACCATTCACTTTAAACCAACCTGATAATAAACTTGGTTCCCTCGTTCACCTTACTTTCGACACTGATGGAGCCGCCGAGTGCTTCTATTTGATTACGGGTGATAAATAAGCCAATACCCTTAGCTTCAGGGTGGTTATGGAAGGTTTTGTACATACCGAAGACACTGTCGCCATAACGTTCCATATCTATACCTAAACCATTATCCTCAAAATACAGGTAAACATGGTTGCCATCCCTGGCAGTGCTGCATTTGATAACCGGCGTGCGGGCCGGGTTTCTGTATTTCAGCGAATTGGTCAAAAGATTTTGTAATATACTTTCCAGGTAAGCTGGTATATAATTTACTTCCGGACATTTGCTAAAATCGTATTGAATATCTGCCTGCGTAGTTTTTATATTACTTTCAAGCGCCGACATAACAGTTTTAAACGTTGCTTCAAAATCCAGGCGCTTACGTTCTTTACCAATCTCTGTTTGTATTTTAACGATTTCGCTCAGGTGGTCGATGGTAGTTTTTAAACTTTCGCTGATCGACTTGATATGGGCGAAAATCTCTTTCTTATCATCAGCAACATCAGTCTGGTCGTGAAGGTTCACCATAAATTGCAGATTTCCTGTATGCGAACGCAGGTTGTGCGATACGATGTAGGCAAAGTTCTGCAGGCGCTTGTTTTGATCGCTCAGCAGGTTTACCGCATTCTGAACATCCATCTCCTTCTTTTTGATGTAGTCGATGTTCTGGAAAATACAGCGTGCGGTTACACATTGACCATATTCGTCAATTACAGCAATACCTCTGGCGCGCAACCATATCTGGTTATTTCTTGCCGTGCGGAATAAAAGCTCCAAATCAAATGGCTGCGAGTATTGAATAATATTATCAATGGCGGCACTCATCGCCTCGCGGTATTGTGGTTCGAAGAAACTTATAGTCTCTTCAATGGTCAGCTTAACCTTGTCTTGCAGTTCAAATACATCATAAGCTTCGCGCGATAAAGTGATTGTTCTGCTTTTAACGTCGATCTCCCAACCGCCAACCTTGGCTACCTTGATGGTCTCTTTGAAAAGGAAATCATTACGGTTGGCCTGAAGCTCTAATAATCTAAAGTCGTGAACATCTACGATGGAACCTGTGATCTTCGGCTCGGTTTTATCACCCCATTTTTTTACGGTGCTCTCAAACCAGCGATAGCCTTTGCGTTTAGTTAAAAGGCGTATAAGTACAGTCTCGGCCGGATCGTGAAGGTGCCTGTTTAATGATCTCTGGAATACGGGTTTATCTTCGTAGTAAAGAAGATTTTCAAAGAAGAAGTCGTACGTGTTAGGTATATCACCCGGGTCGTATCCTAAAATAGAATAGAACCCGGAAGACCATTTCACGTCTTTCGTGATGATGTTATATTCCCAAATACCTGTGTTTATTGCGTTAATAAGGTCGGTAACATGGAAATCGCCATCATAAGAAAACTTGTCTCCTTCTGTAATGCTCATATTCTCAGATAGTTCACAATACCTTTATGATGGTTAAAGTATACTTTAGTCATAAGTTCAAATTAATCGATGACGGGTATTATTCATCTTAACGGTTTAGGATAACAAATTAGATACCAATCATTTAAAGCAAAAAAATAAGGATTAAATGTATCCCTTATTTACTTCATTTACAATTGGTTATTTTACGTTAAATGAAGGTATAAAGTTCTGCTTCTAAGTATGATTTTGAATTTTTCCCCGTGTTGAATACCTTAAAATGGGAAATAAATTGCCCATATAATGCTGATGTTCAAATGAGTATCTGAACACTTATAGAAAAGGGATTTTATGAAGAAAATACTTAAAAAGGATGCAGTTTAATCAGTGAAGTTCTTCTTTTGTAATTTTTTATGGATTTCGACGCTTTGCATCAGAGCCGCAGAGCCATACCAGGGATGTAGTTCCATCACTAATGAACCTGCCTGGATAGCCGGGTCGGTTTCGGTTAATTTTTTTGCTTCTTCAATAGTAGTCACATTAAAAATGAAGATGCCTTTTATAGGCTGATCATCCATAAACGGACCTGCGATGATGAGTTTGCCCTCATCCGCTAGTCGTGTAATATTTTTCAAATGGGCCATTTGCAGTTTCATGCGCGCGACAGAATCCGTTGGCCGGTTTGGTCCTGCTTTTAAGAAGGCCATCACATATTGTTTCATGCCATAATCGTCGGCTCCAAGTTTCTGGGCCAACTGGGCATCATACTGAGGGTTTTTTGATTGCGCGAAGCAATTGATGTTTCCGATTAATAATAACGCGACAAGCAGATTACGTATCATGATCAAATTGATTACCAGTATAAATGTACTAATCCCCAAACTTCTTTTCAAATTCTGCTAAGGCATCTTTGGCAATCCATCTGGCTGCCTTGCTTTCTTGCTGAGCTATCCGTTTTGCACATTCCGTTGCAGCTTTGCATAAGTTTCTATTCCGTTTGCCTATCTGCCGCAATGCCCAGTTAACCGCCTTTTTTACAAAATTGCGGTCATCCCAGGCTTCTCTTTCTATGATAGGAAAGAATGACATAAAGGCTTCGTCACTTGCTTTCTTATCATGCACTGCAAATTCGGCCATTAATACAAAGCCTGCACGTTTGATATATTCTTTTTCGGAGCGGCTGTATTCCAGTGCTTTTTCAATAGCGTAAGGTGTTCGATTAAATAAATTACCGCAAACCTGGTCGCATACATCCCACGAATAGAAATCCGCCGCCCAATTATCCATTTGTTCAGGCGTCACCAATTTAGGGTCATCTGCAAGCGAAGCTAATATCTTGCATTCGTGTATGTTTGCACTCCAAAGCTCAAGCGCCAATTGATGATCTTTTTTAATACTTTTGGCCAGTTTTCGAATATTGGGCAGCGATACGCCTAAGGCCTTTGAGTTATCTATGGCAAAGCGTTTCATCCCTTCGTGGTGTTTAGGATCAGAATTCTCTTTTAAGGTTGATATGATTTCGGTGACGTTCACGAAAGAAAATTAAACAAAAAGCCGGGCATTAACCCGGCTCAAAAATTCTCATATCTCAAATCTCACGTCTCAAATCTGATATTACAGATTTCCTCGCAACTCCTGCTCACGTTCAATTGCTTCAAAAAGAGCTTTAAAATTGCCAGCGCCGAATGAACGAGCACCTTTACGCTGAATGATCTCGAAGAATACAGTTGGCCTGTCTTCCAGCGGTTTGGTGAATATCTGCAATAAATATCCCTGGTCATCACGGTCGACTAATATGCCTAATTCCTTAAGTGGTTCAAGGTCTTCATCGATATGTCCTACGCGTTGGATAAGATCGTCATAATAGGTATTGGGCACATGCAAAAACTCAACACCACGATTCTTCAATTCCGTTACCGTTTCAACAATATGATCGGTGGCTAAAGCCAGATGTTGTACGCCTTCGCCCTCATAAAACTCCAGGTATTCTTCTATCTGCGATTTCTTTTTGCCTTCGGCAGGCTCATTGATAGGGAACTTCACATAGCCGTTGCCATTGCTCATTACCTTACTCATCAGAGCTGAATATTCCGTCGAGATCATTTTATCATCGAAAGTCAGAATGTTTTTAAAGCCCATCACCTCTTCATAAAAGTTCACCCAGTCATTCATTTTGTGCCAGCCTACATTGCCCACGCAATGGTCCACATACATCAGGCCGATAGGGGTTGGGTTATAGTCCGAATGCCATTCCCGGTAGCCTGGCAGGAAGACGCCATTATAATTCTTGCGTTCCACAAACAAGTGCACAGTTTCGCCATAGAGCTTGATTCCGCTTGTGCGGACTTCGCCATGTTCATCCTTTATCGTTTGTGGCTGCTGGTAAGGCTGTGCTCCACGTTTGGTCGTCTGTTCAAATGCATCATAGGCGTCATCCACCCACAAAGCCAGTATTTTAACACCATCACCGTGTTTTTTAAGATGATCGGCTATAGGATGATCAGAGTGCAAAGGAGTTGTCAGCACCAGGCGTATTTTGTCTTGTTTTAATACATACGATGCCCGGTCACGAACGCCTGTCTCAGGTCCGGCGTAAGCCAGACTCTGAAAGCCGAAAGCCGTTTTATAATAATAAGCTGCCTGCTTGGCATTGCCTACATAAAATTCAACATAATCCGTACCGTTCAATGGTAAA
>Ga0207644_10001418_pt1 | contig 15449 bp, 12 predicted proteins | sample KBSS73metaG_FD_184326 | JGI IMG/M metagenome (GOLD analysis project Ga0207644, IMG submission 184326) | Switchgrass rhizosphere microbial communities from Kellogg Biological Station, Michigan, USA - KBS S7-3 metaG (SPAdes) (version 2) | ecosystem: Host-associated > Plants > Roots > Rhizosphere... | reverse complement strand
ACGACCGCAACGGCGACCGCTCGCTGACGCTGCGCCACACGCGCCGCCGCGGCCGCGGCCTCAACGAAGCGGCGGCGCAGGTCGTCGCGCATCTGCACCGCCTGTGGGGATTCGGCGTCCGGCTCGAGACGTGGGAGCAGGATCGCGAGGTCGGCTCGCCGCTGGAGTGCGCCGCCTGACCTCCGCCGCACCGCCGACCCGCGGCTGAGCGCGGGTCACCCGCCCGCCTTATACTCGCCGCCTCATCGAAAGCGAGGGAGGCGCAGATGCGGGTCGGCGTTCCGAAGGAGATCAAGGTCCTCGAGAACCGCGTCGGGCTCACGCCCGAGTCGGTGCGCGAAGTCGTCCACCACGGCCACGCGGTGGTCGTCGAGCACGACGCGGGGCAGGGCATCGGCATGCGCGACGACGACTACGCGCGCGCCGGCGCCCGCGTCGTCGCCTCCGCCCGCGAGGTATTCGACGCGGCCGACATGATCGTCAAGGTGAAGGAGCCGCAGGCGGCGGAGCGCGCAATGCTGCGGCGCGGGCAGGTGCTCTTCACGTATCTGCACCTCGCGCCCGATCCGGAGCAGGCGAAGGACCTGGTGGCGAGCGGGGCGGTCTGCATCGCCTACGAGACCGTCACGTCGGCGTCGGGCGGACTGCCGCTGCTGGCGCCGATGTCCGAGGTCGCAGGCCGGATGGCGGTGCAGGCGGGCGCGTACTACCTCGAGCGCGCGCACGGCGGCAAGGGCATCCTGCTGGGGGGCGTGCCCGGCGTCGATCCCGCAAAGGTCGTCGTGCTGGGCGGCGGCGTGGTCGGCACGCACGCCGTGCACATCGCGCTGGGCATGGGCGCCGAGGTCTGGGTGCTCGATCGCAGCGTCGACGTCCTGCGGCGGCTGTGGACGCAGTTCGGCCGGCCGCTCAACACGGTGTTCTCCACGCGCGACGCGGTCGAACGCCATGTCACCAACGCGGACCTCGTGATCGGCGGCGTGCTGATTCCGGGCGCGTCCGCGCCGAAGCTCGTCTCGGCGGCGCTCATCCGCCAGATGAAGCCCGGCTCGGTCGTCGTCGACGTGGCGATCGACCAGGGCGGCTGCTTCGAGACGTCGCGGCCGACGACGCACGCCGATCCGACGTACGTCGTCGACGGCGTCGTCCACTACTGCGTCGCGAACATGCCGGGCGGCGTGCCGCGAACGTCGACGTTCGCGCTCAACAACGCGACGCTGCCGTTCGTGCTGGCGCTGGCCGACAAGGGGTGGGCGCGTGCGCTCGCCGACGACGCGCACTTGCGCAACGGGCTCAACGTCGCGTTCGGCGACGTCACGTGCGCGCCGGTGGCGGAAGCCCTCGGCTATCCCTACGTGCCGGCGGAGACCGTGCGGGGGTGAGCCGCCTCGCCGGCGGCGCCGCCGTCCGCCGGCACCGCGTTGGCATCGCCGTCGAGCACGCGGGCGACGTTCCGGGTGACGGCGCATTCGACGCAAGGCGGCGCCGGGTCGCCCAGGAGCCAGGTCTCGCCGTACACCATCGTCGCCAGCAGCAGCGCCGCCGCGGCCGCGACGAGCGCGCGCGTGCGCAGGCTCGCGCGGCGCGGGCGCTTCGCGGAGCAGGCAGTGCGGGTCGGGCAGGGAACGGTGGGTCGCATGGTGTCGGTTCGCGTGGTGCAGTTCCTTTCGATGGCGTCGATACCCGCCGGGTTCGATCGATATTTCCGATGGCGGCCCTCGCGCTGGCCGACGCGCGGCGGACGGCCAAACGCCTGCCTGGGCGACCAATGCCCAGGCAATGAATAAGACGAAAAATCAGGCATTTGCGAGCATCCTGCGCAGCAGCGTTTCCAGTTGTCCGACCTGCGTCTTGCTGAAGTTGCGCAGGAAATGGTTCAGCACTTTCACGTGGACCGCCACGAGCTTCGGATAGACGGCCTTCCCTTCGTCGGTCAGCTGCAGGATCACCTTCCGCCGGTCGTCGCCGCAGCGCACGCGCCGGATCAGCCCCTTGCGCTCGAGGCGGTCGAGCATGCGGGTCATTGCGCCGGGGTCGTACGACACGCCCTTGCACAGCTCCGACGCGGAATCCGCTTCGTTGTGGGCAAGGTTCACCAGGATCACGTACTGCGCGCTGGTGATGTCGAACGGCGCCAGTTCGCGGTCGAGCGCCTCCTGCAATCCCATCTTGACCCGCGACAGCAGACGCCCGATGCCCCGGTCGGGATCGAAGGTCTTCGGATCGTAGAGCGGTGCCATGCGGGACGGCGGGCGGTTCCCGGTTCCGGAGAATGCAGACAAACAGGATTATAGTTGCCTAAGCAGACATTGTCAAGGCTGATGTTGTTCAGGCGCTCATTGTGTCCATCGTCGCGGCAAGCGCGGCCGCGGCGTCGCGCAGCGCCGGCACGTGCGTCATCGCCGCCGGGAGCGGCATCCGCGCGACGGGCGCCTGCACCGCCACCGACGCCACGACGCGGCCGTCGGCGAGCGCGACGGGCACCGCGACGCAGACCAGGCCCGCGATGAACTCCTCGTTGTCGACGGCGACCCGCGCTTCGCGGATGCGCGCGAGCTCGCGCGCGAGGTCGGGCCGGTCGACGATCGTCTGCGCGGTGTGCCGCGACAGCGGCAGCGCGTCGACCAGGCGCTTGCGGCGCGCGGCGGGCATCAGCGCCAGCATGAGCTTGCCGCTGGCCGAGCAATGCAGCGGCACGCGCGAGCCAGGCTGCAGCGCGATGCGCAGCGGCCATTCGGACTCGACGCGGTCCAGATAGACGACGTCGCTGCCCTCGATCGTCGTCAGGTTGACCGTCTCGCCGATCGACGCCGCGAGCGCTTGCAGGATGGCCCGGCGCGGGCCCCGCGCACCCTGGCGCAGCGTGGAGAGAGCCAGTCGCGTCAGGCGCGGTCCCGCGCCCACGCGCCGGCCGCCGGGCTCGCGCATGAGCAGACCCGCGCCCTCCAGCGCGGCGAGCATCCGGTAGACGGTGGGCTTCGGCAGGCCCGCGTCCTGCGCGGCCTCGGCCAGTGTGAGGGGCGCCTCCGCCGCGACGACCCGCTCCAGCAGCGCAAGCGAGCGCAGCAGCGGCGACGTGCGGTCGATCTTGCGGGCCATCGAAGCGGACGCGGCGCGTACCAGCAAAAGGGTGGATCGGACGTTATCTCGAAAAATGGAACGGATCAAGCCAGTTTTCGCGCGTATTGTCAGCGGCGCGTCGGTGTGGAACACTTTGCGGCCCGCCCTCGCGCACGTCCGCGTCCGTCCGGGACGCGTCCTCCAAGGAGTCCGCCCGTGAACAAGCCCGTCGATCTGCCGATGCCCGTCGTCGGCCGCCAGAAGATGACGCCGTCGGAGGCGTTCGTCGAGACGCTCGTCGCGCACGGCGTCAAGAACGTGTTCGGCATCGTCGGGTCCGCGTACATGGACGCGCTCGACCTGTTCCCGCTCGCCGGCATCCGCTTCATCTCCGTCGCCCACGAGCAGGGCGGCGGCCACATGGCCGACGGCTATTCGCGCGTGTCGGGGCGCCATGGCGTGTGCATCGCGCAAAACGGCCCGGGGATCACCAATTTCGTGACGTCGGTGGCGGCCGCGTACTGGGCGCACTCGCCGGTCGTCTGCATCACCCCCGAGACCGGCTCGATGACGCTCGGCCTCGGCGGCTTCCAGGAGACCGAGCAGCTGCCGATCTTCTCGAAGATCACGAAGTACCAGGCGCACGTCAACAACAAGGCGCGGATGGCCGAGCTGACGTCGCGCGCGTTCGACCGCGCGCTGCTCGAGATGGGTCCCACGCAGCTCAACATCCCGCGCGACTTCTTCTACGGCGACATCGAATGCGAGGTGCCGCGGCCGATCGCGATCGAGCGCAGCGCCGGCGGCGAGCGCAGCCTCGACGAGGCGGCGGACCTGCTCGCGAGCGCGCAGTTCCCGGTCATCATCGCCGGCGGCGGCATCGTGATGGGCGACACGCAGACCGACGCGATCGCGCTCGCCGAGCTCCTGCATGCGCCGGTCGCGTGCAGCTACCTGCACAACGACACGTTCCCGTCGAAACATCCTCTGTGGTGCGGGCCGCTCGGCTACCAGGGCTCGAAGGCGGCGATGAAGCTGCTTGCCCGGGCCGACGTCGTGCTCGCGCTGGGCACCCGGCTCGGGCCGTTCGGCACGCTGCCGCAGCACGGGCTCGACTACTGGCCGAAGGAGGCGAAGGTCGTGCAGGTCGACGCGGATCCGAGGATGCTGGGCCTCGTGAAGCCGATCTCGGTCGGCATCTGCGCCGACGCCGGCGCGGCGGCCCGCGCGCTCGTTGCGCGCCTCAAGGGCAAGACGCTCGCGAGCCAGGGCAACCGCGCGGCGCGCGCGGCGACGATCAGCGACGAGAAGCGCGCGTGGGAAGCGGAACTCGACGGCTGGACGCACGAGAAGGATGCGTGGTCGCTCGAGGTGTCGCGCGACTCGTCGGCGATGCATCCGCGGCAGATGCTGCGCGAGATGGAGCGCGCAATGCCCGAGGGCGCGATGGTGTCGACGGACATCGGCAACATCTGCTCCGTGTCGAACAGCTACCTGCGCTTCGAGCGTCCGCGCTCGATGTTCGCGGCGATGAGCTTCGGCAACTGCGGCTACGCGTTCCCGACGATCGTCGGCGCGAAGGTCGCGGCGCCCGACCGTCCCGCGATCGCCTACGTCGGCGACGGCGCGTGGGGCATGAGCTTCGGCGAGCTGCAGACGTGCGTGCGCGAGGAGATTCCCGTCACGGCCGTCGTGTTCAACAACGGCCAGTGGGGCGCGGAGAAGAAGAATCACGTCGACTTCTACGAGAACCGCTTCGTCGGCGTGAATCTCGACAAGCAGCCGTCGTGGGCCGCGGTCGCGAAGGCGATGGGCGCCGAGGGCGTGCGTGTCGAGAAGGTGTCCGACGTCGGCCCGGCGCTGCGCGCGGCGGCCGCGGCGCAGCGCGACGGCAAGACGACGGTGCTCGAGATGATGGTGACGCGCGAGCTCGGCGACCCGTTCCGCCGCGACGCGCTCGCGCTGCCGACGCGCCACTTGGCCAAGTACAAGTCGACGGCCGCCTCGTGAAGCGCGTGCTGACCGCGGCGCTGCTCGCGCTCGGCGCCCTACTGGGCGCGGGCGCGGCGGCGGCGCAAGGCTACCCCGACCACGCGATCCGCATGATCGTGCCGTACCCGCCCGCGGGCGGCACCGACATCGTGGCGCGCATCGTGAACGAGCCGCTGACGTCGATCCTGGGCCAGCCGATCGTCGTCGACAACAAGGGCGGCGCCGCGGGCAACCTCGGCACCGACCTCGCGGCGAAGGCGCCGGCCGACGGCTACACGGTGCTGTTCACGCTGTCGTCGCACACGATCAACCCGAAGCTCTACGCGAAGCTGCCGTTCGACGTCGAGAAGGACTTCGCCGCGGTGAGCCTCGCGGCGTACATCCCGCAGATCGTCGTCGTGAATCCCAGCCTGCCCGTCAACACCATGCAGGAGCTGATCGCCTACGCCAAGGCCAACCCGGGCCAGCTCAACTACGCGTCCGTGGGCATCGGCTCGCCCGGCCACATCGCCGGCGAGCTGCTGAAGCTCAAGACCGGCATCAACATGGTCCACGTTCCGTACAAGGGCGGCGGTCCGGCGGTCACCGATACGCTCGGCGGGCAGGTCCAGGTGCTGATCGTGTCGATTCCGGCCGCATTCCAGTTCGTGAAGGCGGGCAAGCTCCGCGCCATCGCCGTGGCGAGCGACAAGCGCAGCGTTGCCGCGCCGGACATCCCGACGATCGCCGAGCAGGGCATCGATTGCGTCGTCAACTCGTGGTACGGCATGCTCGTGCCGGCGAAGGCCCCCCCTGCCGTCGTCGCGAAGCTGAACGCCGCGATGGTGAAGGCGCTGTCCACGCCGGAAACGAAGGAGAAGCTCTTCGCGCAGGGCGCCGAAGCGGCGTCGTCCACCCCCGCCGAGTTCGAAGCGCTGATCCGCGACGAGCTCAGGAAGTGGGACTACGTGATCCGCGAAGCGAAGATCACGCCCGAATGAGCGTCACGGCGAACACGCGCGACCCTGCGTCGCCGGCGGCCGCGGCGGTCGGTGATCTCGTGGCGCGCGCGCGCGCCGCGCAGCACGCCGTCGACGGCTTTACGCAGGCGCAGGTCGACGCGATGGTCGCGGCCGCCGGCTGGGCGATCGTCGAGCCGTCGCGCAACCGTGCGCTGGCCGAGCGCGCCGTGCGCGACACCGGCCTCGGCAACGTGCCCGACAAGATCGCCAAAAACCGGCGCAAGACGATGGGCCTTTTGCGCGACCTGAAGGGCGCGAAGTCGGTGGGCGTGATCGCCGAGGACCTGGCGAACGGCATCGTCGAGATCGCGCGGCCGGTGGGCGTGGTCGCCGCCATCACGCCGTCGACGAATCCCGGTGCCACGCCCGCCAACAACATCATCAATGCGCTGAAGGGCCGCAACGCGATCGTCGTGGCGCCGTCGCCGAAGGGCGCCGGCACCCTCGCGCTGCTGCTCCAGTACGTCCACGCGGAGCTCCATCGCGTCGGCGCGCCGCGCGACCTCGTGCAGGCGCTGCCGTCGCCGGTATCGCGCGAGCACACGTTCGAGCTGATGCGCCAGGCGGACCTCGTCGTCGCCACCGGCTCGCAGACGAACGTGCACGCGGCGTATGCGAGCGGCACGCCGGCGATCGGCGTGGGCCCCGGCAACGTCGCCGTCATCGTCGACGAGACGGCCGACGTCGCCGGCGCGGCGGCGAAGATCGCCGCGTCGAAGACGTTCGACAACGCGACGAGTTGCTCGTCGGAGAACAGCGTCATCGCGGTGGAAGCGATCGCGGACGCGCTCGTCGAAGCGTTCGCAAAGGAAGGCGGCGTGCTGCTCGACCGGGAGGAAGCCGCGCGCCTGCAGGACGAGATGTTTCCCGACGGCAAGCTCGCCGCCGCGGTGATCGCGAAGGACGCGCCGACGATCGCCGCGACGGGCGGCCTCGTGCGTCCCGACCTCGACCGCGCGCGCTTCCTGATCGTCGAGGAGACGGGCGTCGGTCGCGCGCATCCTTTCTCCGGCGAGAAGCTGTCGCCGGTGCTGGCGCTCTATCGCGTCGCCGACTTCGCGGCGGCGGCGGCGCTCGCCGAGCGCCTCCTGCGCTTCCAGGGGGCGGGTCATTCGATCGGGCTCCATTCGATGTCCGACGACCGCGCCCGCACCCTCGGGCTCACGCTGCCGGTGTGCCGCGTCATCGTCAACCAGGCGCACTGCTTCGCCACCGGCGGGAGCTTCGACAACGCGCTGCCGTTCTCGCTGTCGATGGGCTGCGGCACGTGGGGCGGCAACAGCATCAGCGACAACCTCAACTACCGGCACTTCCTCAACATCGCGCGCGTCGTCCATCCGCTGCCCCCGTCCCGCGTGCGCGAGCCCACCGAAGACGAGCTGTTCGGCGAGTATCGACGCCGCTACGGCGCTTGAGCCGTCCGTGACGACGGCGACGTTTCGCGACGTCATCGACGCCTCCGCGCGGTCGCGTCCCGCCGCGCCGTTCCTCGTCGCGCCCGAGCCCGGCGTGACGCTGACCTACGCGGATCTCGCCGCGTCGGCGCGGGCGCTGTCCGCGCGCATCGCCGCCGAAGGCGTCGCGGAGGGCGAGGTCGTCGGCTTCATGCTGGGCAACGGCGTGGCCGCCGCCACCGTCTTCCTGGGCGCGATGTACGGCGGCTACGTCGTCTCCCCGATCAACCTGCTGGCGCAGGACGCGCATCTCGACCATGCGATCGCGCACGGCGGGCCGCGGATCGTGTTCTGCGCCGACGCGTTCGCGCCTCGACTGCGCGCCGCCGTCGAACGCACGGGCACGCGCACGCGCCTCGTCGTGGTCGATCCGGATCGGCCCGGGTTCGACGATCGCCGCGGCGTCGCGCCGCGCGCGCCGCTCGACGCGAGCGCGCCGGCGATGCTGATGTACACGTCCGGCACGACCGGCGTGCCGAAGGGCGTGCTGCTGACGCACGCGAACATGCTGCACGCCGGCCGGTCGGTGGCCGCCGCGCACGCGTTGACGGAGCGCGACCGCGTGCTGTCGTCGCTGCCGCTGTACCACATCAACGGCCAGTGCATCGCGACCGTGTCCCCGCTGGTATCCGGCGGCAGCATCGTGATGCCGCACCGCTTCAGCGCGTCGCAATGGTGGGCGCAGGTCGAGGCGCATCGGCCGACGTGGCTCAACCTCGTCCCGACGATCGTGTCGTACCTGCTGAACGGCCCGCCGCTGACGCCTTCGCAGGCCGACGCGTGCCGCGGCATCCGCTTCGCGCGCTCGGCCTCCGCGCCGCTGCCGCCGGAACAGCATCGTGCGTTCGAGGCGCGCTTTCGCATCGGCATCGTCGAGGCGCTCGGGCTTACCGAATGCGCGTCGGTCGCGTTCGCGAACCCGCTCGATGCGGTGCGGCGCAAGGTCGGCAGCTGCGGCGTGCCGGTCGGCGTGGAGGCGCGCGTGGTCGCGCCCGACGGTCGCGCACTCGACGCCGGCGTTCGCGGCGAGATCGAGGTGCGGGGCGCCAACGTCATGGCCGGCTACCACCGCGCGGCCGAGGAAACGGCGCGGACGCTGCGGGCCGACGGCTGGCTGCGCACCGGCGACCTGGGCTACCGCGACGCCGACGGGTTCTACTTCATCACCGGCCGCCTGAAGGAGCTGATCATCAAGGGTGGAGAGAACATCGCGCCGCGCGAGATCGACGAGGCGCTGCTGCGTCACCCCGCAGTGCTCGAGGCGGCGGCCGTCGGCGTGCCCGACGAGCACTACGGCCAGGAGATCCTCGCGTGCGTGGTCGCCAAGCCGGACGCGACGCTCGACCTCGCGGACCTGCGCGCGCATTGCGAGCGCGAGCTCGGGCGCTACAAGACACCGAAGTTCCTGCGCGTCGTCGCCGAGCTGCCGAAGGGCCCCTCGGGCAAGGTGCAGCGGCTGCGGCTGCCGGAGATCGTCGCGTGATTCCGACCGAGGACCGCGCGCTTCCCCGCGAGGACAAGTCCGCGCAACGGACGCACTACACGACGTGCTACATGTGCGCGTGCCGCTGCGGCATCAAGGTGACGACCGAAGGCGAGGAGGTCCGCTTCATCCAGGGCAACCCGGCGCATCCGATCAACCGCGGCGTGCTGTGCGCGAAGGGCTCGGCGGGCATCATGAAGCAGAACTCGCCCGCGAAGCTGCGCAAGCCGCTGAAGCGCAAGCCGGGGAGCGCGCGGGGCGCCGGCGAGTTCGTCCAGATCGAGTGGGACGAGGCGCTGGACCTGCTGAGCGCGCGCCTCGCGAAGATCCGCGCGACGAACCCGGCGCAGCTCGCGTTCTTCACCGGACGCGACCAGATGCAGGCGCTGTCCGGGCTCTGGGCGCAGCAGTTCGGCACCCCGAACTGGTCGGCGCACGGCGGCTTCTGCTCGGTGAACATGGCGGTGGCCGGCCTGTACACGATCGGCTTCTCGTTCTGGGAGTTCGGCGCCCCCGACTTCGACCTCGCGAAATACTTCGTGCTCTGGGGCGTCGCCGAGGATCACTCGTCCAATCCGATCAAGATCGGGCTCGAGAAGTTGAAGCGCCGCGGCGCGAAGTTCGTCTCGATCAACCCGGTGCGCACCGGCTATTCGGCGATCGCCGACGACTGGGTGCCGGTGCGGCCCGGGACGGACGGCCTGCTGGCGCTGTCGATCGTTCACGTGCTGCTCCACGACGGCACGATCGACTTCGCGTTCCTGTCTCGGCACACGAACGCGCCCTGGCTCGTGGTCCAGGCGCCGGGCACGCCGGACGACGGGCTCTTCGCGCGCGACGCCGGCGGCAACCCGATCGTCTTCGACGAGGGTACCCGAGCCTTTGCCGACGCTGGTGGCGCCGATGTGCGCCCGGCGCTGTTCGGCACGTGGACATTGCCCGACGGCCGCCGCGCGACGACGGTGCTGTCGCTTGCCGCCGAGCGCTACCTGGATTCCCGCTATGCGCCGGCGACCGTCGCCGCCGAATGCGGCGTCCCGGCGGAGACGATCGAGCGCCTGGCGCGCGAGATGGCGCACGTCGCGTTCAAGGAGGCGGTGGAGCTGCCGATCCGCTGGACCGACATGTGGGGCCGCACGCACGACAGCGTCGTCGGCCGGCCGGTGGCGATGTACGCGATGCGCGGCATCTCCGCGCACTCGAACGGCTTCCACACGTGCCGCGCGCTGCACCTGATCCAGATGCTGCTGGGCGCGCTCGACGGTCCAGGCAATTTCCGCGCGCGCGCGCCATATCCGCGCCGCATCCCCGTGCGCACGCTGCCGGAGAACGACCCGGCGGTGATCTTCGCGCCCGACACGCCGTTGAAGCGCATGCCGAACGGCAATCCGACGAAGCCCGAGGAGCTGGTCGTCGCCGCGGACGGGACGCCGCTGCGCATCGACCACGCGTTCTCGTGGGGGAGCCCGCTCGCGTCGCACGGCCTGATGCACATGGTCATCACGAACGCGGCGAATCACGATCCCTATCCGATCGACACGCTGCTGCTGTTCATGGCGAACATGGCGTGGAACTCGTCGATGAACACGACGGGCGTGCGCGAGATGCTGACGCGCAGGGACGAAGGTGGCGAGTACGCGATTCCGTTCCTCGTCGTCGTCGACGCCTTTCATTCGGAGACCGTCGGCTTCGCCGACCTCGTGCTGCCCGACACCACGTACCTCGAGCGCCACGATGCGATCTCGCTGCTCGATCGCCCGATCTCCGAGCCCGACGCCGCGGCCGACGCGATCCGCCACCCGATCGTGCCGACGAATCGCGACGTGCGCCCGTGGCAGGACGTGCTGGTGGAGCTGGCCTCGCGCCTGAAGCTTCCCGCGTTCACGAAGCCCGACGGCTCGCGCAAGTTCGCCGACTACAAGGACTTCATCGTCAACTACGAGAAGCTTCCCGGCATCGGCTTCCTTGCCGGCTGGCGCGGCGCCGACGGCAAGTCGCACCTGCGCGGCGCGCCGAACCCGAAGCAGTGGGAGGCGTACATCGAGAACCAGTCGTTCTTCGCGCACCACTGGCCCGACTCGATGCGCTACTACAAGTTCGCGAACCGCGATTATCTCGAGTTCGCGGAGAAGCACGCGCTGTTCGGCACACCGCCGGTCGCGGTCACGATGCAGATCTACTCGGAACCGCTGCAGAAGTTCCGGCTCGCGGGGCAGGGCCACTACGCGGGACCGCAGCCGACCACCGCCGCCGATCGTGCACGTCTCGCCACGTACTTCGATCCGCTGCCGTTCTGGTATCCGCCGCTCGAGACGCAGCGCATCGCCGCCGACGAGTATCCGCTGCACGCGATCACGCAGCGCCCGATGCCGATGTACCACGCGTGGGACTCGCAGAATGCGTGGCTGCGCCAGATCCTCTCGGCGAATCACCTGTACATGAATCGCGGGACCGCGGCGGCGCAGGGCCTCGCCGACGAGGACTGGGTATGGGTCGAATCGCACCACGGGCGGCTGCGCTGCCGCCTGCGCACGATGGAAGGCGTCGAGGCGAACACCGTGTGGACGTGGAACGCGATCGGCAAGCAGGCAGGCGCCTGGGGCCTCGCCACCGACGCGCCCGAAGCTACCGCCGGCTTCCTGCTCAACCACCTGATCTCGGAGCTGCTGCCCAAGGCCGGCGACGATCCGCAGCGGCGCTCGAACGCCGATCCCGTCACCGGCCAGGCCGCGTGGTTCGACTTGCGCGTGCGCGTCGTGAAGGCGGCACCCGGCGAAACCGGCGTGTGGCCCGTCTTCCCGCCAATGCCGCCGCTGCCGGGCGCCGTGGCGGCGCCGTCGCGCCTGCGGTGGAGCGCGCGATGAAGCTCGGCCTCGTCATCGACCTCGACACGTGCGTCGGCTGCCACGCCTGCGCCACCGCGTGCAAGGAGTGGAACGGCGCCTCCGCGATCAGCGGGCCGCTGACCGACGACGATCCGTACGGCGCCGATCCCGCGGGCGTTTGGTTCAACCGCGTGCGCCACTACGAGGTCGGCACGTATCCGGCGTCGAAGACGGTCAACGTGCCGATGTCGTGCATGCACTGCGAGGACGCGGCGTGCGTCACCGTGTGCCCGACCGGCGCGTCGTACAAGCGTAAGGATGGGATCGTTCTCGTCGACCAGGACAAGTGCATGGGCTGCAACCTGTGCGCCTGGGCGTGCCCGTACGGGGCGCGCGAGCTCGATCCTTCCTCGGGGACGATGAAGAAATGCACGCTGTGCGTCGATCGCATCCACGACACGTCGCTGCCGGAGCCCGAGCGGCAGCCGGCCTGCGTGCTGGCGTGCCCGGCGCACGCGCGGTTCTTCGGGGACTTCGACGATCCCGCGTCGCAGGTGTCCCGCCTGTCCGCCGAGCGGGGCGGCTTCGGCATGCTGCCGCAGCTCGGTTACAAGCCCGTCAATCGCTATCTGCCGCCCCGCGAGCCGCCGGTCGTCGCGCGCGACGCCGATGAGCGCGGCCCGGCCAGCGCCGACGCCGGGTCCGCGCTCGCGCGGCTCGTCGACGCCGCGCGACGGTTCGCAGCGCGATGACGCGTCGATCCGCGGCAGCGCAGGCGGCTGCCGTACGCACGCCGATCTCGCGTCACCCTCGTCCGAACCGGCAATGAAGCCCGCGCTGTCGGTCGTTCTGTTCACCGTGCTGTCGGGCGCGGGCCTGGGCGTACTCGCGCTCACGGGCTGCGTCGCGCTGTTCGGTCTCCCGTGGCTCTTCCCCGAGCGGCTGCCGCACGCCACCGCCCTGGGACTGGCGCTCACGGTCGCGGGACTGCTGTCGTCGACGCTGCACCTCGCCAACCCGCGCAACGCGTGGCGCGCATTCGCGCGCTTCCGCACGTCGTGGCTCTCGCGCGAAGGCGTGTTCTCGCTGCTGCTGGTCGCGTCGGCGGCGATGTTCGCCGCGCTCCTGTACGCGGGCGCCGATGCGTCGCTGCGCGCCGGCTTCGCAGTGCTGACGATCGCGCTCGCGTGGACGGTGCTTGTGTGCACGGCGATGATCTACGCGGGCCTGAAGCCGATCCGGCAATGGCGAACGCCGTGGACGCCCGTCGCTTATTTCGTGCTGGGCCATCTGTCGGGCGCGCTGATCCTGCTCGGGATCGCGCGCGTCGACGCGTCGAACAGCGTGCGTCTCGCGCACCTGTGCCTCGTTCTCGTCGTCCTCGCCGTCGCGGTGAAGGCGCTCTACTGGCGCGCGATCCGTGCGCCGCGCGATGCGCTCACGCTCGAACAGGCGATCGGCGTTCCGCAAGGCGTGCGTCCGGCCGGAACGTCCGGCACGCCAACGGCGATGCAGGCGCGCCTGTTCGACGCGGGCCACACCGGCCGCACGTTCCTGACCGACGAGTTCGGCTTCCGGCTCGCGCGGCGTCATCGCGGCGTGCTGCTGGCGGCGTTCTGGCTGCTCGGCATCGTCGCCCCGCTGGTGTGGGTCGCCGGCGCCTGGTGGCAGACGCCGGTCGTCGTCGCCGCCTGCGCCGCGCACCTCGGGGGCCTGCTGGCCGAGCGCGCGCTGTTCTTCGCGGACGCGCGGCACACGGTGCGGCTGTACCATGGCGACGCGCGGACTTGACGAATTTTAGGTTAGGGTCAAGCGGCCCCGCTGCCCGACGCGAACTCGCACGGAATCTCCATCATCGCTTCCGTATTGCCGGTGTCGTGCGCGGTGAGTTCCAGGCGAGCGTCGCTCCCATAGAGCGCCGCCAGACGCTCCCGGATGCTTCCAATGCCATCGCCGCACGTGTCGGGAACAAAGCCGGCACCGCTGTCCACGATCCGAAGGCGCAGACGACGCTCGACGACTTCAATGGCAATGCGAAGCGTCCCGTCTGCACGGCTCCGTTCCAATCCGTGAACGATCGCATGATCGACAAGCGGAAGAAGCATCATCGGGGGCATGCGAGCGTATTCCAACCCCGGCGGCACGTGAGTGTCGAAGGTCAGGCGATTGCCGAGCCGAATCTTCACGATGTCGAGATAAGTGCGCGCCAGTTCGACCTCCTGTGCGACCGTCGACGACGTGTCGCGCATCATCGGCATCGCTGCGCGCAGGTAGGCGATGAGGTCGTCGAGCATCCTTCCGGCGAGCGACGGGTCCAGCTCGTAGAGGCGCTCGACCTGTGCCAGCGTGTTGAACAGGAACTGTGGCTCGATCCGCGCCTGCATCGCCTGCAGCCGCGACTCGAGTGCCAGCTTGGACCGGCGGATCCGATCGAGCTCGGCCGAGTGAAGGTAGGCCGCTGTTTTGCGAGCGGCGCGCCGGTCGGCGTAGAAGAACACAGCGGGTGCGCCGAGCAGCAGCCAGTTCGTAGCGGCGAAAATGGGAAAATAGAACAGGGACGCCGTGCCGCGGGTGTAGGGTCTGGTCACCGGCCACTGGTCGGGCAGCACGAATGTGCGCCAGGCCCATGCGAACGTTTCGCTGAACGCAAGGCCGACGAGGCACCCTCCGATCGCGGCGGCGACGTAGGCTTCTCGTCGGTCCGCACCCATGTCGACTGCGCGGTCCGCGATGACGATTGCGGCAAGCAGCACGAGCGCCTTCATCTGATACTCGATCACGTTGCCGATGAGCAGCAGGTGCCATGGGAGCACCTGTACGAGCTGGATTATTGGATTCAGGTAGATCAGCACTGAAAACAACAAGGCCAGCAGCCCGAACAGCATGGCCCCCCGCAGCTGTGGCCATGTGATGCCACGAAGCGCCTCCACCGCGCTTTGCAGGAAAAAGCCGTTGGCGGAGCTCTCGATGACCGCGCTCATGCGACGTTGGTCGCGAGTGCGACGTCCCGGTACGGAATCTCGATGACCGCGATCACGCCTTCCGAAGCGTTCAGCTTCAGCGAAAGACTCGCGGCGTTGCCGAACTGTGCCCTGAGTCGGGCGCGAATGTTGGCGAGGCCGGTGCCGGCGCCTTTGGACTTCACGAAGCCTTGGCCGGTGTCCGCGACCTGCACCCGAAGCCTGCCCTCCACGATCGAGGCTGCAAGGTCAATGCGGCCCCCTCTCTTTGCGGGCCCGAGCCCGTGCTTGATGGCGTTCTCGACCAGCGTGAGGAGCATCAGCGGCGGCATCCGCGCGTCCCGCAACGCGGGCGGGAGATCGATACCGAACGCCAGACGGCGTCCCATCCGGATCTGCTGGATGTTCAGATAAGCGGTGACGTGCGCGATTTCGCGTGCGAGTGTCGAATCGGCTTCGCGCATCTGCGGCAGCGCTACGGCCAGATAAGCCTTCAGGTTCTGGAGCATTCGCGCGCCATCGATGCGATCGACCTCGTAGAGGCGCTTGACATGCGCGAGCGTGTTGAACAGGAAGTGCGGCTCGATCTGCGCTTCGAGCATCTGCAATCGGGCCTCCGCCGTCTGCTGATCCAGGCGCGCCGAATCAAGCGTGACCTGCTTCAGCACTTCGGA
>Ga0207644_10001416_pt1 | contig 15454 bp, 17 predicted proteins | sample KBSS73metaG_FD_184326 | JGI IMG/M metagenome (GOLD analysis project Ga0207644, IMG submission 184326) | Switchgrass rhizosphere microbial communities from Kellogg Biological Station, Michigan, USA - KBS S7-3 metaG (SPAdes) (version 2) | ecosystem: Host-associated > Plants > Roots > Rhizosphere... | reverse complement strand
AGCCCGTCGTTTGCGTAGGTAAGCTGACCCTCGTGAATGATCAAGCCAGCGTCGAACTCGCCCGCTTTTACCGAAGGAATAATCTGGTCAAAGGGAATGACGGTGTATTCGATATCTGGGTGGAAGAGCCTGAGGGAGAGGAAGGCTGTCGTTAGGGTGCCCGGAACAGCAATACGGGCCTTCTTTGCCTCAGCGAGCGTCAGCTTCGGGTTGGCAACGATCATGGGGCCGTAGCCCTCGCCTACCGAGCCACCGCAAGCCATCAGGGTGTAGTTGTCTTGCAAGTACGGATATGCGTGGAACGAGATCGCCGTAACGTCGTAAAACGCCTCATTGATGGCCTTGTGGTTCAGGGTTTCAATGTCGGTCAGGACATGGGTGAACTTGTAGCCGGGAACACGGACCTTGTTGGTGGCAAGTCCATAGAACATAAATGCGTCGTCGGAGTCGGGACTGTGGGCGATGCTAATCGTTTGAATTGCTGTCTGTGCGGCTGTCATGATGCGGTGTTCCTTTGGCCAGTGATGAAAGGAGAATAAGACGCGCCTTTGTGTCGGCACGCGAAAGTCAAAAGCAAAATTAGGCGCGGTGCCAGCGGCTGAGGGAGCTGTAGATACCGGCGGCTGCGGCGATTTTTACGATCTCCCCCGGGAGGAAAGGGGATATGGCCATGTTCCAAACGGCAGTTACGCCAAGGTGAAGAAACTGGGAAAACCAGATGGTGCCGAAGGTAAAGATTACGAGGGTGGCCAACATGCACGCAATAGCAGAGCGAACATACAGCGAGCCAGCACGAAGGGAGCGGACAGCCCATCCAGCTGATGCGGCAGCAAAGGGATAGGAGAGGAGAAACCCCCCGGTGGCGCCGAAGAGCTGCAACATACCGCCCGCGCCGTGCGGATTGAAGACCGGCATACCTACGGCGCCTTCGGCGAGATACAGAGCCATAGCCGCGAACCCTGCAGCCGGGCCGAGGGCGAGGCCTACAAGCAGCACCGCAAAGTTCTGCAGAGTGAGGGGAACCGGTGTGAAGGGCAGAGGTACCGAGATACGCGCGCAGAGGGCGACAAAGACAGCGGCGCCGATGGCCAGAACGATGCGACCCGAAAGGGAATCGGTGAACGCGCGAGGAGTGTTCTGGGCAAGACCTTGCGAGGAGGAAAGAGCGGATTGCATTGAAAGAGTTCCTTTCGCGCTAAAAACGTTTTGAAGCTTCTGTCCGTACTCCGGAGATCTTGCGCGGGCGTGAGGTGTACGGGTCGGTCAGGTCGCCGAAATCTTTGTTGAAGTGAGCCCAGTCTACTCGTTCGGAGGTGCCAGAAACAGGACGTGCCGGCTGAGGAGCCTTACGTGCCCCGAGCGCAGGGTTCAACTCGGGAGGAGCGGGGTGAATCTCAACAACCTGGGACGGCGTGTTCCAGCCCTTCTTCGCCGTAATGGCCTGAAGGCTCTGATGCGGAACAAGTCGGGGAGTGCGAACAGAACCATACTGGGCGGCCGCGTTGAAGTGCTGGCCGAAACTGGGCTCGGGAGGGGCCGGAGTACGGTTGTTCTGATGGCTGGTGCGCACATGCCTAACGATAGCAACTGCTGCCCCGACCAGAACCATGAGGCAGGTAACCGAAATGGCAAAGAGGATTTGCACCATCAAAAGGATATCAAGGTGCACGCGCATTTGGGGAGTCCTTCACCAGGCGGACTGCCAGATCCGCTTCCAATGCTTTGTTCCCTGAGCGGGTACGAACTTGGTTCGTTTCGCGGATAGGTTTGTTTTCCACTTGACGGTGTTCTGCATAGAACTTTGTACTTCTAACTATGGGTCACCACGTCACTAACGGCGCCGGCGCAGTACGTTCCAGCGTCTTTGTGCGTGTTTTCAGCAGGGCGCATACCGGCTGGAGACGGGTAGCCACAGTCGCTGCGGCGGGGCTGGCTATTGGGGTTGGCTATCATGTTGTCTTCGGACAGAATGGGCTGACCGCTTATCAGCAGAAGAACCGTGATGCAAAGATGCTGGACGATCAGCTAAAGAGCCTGCAGCGAGAGAACGAGCTGCTGAAAGGCCACGTCGAGCGTCTACAGAACGATCCCAATGCCATCGAGCACCAGGCCCGTGAGGAGCTTCACTACACGCGTCCCGGCGAGGTGATCTATACGCTTCCGGCGGCGCCTTCCTCATCAGGTAAGAACGCCCCTGCGCGCAAATAACAATCTCAAGCTAATGTGCCTCGCACGGAGCATCCTCTTTCTTATAGGCTTCAGAGGAAGAGGGAGCGACCATGGAGTTCGACACCGAGAAAGCCACTCCTCGCGAGATTTACAACCTGCTGATTGGTTTGGTGGCGCCGCGGCCCATTGCGTTGGTGACGAGCATGAATGAGCAGGGTGGCCTGAACGCAGCTCCCTTTAGCGCCTACAACTACCTCTGCACCGATCCTCCGATCGTTGGAATCGGTGTAACCGACCGGCCTGCCAACAGATTCGTTCCCAAGGACACAGCTAGGAACATCCGTCGCACGGGTGAATTTGTTGTCAACGTCGTTACCGAGGACATCGCGCAACAGATGAACATCTGTGCTACCGACTTTCCGGCAGAGATCTCCGAGCTTGATATAGCCAAGCTGAGCACAGCTCGGTCGTCCGTCGTCAGCGTGCCGCGCATCGCTCAAGCACATGCCGCGCTAGAGTGCCGCGAATATACGACCATGGAAATAGGTAGGTCGCGCATCATCCTTGGCCGGGTCGTCTCGATCTTTGTGGAAGACCAGTTCGTCGATCCGGCAGGTCCTTATGTTCGCGCCGACGAGTTGCACGCGATTGGAAGGATGAACGGTCTGGGCAACTACGTCCGCACACGTGACAGCTTTATGTCGATTCCGCGCATACCTTACGCGGAGTGGAAGAAGACTCATGGCGACGGGGAATAGGACTAGGAGAGATACTGGCGTAGCCATGGATCGGTGCTGCTTACCAATTCATGAGTGTTGCCGTCGAAGACGACCTTGCCTTCGTTTAGGACGAGAAATTTTGTGCTCTCATCGACGCCTCCACCAGGCAGAGGTTCCATCTTTTCTGTCTCGGGATTGAAGCGGTTCATTGCCATCGTGAAGGCATCCTGCAGCCGATGGGTGATCATCAGCGACGTTGTGTGACTGACGTCTCGCTGCTTCATGACCAGCTCTATGATCGTTGTCGATGTGATCGGATCAAGACCGCCTGTTGGCGAATCATAAAGAATCAGGTCCGGTTCTGAGACGATCGCGCGCGCGATAGAGACGCGCCGTCGCATACCCCCCGAAAGCTCCGACGGGAACTTCGCGATCGCCTGTTCCAGCCCGACAAATTTTAATGCTTCGAAGACACGCTCATGTGCCTCCTTCTCCGGAACCCCCTCTTCGTGGAGGCGATAAGCCACGTTGTCTTCCACAGAAAGAGAGTCAAAAAGCGCGGATTCCTGAAAGACCATCCCGATACGGCCTCGCAGCTTGAACAATTCGGTCTCCGACATCGCCGTAATTTCGTTTCCGAAGACCGTTATAACGCCGGAATCTGGCCGAAGCAGACCGTCGGTTAGCTTCATCAGCACCGACTTGCCCCCGCCGGCTGGGCCCAGGATGATCCGGGTCTCCCCATGAGATACGGAAAATGAGACGTTCTCGAGAACCGGCTTCAGGTCGAATGCGATCGAGATATTGTTGAAGGTGACGACCGGGCCTTGATCTTCCGGCTGAGGCTGCTGTGCGTTCTCGCGGATCAGGAGGTCTTCAGCCATAGCTCGCCCTATCTGCCAAATATGCCGATCATGGCTCGGCTGACGATAAAGTCCACGATGATAATGAAGACCGACGAGACCACGACGGCCTGGGTTGTTGAGCGTCCTACACCCTGCGTGCCGCCCTTGGTGGTCATGCCGAAGTAGCAACCCACGGTAGCGATGATAAACGCGGAAAAGAGCGGCTTGGTAAGGCCTTGGACGATGTCCGCGTACTCGAGCGACCGGTACGAGTTATGGAAGTATGTCGAAGTGTTCATCCCCAGCATGGTTACGCTGATCAGAGCGCCACCGGCGATGCCCACCGCATCAGCCATAATGGTGAGGAAAAAAAGCATAAACATTGTGGCGTAAAGTCGCGGCGTAACCAGCTTTCGGACAGGATCGGTTCCCAGGGCACGCATGGCGTCGATCTGTTCCGTCACCCGCATCGACCCGATCTCCGACGCCATACCCGAAGCGTTGCGTCCTGCCAGCATGAGGCCTGTCAGAACGGGACCAAGCTCCTTTACCATGGACAACGCCACAAGGTTTCCGGTCATGCTGGCGGCGCCGAAGGCTTTAAGCGATGTAGCGGACTGCAGAGCAAGCACGGAGCCGGTGAAAAATCCTGTCAGCGCGATCGTCGGAAGGGAGCCAACGCCGATCAGGTCCATCTGCGTGAAGATGTCGGACCAGTAACGCGGGCGGGAGAACAGATTGACGATAGCCTGCCACGACAGGATCGCGTAGTCCTGAATGGCCGTCACCTTCTGTTTTGCGAAGTCCTCTGGGGAAACGAAGGGCATGTCGTGTCTGTGGCTCAGAGTATCAGATGCAGCGGCTAACGAGGAGAGTGCATGTTATTGATCCTCTTCGGGGTAAGGGGATAGGCATGTACCGCCCGAGATGAGAAGATAGAAATGATGGTTTCTGAGATGACGGCGGCGGTGTTGTACGGCAAGGAGGATTTGCGCCTGGAGCGCGTAGCCACGCCTCGGGCTGCGGCCGGAGAGCTCGTCGTCCGCGTAGGCGCAGCGCTAACCTGCGGGACCGACCTGAAGGTCTATCGGCGCGGGTACCACGCCATGATGCTTACGCCGCCGATCCCGTTCGGGCATGAAGTGGCTGGTATTGTCGCCGAGGTGGGCGAGGGCGTTACGGCCTTCCGCGAAGGAGACCGGGTCGTGGCAATGAACTCTGCACCCTGCGATGTCTGCTTCTTCTGTCGCAAGGGCCAGCAGAACTTGTGCGAAGACCTTCTCTTCAACAATGGAGCTTATGCCGAATACATCCGCATCCCGGCACGAATCGTGTCTAGGAACACGTTGCTGATTCCTGCGGGCGTTCCCTTCGAACACGCTGCACTGACGGAGCCGCTCGCTTGTGTCGTACGCGGGCTTGAAGAGACCGGAGCGCAACGCGGTGACACGATGGTGGTCATAGGAGCGGGGCCAATCGGTTTGATGTTCATGGACGTCGCGGAGTTGGCGGGACTACGCGTCATCGCGGTCGTCAAGCGTGACGACCAGGTAGCTACAGCGAAGCTCTTTGGGGCAAGCGAAGTAGTGCAGACCACTGCTGTACAAGATGTGATCGCGGCAGTCCGTGCGCTAACGTGCGAGGGGCGCGGCGCCGATGCAGTCGTGGAGGCTGTCGCCGTGCCTGAGACCTGGGAGTGGTGCGTTGACATGGTCCGTAAGGGCGGCGTCGTCAACTTCTTCGGCGGCCCGCCCAGCGGAAGCAGGGTTTCCTTTGACACCAATCGCCTCCACTACGGCGACATCACGATGAAGGCCAGCTTCCATCACACTCCGGCAACCTGTAGGACGGCGTTCGAGTTGATCGCCAGCGGCCGATTCAAATCTGCTGAAGCAATTACGGATCGCGTCTCGCTTCAGCAGGTGCCCGATCTCTTCGCCCGCATGATGACACGGACTGGAGGCTCCCGCGAGATCAAGACAGCAGTGTTTCCTGAAGGAGCACCGCGGTGAGCGAGCTGAGTTCGACCGAGCATGCCCTGCTGGGCGCCCCTCACCAATACCTGACACCGCTGGATCGGCCGACGTTGGCGGAGGCGCAGGAATGGTGCGCACACCTGACAAAGACCCATTACGAGAACTTCCACGTAGCGACATTCTTTCTACCCAGCAAGGTGCGTCCCCACTTCGAGAGCATCTACGCCTATTGCCGGGTGGCCGATGATCTGAGTGACGAAGTCGACGATCCCGTGGTCGCAACTCGCCTTCTCGACTCGTGGGGATCGATGCTCGATGAGTGCTACGACTTTCCCGAGCGTTCCATGCATCCGGTCTTCGTGGCGCTTCATGAGACGATTCGCGCCTGCGATCTGCCGCGGCAGCTCTTTCTTGATCTCGTGACTGCCTTCAAGATGGACCAGGTTAAGACTGAGTACGAGACTTGGGAGGAGTTGCTCCACTACTCTCACTACTCGGCGAATCCGGTTGGGCGGCTCGTTCTGTGGGTCTGCGGCTATCGTGACGAGAGAATCGCATTGCTCTCTGACAAGGTGTGCACGGCGCTGCAGCTGGCGAACTTCTGGCAGGACGTTGTGGAAGACAAGGAGCGTGGCCGCCGTTACCTTCCTGCCGAATCCATGGTGCGTTTCGGTGTAGAGGACGGACAGATTGAAGGTCGGGTTTTCACTCCGGAGTTTGGCGCTATGGTCAAAGATCTGGTGGTTCGGACTCGGACCATGCTTGCGGAAGGTGGCGAGATCAGCAAGCACGTCGACCGCGAGCTTGCCGTCACGCTGAACCTCTTCCGGAAAGGCGGCGACGCCATCCTTGACGGCATTGTCGCGCAGGACTACGACGTTTTACGAGGACGACCTGTCGTGACAAAAGTGAAGAAGCTGAGTCTGCTGGGTGGCTCTCTGTTGGAAAAGCTGCGGGTGGGGACGAAGCGGTGACCATTCCCGAGGCATACGCGGTCTGTCGCGAGATTGCCAAGCGCGAGGCAAAGAACTTCTACTACGCCTTTCGCGTACTGCCCAAGCACAAGAGCGATGGCATGTGCGCAATCTATGCCTTCATGCGCCGCGCCGATGATATCGCCGACGACGAGACGCTTCCCATCGAGCAACGCCGCATCACCATGGCGCAGTGGACCGAAGCCTGGCGTGCTTCGCGCAACGGCGCACCGACCGACGATCCGATCTTTCTTGCGCTCAACGATACCCAGCGCAGATTTGAGATTCCCGATCAGCTGCTGGAAGAACTGGTGCAGGGAACCACGATGGACCTGGAGCCGCTCCCGGCGGACGCGAATGGAGTTCAGACCTTTGCGACGTTTCAGGACCTCTATCGTTATTGCTATCTGGTAGCTTCTGTCGTCGGCTTGGTGTGCATCAAGGTATTTGGATACAAAGACTCGCGTGCGGAGAAGCTCGCCGAAGAGACGGGCGTTGCGTTTCAGCTCACCAACATCCTGCGCGACGTGAAAGAGGATGCCGAGCGGGGGCGAATCTACCTGCCGCTGGACATGCTGCGGGAGCATCATGTGCCGATGGAGCGGGTCCGCGAGCTTGGATTGCTTGCAACCATTACGGAAGACGAGCGCAGACTGCTGGGGGAGCTAGGCCAGAAGGCCGAGCATTACTACCGTTCGGCGAATCAGCTTCTGCCGCTGATTGATGCCGATAGCCGCGCTGCGTTGTGGGTGCTGGTTACGATCTATCACGGCCTGCTGCAGCGCATCGTGCTGAGCAGATACGAGGTCTTCCACGAGCGCATCAGCGTGCCAACCCATGAAAAGGTCTGGATCCTGACGCAGGGAGCCGCCATGTCGCTTGCCAACAGGGTGCTTGCGTGAGCGAGGCAACACACTCTGACGTCATCGTCGCGGGAGCGGGAGTAGCGGGTCTCTCGGCTGCAGTGGCGCTGGCGCAGGCTGGGGCGCGTGTGACGCTGTTGGAACGCAGGCCGTACATCGGTGGCCGAGCCTACTCGTACGAACATCCTGCGCTTGAGGAGACGATCGATTCGCAGCACGTAGTCGTCGGTTGCTGCACGAATTTGCTGGACCTTGCGCGGCAGGCCGGAATGGCGGATTCGATCCGCTGGTACGACGAGCTGGTGTTCATGGAGCCGAACGGAAACCGCAGCCTGCTTCGTCCAGGATCGCTTCCGGCGCCGATGCACCAGACGGTGAGCTTTCTACGAGCTCCGATGCTCGGCCTGCGGGACAAGGCAGCGATTGCTGGCGGTCTGCTGCGTTTTCTCCATGGCTACCCTCAGGACGACTCGGAGAGCTTTGAATCGTGGCTGAAGAGGACTGGACAGACCGAGAAGGCGATCCGGCATTTCTGGGAGCCGGTTGTGGTGGGCGCGCTAAATGACACGTTCGACCGCTGCTCCGTGAAGTATGCGGGCAAGGTATTTCATGAATCGTTCCTGCGCTCGCCTGAGGCGGGAAGACTCGGCATTCCGGCGGCTCCGCTGAGCGAGTTCTTCTCGCCCATTGCGGCTTTGGCGGAGAAGCATAGCGTCGATGTGCGGCTCAAGTCGGGGATCGAAGGATTGAAGCAGACCGCGGATGGGCGCTGGACTGCGCTCTGTGGCCCGCAATCCTACACGGCTGACCACGTCGTTCTGGCTACCGACTTCAAACAGACGCGTTCGCTGCTTGCGGCTTTGGAGCCATCGGCCGAAGAGAAGGCTCTTCTGGAAGAGGCCTTCAGTCGTTTTGTTCCCTCGCCGATCACGACAATCCACCTCTGGTACGACCGCGACGTTACGGGGCTTGATCACGCCGTGCTTTTGGATACGCGGATCCAGTGGGTCTTTGTGAAGTCGCGCATCCGACGCTGGCCCTTGGAACGGGGTTGCTATCTCGAGTTGGTCATCAGCGCCTCGTGGCCGGAACTCGAGATGGGCAGGGAAGAGATACTCTCCTCGGCCATCGCCGAGTTCGAGATGTTCTTCCCGGCTGCGCGGCAGGCGAAGCTGCTGAAGAGCGGTGTGCTAAAGGAGGCTCGCGCGACCTTCTCGGTAATTCCGGGTCTTGACCACTTCCGGCCGCTGCAGGAGACCGAGTGGAAGGGACTCTACATCGCCGGGGACTGGACGGCGACGGAGTGGCCTTCGACGATGGAAGGCGCGGTGCGAAGCGGGCGTCTTGCTGCGGGTTCAGTTGCAGGAGACAGGATGAAATTCATGGCTCCGGAGCTGCCTGCCACCGGATTCATGAAGCTATTCTGAGGCACCCCCTCCCCTTATTTAGCGCACAAGGGGTTTATTTTGAGCTATATATGCGATTTGCATGAGTCAAAATATTGAAAACAGGGCAGTTGATTCCGAAAATACAGAAAACAAAGACTTTCGGTGGCTAGAGACGCAGAGCCGAGAAACTATTTTTTTCCACTCATTTCCATTCTACTGAACTGAATGGAATTAATCGGCACTGCGGCCGTTGGACGTAAACGATTGTGTATCTGCTGGTTGTGGCGATTTCCTCAACCGAAGGGTATTGACAGGTGTTTGCCCTCCCTACTTTGAGATAAGCACGACACCGATGCAGACGAAGAGGACTGCGAGCCAGCGGCGACGATCAACGTTCTCGCCGAGGACGAGTTTGGCGCAAATGGCGTTGCCGATGTAGGTGAGCGAGGCAATGGCGGGGGCGGCGAGCGAGAGGTCGACGATGGAGAGGGCCCAGAGCATGGCGAAGAAGTTGAGGGCCATGCAGGCTGCGCCGGTGAGGAACTTGGGGCTGGAGAGAACGGCCTTGATTGGGCCGAGATAGCCCTTCAGTCCGGGGCCGGTGCGATGGTTGTCGAGGTCACCGAGGTCGCGCATGGCGGAGGCGATGAGGACCTCACCGGCGATGGCGAGGGCGGCAACGCCGGTGATGGCGCTCCACTGGTGGAGGAGTTCGGAGGTGTGAAGGGTCATCGTCCGGCTCCCGAGTCCATGAGACCGAGCTCGTGCGGATCGTCCGGGTTTTCGGTGCGGGATGGGCCGCCAGCGACGAAACCGACGGCGCAGACGATAAGAAAGATGCCAGCCCAGCGGTAGATGGAGAGTTGTTCGTGCAGCCAGAAGCGGCTGAGCAACGCCACGACCACATAGCCGAAGGCGGTGGCGGGCATGACGAAGGTGAGGTCCGCCCAGGAGAGGGCGGTCATGTAGCTGGCGAAGAAGCCAATCAGCAGCACGATTCCGCTGATGACGAACGGGTTGAAGAGCGCGTGCCAGAGTAGCCCGAGGTGTTGCATGTCGACCTGGCCAACCTGCGCCATGCCGCGGGAGAGGAGCGTGTCTCCTACGGATGCGGTGAGCATGATGGTGATGAGGATGGCGTACTGCGAGGGCTTCAGGGCGTGCTTCATAAAAAAGAGTGGCCGCGCGATCTCATGCGAGATGCGCGGCCATTATCAAGGGTATCAAAGTCTGACGCCGTGCTTAGCAATGCCGACAGGTATGCTTGGATCGCCGAGAGAAGATCAGGAGAATTTAAACAATGAAGATGGCGCGCGTGATTCTTTTTACGGGGCAGATGGATGCGATGAGCGAGTTCTACGGGCAGGTGCTTGGCCTGAAGCAGATCTCCAGCGAGAAGGGCTGGCGCGAGTTTGCGGCGGGAGGAGCGAGGATCGGCTTGCACGCCGGTCCATCCTCGCCGGGCCGCAAAGGGCCCAAGATTGCGTTCTATGCCGATGACGTTGCCGCCATGCGCGAGAAGCTGGTGGCGCGGGGTGCGACGTTTGGCAAGGTTCGGCAGTGGGATGAACTTTTTCTTTGCGATGGCAAGGACCCGGACGGGAATCCTATTCAGTTGTCGAACCGTTGAAGTTCGCTACTGCATTCAGGGCTTGACGGAGGCGGCATATAGTTCGGTCTGCTGGATGATGACGGAGGTTAGATCGGTCTCGCTTGCGGGTAGGCGTGCAGAGAGCGACATCAAGTCAGGTTCAGCTCCGACGAGAATTTTCACACCGCGAATCGGATCAGAACTGGGCAATAAGAATGAATCTGTTCCTAGACCCTTCGACTGTGCCGGGGTTTCAAACTCGACGCTGTCGTCGCCTTTGTAAATGAGCTTGTCGTTGGGGTAGGGCCCGCGGGGAAAACTTATAGGTGAGACTTGCTCTTGGTCTGAAATTACTTTGCTGACAAATTCGCTGTGTGTTGGGAAGACGCGGGCAATAGTCTTAGCGACGCCGAATCGTCCGGAAGTGCCCCCATATTCGAGGGTGAATTGAACTATGGGCCCTGTAAAACCTTTCCATGATCCAGAGAGAATCAGCTTTGGATCGATAGGTTGCGGCGCTACGTAAAGATTCGTTCCACTGGATCCGTAGGTGCCGAAGCAATACCAACCGCTCGGAGCAAGAACGGCCAATCCGCCTTCTTCCTCGTAGTAGGCCAGTCGTTGCGCAACGGTGGCAGGGACTGAGATTGTCTTTGGTTTGCCGCGAGGTGCTTTGCCCGGGCCGATCTGGCCATCGGATTTACAGCCTACAAATGGCACAACGGATTTCGTTTGGGCAGAGGCAGTCTGAGCAGATGTTCTCGCTCCTGCTGCCAGCGCGATGAGCAATGGCAGCAGGATTCGATTGTGAGTGATCAAGGCTTGGTGACCTTCAGATCGCTGACGGTTGCGTCGGTATTGTGAGCGAAGCGGATGCCGTAGACGCCGTCGGTAGATTTGAGTTTGCCTGCAGCGACGACATCGCTCTTCTGGAATGTCTTTACAGTGGTTCCGTTGATGATGCAGGAGACAGTGTCACCTTTGACCTGCATGGCGATCTCTTGCGTAACGGGCTCGCCGACTGCGGCTGCCTTGTGCACGGCGTCGTTGGCCTCGCGGCGTCCGTTGAGTTGGAAGGGCTCGGGACCGAAGCCGCGAACGATGAAGTTGCCGTTGCCGTAGGCGGCGCAGTAGATGTAGCTCTGGTCAGCGGTGCCGAGTCCGTTGCCCGCGATGACGATGCCGTAGGGGTGCGGGTGGGTGTTGAGGTTCATGAACTTCGGTTCGGTGAAGGTTGCGGAGACGGTGTAGTCGCCCTTGGCCATGTTCTTCGGATTCCAGTAGGTGATTGCCGGACCAGTGGTGACCTGCATGATCTTGCCGTCGCCCGCGAGTTTTGCATCGCTGACGGTCTGGCCGGCCTTTTCGGCGTCGGCGTCGATCTTGCCCTGCCACCCGGTAACGCTGATGCCTCCGCCAGCGACCTTGCGATTGGTGTCGGGGGATTCCTGGGCTGATGCTGCGCCAGTCAATAAACAAGCGATGGAGGCAAGCAATAGGTAGCGATGTGCCGAGGACATTTTGACAGATCCTTGAAACAGAGATTTGATTGCCGCCGTAGTATACGGCTGGGGTGATTCACCTGCGCAACATACTGGCGCCGCGCTCACCGGTAAGTAGAGTGCGCGAGAGTTGGTCTAGAATCGAGTCATCTGCGGAGCGCGTATGAGCCGAGTTCTGGTAGTTGGAAATGATGCCCAGGTCAGCGGCGAGATTGGAACAGCGCTTTCGGCGGCAGATTTCCCTGTGGAACATGCGGCTGGCAATGCCGATGCACTGCAGCGGCTGCGGCTGCGTTCGTTTGGCGTAGTCATTACGAATCCCCACAGCATGCTAGAGGAAGACCTGGCGCTGCTGGAGGAGATCCGTCAGATCAGGCCCGGTGTAAAGTGCATTGTTTTGTCTCAGAGCAGTTCCCCGGATGGCGTGATTGCTGCACTGCGGGCGCGCGTCTTTGCGTGCTTTACGCCGCCGTTCGATATTCACGAGATCGTAGGCCTGGCTCGCGGGGCGGCATCGGATAGCCAGTGGGGAGACGATATCCAGGTTCTGTCGGCGAGGCCGGGATGGGTATCGCTTCGGGTGAACTGCCGCCTGATCACAGCAGAGCGGTTGCTGACCTTCGCCAAGGAGCTTAGCCACCGGCTACCCCAGGACACGCGCCACGAGATGATGTTTGCCCTGCGCGAGATTCTGATGAATGCCATGGAACACGGCGCGGCCTTCAATCCCGACCAGATTGTGGAACTCACTGCCGTCCGGACTGGGCGCGCCATGGTCTTCTACGTTCGGGATCCGGGATCCGGCTTCCGCCGCGAATCGCTTAACCATTCAGCGGCGGCCAATCCGGATGACGATCCTGCAGCTCATATTGCGAAGCGCGAAGAGGAGGGAATTCGTGCCGGAGGATACGGCATGCTTCTGGCGGCGGGAACCGTAGATGAGCTGATCTACAGCGAGATCGGGAACGAGGTTCTGCTTATCAAATATGTGGATTCAACGCCGGGTGCCGAAGCGGCGCAGCAATAGCGGAGGGCTTCGGTGGGGTTGGAAGTAACCGCGCGCAGGGTGGATGAGGAGAAAACCTCCGACGATGCGCGCTGGCGCATGCTGGGTTTGATCTGCACGGGTGTCGTGCTGTGTATGACCACATGGTTTTCCGCGACTGCAATTATGCCGGAGCTTGTGCATGCGTGGGGCCTTTCGACGACGCAGGTGGCGTGGCTCACGAATGCTGTACAGCTTGGCTTCGTAACCGGCGCGCTGCTATCAAGCTTTGTCAGCCTTCCTGATCTTGCGCCGCTTCGCCTGCTGATGGGTCTGAGCGCACTAGTTGCGGCGATGGCAAATCTCAGCCTGCTGTTGGTGCCCTCGACGGGCTCGTTGCTTGCGGCGCGCTTCATCACTGGTGTCGCACTAGCTGGGGTCTATCCACCCGCGCTAAAGCTGATTTCGACATGGTTCGTGCGCGGACGAGGCCTGGCATTGGGCTGCGTCATCGCCGCGTTGACGCTGGGGTCTTCCTCACCGCATCTGGTTCGCTTTCTCTCCGGCAGTATCGACTGGAGGGCCGTAGTCTCAACTGCGTCGATTTGTACGGTGCTTGGCGCATGCCTCCTGCTGTTCTTCGCTAAGGAGGGCCCCTTTCCGTTCAGCAGGGCTGTCTTCGATCCGCACCGCGTCGGGGCCGTGTGGAGGAACCGTCCGCTGATGCTCGCCAACCTTGGGTACTTCGGCCACATGTGGGAGCTGTACGCGATGTGGGGATGGTTTCTCGCCTTCACGCGAGCTGCCTCCTCGCATCTCGGGCTGGTTGGAGCGAAGACAGCCTCGCTGATCACGTTCATCGTGATTGCTGTGGGTGTTGTGGGCGCGATTGCCGGCGGAGTGGTCGCGGACCGAACCAGCCGTACCTTTGCCGCCGGCTTGATGATGAGTGTCTCCGGGCTGTGTGCGGTTTCGATTGGGCTGTTCTTCGATGGGCCGCTGTGGATGTTTCTGCTGGTTGCGCTGGTGTGGGGGGTCAGCGTAATTGGGGATTCGGCGCAGTTCTCGGCGATGGCGACGGAACTGAGCGATCCAAGCTACGTAGGGACGTCACTGGCGCTGCAGCTTGGGCTGGGCTTTGCTCTCACACTGGTTTCGATCCGCGGCACTGCGGTGCTGGCTGAGCGCATCGGATGGCGCTGGAGCTTTCTGCCACTCGCGGTGGGGCCCGCCGTTGGCGTGGCCGCGATGGCGCTGCTGCATCGGCACATGAAAAAGTAAAAGGCGGCTGGTTAGCAGCCGCCTTCATTCAATTGCAGATTGTTTACGCGTTCATGCTTACTGATTCCTGCGCCTTCAGTGCGTTTTCTTCCTTCTTGGCACGAGCCGCCTTGTTGCGCTGGGCACGGAGCTTCATGAAGGACTTCGCCTCGACGTAGAGACGGGGAACGTCGCGGTTGACGATTGCCTTCCAGACGACGCGGGCTGCAGCCTTGGGGCGGAAGTAGTATTCGTCGTAGAACTTGTGCACCATCTCCATGACGTACTCGGTGGGGAGGCCGGGGTACTCGATGTGCGCCATCTGGTGGCCTCCGCCGTCCTCCATCTTTTCGTTGGTGATGAAGTTGTTGCGCTTGGCGAAGTCGTAGAACTCTGTGCCTGGGTAGGCATGGGCAACGGAGACCTGGATGGTCTCGCAGTCGAGCGTCTTAGCGAAGTTGATCGTGTTACGGATCGACTCCTTCGTCTCGCCGGGCAGACCCAGGATGAAGTCGGCGTGGATGATGAGGCCGAGGTCGTGGCAGTCCTTCACGAAGTCGCGTGCGCGCTCGACGGTTGCGCCCTTCTTGATGTTCTTGAGGATCTGCGGGTCACCGGACTCGAAGCCTACGATCAGGAGGCGGCAGCCGGCGTCCTTCATAGCCTTGAGGGTGTCGCGGTCGGTAGTGACGCGCGAGGTGCAAGACCAGGTGATGCCGAGCGGCTTCAGCTTAGCGCAGAGCTCGATGGTGCGGGCCTTCTGGATGTTGAACGTATCGTCGTCGAAGAAGAACTCCTTGACCTCGGGGAAGTTCTCTTTGGCCCACTTCATCTCAGCCGCGACGTCGTCGCTCGAACGCTTACGCCATGCGTGGCCCGAGAGCGTCTGGGGCCAGAGGCAGAAGGTGCACTGCGCCGGGCAGCCGCGCGTGGAGTAGAGCGCGATGTAGGGGTGCAGAAGGAACGGCACGTTGTAGCGGGTGACGTCCATGTCGCGCTTGTAGATCTTGGTGGCCCAGGGCATCGCGTCCAGATCCTCGACCTGCGGGCGGTCGGGGTTGTGCTGGATGACGCCATTGGCGTCCTTGTAGCTGATGCCGAGGATCTCGTTCAGCGGCTTGCCATTGGCAAACTCGACGGTGGAGAAGTCGAACTCACGGCGGCAGACGAAGTCGATGACGT
>Ga0207644_10001414_pt1 | contig 15456 bp, 12 predicted proteins | sample KBSS73metaG_FD_184326 | JGI IMG/M metagenome (GOLD analysis project Ga0207644, IMG submission 184326) | Switchgrass rhizosphere microbial communities from Kellogg Biological Station, Michigan, USA - KBS S7-3 metaG (SPAdes) (version 2) | ecosystem: Host-associated > Plants > Roots > Rhizosphere... | reverse complement strand
TCCATTGTGGCCGGCTCCGAGCGAGATGTGCGGCCGGAGGACGGATCCCACCGTGACGCGGCGCGGAGTGGCCGGGTAGGTCAGCTCTTCGAAGACCTCACACGTCGTCGCGGACGTCCGGCAGGCGGCGCCGAGGCAGACCCGGCCCGCGTTCGCGTCGCTCGCGCCGAGAGGAGGGTTCGTGTTGCAGACGCCGTCGCCGGTCGCCGCGTTGAAGCCCGCGATCTGTTCGATCGCATCCTGAGTACCGTCATGGCTGGTGGTCTCGATGCGGACATCGAACTCGAGGCCGCAATAGGACTCGGTCCCCGCGGGAATAAGGATGGGGCTCGAGGAGGTGAAGACGACCTGGTTCGGCAGCGACTCTCCCGCGGCGTGTGAAGCCGTGAAGGTGACCGAAGGGCAGCTCGTGGTGAGAGCGCCCTGATAGGAGACGACCGGTCCGTCGTCGGAACAGTTGATCCCCATGCTCGAGCCGTCGCAGTCGAGGTTGAATCGGACCCGGCGCACCGAGAGAGCCGTACCACCCACGATCTCGCCGGCGCCGAGCACGATGCCGACCCGGACGACGTCTCCGACGTTCGAGGCGCTCGGCGCCAAGCTGTACGTGAGACGGCTCCGGCCGCGGCAAGAGAGGGGTTCGGAGGACAACGCGCGGTGCCCTGCGGAGAGAACCAGACAGAGCAGAAAGACTGCCGCCAACTGGGGGGCCCTCGCATGCGTGGTCTTCATTTCATGAGCCCTGCGTCCCGTGCGGCACACCGAAGTTCGAGCGACATGCGGGAAGCCTAGGCCGTACGCCGGACCCGGTCTATGGGGTAGAACCCTACCTGGCGTTCCTGCCCCGTTCGACACGGCTTTTCACGAAGCAGGGTTTCACCCCATAGAAGTGCGCCGGCCGAGCGGCTACAAATGGACGCTCAAGGGGGACCGCCATGCTGATCCGAGAAGTGTATCGACCTCACGTGCCGCATGAATGCGAGTGCTGCCACGTCCTCAAAGATCACCCGAAAGGGATGCGCTGCCGGATATCGCTCTGTCCGTGCGAACGCTACGATCTGAAGGTCGCGTTTCCTGAGTATCAGCCGGCCCGCGGCTACGACGGCGGGGGGCAGGGGACGACGACGGAGTGCGCACGCCCGTCGCTCGCAGCGCCCAGGCCGCGCTCCTGGCCGCGGGCGTCGATGACATCCTTGAGGTAGAAATAGCCCGCCCCCGGAGCGGGGACGTCCATGTCCACGAAGACCGTGTCGGCGGTGTTGGGGTCGGTCGCGCTCACGCAGACGCCGAAGCCCGCGGCGGGCAGGCCGTCCGGCCCCGTCGCGCGCAGGTCGTCCAGCGCGCCGCGATAGACGTTGTAGCGCGAGACGCCCGTGAGCGCCGGCCAGGAGAGGGTCCGGTGGTCGGATCCCACGCTGAGGGCGGGAAGGTTCCCGCCGTGCAGGGTGGGTTCGTCGAAGGGGAAGGTCCGCGCGGCGACGCGCGGGTCGGTGAGGCCGTGGTTGAGGAACTCCACCATGTTGGTGAGGGCGCTTCCCGTGACGTCGACCGGGATGAAGCCGTCGAGGTTCTCGCTGTTCCGGTCGGGATTGCCGGTCCGATACCACCGGACGGCGTCGGTCATCGTGACGATGCGGCCGTTGTGCATGTGTGTCGGCTTGAGCGCCGCGTTGCGCAGGGTGGGGGTCTTGAAACGGCCCGCGTCGGCGGGATCGCCCGTCACGGCCTGGCGACCCCTGTCCTCGGCGATGGGGCGCATGCCGATGTTGCGGAAGGTGTGCTCGCTGAATTCGGGGATCCGGTGGCAGATGACGCAGGTGCGGCCCTGGAAGCTGGTCCAGCCCGAGATCTGCTGCGGCGTCATGGCGGTGGAGTTGCCGGCCATGTACCGGTCCCAGGGCGTCTGATCGGCGATCAGCGTCCGCTCGTAGGTCGCAATGGCGAAGGCGATCCGCTCGGCCGTGATCGCGGGATCCCCGTAAGCGGACGCGAAGAGCTGCGGGTAGCTCGTGTGCGAGGCGACCAGCGCGGCGAGGTCGGCCGGCAGGTCCGTCGCGTCCCGCAGCGGCAGCGATCGCCCGAGCTTGGCGCGGACGTCGGTCCAGGCGCGGCCCTGGCGCGCCATCTCGACGGGGCTCAGGATCGGTCCGAGTGCCTGGTTCTCCAGGGCGCCTCCGGAGAGGATGCTCACCGCGCCGGACTCGGGGTTCACGAACGTCGTTACCGCGCGCCCGTCCGCGAAGAGCTCCGGCGCGTAGGCCGCGTTGATGACGGTGAGGGACGCGCGCGCGGTCACCTGCGGGTTGGTTCCGAAGAGGGGATCGACGACCGGGGCGCCGAAGGGATCCGTCCGGGGGACTCCGGGCGAGCCGGCGATGTCGTCGGCGGACGGCACGATCCCGTCGGGACCGGGATGGATCGACACGCGACGATCGGAGCCTCCGGCCGCGATCTGATGGCATCCGCCGCACGCCATCGTATCCGCGCTCGAGACCTGCTCGTCCCAGAAGAGGGCCTTGCCGAGCAGGCGCTTGGGCTCGGTGATCGGGTTCTCGGGTGGGATGGGAGGAGGATCGACGAGCTGGGCGCGCGCGGGCGAGACGAGTCCGCCCGCGAGAAGACAGCCCGCCAGGACCAGTAGAAAGGTCGGGTGCCTGGCAGAATCGAAGCGCCCGCGCCTTCCGGAAACGGAGCGCGCGCGCGTGAGCGCGATGCGGATCCTAGATGGCGCGCGGGACAACCAACCCCCTCCGGCCGCGGAGCCCCGGCGCGAGCCGCCGGTCTGCGGCAAACGAAAGGGCCAGCCCGGCGGCCGGCCCTTGTCGAAGCGGGGAAAGTATACGCGGCGCGGCGGGACCGTGGGGCTCGAATCCGCAGGATCCCCCAGGGTCCCCCAGCTCCCGGACCGCCCTACGACGGCGGCGGGCAGGGAGCGAGGACGGTGTGGGGGCGCCCGTCGCTGGTGGCGCCCAGTCCGCGCTCTTCACCGTGGGCGTCGATGACGTCCTTCAGATAGAAGAAGCCCGTCCCCGGTTCGGGAACCTGGGTGTCCAGGAAGGCCGTATCGGCGGTGTTGGGCTCGGTCGCGCTCACGCAGTAGCCGAATCCCTGAGCCGGCAGCCCGTCCGGCCCGAGCGTGCGCAGGTCCGCGAGCGCGCCGCGATAGACGTTGTAGCGCGAGACCCCCGCGAGCGTCGGCCACGAGAGAGTCTGGTGGTCCGTTCCGACGCTCAGAGCGGGGAGATCTCCGCCGTGCAGCGTCGGCCGATCGAAGGGGAAGGTCTCAGCGGCGACGCGCGGATCGGTGAGCGCGCCGGTGAGGAAGTTGACCAGGTCGGTCAGCCCCTGCGGCGGCACGTTGACCGGCAGGATCGGGTCGAGGTTGTCCGCCGAGCGCTGCGCATTGGCGGACCGATACCAGAGGACCGCATCGGTCATGGTCGTGATGCGCCCGTTGTGCATGTGGGTGGGCTTCAGCCCCGCGTTGCGCAGCGTCGGCACCTTGAACCGGCCCCGGTCGATGGGGTTGTTGGTGACGATCTGGCGGCCCAGATCCTCGTCGGGCGGGCGGATCCCGATGTTGCGGAAGGGACCTCCGGGCGCGCCGGGCGGGACCGTGAAGGTCGGCGGCGCGTGACAGACGCTGCAGGGAGAGTTGCGGAAGAAGTTCCAGCCGTTGATCTGGGACTGTGTCATCGCAGCGGGATTGCCGGCGACGAACTGGTCCCACGGGGTCTGATTCGGAACGAGGGTGCGCTCGTAGGTGGCGATCGCGTACGCGATGCGCTCGGCGGTGATCGAGGGATCGCCGAAGGCGGCCTGGAAGAGCTGCGGGTAGGTCGGATGCGTCGCAAGCGCGTTGGCCAGATCGTTGGGAAGGTCCGTGGCGTCGCCCAGAGGAAGCGCGCCCGTCAGCTTGGTGCGCACGTCGTTCCAGGTGCGGGACTCGTGCGCCATCTCGACGGAGCTGAGGATGGGGCCGACGGCCTGGCTCTCCAGGCCTCCGCCGTTGAGGACGCTCGTCGTCCCCGTCTCAGGGTTCACGAAGGTCGAGCGCGCGCGTCCGTCCCAGAAGTTCTCCGGCGCGTACGCCGCCATGATGAAGGCGTTCGCCGCGCGTCCCGTGACCTGGACGCCGAAGCCGTAGATCGGATCGTTGACCGGATTGCCGAAGGCGTCGCGATGCGTGACGCCGGGCGAGCCTGCGATGTCGTCGACGGTGGGCTGGAACGCGTCGGGACCCGGGTTGATGGCGATGCGGGGATCCGACCCGCCCGCGGCCGCCTTGTGACAGCCCCCGCACGCCATCGTGTTGTGGCTGGACATCTGCTCATCCCAGAAGAGGATCTTGCCGAGGATGGTCTTCGGCTGGGTGATCGGGTTCTCCGGAGGAACGGGGGGCGGATTCAGAGGTCCGGGGGCCTGCGCCGCCGCGATCCCGAGCGACGCCAGCACGACGGCCAGCAGGCTCGTGAGCCGAAGGAAACCCTGCGGCATGGCGGCGCTCACGCGGCCCCGCGGGGACCGCACCGATCCGATCGATGCCAGGACGTGCCACATGCTGACCTCCCCTTCCGGCGCGCCGTCACGGGACCCTCCCGACGGATCCGCTCACTTCGGGCGCTGGACTGAGGACGAGCCTCCTTCGTTGATGGTGACGAGTGATGCGGAAATATACGGCGATTCAGCGCCTGTCGCCGGGGGGCGGGCCCTCGGGAGGCGGTCCCTCGGGGGGTGGCCCTTCGGGTCCGCCGGGGGGAGGCGGGCCGAAGCCGGGAGGCGGGGGCGGAGGCTTCATCCGATCGAAGCGGGCGCGCTGATCCGGGGTAAGGATCTCGCGGATCCGGGCGCGGGTCGCCTCCGCCTGGTCGTGCATCTTCTCGCGGCCTTCGTCGAGGATCGCGCGCAGCTTCTCGACCTGCTCGCGGTCGAGCCCCAGGTCGTGCTCGAGCCGGCGGATGGGAGGCGGGCCCGGCGGCGGGTGCGGACCGGGAGGCGGGAGCGCCATGCGGGCGATGTGCAGGATCGCGCCCCCGGCGACCATCCCCAGAACGAAAGCGCCCAGGAGCGCGAGGACAGCGCTCTGCGCGCGCGGCACGGCGGTCTCGGATGCGGGCGCGCTCATGCCAGGGGGACGGGGCGCGGCGCGGGCGTGCGCGAGCGGCGTGACGCCGGAAGGGGGCTCATCGGCGCAGTCTACCGGACCAGCGCATCGACCACGGGGTCCGCGACGCGGGACGGGGTGCTGCCGGTGACGACCCAGGAGTCGTAGGCTCCCTGCGCGTCCGTCGTGAGCGATGCGGTGGCGGTTTCCCGCGTGCGCTGCGCGGGCACGAGAAGCGCGATCGCGACGAGCAGAGCCGCGGCCGCCGCCATGCGGGGGAGCCACGAAGTGGCGGCGATCGAGATCCGCGCCGCAGGCGTCTCGGCACGGCGCCGGCGCAGGCGGGCTTCCGCCATCATCGCCGGCACGGCCGCGAGGAGCCCGTCGATCCGCGGCTGGTGCGTCTCGCCGGCGCGCGCGAAGGCCTTTCGGACCATCGCATCGCCAGGCTTCGGACGCTGGTCCCGCTCAGGCATCGTCATCGCTCCCCGGCGCCTCGGGCGCGCCTTCGATCAGGGAGCGCAGTCGCCGCCGCGCCCGCACGGCGCGCCACTTCACCGCCACGACGGTCGATCCGACGGTCTTCGCGCACTCGGCCATCGAGAAGCCTTCCAGGTCCACGAGCGTGAGCACGGCCCTGTCCGTGGGAGAGAGACGGGCGAGCGCGCGCTGCACGACGAGCGTCGCCAGCGGCGTCTCCGGGCGATCCGGCGCCGCCGGCTCGGGCTCCGGACCTCCCGGCTCGGGGAGCTCGCGCTCGCGCCGCCGGGCCGTCTGTCGCAGGGCATCGATCGCCTTGCGCGCGGTGATCGCGCGCAGCCACGCTCCGACCTCCCCCGTGGGGAGGGCGCTCGTCGTCAGGGCGGCGATGAAGGCTTCCTGGACGATGTCTTCCATGTCCGTCGACCCGTATCTTCCCGTGACGTTCCACGCGGTGCGCATCATGGAGGCGCCGTGCCGCGAGACGAGCGCGGTCCCCGCGATCGTGTCCCCGGCTCGGGCGGCCAGAAGCGTCTCCAGATCGTCCGGGTCGGGATGCGGCATCGATCACGCGCGCGCCGCGGGCGGCCCGTTCGCGCGCTCCACCGTCGCGCACCGCCGTGGCATCGTCTTCCCTCGCTTGCATGGTGGAACGCCGCGTCACCGTCAGCGGCCGGTATCCGGATCCCCTTCGGGCGGGGGTCCGGGGGGCATCGGCGGCTTCGCGGAGGCAAGCATCTCATGGAACGTTTGACGCTGGGATTCGGTCAGGACGCCCAAGACCTCGGCTGCCAGCCGGCGGCGTCCCTTCTCGAGCGAGAGCGAGGCCTGGGAAAGCGCGTCGGAGGCCGCCGCGACTTCCTTGTCGGAGGCTGCGGGATTCCAGACGAGGATTTCGAGGTTGTGACGCGCTTCGAAGAAGTCCTGGACGAGAGGCTTGAGATCGCGATCCACGTGCGCTTTGAGCAGGCCGTGGATCTGGCTCTTCTGGGACTCGGTGAGATCGAGGCCGTGGAGGATCCGGCCGGCCAGCCCCATGACGGGATCCGGGGGGCCGCCGGGTCCGCCGGGGCCGCCGAAAGGGACGGGGCGCCCGTCGCGGTCCAGGGGAGGCCGGCCCTGTCCAAGGGCAAAAAACGACGTGAGAGCGAGCAAAGCGAGACCGAGGACGCCGGCGCGCCGCAGCGAGGTCATCGAGGACGTCTCCTTTTGGGTGAGTGCCACGCTCATGGGACGAGCGGGGCCCTTCCGCGGTGTCAGGGTCCGCGCCTCCCGGTCCGATTGTCCCGGATGCGGCCGCCTTCCTACCCCTTCGTGTGCGCCCGTCCCTCGGCGCGCGCGAGGATCCGCTCGAGCGCCTGCGGCGGGATCCGGCGCATGCGGATGATCTTCACGCGGTGTCCGTCCGGGGTCTGGAGCGTGCTCTCGTAGGTCCAAACCGGCTCACCCTGCGGGGTCAGCTCGAAGGCGGAGCCCCCCTCGGAGTGGACGATGAGGGTGTTGCCGTTGGACAGGCGCTGGCACGATCCCATCACGCGGCTGAAGAAGCGCTTCGGGCCCGGGGCGAACTGCACGAGGTTCTCGGGCGCGAGGGGGTCGAAATCCAGGACGCGCGACCATCCGCGCGCGAGGCCGTTGTCGAACACGAGGATGCGCCCGTTCGGGAGCATCGAGCCTTCGTGGGGACCCGAAAGTACGCCGCGTCCCCAGTGCCAGAGGAGGCGGCGCGTGCGCGCGTCCACGATCAGGATCTCGTCCTGGTGGCGCGAGGTCAGGATCAGCGCGTCGGGCCCGTAGAGCGGGCTGCGCGCGGCCAGCTCGGGAACGCTCGCGCGGCGCACGGTGTTGGTATGGAGGAGATCGATGATCCCGCTCTTGGAGGCTTCGAGGCCTCCGGCCCTCTGGAAGGGGAAGGGCGGGTCGGCGCCGGCGAGGACGTCGTAGACCGAGAGCCGCGTCCTGGTCCGGCCGTCCGGTGTGAGCCACGTGACGACGTCGTCAGCGATGTCGTGCGCGGGGTCGATCGCGGGGATGCGGCGCCTCACCATCACGAGCGTGAGGAATCCCCCGTCGGGAAGGACGCTGATGTCGTGGTGCGCGTTGATCGCGCGCCGCCAGAGGACCGTTCCGTCCCACCGGAGGCGCAGGACGTAGCGGCCCGTCTCGATGGGATCGGGGACCTCGTCCTCGTCGAGCCGCGCCCCGACGGCGACCAGGTCGCCGTCCGGGAGGAGCTCGGCGTGCTCCCAGCGGTGGCACGGCTCGGGATCCTTCCAGGCGCGGAGCACCTGCCCATCGGTGGACAGGAGCTGGGCCGCGCACGCACCCGCGAAGACGGCCAGCGTGGCGCCGGGAGCGACCTTGGCCGCATCGAGGACGCGGGCGCCGCGTCCCGCGGCCTGCTTCGGCAGCCCCTTGGTGTCGAGATAGCCCAGCGCGCGCAGTCGCTCGAGCTGTTCCTCGCTCGCGCCTTCGGGCGCGGGGCTCGAGGAGGGGGACGCCGCGGCCTTCGAGCCCGCCTCGCGCGGGTCGCCGGTCGCCGGGGAACCGGGGGCGCCGGCGCCCGGTGCGGGGGACTCCCGCGAACAGGCGGACGCCGCCAGGGCCAGCAGCGAGGCCGCGAGGAAGAGCCCGGCGCGCACGATGCGGCGCGCGCCGCGAAGGGGACGGCGCCGCGTCCTGGGCATCAGAGCTTCGCGAGTGCTTTCTTGGCGTCCGCGTGATCGGGCTGCAGGCGCAGCGTTTCCGTGTACTCGACGCGGGCGCCGGGCTTGTCGCCCTTCTTCTCGAGGAGCATGCCGAGCCGGAAGTGCGCCCACGCCAGGGACGGCTCGCCCTCGGCGGGCTGACCCTTCACATAGAGACGCAGGCACTCTTCTCCACGATCGAGCCTCTGGCCCGACAGGATCGCGGTCTTCCCGATCTGATAGAGCGCCCCGGGGTCGGGCGGGTCGAGCCGCGCCCGCTTCTCGAAGATGTCGAAGGCCTCCGAGAACCTGCCGCGGCTCTGATAGTACTGGCCCACCATGAGCGCCGTCTTGCGGTCGTCCGGCTTCTCCTTCAGCGCGGCGGCGTACTCCTTTTCGGCGAGGTCGGGCTGCTTCGTCTCCTGGTAGATCATCGCGTAGCACTGATGTCCCAGGAGCGGGTCGAGGCGCTTGATCTCCTCGGCCTGCGCCTTCGCCTTCTCGGTGCTGCCCCCCATGATCCCGGGAGCGAGGATGTAGAACCGCGCCAGATCGAACCGCGCCTCGATGCTCTTGGGGTCGAGAGCCACCGCCTTCTCGAACTCCTTGTGGATCGTCGGCGCGATGAAGGCCCGTTTGAAGTTGCTCGCCTTCTCGGCCTTCTCCGCGTAGGCGCGGCCGACCCAGAGGTGGTAGAGCGAGACGTCAGGCGCCAGCTCGACGGCTTTCTCGAACCGCGCGATGGCGCCTTCGACATCTTCCGCGCCGACCGCGATCCTCCCGAGGTAGTAGGAGGCCTCGGCGTTGCGGGGGTCGCGCTTCAGGATCGCCTCGAAGGCCGCCTTCGCGTCCTTCGTCTTGCCCGACTTGAAGAGGGCGGCGGCGCTCGTCACATCGGCCGCGGCGCCCGGCGGCGAAACTTGGGCCGGTGGTGCGTCCGCGCGCGCGACGAGCGCTCCTAACCCCAGCAGGAGAATGCCCAGGATGCGAGCCGGCGTCATGCCGGCATGGTAGCGCGAAATCGTCCGCTAGGAGTGCCCGGCGCTAGAAGCTGAAGCCGATCCAGAAGTTCGTCCGGACCCCTCCACGGTGGACCTCTTTCGGCTCGTAGCCGTTCGCGACGACGGCGGTGGGCGAGAAGGGGTTGTTGCAGTTGAGCCGGTTGCCGGCCGCATCGACGCAGAACTGCTTGAAGTCCGTGTAGGGCTGGAGGTGCGCGAAATCCCAGTGCCACTCGAGCCCGCCGAGGATGAAGTGGAACCCCAGGCCCCAGGACGCGCGCAGGTCCTGCATGTCGCCATCGAGGTCCTGCCACGCGGCGATGCAGCGCGGCTCGCCCCGGCAGGTCTTTTCGGCCTCGGACTTCGCGTCCACGAAGGGGCTGAAGTCGACCCATCCGTCCTCGACGAACCGGTCGAACTCGCCGTCGCCGTTGAGATCCACGCCGTGTCCGTAGGTCCTGAGGCTCAGCAGGCTGTGCGAGTAGAACTGGCCGTTCTGGAACCAGGCGCTGCCGGCGTCGACGAAGAGCGTCCCGCGCACATCGCGCAGGGCTGCGAACGGGAAGCGCAGCTCGTCGATCAAAGGGATGCGCAGCTCGAGGTTCGAGTACGCCGTCCTGTTGCCGAACAGCTCCCGGAAGTCCACGCCGCGCAGGTCGTTGTAGCCGCCGATCGCATAGACGCCGGCGCCGTCCCCCTCCGAGACGAGGCCCGCCAGGCGCCACGCAATGAGCGAGCGCTTCGTCAGGTGCACGTAGCCCCGGTAGTCGAGGGAGTAGTTCGTGAAGCTCCCCGTGTCGCCGGTCAGCTGGGCCGCGCGCGTCACGCTCAGCTCGAAGCGCTTGCCGCTGTAGGCGCCGAACTCCTTGAAGCGCGTCGTGTCCCCCGAGAGTCCGAGGTTCGCCAGGATGAACGAATCGCTGAAGGTGGCGAAGTCGAGCTGATTGCGCTGATCGACGAACGGCACGGACTGCGAGCGCGAGACGTAGCCGAGCTGGCTCTGGAGGCGGTAGTAGCGGTTGAGCGGATACTGCGCGTAGGCAGTGGCGCCCGTCGCGCGGCTCGCCTGTTTGATGCGCTCGGACGAGCTGATGTCGCTGACCGTGTAGTAGTCCCGGTAGTCGAAGACCTCCGCGCCCCATTGAAGCCGCTGCTTCAGGTTGAGGAAGAGAGCGTCGATGTTGGCGTAGGTCGATACCGAGTTCAGGTTGAGCTGGATCCGGTAGTCCCCGAGCAGGTCCGAGAAGACGACGTGGCTGTCGGTGAAGACCGTCCCGTCGCTCGCCACGCCCAGCGTGACGCTCGGGGCGTCCACGGCCCACTTCTTCTTGTAGGGGCGCTTCTCCGATTCGTCGAGAGAGAGCTTGAGCTCGGGCTCGTAGGCGATGACCTCGGGAGCGCCCGTCGGCGGCTCGGCGGGCTGCGTCGCGAGCGGCGTGGCCTCGAGCGTCATCCGGTAGAGTCGGAACGTCCCTTGTGAATAGCCCACGTAGGCCGCCTGGGGCTTGTTGTCCCGGTCGTTGAGCTGCACCGGCGAGAACCCCCCGCCCACGAGATCGGTGAGCTTGCCGACCTCGCCCGACTTCAGGTCCAGCCTGCAGATGTCGTAGATGCCCTCCCAGCGGTCCGAGGAGAACAGGATCGTGTTCTCCTCGTGCGCGAACTGGGGCATGATGTCGTTCGCCGTGCCGAAGGTGAGCTGGGTCTTCTGCGCCGGATCGGCGGCGTCCACCAGGAAGATCTTCTCGTAGACCGCGACACGGCGGTTGTAGAGGATCTGCTTTCCATCCGCGGACCAGCTCGGGTTCGTGTCGAAGTAGGGATCGTCGGTCGCGTTGCGGACCTGCTTCGTGGCGAGATCGAGCACGAAGATGTCCACGATCCCGTCCCTGTTCCCCGAGAAGGCGATCTTGGTCCCGTCCGGCGAGTAGGACGGCGAGTAGCAGTTGTCGATCCCCGTTTCGATCTTGTCGACGATCCCGCCCTTCAGGGCGTCGTAGATGAACAGCGGGCGGCGGTTCTCCTTGCGCACGAAGAAGGCGACGCGGTCGCCGTCCGGCGACCAGGTGAGATCGCGCCAGCCGTCGAACGCCCCGGTCACGATGTCCTCGTACTTGTTGGTGAACCCCTTCGTCAGGTTGCGGACCACCTTCCCGTCGTTCGCGGAGAGGATGACGACGTCCAGCTCGTCGCTCGGCGTGGCGAGGGCGGCCACGAGCTCGCCGGAAGGCGAAAGGGTCGGAGCGAACGTGTAGCGGCCGGGCTTGTGGAGGCCGATCTCCTTGCCGTAGTCGAGCGGCTCCTGTTTCTCCATCAGGGCGGGGAAGTACTTGTGGCGGAGATACTTGCTGAACTGGCTGTCGAACTCCTCGAAATCCATGTTGAAGGCCTCTTTGAGGGCCTTCTCGATGTTGTTCGAGAGCAGGACCTTGCGGTATTCGAAGAGGAAGTTCCGCACGCCCTCCTTGCCGTGCACGCTCTCGATGTAGTCGAAGATCGCGTGCCCGAACCGGTAGACCAGGAACCCGTCGACGTAGCTCGGGTCCATGAACTTGAGCGGCGGGATGTAGTTGTTGACGACGGCGTCGCGGATGACCATCCGGTCGATGTTCGTCTCGTCCTGGCCGAGATAGGACGCGAGCCCCTCCATGATCCAGAGCGGGGGCGAAGAGCGGATGGTCCGGCGCAGCGACGCCCCGTAGAAGATGCTGAACTCGAAGACGTGGGTGAGCTCGTGGCGCAGCGTCGTGGCGAAGCGGTCCGGGGGCTGGTCGATCGGGATCACGATCCGGTTCTGGAACGGCTCGGCGAACGCGCCGACCGCCTGCGGGATCTCGCTCAGGTCCACGTTCGTCTGCTCGAAGTCGCCGTGGGTCCTGTAATAGATGAGAGGGACCTTGAAGTTGATCTCGTGATCCAGGAACTTAGAGAGCTTCACGTACGAGCCCTCGGCCTCCGAAACGACCCGCTGGACGAACTCCTCCTCGCCCTCGTAGTAGTGGACCTCGAAGTGCGGCGAGGTGTAGACCATCCAGTGGAAGTTCTTGTAGACGATCTTGTTGCGTCCGAACCCGAAAGCCGCCGCCGCGCCGAGCGCGAGAAGGGCGACGAGGCAGGACGCCTTCACGGCGAAACGCACCACGGGCGCTCCTTTCATTCTTCGAAGATGAAGCGGGTCTCGGTCCGCTTCTGAGGCGCCACGACGCCGACGAGGTCGGGCGTCAGCCGCTCGGCGAGGTTGAAGAAGATCGACAGCGCGTCATTGGACTTGCCTTCGTACACCTGGCGGTTGCGGAAGGTGTCCTCGTAGAGGAAGGCGCCGTTCGCGCCCTTGAAGAACCACAGATTCGCCTCGAGCGCGTACTCCTCGCGCTCGGCGAAGCGGGTGCGGCGGATCTTCTGTCCCGTGACGGGGCTGATGATGTCCTCCGTGACGAACGCCGACCGGTCGGCCGTCGTGAAGACCGCGCGCCCGGACACGATGAGGTCGGCGCCGTATTCCTCCCCGAGGTGCCTCCAGAAGACGTCGTTCTTCAGGAGGTCCTCGATCGGCTGCTCCGGGAGGGCCGGCGGCTCGACGTCCAGGATCTCGAACTGCGTCCCCTTGTGGAGCTCGCGCCGCACGAAGCGGACGAACTCCTTGCCCACGTCCACGGAGGCGTGCTCCGGGGCGAGGAACTGCGCCACGAGGATCGTCTTCACGAAGCGCGTGTTGATCCGGGCGGGGACGGGCAGCTCGACGCCGACCTCGACCACGCCTCCCGCGAGGCCCGGCGGCGCGGCGAGCGCGAAGGAGAGGACGGCGCCGAGGACCGCAGCGGTCCGTCGGAGATCAGGGAGCCTTCGCATCGGGCTCCTTGGGCTTTGCGGCCTCCGCCGACGGGGGCGGCGCGGGGGCGGTCTCGGGCTCCGCAGGCGGAGGCGCCTCGGAGCCGGCCGGGACCGCTTCCTTGTAGCGGGTGTAGAACTTGTCGAAGAGATCGCGGTTGCGCGCGATCTCCTCGGGTCCGCCGCCGATCGCCGCCGCGGCGCGATACTCCGCGTCCGCCTTGTCGTACTGGCCGAGGCTCTCGTAGGCGACGGCGATGTTGTTGTGGAGACGGGGATTGGCCGGATCCGACGCGAGGGCGCGCTTCCACCGGAAGATGGCCTCGTGCCAGTTGCCCTGGCGCGCCATCTCCGAGCCGAACCGGATCTGCTTGGCGATCTCCGCCTTCGAGGGCGCCGCCGCGGGGGCCGAAGCGGCAGTGGAGGGCCGTATCACCCAAACCGCGATCGAGAGCAGAAGGCCTGCGCATCCAAGGACGAGAACTCGCCTTCCGTGCAAAAGGCCTCCTTCGATGCAACGTCCTGGCGCCAGTATACAGGCAGCGATCACGGCTCGGTTAGACTCGTGCCATGGCGCGCGGCTCCGCAGACCGGCTGATCAGGAGATACGCCCGCGCCGCGAAAAGAGACGGCGTCGCGGGGATTTCGCGCGGTGCCAGCGTCGCGGCCCTTCGCGGCCTCGCGGGCGCTCTTCTCCTGACGGTGTCGTCATGGGCCGTCCCGGCGCAGGACCCGCCGCCCCGCGCTCCGGCCGCCGGTCCCTCCGCCGGACGCGCCGAGGTGCGCGAGCGTGTCCTGCGCAGCATCGTGGGCATCCGGGTCGAGCGCCCCGAGCCCAAGCTCGCGTTCAAGGGACGGATGAAAGTGACGGCGGACGTCGTCCCCGCCGAGGGGAGCGGGTCGGGGATCATCGTGGATCCGGCGGGCCTGATCCTGACGTGCGCCCATGTGCTCGCGTCCCAGGGGCGCGCCCGCGTCACGCTCCCCAGCGGCCGCGAGACGGGAGGGACCGTCCTCGTCGTGGACGCCGCCACGGATCTCGCGCTCCTCAAGGTCGAGAGCGCCGGCCTGGCCGCGCTCGATCTGCGCTCGGCACCGAAGCTGCGCCAGGGCGGCGTCGTCTTCCTCGCCTCGCGGCCCGGCGGGGAGGAAATCCGTTTCTCGGAGGAGACGCTCGCCGCCGAGGGAGCCTTCCATGCGGGGCACAGCGATCTCGAGTTCCTGCGCCAGTTCCTGGGCGACATCGAGCGGGGGGACTCGGGCGGCGCGCTCGTGGACGAAGAGGGACGCCTCGTCGGCGTCCTCTCCTCGGGTGTGCCGCGGGGCCGCGTCGGCTACGCGATCGCGCGCGAGCTCGTGATGCTCGCGCTCGCGCGCATGCGCGCGGGCCCGCCGGTCGTCTGGCCGTGGCTCGGGGCCGGCGTGGAGAGCGCGCCCGATGGAACCGGTGTGCGCGTATGGACGGTCGCGCGCGGCTCTCCCGCCGAGATCGCGGGGATCCGGGCCGGAGACCGGATCGTCGCCTTCGACGGGCATCCCATCGAGCACTTCCTCCCCGCGATGATGGCGGTGATCGCGCGCCCGCTGGGGACGTCGTTCCGTCTTTCGGTGCGCCGGCCGGGCGATGACGAGGAGTCCGGCGCTACGGTGCTGTCGGTGGTATCGGCTCCACGTCCGCTCGAGCCCGAGCTTCGGGCGTTCGACCTCTTCGCGAAGCTCACGGGGATACGCCTCGGGACCGGAGCGGCAGGGCCGCGCGGCGAGGCGCGGGTCGTCGTGCTGGGGGACGCGGCCGCGGCCGAGGGGGCCGGCCACGAGGGGGCTGCCCGCGGGGGAGCCGGCCTAGAGGGGCCGGGCAGCGATCCTCCCCTCCAGGGCGCGCCGGACCGGCGGCCCATCGAGGCCGGGTCCCGGCTCCTGTCCGTGCTCCCCGGGGTCGGGGTCGTTCTGTCGCTCGAGGAAGGGCGCGCCGACCAGGAGATCGCGATCGCCACCGCGGACGACCTGAGCCAGGCGCTGCGCGCGGCGACGCTCGGCAACAGCATCACGGCGGTCTTCGTGTGGTCGGGCGCCGGAGGACGGGAAACGATGCTCCTGTCGGGTGAGGCGCGGAGGCTCCCCGTCCTATGAGCGAGAGCGAGAGCAGGAGCGGCGGCGGCGGGGGGCGCGAGAGGTCCCCGGCGATCGAGGTGCGTCCCTCGGGTCCGGTCACGGGCCAGGTGTGCGTCCCCGCCTCCAAGAGCCTGACGAACCGGGCGCTCGTGCTTGCCGCGCTCGCGAGCGGACCTTCGCGCCTCGTGCGGCCGCTCGAATCCGAAGACATCGCCCGCATGATCGGCGCGCTCGAAAGCCTGGG
>Ga0207644_10001413_pt1 | contig 15459 bp, 13 predicted proteins | sample KBSS73metaG_FD_184326 | JGI IMG/M metagenome (GOLD analysis project Ga0207644, IMG submission 184326) | Switchgrass rhizosphere microbial communities from Kellogg Biological Station, Michigan, USA - KBS S7-3 metaG (SPAdes) (version 2) | ecosystem: Host-associated > Plants > Roots > Rhizosphere... | reverse complement strand
AGCGCAACGTTGATCGGGTCGGGCCAGGTCGCCGCAGCCCTGCACGCCTCGTCGATGACCCACTCGCCGATCGCCCCCATCAGGCCGGTTTCTTCGGCAACCGGGATAAAGACGTTCGGCGGCACGAAGCCGCGCTGCGGGTGATTCCAGCGGATGAGCGCTTCGAAGCCGACCAGCTTCTGTGATTTTGCGTTGATCAGCGGCTGGAAGACGAGATGGAACTGCTTGGAAGCAATCGCGCTCCGGAGGTCGGCCTCTAGGCGCACGCGGTCTTCCTGTTCCGACTGGAGCTCGGACGAGAAGTAGCGCGCGACACCGCGGCCGGCATCCTTCGCCTGGTAGAGTGCGAGGTCCGCCTTGAGAATGAGATCGTCGACGGTAGCCCCGTCGATCGGACCAAACGCGCAACCGATCGACACACCGATGCGGATCTCGGTCTGGTCGATCATGTAAGGTTCCTTGATCGACTGGATGATCCGGTCGGCGAGGGTCTCGACCTTCTTGCGGCTCTGCGCGTCGGCAATGACGATCGCGAACTCGTCGCCGCCCATCCGACCGACAGTCCCGTGCGGGCCGACTTCGTCGACGAGGCGCTTGGCGACGGCACGGAGGACCGCATCGCCCTTCGGGTGACCGAAGGTGTCGTTGACCGGCTTGAAGCCGTCGAGGTCGAGGAACATGATTGCACAAGGCACATTGCCGCTCGTCGCCCCGCGCAACGCCTCGCCGAGGAGCTGACGGACCCGGCCGCGATTCGGGAGACCGGAGAGAACGTCGACATTGGCAAGGTGCGTCAGCCGCTCCTGCGTCTGGCGGATCTCGGTGATGTCGGAGCCGACGCCGCGGAACCCTTCGAAACGGCCCGCAGTGTCGATGATCGGGTCACCCGCCATCGAGATCCAGCGGATGCCGCGGGGCGTTCCGAGCTCCATCTCGAGCGCGTTGAACGATTTCTTTTCGAGCAAGACCCGGCCGAGCTCGGCGTGGCCGCCAAGCAGCGCCGGCAGCGAGTGGCCGATGAGCTGGCCGGCGGGCTTGCCGAGCAGCGTGCTCATGCGCGAGCTGATGTAGGTGACACGGTTCTCGCCATCGACTGACCATAGCCAGCCCACGCCGCGCTGCTCATATTCCTGAAGCAGGAGGCTCGCGCTCTCGCTCTGGCTACCCACGTCGGCGTTCATCTTGAGCTGGTGAAAGGCCCACCGGGCGACGGTCAGGATGCCGGTGATCGAAACGCCGAGCGTGAACAGGATCGACAGCATATGCTGAAACGGCACGCTGTGACGCGCAACCAGCAAGGATCCGCCCACCCCGCAGGTAAAGGCGATCATCCAGGCGAGCGCGCACTGCGGCACGACGACGAGGCCCAGACCGGCAATTCCGAGACCCGCCATAACTGAAGCGGCGATGACCTGCGTTCCCGGGTCGAGCGTCGGGAAAAGATAAAGGGGAACGCTGAGGAATGTGAAGGCACGGAGCGCGACTTCTCCCACCAGCACCCAATAAGGGACGCGGCGGCCGGATCGTCCGACGCAAGTGATCGACTGGGTGCGTGCGAGCTGCATGGCAGCGAAGTTCGCGATTCCGACGGCGGCCGCCCACGGCAGGAGCAGGGTCGGTGACACCACTCCCCACAGGTCGGCCATCATCATCAGTGCCGCGACGACGTTGGCAGCCGCGAAGAAAGGCGCGAGCTGGGCGCGGGAGATGAGCTGCACGTCGCGAAGCGGCGTGTTCTCGGCGTCGACGCCGCGTGCGGCAAGGCCAGCCGACTCCCCACCGGGAAGTCGAGCGGAAATCAAACGCTTGTACCTATCAGGAGCTTCGTACATCCGCCCGCCGTTCCAATCCGAACAGCGGCTTATCCAAAGAGAGTTGAAGTCGAGTTAAGACGTTTGAACGACTTCGCTAATCTAGGTTAACGTTACTGACGTGGGTTAAACCTCGCGTGACCCAGTCCCCGCGCTCGCAATGACGGTAAGGCGCCTCTATATCCCTGGGCATGGCGACCGACAGCGCGACCCTCGACCGACGAGCCGCCACCCATCGCCGCGCCTCGGACGCGCCGAAGATTCAGTCGCCGGCCGAGCCGATCGCGCGCGGGATGGGGCTCGACCAGCCCTTCTTCGAGGACAAGAACCGCGCGTTCTGGATTCTGCAGTCGATCGGCTGGAGCGGCTATTTCTTCCTGAGGTCGCTGTCGGGCTTCGCCAACTCGATGGGCTGGATGTACCTCGTCCATACGCTGCTCCTGACAGCGACGGGCTATTCCCTGACCCTGTTGATGGCGTCGCTCTTTCGGCGGCTCATCAAGATGATGCCGGTCTGGACCCTGCTTTTATCTCTCCTGGCCGTGGTTGTAGCGTCGATGACGTTCTCGGTAATTGAGACGTGGAGCGTTTCCACCTTCCTCAAGCCCAACTTCCGGCCTGTCGGCATCGAATATCTTGGCGCGATCCTGCTCAACTTCGCCCTCCTTGCCGCATGGACGGCGCTTTATTACGGGATCAACTACTTCCTGCTGCTCGAGAACGAGATCCGGCAGCGCGAGAAGCTGGAGGGCCAGGCGTCCACGGCACAGCTCGCGATGTTGCGCTACCAGCTCAACCCGCACTTCCTGTTCAACACGCTAAATTCGATTTCGACGCTGGTGCTCCTCAAGCAGACCGAACGGGCGAATGCGATGCTGGCGCGGCTTTCCTCGTTCCTGAGGTACACGCTCGCGAACGAGCCGACCGCTAAGGTGACGCTGGCGCAGGAGGTAGAGACACTAAAACTCTACCTCGAGATCGAGAAAATGCGGTTCGAGGAGCGGCTGCGGCCGCACTTCCGGATCGAATCCGAGACGATCGGGGCCCGCCTGCCATCGCTGTTGCTGCAGCCTTTGATCGAAAATGCTATCAAATATGCGGTGACGCCGGCCGAGAACGGGGCCGACATATGGATTACCGCCACTCGCGAGGGCCAGGCCGTAAGGATCGAGGTCGCCGACAATGGCGTTGGAGAAGGCGCAGAAATTGCCGCCAGCCCGTCGACCGGAGTCGGTCTGGCGAACATCCGCGACAGGCTGTCGCAGGCCTATGGCGGCGGACATCGTTTCGAGACCAGACAGAACGAGCAGGGGGGCTTTAGCGTTATCTTGGAAATTCCCTACGAAACCGGAGACAAGGCCTGATGACCATCCGGACCATTTTGGTCGATGACGAACCCCTGGCGACACAGGGGTTGCAGCTTCGGCTGCAAGCATTCGACGACGTCGAAATCGTTGCCACCGCGGCGAACGGCCGGGAGGCGATCCGCCAGATCAAGACGCACAAGCCCGACCTCGTCTTCCTGGACATCCAGATGCCGGGCTTCGACGGTTTTTCCGTGATTCAGGGCTTGATGGACGTCGAGCCGCCGCTGTTCGTCTTCGTAACCGCCTACGGCGAGCACGCGCTCCGCGCCTTCGATGCGCAGGCAGTCGATTATCTGATGAAGCCGGTCGACGAGGACCGGCTGGCTGCGACGATGGATCGTGTGCGGCAGCGATTGACCGAGAAGCGCAGCGCGGAGGAATCGGAAAGGCTGAAGGAAGCCCTCGCCGAGCATGCGCCCGAGGCTGCCGAGGAACTGGCTGACGCTGCGCCCGAAGGTCCGGCCGCCAACCGCTACGAGAAGATGATCAACATCAAGGACCAGGGGCAGATCTTCCGCGTCGATGTCGATACGATCGAGCGGATCGATGCCGCAGGCGACTACATGTGCATCCAGACTGGCGACAACACTCTGATCCTGCGCGAAACGATGAAGGATCTCGAAAAAAGGCTCGACCCGCGCCGCTTTCAGCGCGTGCACCGGTCAACCATCGTCAACCTCGATCTCGTTCGCCAAGTGAAGCCGCACACCAACGGCGAATGCTTCCTGGTGCTGGATTCAGGCGCGCAGGTCAAAGTGTCGCGAAGCTACCGGGACGTGGTCGCCCGGTTCGTCCACTAAGATGAAGAAGTACCCGCGTCGCGCGTTAGCGGAGCGGGTCTCCTTGGATCGATGACCACTCCCCGGCGAGCTTGAGGTAGGCCTGGTTCACGAAAGCTCACCGAAAAATCCGGGCCGCTAGCATCAAACCGCGATCGGCAAGCGAACCGTAACGCTCGTGCCCACGCCGACGGTGCTGCGGATGTCGAGCGAGCCGCGATGGCGCTCGATGATATGCTTGACGATGGCGAGCCCGAGCCCGGTGCCGCCGCTCTCGCGGCTCCTCGCCGCATCGGCCCGGTAAAAGCGCTCGGTGATGCGCGGCAAATGCTCGCGCGGAATACCGGGCCCATGATCGACAACCGTCAGCAAGACCCACGAGCCATTGGTCTCGGCGATGACGTCGATCTCTGCGCCGGGCTTGTCGCAACCGTAACGCAGCGCATTGCTGATGAGATTGTCGAGCACCTGGAGAATCTGGGCGCGGTCGCCGCGAACGGGTGGAAGACCATCAGGTGCGGTGATCCGGATTTCGCAGGTCCGGCGCAGGTGCCCGCAGTTCGCAACCGATGTCTCGATGATCTCGGCAACATCGACGCGCTCGCTAGGCGCAACGAACCGGTCGGCCTCGATGCGTGACAGGCTCATCAGGTCCTCGATGATGCGGAGCATTCGCCGCGCCTCGTCGCGGATCGTTCGGCCAAAGTTCGTTCGAAGGTCAGGCGGAAGGTCCGCCTCCTCAGCGATCGTTTCGGCATATCCGACAATTGCCGAAAGCGGCGTGCGCAGTTCGTGGCTGGCATTGGCGACGAAATCGACGCGCATCTTCTCGGCCGATACCGCATCGGACCGGTCGATCATCCGGATGAGGACGGCGTCCTGCCAAAGGCGACGGATCAGGAGCCGCCACGAGCGGCCCGGCTCGACGATACCAGTCGCGTCGATCTCGCCCGACCCATGGTCGAGGATCAGCTCAAGCGCCTGCGGATGACGAATTGCGAGGCGCACGTCCCTCCCCTGAATACGGGCGCCGAGCAGCCTCCTTGCAGAATCGTTGGCGTACCGGACAACGCCCCGCTCGACGACGAGAGAGGGTTCGTCGAGTGCGTCCACCAGTCCGCGTTCATTGTCGCCGAGTGAGACCATGCTGATCTCTGTAGCGAATTGACCGGAATCGGCCACGGTCAGCGAATTCGCCCCCTCACCGGCCGGACGAGGGGGCCGCCTTTCGAGCCGAAGGGGAGAGAAGGTCCGAAAGGCGGATCTCAACAACACGGGCCATTTGTCCCCTGCTCCTCTCCAGTTACACGAGCATGACCGCCAGATGTCGGCGATGCGACGGAAAGTCGGGTTCGCCAGAAAAACCTAAAGGCTGATGCTGAGCGCCGCGTAGGCGATATTGTCGCTGGTGTCCTCGCCGTGGCGCACGAAGCCATGCTGGTTCATGTAGCCGAACTCGGCGTTGAGCCTCTTGTTTATCGGCGCCGAGATGCTGACGAGGTTCCGGACACGATCGAGGCCGCTTTGCCGCTGGAAGCTCGTCGTATTGAGGTTGAAGAACGGCTCGCTGCTGAGGTTGAGCGCCGCCTTCCCCATCAATGGCATCGAATATTTGACGTAGGGCCGCAGTCGCCACCCGGTGCCGTCCGTGTGCTCGCGCCAGCGTTGCTCGAGGCGCATGCGCGCGTTGAGCTTGCCTGAACCGATCTTCGCGACGTTGTCGAACGTCACCTGCTCGCGCGCCCGTCGTTCCATGACCGTGAAGTCGCCGCCCGAATATTGGGGATTATGGACGTAGCCACCCCACAAGGTGATGTCCTTGGTGATCCGGTACCCGATGAGGCTCGTCCCCTCGATTTCATACAACCCATCTCGATTGCTGCTGAAGCGGCCGACCAACTCCTCGGAAAAGCGCCACTTGTCGGCGAGCTTCACCGTCGCCGAGCCGGTCGTCCAGATCTGGTTGTCCGAGCTCGCCAGTGCCGGAGTAGAAGCGCCGACCGCTGCTCCGATCAGCAAGATTTTGCACGTCCCGAATTTCATCTGCATCCCTTCCCCGCTCCTGTTGGCGGGCGACACCGACATTTTCATGAAAGAGAGACTGCAGTTTTGTGACAGCTCCTTACCAGAGAGTCGTCAGCATATAGAACAGGGCACCGACCGCGGCGGACGCGGGGATGGTGATGAGCCAGGCGATCATGACGTTCTGCGCAACACCCCAGCGGACGGCCGATGCACGGCGAGCGGCTCCTGCCCCGATCACGCAGCCCGTGATCGTATGCGTCGTCGATACCGGAATGCCGTAGTAGGAAGCAGCGAAGAGCATGGTCGAGCCACCGAGCGAGGCGCTGAATCCCTGGTGCTGGTTAAGTTTCGTTATGCGCGTTCCCATCGTCTCGATGATGCGCCAGCCACCCGTCAAAGTACCGAGGCCGATCGCGACATAGCAGCTCAGCGCAACCCAGTGGGGTACGTGAAATTCGCCATGAAGGTAGCCCGTCGAGTAGAGCAGGACGCTAATCACGCCCATCGTCTTCTGGGCGTCGTTGAGCCCGTGGCCTAGCGAATAGGCCCCCGCGGAAACGAGGTGCAGGCCACGGAAGGTCCGCTCCGCGCCACTGGCGGTGGCGCGAACGCCAAGCCAGCTCGTCACGAGCATGATTAACATCGTCAGGACCAAGCCCAGTGTCGGCGAAAGGACGATCGCGATGAGCGTCTTGTTCAGTCCCGCCCACTGGATGCCCGACATGCCCGCATGGGCAACGCCAGCCCCGACGAGGCCGCCCACCAACGCGTGGCTGGAGGACGACGGGATGCCTTTAAGCCAGGTCACGACATTCCAGAACATTGCGCCGACAAGCGCGCCGAAGACGACCGCCGGCGTCACCAGGTCCTTGTCGATGATGCCCTTGCCGATCGTGTCCGCGACCTTGTGAAGCGCTGGCCACTTGAGGGCGAGGAAATAGGCAGCGAAATTGAAAAAGGCGGCGAACGCCACCGCTGCCGCAGGGCTGAGTAGCCTCGTGCCGACGACCGTCGCGATCGAGTTCGCAGCATCATGAAGGCCGTTGAGGAAATCGAACGCAAGCGCGACGACGATGAGGCCGACCAGCAGCGGGAATGCCAGCTCGTGCATCAGGCGTGATCGATGACGATGCCGTCGATCTGGTTCGCGACGTCCTCGAAAGCATCGGCGACCCGCTCGAGGTTCTTGAACACCTCGCGTGCCACCGCGAACTGCAGCGGATCGGCCCGTGCGGTCTGGAACGCCCGCTTCAGACCCACGGCGTGCATTTCATCGGCCTTTCCCTCGAGGCTGACCAGCCTACCGGTGAGTTCGTGCAACTGCGTCCCGTTCGACGAGACGTTGCGCAGTAGGGGCACAGCCTTTGCCGTGACGTCGGCTGCCTCGGAAATGAGCTTGATGATTTCCTTCATCTCCGGGCGGAGCTCACGCACCTCGTAGAGGTCGATCGCGCGGGCCGAGGCCAGCATTTCGTCGATCGCATCGTCCATCGAACCAATCAGGGAAGTGATGGAACCACGGTCGAACGGCGTGAGGAAAGTCTTGCGGACCGCAGTCAGGACCTGACGGATGATATCGTCGGCATCGTGTTCGCGATCTTGGATCGCCTGCAATGCCTCGTTCGGCGAGCCGCCGTTGTTCGCGAGGTTCTGCAATGCCTCTGCTGCCGCGACCAGCGTCGCGGCATGCGCTTCGAACATCCCGAAAAAATCACCTTTTTGCGGCAACAGCCGCTGAAACCAGCCGAACATCCGACCCCCTGTCGTGGCAGGCGGCCTTACTGTGGCAGGAGCATGGCGGCAACCGCTTGCGGCTTAGCCTTCTGCGTCGAGCGAATAGCCCGCCGATCGCACCGTCCGGATGAGGTCGGGTCGATCACCGACATTAAGCGCCTGCCGGAGACGGCGAACATGGACGTCCACGGTCCTCACGTCGATGTCTGGATCGTGGCTCCAGACGGTGTCCAGCAGCCGCTCGCGGGAGAAGACGCGGCCGGGATGCTCGAGCAGGTGCTTCAGGAGGCGAAACTCGGTCGGGCCGAGCGCGATCGGCTCGCCGTCCCTGCGAACTCGGTGCGCAGCAACGTCCATCTCGACGTCGGCATAGGCCAATTGCTCACCGGCGAGTGCCGGCCGGACGCGCCGCATGACGGCCCCGACCCGCGCGACCAGCTCGCGCGGGCTGAACGGCTTGGTCACATAATCGTCGGCACCGGTCTCGAAGCCTCGGATGCGGTCCGCTTCCTCACCGCGCGCCGTCAGCATCATGATCGGAATATTCGCCGTCGTCTGGCGGCGGCGGAGACGGCGGCACACCTCGATCCCGCTCACCCCCTCGATCATCCAGTCGAGGAGGATAACGTCGGGCTTCACCTCGTCGACGAGGATCAAGGCTTCCTCGCCGTCACCGGTGCGGGTCACCTCGTAACCCGACCGCTCGAAGTGGAAGGCGACAAGATCGGCGAGCGCGCGATCGTCCTCGACGAGCAGGAGGCGTGGGCTGGCCATATTACCTCGGAGATTTGCCGGGTCGTTCGGCCATGTGCTGGCCGGAGGCGGCATAGTAGACCATCTCGGCGATGTTGGTGGCGTGGTCGCCAACGCGCTCGAGGTTCTTGGCGACGAACAACAGGTGCGCCGACTGACCGATGTTATGCGGGTTCTCCATCATATAGGTCAGCAGGGTCCTGAAGATGGACTCGTAGAAATCGTCGACGGCGCTGTCGCGCTCGCAGACGCGGACGGCCGCCTCGGCATCGCGCTCGACAAAGGCATCGAGGACGTCGTGGACCATGCCGGTCGCGATCCGGGCCATTTCCGGAAGTAGCGACAGGGGCTCGATCTTTCCCGCGCTTTCGAGCAGCGGGACTCGCTTGGCTATGTTCTTTGCATAGTCGCCGATGCGCTCTACGACGCTTGAGATCTTGAGCGCGGCAACGACGTCGCGAAGATCGCCCGCCATTGGCGCGCGAAGCGCGATGAGCTGAACCGCGCGCCGTTCAGCCTCAACTTCGAGGGCGTCGAGCTTCTTGTCGTCCTGAACGACGAGCTCGGCGGCCTCGGTGTCGCGCTGGACGAGGCAACGCATCGCCTCGCCGATCGCATGCTCGGCAAGTCCGCCCATCTGGCTGATGAGCGCTCGAAGCCGTTCGATGTCCTCGTCGAAAGCCTTGAGCGTATGTCCGCTTGCATGCTGCATCATTTCGCTCCGATCAGCCGTAGCGGCCGGTAATATAGTCGGTGGTGCGCTGCTGGCGCGGGTTGGTGAAGATCTGTGACGTCTTGCCATATTCGACCAGCTCGCCGAGGTGGAAGAAGGCGGTGCGCTGCGACACGCGCGCTGCCTGCTGCATGTTGTGAGTGACGATCGCGATCGCGTAGCGGCCGCGAAGCTCGTGAATCAGTTCCTCGATCTTGGCCGTTGCGATCGGATCAAGCGCCGAGCAGGGCTCATCCATGAGAATGACTTCCGGATCGACCGCGATTGCGCGTGCAATGCAGAGCCGCTGCTGCTGCCCGCCCGAGAGGGCTGTGCCGCTTTCGTGAAGCCGGTCCTTGACCTCGTCCCATAGGCCGGCGCGCTTGAGGGAACGCTCGACAATATCGTGGAGCTCCGACTTGTTGCGCGACAAACCGTGAATGCGGGGGCCATAAGCGACATTCTCGAAAATCGACTTCGGGAACGGGTTCGGCTTCTGGAACACCATGCCGACGCGCGCACGCAGCTGAACGACGTCCATGTCGGGGCCGTTGATGTCCTCGTTGTCGAGCTCGATCCGGCCGGTCACCCGCGCCGACGGGATCGTGTCGTTCATGCGGTTGAGGCAACGCAGGAACGTCGACTTGCCGCAGCCCGAGGGACCGATGAATGCCGTTACCCGGTCCTCGTAGATCCTGATCGAGATGTCCTTGAGCGCCTGCTTATCGCCGTAGAAGACGCTTACCTTGTCGGCGCTCATCTTGGGTTCCTGGCCGGCGTCGAGATCGTCGACCGACCTCTCGTCAAACGTGGGTGGACGCGGCACATCAATACGCGGCGCCGGCTCGCGCTCGTGACTGACATTGTCGGCGACGGACGGAGCCTGCTCGTGGGCCTCGGCGGCAATCGCCGCCGATGGCGCGGGCACCGGGGTGGTGGGCGTAATCGGCATCTTTTCTTTCATATCCATCACCAGCGGCGCTCGAAGCGATTGCGAAGGAAGATTGCGAGGCCGTTCATGACCAGCATGAACAGCAGCAGGACGATGATTGCAGCGCTCGTTTTTTCAACGAAGCCGCGGTCGACCTCGTCCGACCAGAGGAAGATCTGGACCGGAAGAACCGTCGCCGGCGAGGCGATCCCCCCCGGAGGTGCGGCGACGAAGGCGCGCATGCCGATCATCAACAGCGGCGCAGTCTCACCAAGCGCGCGGGCCATTCCGATGATCGTTCCGGTAAGAATGCCCGGCAGCGCCAGTGGCAGGACATGGTGGAACGTCACCTGCATCTTGGACGCTCCAACGCCGAGGGCCGCGTCGCGGATCGATGGCGGAACCGTCTTTATGGCATTGCGGCCCGCAATGACGATGACGGGCATGGTCATCAACGCCAAGGTCATGCCGCCGACCAACGGCGCCGAACGCGGCAGGTTCATTAAGTTGAGAAACACGGCGAGGCCAAGCAGGCCGAAGATGATCGAGGGCACCGCGGCGAGATTGTTGATCGACACCTCGATCGCGTCGGTCCAGCGATTCCGCGGCGCGAATTCCTCGAGGTAAACGGCGGCAAGAACCCCGATCGGGAAGGCGAGGGCCATGGTCACGAGGACCGTCAGGAACGTACCCTTCAGGGCACCAAAAACGCCCGCCGCCGAAGCGTCCGTCGAGTCGGAGGCCGTCAGGAATTGCGTGTTGAAGCTCCGCTTCAATGCATCGTGCTGCTGGAGCTCGCCAACCAATCGCTCCGAGCGATCGTCGCCCCTGTCCTTCGCGGCGATGTCGATGTTACTGGCAACGGGAAGCCAGAGGTCGGTCTTCCCCGTCAAAATGTCGGGATTGGCGACGATCGCTGCGCCGAGTCTCTCTACCGCAGCCCCGCTGAACATCTGCGCTGCGGCCGGACCATATTCGTTCGCCGCGGCCTTCGAGATCGCACCTTCAAGGTCCGCACCGGCAACGGTCTGCGCTGCATCGGGACCGTGGAGCGAAGCGGGATCCAGGAACAGGTCCGTCTTTGCAAAGTCGATCGAGAGCTTCGCCTCGGTGTGAACGAAGCCGCCCAGACCCTTGGCCGCCACGGTCGTGAGCAGGAAGGCGAGGAAGAGCACCGATAAGGCGATCGCCGCCAGCCCTAGCGCGCTGAACAACCGCTCGGCCGCGTAGCGGCGGCGCACACGCCTGCGCATGACCTCGTCGGTCCAGCGGGAGTTGGTGATGCTATTCATATTGTTCGCGGTACCGGCGTACGATCTGCAGTGCGATGAGGTTCAGCAGGAGTGTGATCAGGAACAGGGCGAGGCCGAGCGCGAAAGCGGCGAGCGTCTTGGCACTGTCGAACTCCTGGTCACCGGTCAGCAACTGGACGATCTGGACAGTAACGGTCGTCACGCTCGCAAACGGGTTGGCGGTAAGGTTCGCCGAAAGGCCAGCGGCCATGACGACGATCATCGTCTCGCCGATCGCACGGCTGACGGCCAGCAGGATGCCGCCCATCACTCCTGGAAGCGCAGCGGGAAGCAGCACCTTGCGGATCGTCTCCGAGGTCGTGGCGCCCATTGCAAGACTGCCGTCGCGCATCGCCTGCGGCACGGCAGCAATGGAATCGTCGGCCATCGAACTGATGAAGGGAATGATCATGATGCCCATGACGAGGCCCGCCGCGAGCGCGCTTTCGCTGCTTGCGGAGTGGATGCCGATCGACAAGCCGAAGTCGCGGACCACGGGAGCGACGGTCAGCGCCGCGAAATAACCGTAGACGACCGTCGGAACCCCCGCGAGAATTTCGAGGATCGGCTTGAGCCACGAGCGCAAGGCTGGCGGTGCATATTGCGTCAGGTAGATCGCGCTCATCAAACCGAGCGGCACTGCGACGATCATCGCGATGATCGCGCCGATGAAGAAGGTGCCCCACATCAGCGGGATCGAGCCGAACGCCCCTGACGAGCCCGCCTGGTCCGCACGGAGCGCTGTTTGCGGGCTCCACTCCAGCCCGAACAGAAATGAGTGAACCGGGTAAAGCCGGAAAAACCGCAGGCTCTCGAACATCAGCGACAAGAGGATCCCGAGCGTCGTCAGGATTGCGATCAGCGAGGCAGCAAAGAGAACCACCATCAGCCAGCGTTCAACGCCGGTGCGCGCGCGAAACTGGGCAGTGCCGCGACGAAGAGCGAGGGCGGCCGCGCCCAGCGCTACGAGGATCGCAACGGTGCCGCCGAGGAGCGCGTACCGCTGCTCCGCGTCGCGGATCCGTGGCGCGAGCAACGAGGACTGCGGATTGAACCCCTGCTCGCGCTCGCCATGGGCAATTTGTCGCGCTTCTGAAAGGATCGCCTGCCGCTGCATGTCGAACGAAGGCAGCGCACGGCCTTCCGGGCTGGCGATGATCGCCTGGTTGACGAGGCGTGACTGGATCGGTGCCCAGGCGGCAAGGATCAGCAGCGCCGGGATGGCCGCCCAGAGCAACGCGTACGAGCCGTGGTAGACTGGCAACGAGTGAAGGCGCGTCGCCGAACGCAGCCGGCGGGCGCGGCCGTAGCCGAGCCAGCCTGCTGCCAGCGAAACGATCAGGATCGCGACGAACGCGAGGCCGAGGCTCATGTCGCGCGCCCGCTCTTTCCTATTTGAGGCCGCTCGGGTCGAGCGGCTTCAGTGCGGTCGACTGCTCCGTCGCAGCGGTGGCATCGGCGCCAGCAAACGGCACCAGGCCGCGACGCTCGAGCGGACCGCCCTTGCCCCACATCTTCGAATATTGCGCGACGAAGTCGCGAAGCTTCGGCTTGACCGCCATATGCTCGCCCTTCACGTAAACGTAGAGCTTGCGCGCACCGGGATAGCTCAAGTCCGCGATCGTCGCCTCGGTCGGAGCAACGCCCGCAACCTGTACGGGCCGGACCTTGTCGGCATTCTGCTCGAGGTAGGAATAGCCGAGCACGCCGAGCGTGCCGGGGTCGCCCGAGACCTTCTGGACGAGAAGGTTATCGTTCTCTCCCGCCTCGACATAGGCGCCGTCCTCACGGATCTTGGTGCAGATGTCCTTGTGCTGGTCCTCGTTGCTTTTCGCCATCGCCTTCATCGCCGGATCGGTGTCGCAGCCCTTGGTGAGGTAGAGGTCCGCGAGGCTGTCGCGCGTGCCCGACGTCGGCGGCGGGCCGAGAACTCGGATCTTCACGGCCGGAAGCGACGGGTTCACGTCCTTCCAGGTCTGGGCCTTGTTCGGGCCCTTGCCGAACGGGTTGGCGGCGAGCGCCTTGTAGATGTCGGCCTGTGTGAGGTTCATGCCAGGGCCGTTGGCTGCCTCGATGATCGTCAGGCCGTCGATGCCGACCGGCACTTCGATAATCGTCTTCACCCCGTTTTTCACGCAGGTGTCGTATTCGCTCTTCTTGATCTCGCGCGAGGCGTCCTCGATGTCCGGGTGCTGGCCGCCGACGCCCGCACAGAACAGCTTCATCCCGGCACCCGTACCGGTCGATTCAACGGTGACGCCGATGCCGGGATTGGCGCGCATGAAGTCTTCGGCCACAGCCTTGGTGAACGGATAAACGGTCGACGATCCGACAATACGAATGTCGCTCGTGGATCCGGCGGAACCCCCGCCGTTCGATCCGCACGCAGCAACCAGCGCCACGAGCGGCAGCGCCCAAATCTTCCTGTTCACAGGCTTCACTCCCGGTAGATTTTTCCGTGTTCCCCTGGTTTCGCACTAGCCGCGGTTCGGCGAACGCCCTGTGACAGGCATGTTGCACTTTTGTGACAACCGCACCCCCGATTTGCGCATGGCGGAGCCCGGGCGTAGGGCGCGCCTATGGCGAGCAACTATGAAACATTTGCCGCGCTCCACGTGCCCGGCGACCCCGTCATTCTCTACAATATCTGGGACGTCGGCAGCGCGCTTGCGGTCGTTGCAGCAGGCGCGAAGGCTTTGGCGACAGGCAGCCATCCGGTCGCGGATGCAAACGGCTTTCCGGATGGGCAGAAAGTGCCGCTCGACTTCGCGCTCGCCAACGCCCGGCGGATCGTCGATGCAGTCGAGCTTCCGCTGACGGTCGATTTCGAGGGCGCCTATTCGATCGATCCGGACCAGGGTGGCTCAAACGTCGCGCGCCTCAAGGAAACCGGTGCCGTCGGCTGCAATTTCGAGGACCAGGTAATCGGCGGCGATGGCCTCCACCCGCTCGACCTGCAAGTCAGGCGCATTCAGGCGATCCGTCGCGCCGTCGGCGATGACTTCTTCATCAACGCCAGGACCGATCTATTTCTGAAGACGCAAATCTATGATGATGCGCTGGTCGACCAGGCGATCGAGCGCGGCAAGGCCTTCGCCGACGCAGGCGCAAGTGGTTTCTTCGTCCCGCGCCTTGCCGACCCCAAGCAGATCGAGCGTATCGTGCGCGACGTTCCGCTCCCGCTCAACGTCATCGCCTTTCCGGGTGCGCCCGACAAAAAACTGTGGGCGGAGGCGGGCGTCGCCCGGATCAGCCACGGCCCCTTCCCCCACCGCGCCCTGATGAAGCAACTCGAGGAAGCCGCGCGAGCAGCGATCAATTAATTTTAACGCGGAAGAGGAAAGCCCCTTTTCCGCGCCTCGATCTTGCCGAAAGAACCGACGCGTTTGAATGGGATCATGCCCAGCCCCCGAAGGGCTGGCCTTATCTCAAACGGGCATTTGATTAACTAGGCGCGCCCGAACCGCCACCATGGCCGCCGAGGACCTGACTTCAACACCGTCTTGCGGAAGAGCTGCGAGCCCATGCGCAGGATCAGCGCCACCCACATCGCCTGCCACAGCAAGGCAAGGACGTGGGGCCACATGGCTCGCTGCTCGGCCGCCCTCGCGAGCATCGCCATTGGCGATGACAGCGGAAAAATGGCGGCAGCGAGTCCCTCCGCTGAATCCGGCGCGCCGATGACGGTCGCAGCAAAGCCGAAGATGAGCACTTGCGCGAAAGTCACCGGCATCGACATGGTCTGCACCTCACGCACGGTGGACGCCTGCGCGCCGATGGTGAGAAATGCCGCACCGAGGAGCAAATAGTTCATCGCGAAATAGACGATGCCAAGAGCGATGAAGGCTGCCCAGCCGACAGCCGGTTGCGGAAGCGTCTGCACGCCGCCCTGCTTCAGGAATTGAACGAGCAGGGCGCCGCCGAGGATCCAGAATACGATGCCCACGACCGACGCTGCGAGCATCGCGAACAGCTTGCCGACGAACATGGCGTCGATCGGCACCGCGGCCGCGATCACTTCGATGATCTTGTTCGATTTTTCCTCGATCAGCTGG
>Ga0207644_10001407_pt1 | contig 15495 bp, 16 predicted proteins | sample KBSS73metaG_FD_184326 | JGI IMG/M metagenome (GOLD analysis project Ga0207644, IMG submission 184326) | Switchgrass rhizosphere microbial communities from Kellogg Biological Station, Michigan, USA - KBS S7-3 metaG (SPAdes) (version 2) | ecosystem: Host-associated > Plants > Roots > Rhizosphere... | reverse complement strand
CGGCAGACGACAGGGGACGGATGAGGATGACAGGCTTGGGCGGTGAGAATATCTTGCCGTGATCGGTCCTCGGTCGTCCGTCCTCTGAAAATGATCGACCATACTTCCATCGCCGTGCGCGATCTATGAAGGGCGAGGCGTTTTATGCCGCGCTGCTTGCGCCGCTCGGCCTGGCGAAGCTGCGCGAGTGGCCAGACGCGGCTATCGGCTTCGGCAAAAAGTACCCGGAATTCTGGATCAACCGCCGTGCCGCGATGGACCGCGTTGCCGACGACAGCGGCGTCCATATCTCCCTGCGCGCCCCGAGCGCCAAGGCGGTTGACGCCTTCCATGCGGCTGCGCTCAAGGCCGGCGGCACCTCTGACGGCGCACCCGGCGTGCGGCCCGAATATCACCAGACGTACTATGCCGCCTTCATCCGCGACCCGGACGGCAACCGCATCGAGGCGGTGACGTTTCTGCCCGAGGATCGCAAGATATAGTCTGTAGCGCGCAACAAACTCTGCTGCGGAGGGGAATAGCTCCCCGCCCGGCGCGCAAACGCGTTTCCGCCAAAGAGGTTCCAACAGCACTTGAAATTTTCGTCGGCGATCAACCCGCGCACGCGACAAAGTGCGAAACCCGACCTCCTAGTAAGGTGCATCGCCGGGAACAGGTTAGGCGCAAGCGCATGCCGATGCGTTGGTGCCGCAGTCAGAAACCGGCAAAATAAACTGCGTCCGCCTTCCCCGTTGTGGCCGGTGGCCACCCGGCGATGCGGACAGTCAACTTACAGATGAGAAAATCGTTCACCTCGTAGCATTTGCCACCACAGATGGAACTTTAGGCGATCCACGGTATTGCCGGGCGGGGAGCATTTCCGCGGAATTCGACATGCATACGCCTCTGGCAAATACTCAAGCGAAGCTCGACGAAATTGAGCGCGAGCTCAGGAAGCATCCTGACTTTCAGCTCTATCTGCTTTCCAAGACGGGACTGGAAAGAGCGAGCAGGGAACGATTGCTGAGGGCGATTCCCACTTTCGACCTTTGGCTTAAGCTGCGCAATTCGATTGCGTTAGCTACAGCCGCGCTTTGACGGAGAGGCCGAGGGGACACGCCCTCAAGCATCACATCCGGTCGGCCGGCACGGCCATCTTTCTTTCCCCAGCGACGACAGTACGCGCCGCATCGCGGAGCCTCGGCAAGATGTCCTCGACGCGCTCGGCCACGAGCAGATTGACCCCGCGCGCCGGAGGCGGCACCAGGGCGAGCGTGCGCATGTGCGCAATGAGGGTGAGCAGTGGGTCCCAGAAACCGTTGACGTTGGCGACCAGGATCGGCTTCTTGTGGCGGCCGAGCTGCGCCCAGGTCATCTGCTCGACCAGTTCCTCGAGCGTGCCGAGCCCGCCGGGCAGTGCGACGAAAGCATCGGCGCGTTCGAACATCGTGCGTTTGCGCTCGTGCATGTCGCGCGTGACGATCAGTTCCTGGGCGAGCCGCTGCGGCCGTTCGGCCACGGTCAGAAACTCGGGGATGACCCCGGTCACGTGGCCGCCATGCTCGATTACGGAAGAGGCGATCGCCCCCATCAAGCCGATGGAACCACCGCCATAGACCAAATGAATCCCATTTTGGGCAAGGATTCTGCCGAAGTCCTGCGCCGTCTTGACGAAGGCCGGGTCGGTGCCCGTGCTCGATCCGCAGTAGACGCACAGGGCATTGATTTCGCTCATAGAGTACCACTCGTGAAACCGTAGATGTGGCGGCAATTCGGCCGCGGCGCAAGCCGTTTGCGCGGCGCGACGGCTGCTCCGCGCCCGTGCAGGACATGGGGAAAGTCTCTATATGACGGTCCTATGGCATCACAACCGCGCAGCGGCCCCTGGCGGCCCGTCACGGCCTTAACTTCCTTATGAGCGACATCCAGAGACCGACTGAGCACCTCAAGCGGGACGTCAGCGGCCAGGGCGGGGCGTTGTTCGCGACGCTGGTGCATCTTTGGCCCTATATCTGGCCGGCGGATCGTCGCGACCTCAAGAACCGGGTCGTATTCGCGACCGCGCTGATCTTCGCCGCCAAGTTCGCGACCATCGCGGTGCCGTTCACCTTCAAGTGGGCCACCGACGCGCTCGCCGGCCACGGCACCGCACCGATCGCGCCCGACAACTGGCTCGCCTGGAGCCTGGCAAGCCCGGTGCTGATGACGCTTGCGTACGGCGGGACGCGCATCCTCATGGGGGTGCTCACGCAATGGCGCGACGGCATTTTTGCCAAGGTGGCGATGCACGCCGTGCGCCGGCTGGCGATGCTCACCTTCGAGCAGATGCACCTCCTGTCGCTGCGGTTTCATCTCGAGCGCAAGACCGGCGGCCTCACCCGCGTCCTCGAGCGCGGGCGCAACGGCATCGAGACCATCGTGCGCATGGTGCTGCTGCAACTTGCGCCGACCATCGTCGAGGTGGTCCTGATCGTATGGGTGCTGCTGTTCCACTTCGACTGGCGCTATGTGATCGTGATCCTCTGCACGGTCGCGCTCTATGTCGGGTTCACGTTCTACGCCACCGAATGGCGCATCGGCATCCGCCGCCGGATGAACGAGAGCGACACCGACGCCAACGCCAAGGCGATCGACTCGCTGCTCAACTACGAGACGGTCAAATACTTTTCCGCCGAGGAGCGCGAGGGCAAGCGCTACGACCGCTCGATGGCGCGTTACGAGGAGGCGAGCGTCAAGGCCTACACCTCCCTTGCCGTCCTCAATGCCGGCCAGGCGATCATCTTCGCTCTTGGGCTCGCCGCGGCGATGGTGCTCTGCGCCACCGGCGTCGAGCGCGGCACCAACACGGTCGGCGATTTCGTCATGATCAACGCCATGATGATCCAGCTCTATCAGCCGCTGAATTTCATGGGGCTGCTCTACCGCGAGATCAAGCAGGCGGTGATCGATATCGAGATCATGTTCGCGATCCTGGTGCGCAAACCGGAGATCGAAGATGCTCCGGGCGCTCGGCCGCTCAAGGTGCATTCCGGCACCATCCGCTTCGAGAACGTGTCGTTCGCCTATGAGCCGGCGCGGCCGATCCTCAGAGGCTTGAACTTCGAAGTGCCGGCCGGGCGCACGGTCGCCATCGTCGGGCCGTCCGGCGCCGGCAAGTCGACGCTCTCGCGGCTCATCTTCCGCTTCTACGACGTGACCGGCGGCCGCATCCTCATCGACGGCGTCGACATTCGCGAGGTCACGCAGGAATCGCTGCGCGCGGCGATCGGGATGGTTCCGCAGGACACAGTGCTGTTCAACGACACCATCCGCTACAACATCCGCTACGGCCGCTGGGACGCGAGCAATGCCGAGGTCGAGGAGGCGGCGCGGCTGGCCCAGATCGACGGCTTTATCCGGCACTCGCCCAAAGGCTACGAGACCGAAGTCGGTGAGCGCGGCCTGAAACTTTCCGGCGGCGAGAAGCAGCGCGTCGCCATTGCCCGCACCATCCTCAAGGCCCCGCCGATCCTGCTCCTCGACGAGGCGACCTCCGCCCTCGACAGCCACACCGAGAAGGACATCCAGGACGCGCTCGATCGGGTGGCGAAAAACCGCACCACGCTGGTCATCGCTCACCGCCTTTCGACTATCGTTGATGCCGATGAGATACTCGTGCTCGACCAGGGCGTGATCGTCGAGCGCGGCACCCATCATCAGCTCCTGCAGCAGGGCGGCCTCTATGCCAGCATGTGGAACCGCCAGCGCGAGGCGCAGATGGCGCGCGACATTCTTGCCGAGGTCGAGGCGGAAAAAGTCGCGCCCAATCGCGATCCGCCGGAAGTGACGGACGAGCTTCTTCCGGCAGCAGATGCAGCCGAATAAGGCTGGCCTAGCGACCCGCAATGTCGATCATCAACTCCATCCGCTCGCAGCTGTCGCCGATCCATCCGCAGGGCTATCCCTTCATCGGTAGCTTTGCGCTGGCGAGCATCGTCCTGTTCTGGCTGTGGTCGCCGCTCGGTTGGCTCGCCACCGTGGCGACGCTCTGGTGCGTCTATTTCTTCCGCGATCCGCCGCGGGTGACGCCGGCGCGCGAAGGTATCGTAGTGGCGCCGGCGGACGGCCGTATCAGCCGTATCGCCAGTGCGGCACCACCGAAGGAGCTTGAACTCGGCGAGCGGCCGCTCGTCCGCATCTCCGTTTTCATGAGCGTATTCGATTGCCACGTGAATCGCAGTCCGGTCGGCGGACGCATCCAACGCATGGTCTACACGCCCGGCGCCTTCATCAGCGCCGATCTCGACAAGGCAAGCGAAGCGAACGAGCGTAACGCCTTCGTCATCGGGACCGCGACCGGCGTGCCTTTCGTCGTGGTCCAGATTGCCGGTCTGGTGGCGCGTCGCATCGTTCCGTTCGTGCGCGAGGGTGACGCAATCGGCGCCGGCCAGCGCATCGGCATGATCCGTTTTGGCTCCCGGGTCGATGTGTACCTTCCGGACGGCGCCCGGCCGCTGGTCCATGAGGGACAGACCGCCATTGCCGGCGAAACGGTGCTCGCGGAATTCACGGCGGCAGAGCCGGGTCGGGCACGGGCTGAGCAAAAGCAACATTAACGCTGCCCAAGCGCGGCGCGTGGCGGGTCAGACCCGAAGGGGCTATATTCCCGCCCATGGCCATGCAACAGCCGAGACTTGACCGGCCACGGCTGCCGAAGCTGAAGCGGCGGCGCTTCCGACGCATCCCGGTACGTACCCTGGCGCCGAATGTCGTCACGTTGCTCGCGCTTTGCGCCGGGCTTACCGCGATCCGCTTGGCGTTCGAGAACCACTACGTCCTGGCGGTGGGCGCGATCGTTTTTGCTGCCTTTCTGGACGGTATCGACGGGCGGCTGGCACGATTCCTGAAGGGCACCTCGCGCTTCGGCGCCGAACTCGACAGCCTCGCCGACTTCGTGAATTTCGGCGTCGCTCCCGCGCTGATCCTCTATTTCTGGGGCCTGCACGACCTGAAGTCGGCCGGCTGGATCGCCGCCATGGTGTTCGCCATCTGCGCCGGACTGCGGCTTGCCCGTTTCAACGTGATGATCGACGACCCCGACCGGCCTGCCTGGGCCGCGAACTTCTTCGTCGGCATGCCGGCGCCAGCGGGCGCCATCACCGTGCTGCTGCCGATCTACGTTGCCTTCCTGGGCGTTCCGCGCTCGAATTTCCTGACCTGGCTGACGCTCGGCTACACGCTTGCGGTGGCGTGGCTGATGGTCTCGCGGCTCCCGGTCTTTTCCGGCAAGCGCGTCGGCAACCGGGTACCGCCGGAAATGGTCGGGCCGCTGATCATCGTGACAGTACTGTTCGTCGCACTGCTCATCGCCTATCCGTGGGTAATCCTCACCGCCGGGACCCTCGCCTATCTCGCGAGCCTGCCGTTCGGCTGGTTTTCCTACCGCGCGTATGAGCGGCGCTCGCGCGAGGGCAGGGCGGACGCGACGTCCGCCGCCGCGCACGCGCCGCCGGTCGCCGCCAGCATCGTGCCGTCCCACGCCGAGAACGAAGACCGCCCAACGCGCCTCAATTGAGCCGTATCGCCGGCTTTCGATCAGCGGCGAGGATGAGTATGCGAGTTGGTCGCCGCAGCTTCCTGGCCACGATGATCGGTTGCGCAGCGGCGGCTCCTGCGGTGCTGCGCGCGCAGGCCGACGCGCCGCTGGTCACGCTCAAGCTGCATCATTTCTTTTCGTCGGTATCCGGCCCGCACGACCGCTTTCTTGCGCCGTGGGCGCGCAAGGTTGAAGCGGATTCCGGCGGACGAATTCGGATCGATATCTTTCCCTCGATGCAGCTCGGCGGCGCACCGGCACAGCTTTTCGATCAGGCGCGCGACGGCGCAGCCGATATCGTCTGGTCGGCGCCGAGCTATACGCCCGGCCGCTTTCCCCGGATCGAAGCGTTCGAGCTTCCGTTCGTTCCGGCAAGCCGGGCGCTGGTCAGTTCGAAGGCGATCCAGGATTACGCCGCCGCAAATCTGGCGGATGAGTTCCGCGAAGTCCGTCCGCTGTGCTTCTCCTGCCGCGACCGCGCCGTGGTGCACGCCACCGGTCCCGTGCAGGGTCTCGAGGAACTCAGAGGGCTCAAGCTACACGTGCCAAACCGCCTTGCCGGCGAGGCCGTGCGCGCGCTTGGCGGTCAGGCCGTGGCCATGCCGACCCCCCAGGTCTTCATGGCGGTCTCCGGTCACGTCATCAATGGGTGCCTCGATCCCTGGGACACCGCGCCGGGACTGAAGCTTTATGACGTGCTCAAAGCGCATACCGATTTCGCCGATGCGGCCTTGAGCACGACGACGTTCGTGCTGGCGATGAATAAAGGGGCCTATGACCGCCTTCCGCCTCCCCTCAAACAGGCGATCGACGCCAATTCCGGTCAGCCGGCCGCGGCCATGGCCGGCACCATGTGGGACCTCGAAGCCGCCGCCGCCATCGCCATGGCGCGCGACCGCGGCGACACCGTCACGGTGCTTCCGCCCAGGGAAGTCGCGCGTTGGCGCAAGGCTACCGAGCCGGTGCTCGCCACGTGGGTGAAACAGCTGAAGGACCAGCGGAGCGATGGCGACAAACTCCTCGCCGATATTCGCGAACTTCTGGGAAAGTACGCCGACGAACCAGAGCCGCAGCCGCCGCAGCGGCCGTCTCCGCAGCCCGCGCCCGAACAAAAAGTGGTTGCGCAACCGCAGCCGCGGCCCGAAGCCAAGGTCGAGCCGCCTAAGCCAGTGCCTCCAACCCCTGCGGCGGCACCGGTGGCAAAACCCGCTCCGGCCGCCGCATCGCGGCCGAAAGAGCTTGATATTCCGCTATAGAGCGCGGCGGCGATCGACGCTTGCCGGTCCGCCACCAGCACTGAGCGCGAGCATTCGCCAGCGCCAAAAGATGACAGCCCAGCATTCTCGCATCATTGGGGCAGCGGATACCCCGGCATCAGCTCGTAGGGATGGGTCCAGCCTGGGAGCGCCTTGATGCGGTTGAGCCAGGCAGCGATGTTCTGGTGGCCCGCGGTGATGTCGAAACCGAACTCCTCCGGCGGGTAATAGAGGTAGCCGACCAGCGAAAGGTCGGCGATGGTCGGCTCAGCGCCGACGACAAAGGGCCGGGTGGCGAGCCGCTTGTCGAGTATCCCGAGTACGTTGTCGATCCGTCCCTTGAAGAATTCCAGCACCGCCGGATGGCCGGGCGGTTTGGCCAGCGTGCGCAGGAAGCGGTACGGACCGAGATAGCCGCTGACCTTCTGGTTGTCGAAGATGATCCAGCGCAGGGCTTCGAGGCGGTCATCTTCGCTGCGCGGCTGGAATTTGCCGGAACGCTCGGCGAGATAGGTCAGGATCACGCCGGATTGGGTGAGCTTCTTGTCGCCGTGAACGAGCACGGGCGCTTCGCCCATCTCGTTGATGTCGGTGCGGTAGTCCGCGCTGCGTTGAACGCCGCCGCGAAAGAAGTCGACAAATACCGGCTGCCAGTCGGCGCCGATCAGCTTGAGCATCAGTGCTGCCCGATAGGAGTTGCCCGATTGGGCGAAGCAGTAGAGCTGATATTCGGCCATCCTAACCTCTCAAAGACTCGCCGCCGCTAGCGCGACAGTGAAAGCGCGGCGCCGCCTGGTTCACGACCTTCGAAGCGTCCGCCGGCGAAGGCAAGCTGCGCCAGCGGCTCGCCCTTGTGGTTGCGGATGATCAGGGCGTCGTGCTCGAAGGTCCACTTGCGACTGGTATAAAAGCTTCCCGGGCAGCCGCCCTCGGGCGCGATCGTGCCTTGCAGCGCACCTGGGGAGCTGCCGAGGTTCATGAAGCAGGCGCCGCCACTCGCTGCGCTGAGCTTCCAGCGCCCGGCGACATCGACCGGGGGCGGGGTGGGCGCGGGCGGGGGAGGAGCGCTGGCCTGCGGCTCGGGCCGGGCGGCGACGCGGTCGTTGCCGGTGCATCCCGCGAGCGCGCTGATGGCAAGCATCGCAGCGGCAAGCTTTGTCGCTTGCGGCCGCGAAAGCCGTGTTTCTCCGATCCGCCTCATCCGTGGCCCAGGAAACCCCAAAAACCGCCGCAACAGAAGCCCCCCAAAATACGCTTTTCCGATAGGCACAACGCCCCACTTGCGCCAATATTCCTAACCGAAATCAACCCTAATTTGGGGAGCCGTGTCGAGGGAGGCGCGCCATGATGAACGTCTTGACGATGAACGTTCTGCCGAAGGCCATCCCGGGAAGATGGACGCGATCAGCGGGCGCCGTTTTATTCGGGGTTTTCCTCGCGTTGTCAGTGTCGGCCGCGCGCGCCGAGAATCCCGGCGTGGGCGCTTCGCCGGTCGAGGAATTCTCGCAGCAGCTCGAAGCGTTTCAGAAGAGCGTGCCGGATCTCAACAAATCGATCCAGGAGAGCGCCGGCACCATCGACTCGATGAACGATGTCGAGAAGGCGCGGGCCGAGATCGACAAGCTGCGCGAGACAGTCTCGGCGCTGCTCGGCGCCGTATCCGACAATGGTCCGGTCTCGCAGCTCGGCGTCAAGGCGCTCAATCACGTCCGCGACAAGCTCAAGGCGCTGGCGCAGGAAACGCGCTTCAAGCAGGAAGAGCGGCAATTCCTGATCGACCAGTGGCGCCGGCTCCAGGATCAGACCGAAAGCGCGACCAAGGAGCTCGACGACGCCCGCGCGCAGTTCGCCGGCTTGTTGGAGACCCTGCAACAGAACGAGGACTTCATCGGCGAGCTCATCGAGATCAGGCAAGCCGAGAAGGCGTTGGAAGTCATCCGCAGCCTCACCCGTGACATCCGCGATGCTTCCAATCAGCTCAACAAGCTGATCGGCGGCATCAAGCCGCCGGGAGCGTGACGCGCGAACCCGGAGCACGACCTTGCGCCGTGGCCTCGGCCTTGCGATCAGCGCGATGATGGTCGCGGTGGCGATCGCCGCCTGCCGACCTAACGGCGACGTGGGCTACGTCGAGATCAAGACAGTGCCGGTCGCGCCGGTCACGCAGATGGCGCTCTATCTCGATACCACCAAGCTCGCGCCGATCAAACGCGGCAGCACCATCCTGCGCCAGCACGTCGGCACGCGCAAACTCCAGGCTGACTGGGTCGCCGGATCGCTCGCTCCGCTCTGCGACATCGTGGTGAAGCGCAACCGCATCACCGTCGTCACCGTGTCGGTGCTGGAGCGTCCGCCGCGCTGTCAGTGCCGCTTTAGTGGCAGCGACGCAACTGCTGAACATGCCTGCGTGAGCTGAACGTCGGTTGCCGGCGGACGAGCAGTCGACCTGTGCAAATTCAGAGCCTGCCGTTCGGCGCGCCGTAGAAATAGCCGGCAAGCGCCGGTCATTTCATCGTCGGAATGACGAATTCGGCGCCTTCCTTGACCCCCGACGGCCAACGCGCGGTCACCGTCTTGGTCTTGGTATAGAAACGTACCGCGTCGGGGCCGTGCTGATTGAGATCGCCGAAGCCGGAGCGCTTCCAGCCGCCGAAGGTGTAGTAGGCCAGCGGCACCGGAATCGCAAAGTTCACGCCGACCATGCCAACCTCGACACGGCTGACGAAATCGCGCGCGGCATCGCCGTCACGCGTGAAAATCGCGACGCCGTTGCCGTATTCGTGCTCCGACGGCAGCCGCACCGCCTCCTCATAGTCCTTGGCGCGCACCACCGAGAGCACGGGGCCGAAAATCTCCTCTTTGTAAATGCGCATATCGGGCGTCACGTGGTCGAACAGGCAGCCACCCATGAAATTACCCTTCTCATAGCCCTGCAGCTTGAAGCCGCGACCGTCCACGACGAGCTTGGCGCCCTCCTTGACCCCGAGGTCGACATAGCTTTTGACTTTTTCCAGATGTGCCCTGGTGATCATCGGCCCGTAGTCCGCCTGGGTGTCGGTCGAGGGGCCGATCTTCAGGCTTTCGACCCGCGGCACGAGTTTTTCCAGAAGAATATCCGCCGTCTTCGGTCCGACCGGCACCGCGACGGAAACCGCCATGCAGCGCTCGCCGGCTGAGCCGTAGCCGGCGCCGATCAGGGCGTCGACCGCCTGGTCCATGTCGGCGTCCGGCATGACGATCATGTGGTTCTTGGCGCCGCCGAAGCATTGCGCGCGCTTGTTGTTGGCGCAGGCGGTCGTGTAGACGTATTCGGCGATGGCCGAGGAGCCGACAAACCCGATCGCCCGTATGCGCGAGTCGGTCAGCAGCGTATCGACCGCTTCCTTGTCGCCGTTGACGACGTTGAGGACGCCGGCCGGCAGTCCGGCCTCCACCAGCAGTTCGGCGAGCCGCATCGGCACCGAGGGGTCGCGCTCCGAGGGCTTGAGGATGAAGGCGTTGCCGCAGGCAAGCGCCGGCGCGAATTTCCACATCGGGATCATGGCCGGAAAGTTGAACGGCGTGATGCCCGCCACGACGCCAAGCGGCTGGCGCATGGAAAACAGGTCGATGCCCGGGCCAGCGCCCTCGGTGAATTCGCCTTTGAGGAGGTGCGGGATGCCGCAGGCGAACTCCACGACTTCGAGGCCGCGCTGCACGTCGCCCTTGGCGTCGGCGAAAGTCTTGCCGTGTTCGGACGAAAGGACCCTGGCGAGGCTGTCGAATTCCCGTTGCGCCAGTTCGAGGAACTTCATGAGCACGCGCGCGCGCCGCTGCGGATTGACGGCCCCCCAGGCCGGCTGCGCCGCCTCCGCGACCGCAATCGCGTGCTCGACCTCGGAACGCTTGGCGAAGGCGACCCGTGCCTGCACCTCTCCGGTATTTGGATCAAACACGTCGCCGAAACGCCCCGATCCCCCTTTCACCTCGGTGCCGCCGATGAAATGGCCGATCTCACGCATGGAATTCTCCTCGAAGTCGAACGGCGTCGCAGACGCTTTGATGGCCATTGTGTCGCTTTTTCCCGGAATGGTCACGGGGGTCGACGCCGGCTGCCGCCAGCGGCTATGTGTCACCTGCCGCGACAGGATCAGGATTCCGCGGCAAGCTTTTTTGCTAATCTCGCCGCCATCATCGCGGGCTCAGCCCGCGCAAGCTCGTATGGCTGCTTCAACGTTCGGGGAGTGATGATGGACATTCAGCGCGCCGTGCTCCTGACCCGCCAGCGAGGGCACAAGACGGCGAGGCCGACAAATGGCGGCGCGAGGTATCGCCGATTGGCGGCTCTCACAGTCCTGCTAGGCGGCATCGCCGCATCATTCGCTCCCGCACTGGCGGCGGAGCCGCTCGCGGTGCTTCGCGAGGACAGTCAGAATAAAGCGGAGCAAGGCAAACGCTATGTCGGTTCGACCGTCTGGCGGACCGAATCCGTGCCCCCGAGCGCGGGCCGCCCGGCGGAAGTCGTGTTGCGCGCGGACGCAGAAATTCCCGAGCGGCAATTGAGTGCGAGGTGGACGCTCCGCCGCAATACGGACAAGGGCCTGCCTGCGAGCCACACGATCGAGATCGTATTCAAGGTGCCGCCCAACGTTCAGGGCGGCGGCGTCGCCCAAGCTCCGGGCGTGGTGATGAAATCGAAGGAGGATACGCAAGGCATGCCGCTCGCCGTGGCGGCCGCCACGGTGACGACCGGATTTTTCATGTTCGCACTGCCCGAAATCAGCGTTGCGCAGAATCTGCAGTTGCTCAAGGAGCGCGAATGGCTCGATGCGCCTTTTGCCTATGCGAACGGCACCCGGGCCGTCCTCAGCATCGAGAAGGGCGAGCCCGGTGACCGCGCTTTCGCCGAAGCCTTCGCCGCGTGGAGTAAATAAGTAATGTTTCAAGAGGTCACGACATGAGTTGATCTCGTATCGCACGCGGTTGTACAAGAGGACATGACGAAGCTTCTCGAAAAGGCGATTGCGCATGCCCGAACGCTCTCGCCGGAAGATCAAGATACGCTCGGCGCCGTTTTGCTGGCGATGACCATCGGGGGAGCTGGCCTCGTTTCGCTCGATGACGAAGCACGCGCGGCGATCCGCCAAGGGCTTGAACAGGCGCGACGCGGCGAATTCGTTCCTGATGCCGAGATCGAAGCGCTCTGGAAGCGCTTCGATCTGTGAGAATACGCTACACTTCGCGAGCTCGCGACGATCTCACCACCATCATCGCCTATGTCGAGCAGCACAGCCCGCAGGGCGCCCGCAATATTGCTCAAGCCCTGCACAAGACGGTCGAATTGATCGGACAATTTCCTCAATCCGGCGGCTTGCCGGCGAAGAGCAGACCCGCGTGCTGCCAGTCGGTCGCTATCCGTATTCTGATCTATTGGAGCGTCGAACAAGACGAGGCGTGGATCGTTCACATCCGCCACACGGCTCGTCGCCCGTGGAATCCTGAATAACAATAGCCCGTGCAGACCAACGGAGCGCGGTGATTTGCGCGCGGGATGGGCCACGTCTTCTCGGTCTCGGCGAAGACAACATGTCAAGGCATCGGGTAGCCGAGCACCGCAGGTAACCCTCCTTTAAGCGCGCCGGCGGTATCCTGCGGCGCCGTCCGAGAGGCGCGGCGGGGACGGAGCTACTTTATGGATATTGCAACGGGCCTGGGCCTGCTCGCCGGGGCCGTGGTGCTGTCTACCCTCATCCTGATGGGCGGCGACCTCAGGATGTTTCTCGACACGCATGCGGCCATCGTCATTTTCGGCGGCTCGTTCGCCGCCACGTTGATCCGCTTTCCGCTGTCCTCGATCTTCCACGGCCTGCCGCTCGGTGCCAAGTTCGCCTTCACCATGCGGCGCATCACCCAGCGCGAACTGGTCGACGAGATCGCCGGCCTTGCCGAGATCGCACGCAAGCAGGGTCCGCTCGGCCTGGAAAAGGTCGAGGTCGAAGACCCTTACCTCGCCAAGGGGATCCGCTTCGTTGCCGACGGTTACGACGCCGAATTCATCCGCGACAATCTCGAGCGCGACCGCGACAATTTCCTCACCCATCTCGACGAGGGGCAGAAGATTTATCGCGCCGTCGGCGACTGCGCGCCCGCTTTCGGCATGGTCGGCACGCTCATCGGCATGGTGCAGATGTTCGCCAACATGACCGATCCGTCGAAGCTTGGCCCGTTCATGGCGGTCGCGCTTCTCGCCACCTTCTACGGCGCGGCGCTCGCGAACCTGATCTGTTTGCCGATCGCCGACAAGCTGCATCTCAAGCTGGTCGACGAGGAGACCAACCGCACGCTCATCATCGACGGCATTCTCATGATCCGCGAGTCGAAGAGCCCGACCCTCGTGCGCGAGATGCTGCTCGCCTACCTGCCGGAGAAGCACCGCCAGGCCCAGATCGAGCCTGAGCCGGTGCCGGCCTGAATGCCGCAGGGCGGTATGAAAGCTTCGGTGGCGGTTTTCCCGACGGCTCGAGTCCATCGAACGTTCGGCCGGGAGAGGTGAGCGATGGCACGGAATAGACAGGCGCACGCCGGCGGCCACGGCTGGTTCGTCACCTTCGCCGATCTTATGGGCCTCCTCGTGAGCTTCTTCGTAATGCTCGTCGCCTTCTCCAATCAGGACCAGCAGAAGCTGCAGATCGTGGCGGGCTCGATGCGCGACGCGTTCGGCGTCCAAACCAACGTGCGCTATTCCGGCATCATCGAAGTCAACGGCCTGCCGACGCGGCCAAAGCTCAAGAACGCCGCGCACATTCAGCCCGAGGACGCTTCGGCAACACCGACGCCCGACGAGCACGACCGCAACCGTGAGTCTGGCGCCAAGCTCAAGAACGACCAGGCGTTCGCGCTCGCGGCAGCGTCGCTCCGTCAAGCCTTGCGCGACCTGCCGGAGCTTGCCGAGGCCTCGAAGCACATCATGGTCGAGGACACCAAGGAGGGGCTCAACATCGACATCGTCGACCAGGAGGGTCGCTCGATGTTCGCAGAGGGGTCGAAGGAACCCTACGAGCGCACGCGGGGGATCATCGAGAAGCTTGCCGGGCCGCTCAAGGCAACCCCTTACCGCATCGCGATCACCGGCCACACCTCGGCTGCGAAAACGCCGTCGCGGGCCGAGTATGGGCCTTGGAACCTCTCCGCCGATCGGGCCAATGCGGTCCGCCAAATCCTCGAAGAGAGCGGCATGCCTTCGGCCAATTTCTACGCCGTGGCCGGCAAGGCCGACACCGACCCGCTCTTTCCCGACGATCCATTCATTGCCGCCAACCGCCGCGTGACCATGACGTTGATGCGTGAGGCTCCGCCGGTGCCGCCGGATCTCAAGCCCTAGGCCGCCTGCAGCCGCCCTTGCGCCACGTCGCGGCCATAAACAACTGACCGCTTTGGTGGCTCCGACCCGTCGATATCGCTCTGGGCGATCGCCGGGCGTCAATGCGTGCGCCCACAGACTTCATGACTCGGGGGCGCGAAAAGTGTATAGGCGCGGCCCTGCATCCGACCGCGGTGCAGCACCGGGAGCAGGCGACATCCTGTTTCGAGTTCCATGACGGACACCGTGCGTGCCGCGCCCGGGAGCGATGCGTCGCCGCAAGCCGACGCTGAGGCTCGCTCCAACGCCGGACTGTTGGGGCTCGCCGTCGGCAGCATCGGCGTCGTCTACGGCGACATCGGCACGAGCCCGCTCTACGCCTTTCGCGAGGCTATCGTCGCGGCGTCGCCGCTGGAGGCCGGCGAGCTTACCCGCAACACGGTCCTCGGCGTGGTCTCGCTGATCCTGTGGGCGCTGTTCATCGTCGTTACCTTGAAATACGTCGTGATCCTGCTGCGCGCCGACAACAACGGCGAGGGCGGCACGCTCACCTTGATGGCGCTCGCTTCGCGCGCACTCGGGCGCACCAGTAAGGCTGCGGGCTTCGTGGCGCTGCTCGGGATCATCAGCGCTGCGCTCTTCTACGGCGACGCTGTCATCACGCCGGCGCTTTCAGTCCTTTCCGCGATCGAAGGCATCGACGTCGCGACTCCGGCGTTGCATGCCTACGTGGTGCCGATCACCGTGGTGATCCTGCTCTTCCTCTTTGCCTTCCAGTCGCGGGGTACGGCGAAAGTCGCAGCCCTGTTCGGGCCGATCACCTCGATCTGGTTCGTGGCGATTGCAATCCCGGGGGTGCTCTGGATTGCGCGCGATCCCGGCGTGCTCTGGGCGCTCGATCCGTCGTATGGCTTTACCTTCGTCGCTCATCACGGAGTGATCAGTCTGTTCACGCTTGGTGCCGTCTTCCTTGCCGTTACCGGCGCCGAAGCGCTTTACGCCGATCTCGGCCATTTCGGACGTCAGCCGATCCAGATCGCCTGGCTCTGCCTCGTTCTGCCGTCGCTGGCGCTCAACTATCTGGGGCAGGGCGCACTCGTCTTCGCTCACCCGGAAGCGGTCGCAAGTCCGTTCTACCTGCTTTATCCCGAATGGGCGCGCATCCCGATGGTGGTGATGGCGACGGCCGCGACCGTGATCGCGAGCCAGGCGGTGATCACTGGAGCGTATTCGCTGACCAGCCAGGCGATCCAGCTCGGCTTGTTGCCACGCCTGGAAATCCGCCACACTTCGGCACACCAGGCCGGCCAGATCTACGTGCCGCGCGTGAACGCGCTGTTGCTGGT
>Ga0207644_10001401_pt1 | contig 15540 bp, 10 predicted proteins | sample KBSS73metaG_FD_184326 | JGI IMG/M metagenome (GOLD analysis project Ga0207644, IMG submission 184326) | Switchgrass rhizosphere microbial communities from Kellogg Biological Station, Michigan, USA - KBS S7-3 metaG (SPAdes) (version 2) | ecosystem: Host-associated > Plants > Roots > Rhizosphere... | reverse complement strand
GATGTGGATCGACACGAACATCGCGGCGCTGAGGCGCCGGGCCACCGCCGCGCGATCCTCGAGCGTCAGATACCTATCGTCGTCTCGCGTCATCGCGACCCGCACCCGGCCCCGCTTGACCAGCTCGTCGCGCAGGGCCTGGGCCAGGACGAGCGTCAGCTCCTTCTCCCGGACCTGCCCCGAGACGCTGATGGCGCCCGGGTCGCGTCCTCCGTGACCGGCATCGATCACCACCAGCGGACGTCCTTTCGCGGCGGGCGAAGCGTAGATGCGATCGCTCGCTGCAGGGGGCAGGTTGACCGTCAGGCTCGATTGGGCGGCGGCATCGCTGCTTCGGCTCGCGGCGGCAAGCACGAGGGGCGTCGCGACAGCAGCAGCCACCGCAACGCCGGCAATTGCCCTGCCCTTCCCAAGCTTCGTCATCGCACCATCAAGTGATTGAACCCAAAAGGCTTATATCAGGCAATGCTTACCAATGGGAACTTGCTTCAATGCGAGTGAGCCAATCGAAGTTGCGCCGGTTGCGGTGCGGACCCACGAATGCTAACCGCCTTTGTGATCTTCGGCTTATTGCTGAAGAAGCCGCCGCGGCCGGTGCGATGGACCGCGGCTCCACGAGGTTGACGTTCGAATGACGCCACAGAACGCCCATCGCCCGCTCCGACAAGCAGCGGCTGGCGCGTTCCCCGCGAATATTCGCGGGATGGTTCATCGGACAGAGGCGCTTTCCATTCATCCTGCCCTCGCAAGGAGCGAGGCCATCATTATTGCGCGCCGCAGCGCCGTTTCGCTGCCCACGCGCGCCCGGAGAAATTTAAATGTCCATGCGCATGCTGATCGATGCGCGCCACCCGGAAGAGACCCGGGTCGCGGTCGTCAAAGGGAACCGGATCGAGGAGTTTGACTTCGAATCCGCTGAGCACAAGCAGCTCAAAGGCAACATCTATCTCGCCAAGGTAACCAGGGTAGAACCGTCGCTCCAGGCGGCGTTTATCGACTATGGCGGCAATCGCCACGGTTTCCTGGCCTTCAGCGAAATCCACCCGGATTACTATCAAATCCCGAAGGCCGACCGCGAAGCCCTGCTCCGAGAGGAAGCCGAGCACGCAGCGGAGGAAGAGCGGCTGCGCGCAGCTGAGCTCGACGACGACGACGCTTACGACGCCATCGAAGCCGAGGCTGACGACGAGGAAGCTAGCGACATCGGCGAGAGCGATGCGAATGGCGACGGCAGCGGCGGCGATGACACCGCCGAGGCTGGCACCGGATCTTCGCGCTCACCGGTAGATGAATCCGCCGCTGACGAGCTCCGCCGCAAGCGCCAGAACCTGCGTCGCCGCTACAAGATTCAGGACGTGATCCAGCGCCGCCAAGTGCTGCTGGTCCAGGTCGTGAAGGAAGAGCGCGGTAACAAGGGCGCGGCCCTCACCACCTACCTGTCGCTCGCCGGCCGCTATTGCGTGCTGATGCCGAACACCAGCCATGGCGGCGGCATCTCCCGGAAAATCTCAAACGGCGCCGACCGCAAGCGCCTGAAATCGATCATGTCGGACCTCAATCTGCCCTCGACCATGGGGCTGATCGTCCGGACCGCGGGCCTTTCTCGAACCAAGGTCGAGATCAAGCGCGACTTCGACTATCTCGCCCGCCTTTGGGACGAGATCCGCGAGCGGACACTCTCGAGCACGGCCCCGGCGCTGATCTATCGCGACAGCGACCTTATCAAGCGGGCGATCCGCGATCTCTACCATCGCGAGATCGATGAAGTGATCGTCGAGGGCGAGGAGGGCTTCAAGGCGGCCAAGGGCTTCATGAAGCTACTGATGCCGAGCCACGTGCGCCGCGTGAAGCTGCACAGCGAGACAACGCCGCTGTTCCAGCGTTACGGGGTCGAGGACCAGCTCAGCGCGATGTACCAGCCCGTCGTCCAGCTGAAGTCGGGTGGCTATCTCGTGATCAATCCGACCGAGGCCTTGGTCTCGATCGACATCAACTCAGGCCGGTCGACGCGCGAACACAATATCGAGCAGACCGCCTACAACACCAACCTCGAAGCCGCGCAGGAGATCGCGCGGCAGCTGCGCCTGCGCGACATGGCGGGCCTCATCGTGATCGACTTCATCGACATGGAACAGAACAGCCATGTCCGGAAGGTCGAGAAGGCGATGAAGGAGGCACTGAAGAACGACCGCGCGCGCATCCAGATCGGTCGCATTTCCAGCTTCGGCCTCATGGAAATGAGCCGCCAGCGGCTGCGCACCGGCGTGCTCGAAGCCTCGACCAAGCCCTGCCCGCATTGCGAAGGCACGGGCCTGATGCGCACGGCCGCTTCGGCCGGTCTTTCGGCGCTTCGAATCCTTGAGGACGAGGCGGCGCGCGGCCGCGGCGAGCGCATTTGCCTGCGCGCAGGCAAGGAAGCTGCCGTCTACGTTCTCAACAAGAAGCGCGCCGAGCTCGCGGACATCGAGCAGCGCTACGGCGTGATGATCGAGGTCGTCATCGACGAGAGCTTCGAGGGGGCTCGGATGACCGTCGACAGCTCGGGCCCGCGGCCAGTGGCGGTGCCTCGACCCGAGACTCCGGTCATCGATGAGGAAGATGAGCTCGAGATCATCGATGAGGTGATCGACGAAGAAGAGGACGATGACTCCGAAGAGCGCGAAGGCGCTCCGGAGGGCGAACGCCAGGGCGGCCGCCGCCGCCGTCGCCGCCGCAGAGGCGGCCGGGGCCGCAGTCGCCGCGAGGGTGGCGAGCAGTTCGAGGCCGGAGAGGCTGGTGCCGTCGAAGCTGCCGAGGAGTCCGAACAGGCCGACGCCGAGCCGGACGAACCGCGCTCAGAGGAACAGCCGCGCGAACGCGGCAAGCGCCGCCGGCGTCGCCGGGGCCGTGGAGCCGGGTCCGCCGACGTCAGCGAGCCGCCGGTTGAGCCGGACAGCTCGCCAATGGTCGAACGGCCGATCGAGGATGAACTTCCCATCGCCGAGACCGCGCCGGCTGAAGAACCGCAGCCCAAGCGCCGCCGCTCGCGCAAGGCGGCGGCAGCGGAGATTGAAGTGACTGTGCCTGAGCCAACACCAGCCGAAGCCCCGCCGGCCGAGACGGCCGAAGAGGAGCGGCCTGCCCCCAAGCCGCGCCGCGGACGGAGCAAGAAGGCGGCCGCCGCGGAAGCTGAGCAAGTTGCGCCCGCAGCACCGGAGCCGACACCGCCTCCGGCAGCCAACAATGACACGGCCGAGGACTCCGATGAACCGCGTCGGTCGGGCTGGTGGCAGCGGACGTTCGGCTGAGGCTCGAAAGGCAGCTTTCATCAGCCGTTCAGCGCCAAAAATGCTAAGCGGGCGGCCATGAACTCGCCGCTCGCCCGCGTTGTGCGCATGGTAATGCTCGCGATCATGCTGAGCATGAGCGCGGTGCGCCCGGCTTATGCGCAGCAGCGCGATTCCGGCCCTTCGATACTGCGAGACACGGAGACCGAGCGACTGTTCAAGGACATGGCGCGGCCGCTGATCGTTGCCGCCGGGCTCGACCCCAACAGCGTCAGTGTCGTCCTCCTCAATGATCCGGAGATCAACGCTTTTGTCGCCACCGGACAGACTGTCTACGTCCAGTCGGGGCTGCTCGAAGCGACTGACAACGTCAACCAGCTGCAGGGCGTCGTCGCGCACGAGCTCGGCCACGTGGTTGCCGGCGATGCGATCCGCAGCGAGAGCGGCGCCAAGGCAGCGACGGGCATCAGCCTCCTGTCGCTGGTGCTCGCTGCCGCAGCGATAGCTGTTGGCGCGGGCGATGCAGGCATGGGCATCATGATGGCGGGGCAGCGCGCCGCCGAAGGTCAGTTCATGGCCTTCACCCGCGGACAGGAAGCCACAGCGGATGCGTCCGCGGTTCGGTTCCTCTCCAAGGCCGGGGTTAGCGGCAAGGGCATCCTCGACTTCTTCGGCAAGCTGCAGAACCAGGAATACCGGCTCGCCATCTACTCGAAGGACAGCTTCGACCGCGACCACCCGCTGAACTCGGAGCGGATCGAGGCGCTCGGCCAAACGCTGAAAACTGACCCAGCCTGGGCCAAGCCCACCGACCCGCAGCTCGAAGCACGCTTCCAACGCGTGAAAGCGAAGCTCATGGGCTATGTCGATCCCAAGCTCGCGGTCACGAAATATCCGGAGCGCGACCAGAGCGTCCCCGGTCATTATGCGCGCGCTTACGCCTACCATCTCGGCGGTTACCCTGACAAAGCGCAGGCCGAGGCCGACGCCCTGCTCGCGACCGACCCCCACGACCCCTATTTCCTCGAACTCAAGGGCCAGATCCTGCTCGAGGACGGCAAGCCTGCCGATGCGATCGTGCCGCTTCGCGAAGCGGTCCAGCGCTCGAACGAAGCGCCGATGATCGCTGCGATGCTCGGTCATGCGCTGGTTGCCACCGAGGATGCGAAGAACTTCGTCGAGGCCAAGCAGATCCTGAAGGTGGCCGTGGCCAAGGACAATGAGGACCCGTTTGCCTGGTACCAGCTCGGCATCATCTACGACCGCGAAGGCGATGTCGCTCGCGCCGCGCTGGCCACGGCCGAGCGGAGCAATCTGGAAAATCAGCCGAAAATGGCCCTCGCAAGCGCACAGGTGGCCCTGAAAGGTATTCCGCCGGGAACGCCCGACTATCTTCGCGCGCAGGACATCGCCATGGTGTCGAAGGCCGAGCTCGCGAAGACGGACAAGAAATATAGGGACAAGTCAGACAAGTGAGCGCGACCGAAGCCACAACTCCCGCCGCCAAGCCCAATTTCATTGCCCCTGCATTGGCGGGCGGCATCATTGGGTCGCTGCTGACGCTTGCCCTTCTGATTTTCGCCGCACCCAGCTTGCTCAGCACCCGGATCGTGCGTGCCGGAATTCTCGCTGACCCACATGTTCTCGTCGACGCCAGCGAGGCATTGCGCGACGCGCAATATGCGCCGATCCTGTCCGCCAACCGGTCAGCGATCGAAACGCCCTTCGCGAGCTCGTGGAAGGGTGCCGCCAAGCCGGAGGTGACGCTGGTCGAATTCTTCGACTACGCCTGCCCCTACTGCAAGGCGAGCAACCCGGCGGTCGACCGCCTGCTCCAGGAAGATAAGGGCCTGCGCGTCGTCTATCGCGAGCTGCCGATTCTCGGCGCCGACAGCGTATCTGCGGCGCGCCTGTCGCTCGCAGCCTCGAAGCTGGGGCGTTTCGCCCAGTTCCACGACACGTTGTGGGCGACTGGGCGGCCCTCGCCGGAAACCAACGCCCAGGCGGCCACAGCCGCCGGCATTGCGCCACAGCCAGGCCAGGACGCCGCGATCGACGCGGAGATCAACAACAACATGAAGCTTGCCGGCCAGTTGGGTGCCACCGGCACGCCCTTGTTCGTGGTTGGCGATCGCGTGATGAACGGCGCCGTCGGCTACGACATGCTGAAGGACGCGATCGCGAAGGCTCGCGCCAGGGCCTGACTTAGAACAGCGACCAGAAGAAGACTGCGGACGCGGCGGCCATGATCAGCGTCGCCGCCCAACCCACGATCGCGTTCCCGTTCGAAAGCGTCAGCCGGCCCATTGCGCGCGGATTGCGTACGATCAGCATCATCAGTGCCATCAACGGCACAGCCAGCACGCCGTTGACCACCGCGCTCCAGTAGAGTGCCTTCACGGGGTTGATGCCGAGGGCCTGGAGTGACGCTCCCGCGAAGGTGGTTGCCGCGATCACCGCGTAGAAGAAGCGCGCCTTCGCCGGCTTTGCATCGAGGCTCGACGAGATGCCGAACATCTCGGTCATCGCATAAGCCGCGGACCCGGCCAGCACCGGCACCGCCAACATTCCGGTTCCGATGATTCCGATCGCGAACAGCAGGTAGGCGAGGTCACCTGCTACCGGACGCAAGGCCTGGGCCGCCTGGGCCGACGTTTCGATGTTCGTCACGCCGTGCGCGTTGAGCGTCGCGGCGGTAGCGAAGACGATTGCGACCGAGATGATCGTGCTGAATGCCATCCCGATCAGGGTATCGGTGCGGATGTCCTTCAGAGTCCCGTCAGCATCCTTCGGGGTGATGCAGAGCGGCTTCGTGTGCGCACGCCGCTCCTCCTCGATCTCCTGCCCGGCCTGCCAGAAGAAGAGGTAAGGACTGATGGTCGTTCCCAGGATCGCGACAAAGCCCGTCGCATAGGCCGACGTCCGCTCTATTTCAGGCACGAAGAGGGCCTTCAGTGCCTGCCCCCACGGGATATGGGCCACGGCGGCCACGGCAATGTAGGTGAACAGGGACAGCGTCGCCCATTTGAGGACCGACGAATAAGTCCGGTAGTCCAGGAAGACCTCAAGGAGGACGCAAAAGAAGCCGAACGCTACCGTGTAGGCTGCCGCTCTGCCGCCCACGAGCATCTTCATTGAATCGCCCATGGCGCTGAGGTCCGCGCCTAGGTTGATCACGTTCGCTATCAACAGCAGCGACACTGCGAACCACATCAGAGGCCGGGGATAATGCCTCCTGAGATTCGCTGCGATCCCACGGCCAGTCACTCGCCCGATCTCGGCGGCAACGATCTGGATCACCGCCAGCAGCGGGAAGCTCAGCGTGAAGGTCCAGGATAGCTTGTAGCCGAACTGGGCGCCAATTTGGCTGTGGGTCCCTATTCCGCTGGGGTCGTCGTCGGCCGCTCCGGTCACGAGGCCGGGGCCCAGCTTCGACAGGAAGGACTTCCGATCCGCTTCGGCCATGACGCCCCCCTCCCCCGCGATTACGGCTGCTAGCTACCCTGTTCGCCGGCTCCCTTGAAGCCCTGCGCAATCACGTACCATTCGCTGGAATCCTTGCGGCTGGCCGGCGGCTTCGCATGCTTGACCGTCGTGAAGCTCCGCTTGAGCTCGGCGACAAGCTGGTTGTCAGCTCCGCCGGCGAGCACCTTGGCAACATAAGCGCCCCCTGGCCGAAGCACCTCACGTGCGAACTCCAGCCCCGCCTCGACCAGCGCCATGGTACGGAGGTGATCGGTCTGCTGATGGCCCACGGTATTCGCCGCCATGTCGGAAAGTACGAGGTCTGCCGGCCCACCCAGCGCCTCGCGGAGCCGGTCGGGCGCGGCATCGTCCATGAAGTCCATGTGCAGGATGCCGACACCGTCGATCGGGTCTGTGGGCAACAGGTCGATCCCGACCACTTTCGCAGGCGGCACCTTGCGGCGCACGACCTGGCTCCAGCCACCTGGAGCGATCCCCAGGTCCACAACCGTCCTGACGCCCTTCAGCAGCCCAAACCGTTCATCGAGCTCGAGCAGCTTGTAGGCGGCGCGGCTACGGTAATTCTCCGCCTTTGCCCGTTTGACGTAAGGATCGTTGAGCTGCCGTTCGAGCCATCGCGTCGAGGAAACTTTGCGACCCTTGGCGGTCTTGACCCGCTTCACAATTGCCAGCCGTCGCGCGCCATCAGCGAACGCAATATGCCTTCGCGAATGCCACGGTCGGCAACGCCCAGATTCTGCGCCGGCCAGATTTCCATGATCGCTTCCAGGATCGCGCAACCGGCGACGACGAGGTCGGCACGCTCGTTGCCGATGCAGGGCAAGGACGAGCGCTCGTCATAGTCCATGCCGGCGATCATCCCGCTGATCTTCTGCATCGCCTCGATCGGCACGTGCAGCCCGTCGACCGCACGCCGGTCGTAGGACGGAAGCGCAAGGTGGACGCTTGCGAGGGTCGTAACCGTCCCGCTGGTGCCGAGCAGCCGGATGCCTTCCTTGCTCTCGGGCAGCATGGTCGCGAAATTGGCGAACGCGCGGCGGGCGCGCTCGCGCATTCGGCCATAGGCCTTGAGCCGGTCGGGGCCTTCGAGCGCCTCCTTGCCCTCACTCTCCGTGAGCGAAACCACACCCCATGGCGCGCTCCACCAGGCTCGGATGCGCGGCGTCCCCTCTTGCTGGTCCACCAACACCAGCTCGGTCGAGCCTCCGCCGATGTCGAAGATCAGCGCGGGTCCATCGCCCGGCTCCAGCAGCTTGTGACAGCCGAGGACGGCGAGCCGCGCCTCCTCGTGCGGCTCGATGATGTCGAGCGCGATCCCCGTCTGGTTGTAGACCCGCTCGGCGAACTCGCCGCCGTTCTTGGCGCGGCGGCAGGCTTCGGTAGCGACCGAACGCGACAGCGAGACATTGCGGCGCTTGAGCTTCTCAGCGCAGATCCCGAGCGCGCTAACGGCCCGGTCCATGGCTTCCTGTGACAGCTCACCGGTCCGCGACAGCCCCTCCCCCAGACGCACGATGCGCGAGAAGGCGTCGATGACGGTGAAGCCACCCTCGCTTGGACGAGCGATGAGAAGTCGGCAATTGTTGGTTCCGAGGTCGATTGCGCCATAGGTGTGGCGCTGGCGCTCCCGCCGCGGCGAAAACCCCTGATCCGACGGCCCGCCCTGCTCGCGATACGCCTGCTGCAGAGCCGGCGCACTGGCGACTCCCTGCGCCATGACACGCCCGTTCCTGTCCTGCACCGCCCGACGTGGGCGGCTGACTTGGTTCGGGTTTAATCACAAGTTGATAGGCAAGGGCAAGTCCAGGGCCCTGCGTTGACACGGTGAGAGGCGCTTTCTATCTCGCCCGCTCCCAAGCTGCCCCGTCGTCTAATGGTAAGACTACGGACTCTGACTCCGTCAATCGTGGTTCGAATCCACGCGGGGCATCCACATTGCTAAGTCTAACATGTTGATAACTAAGCGCTTTGACGCGTTTAGATGAACACCGCTCCCTCATTTACTCCCCCAATGAGGAGCAGGAGTGCGGAATCGACTGGTCAATCGCCGATATTTCGCTTTCCCACCCATTGCAGGCGTTTCGCCGTAAGCCCCGCGGCAATAAGCCGTGGACAGCCAACTCACCGTTCCATCACCCATTCGGCACATTCGCCCCGTCGTCATTCCCGAGCCATCGTTTCAATACTCGTCGAATATGTGCTGGATCTGGCGCGGGTCCTTTGTCTTCGTCAACGCCAGTTGGAGGAGCACGCGTGACTTTCCAGGGCTGAGCTCGCCCGATGCCACCAGTCCGAGCTTGTCATCATCAACTTCGTTGTTCCGATAGGTGATGCCGGAACCGACGCGCGAGCTTCGAACCACGACAACCCCAGCCTTTGCGGCCGCTACGACGTGGTCGAGCGCCGGCTGCGTCATGTTGCCGTCGCCAACGCCCGCGATAACGATCCCCTGAGCGCCATCCTTAACCGCCGCGTCGATAAGGTCGACGCTCATGTTGGGGTATGCATAAAGGATGTCTACGCGCGGCAGCTTGCTCAGACCGTCGACCGAGAACTCGCTGCTCGTTCCATGCTTCTTGTCCGTCGGCTGAAACCAACTGATCTTGCCAGTGTTGACGAGACCGGCGGGTCCCCTGTTGACGCTGGAAAAGGTCTGCACGCTGCTTGTGTTCGTCTTCTGAACGTTGCGCGCGTAATGGATTTCATCGTTGAGCTCGACGAGAACGCCGCGTCCGCGAGCGCCGGGATTCATCGCCGTCGCGACTGCGTTGTAAAGGTTACCGGGCCCATCGGCACTGACTGCGGTCGCGGGCCGCATGGAGCCAACCATGACGATCGGCTTGTCGCTATGCGTGACCAGGCTCAGGAAATAGCTCGTTTCCTCGAGCGTGTCGGTGCCATGCGTGATGACGACGCCATCGACGTCCGGCGAGGCTAGCGCGGCGTTCAGCCGGTTCGCGAGCTTCAACCAGACTTCGTCGTTCATGTCCTGGCTGCCGATATTAACGACCTGCTCGCCGGAAATGACCGCGAGCTTGTCGAGATTGGGCACCGCCGAAATCAGGTCCTGCACGTTGAACGCACCCGACTTGTAGCCGTATTCCCCCGGTTTCGCTTGGGCACCGGCAATTGTCCCGCCAGTTGCAAGGAGCCGAATTCGTGCGCTCTGCGCGTCAAGGCTGGTGGCGAAAGAAAGACAGGCGAGGATTGCCAGGCTTTTCATGGTCATCCGCATCGTAGTATCCTTCAGGTCAACAAGGAGTCAGGCCACGGGCTCCGCCAGCGTCGCCTCAAATGCTTCTCGATAGCCGCGCGCGACGCCCCTCACGGCTCTGCCGATGTCGTCGTAAACGTGGTCGGGTAGGTTCGCGAAGGACACCCGGACCGACCAGTCGGGCGCGGCAAAGCCGCTCCCGTTGAGAAGGACGATGCCATCCTGTTCGGCGAGGCGGAACACCGGATCCAGCGGATGGACGTTCGCCTTTACCCAGTCGGCAACGTCGTCGCCGAGGTACTTTCGCATCCAGAATTCGATGTCGATCAGGCCGTAATAATAATCGTAGTTCGGATTAGCCGAGACTTCGATTCCAAGCCCTTCGATGGTCGCTTCAAACCGCTTCTTGACGATACCGATGCAGCCGCGCTGGTAATCCTTTCTGGTGTCCATCAGTTCGCTCAGCGAGAACAGGCTCATCATCACCTGCTGCGGAAGCGAGAGGCCGGCGGTGTGGTTGAGAGCGACATCCCGGCTGTCGGCTACGATCCGGTCAATCAGCGTCACCTTTCGTGGTTCGAGGGTGAGCGTCTCGTACCGGTGATCAAGCTTCGCCAGTACCTCTTCGGGATGCTTGGCAATCAGCTCGTCGATGACATTGTCTTCGTGAATTGCGATCACGCCGAGCCGCCATCCGGTGCAGCCGAAATATTTGCTGTAGGAATAGACTCCGATGGTGTTGCGCGGGAACGCGCCGAGCAGCGAGCGGAAACCGGGAACGAAGGTTCCGTACACATCGTCGGTCAGCAGGATCAGGTCCGGGCGCTTTTCGAGGATTTCGCCGATGCGAGCGATCGTTTCACCGGACAACGCCATGGCGCTCGGGTTGCCGGGATTGACGACGAAGAACGCCTTGATCTTCGGATCGAGCAGCTTGTCGAGATCGTCGCCGATCTGGAATCGATTTTCCTGGAGCGACTGGATATTGACGACATTGAGCCCGTAATCCTCGAGCAGAGGCATCTCGAGATAGGGCGTGAAGATCGGCACAGAGAGGGCGATCGTATCGCCAGGATTGAGCAGCCGATTGCTCTTCAGCGACTTGAAGATGTAGCACATGGCAGCTGTGCCGCCTTCGACGGCGTACAGCTTGAACGTGCCCTCCGGCCGCGGCTGGCCGCACATCGCCCACTCAAGATATTCGCGAACGATGATCTCGTTGTGCTCGAGCATTCGGTCGGGCACCGGATAATTGTCGCCGATGATCGAATCCACGAGCTCGTGAACGAACTTGTCTGCGTCGAAGCTGAATTTCTCGACTGCCCAGGGAACCATTTCGAGCAGGAAGGAAGCTCCCGGCGCGTCCTTGCTCGAGGTCAGCCACTCGGCCAGCCTGGCCGCGCTCCCTGCTGCTTTCGGCATTCCGCCGATGCCCGGCGGAAGGTCCATGACCCGCCTGCTTTCGGTCATGGCGAACTGGCCCAGGAGAAAGAACGCATCCCGCGGCGTAGTCGCGATCCAATTGGGATTCCCGCGGCCGGCATTGATGAAAGAGACGGCCGCCTGCTCGGACGTCTCGCGAGCGTTGGTGATAAGAAAGTCCTTGATTTCAAAGGGACTTAGCTTCTCGTAGGTGCTCAGTTTCATGACGTCCATTTCAAGTCTCCAAGTCGATTCGACCGGTCAGCGCATTATGAGAACGACTGCCATTCCGAAGATTGTGAGGAGCGGGGCGCCGATAGCGTAGGGCATGCCGTAGCCAAGCGCCGGAACCTTGCTCTTGGCTTCCTCCTGGATCATCCCCAGCGCCGCCGTCGTGGTCCTCGCGCCCGCGCAAATCCCGAACAGGATCGCGGGATGGAACTTGAACACGTAGCGGCCCAGGTAAATGCCGGCGAGCAACGGTATCGTCGTCGCGACGATACCCCACGCGAACAGGCTGATCCCTTCCTCCATCAGGCCTTTGACGAACCCTAGTCCGGCGTTGATCCCGACGATCGCGATGAAGACGTTGAGCCCGAGCGTGTTCATGAGCCACAGTGCCGGGCCGGGGATGTTGCCGATCATTGGATTGACCGCGCGGAGATATCCCAGCAGCAGCCCGAGGATCAGCGCGCCGCCGGCTGTCGACAGGCTGATCGGCACGCCGCCGATGGTCAGCGTGATCGCCCCGATCACACCTCCGATGAAAATTCCGGCAGCGACCACGGCAAGATCGGTCGCTTCCGTCGGGCGGTCGGCATATCCCAGCGCAGCAACAGCCTGTTCGACATGTCGCTTGGACCCGGCGATCGTCAGAATATCGCCGCGCAAGATCTCGACGTTTGGGAAGATGGGGATTTCGACCATGTTGCGGATTATCTTTCGCAGGAAGACCCCGTCCGTGAACGGCGCTTCGGCGAGCTCGCGCAGCGTCTTGCCATTGTAGGCTTTGTTGCGAACGAAGACGTCGACCCGTTCGGCGGAAAGGTCGAGGAGGTCCCGGTCGCTTACTTCTTCGAGGTCGCGGTCGAGCCGGTCGACCAGAACTTCGCGCCGCCCCGAAACGGCCGCGACGTCGCCGGGAAGTAGGATCATGTCATCCCGGACATCGATGATCTCGCCGCCGCGGCGAAGACGCTCCAGGAATATCCGGAGGTTCGGATAGGCGGTCTTCAATGTCTTGCCGGCAAGAGCGCCGCCTTCGACGATGCGGTAAGCGTGCGCCGTGATCTCTCGGTATGCCGACCCCATGCTTGGATCCTGGTCGACGGGCCCTCCCAGAACCGCTTCATAATCCTTGCAGGCCGAAGGCAGATCTACTCCGAGCAGCTTTGGGCCGAGCTGCGCCAGGACAATCGCGGACCCGACCGTTCCGTAAATGTAGGTGACGGCATAGCCGACCGGAATTTTGTCGAGCATTGCCTGCAGCGATGTCGGGTCTTGCGACATCCTCGTGAGCTGGTCGGTGGCGACGCCGATCGAGGCGGAGATTGTCTGCGAACCTGCGTAGATGCCCGCAGCGTAGCCGACGTCGAATCCGCCGATCTTGGATACGGCGACCGCCGATAGCAAACAGAGCACGCACATGATTACCGTGAAGATGATTTGACGTGGGCCCTCCTTGCTGAGGCCGGCAAAGAATTGCGGTCCGACGCCGTAGCCGACCGCGAACAGGAACAGCAGGAAGAAGGCCGATTTGATTGGGCCCGTTATCTGGATGCCCAGTTGGCCGACGACAATTGCGGCGAGAAGTGTCGCTGTTACGTTTCCGAGCGAAAAGCCGCCGATCTTCTTCGGGCCGATGTAGAAACCTACGGCCAGCGCAACGAAGACTGCGAGTTCCGGATAGGTCCGGAGCGTTGCGACGAGCCAATCAATCATCTTGCTATCGGACTAACGACCTCCGTCAGTGGAAATATGGTCCACCTGCGTCTGCAGATGTGGGTGTTTCGAGATGGCGTCTGTTGGTGCAAACCCGCACGGCAGTCAGGGATACCACTCGGTGCGCCGGCCACGCCGGAGGCCCTGCCTCCGGACGTCGCTGGCCGCCGCTCGGCGGCCAGCGATTCCCGCCCTCCGGTTATCCGAACAGGTCCCAGATGTTCTTGCTCGAGAAGTCCCAGTGGAAGCTGTACTGGAACCGCAGATCCGTGCCCGAATTGTGGTCGTTGTCGGTACGCTTACCCCAGAGCAATTCGCCGCCGGTGAAGACATTGTCAGCCGGGTGCCACAGCAGATTGATGGAAGCATATTGCCCGCGATGGAATGCAGTCGCGGTTTGGAAACTGGTGTTGTCGACGACGTCGTAGCTGTAGCCCAGCGACGAGGTCCATTGTTTCGACCAATTGAGGTCGACATAGGCCATCATTCCAAACAGCTTCACCGCCTCTGCGCTTGGCACCAGGACCAGTGTGCCCGGCCGGGGAATGACGGCGACGTTCGGACCCAGGTCCATGCCGCCATCGTTCATGTAGGATGCGATGCCGCGCCCGTAGACGGCGCCGAGCTTGAAGGTTGCGAGAGCCACCTTGAACGAGCCCGTGAAGTCCACGCCCCATCCGGTCTGGTGACCTTTGGGCTGGTTATCCACGGTGCCTATCGTGTCATATCCGACCCTGCGGAGAATTCCCGCTAGTTGAACATGGCCCCAGTCCCCCGAGTAACGGACCTGCGCGGTCACGTCCGGGACCTTCTCGTCGTTCGCGATGCTCGATGCGATGCTCTCGTCGATCAGCCGAAGATTGCCCGTGTCGATGTCATTGGTTGCATGCTCGACGGCAATCGCGGCTTTCCAGCCGCTCTTGTTCCAGAAAGTCCACCGCAGTTGTGGCGTACGGAAGAAGACCATTCCTGCCGGTCCCCAATAGTCGACTACGTTGGGGAAGATGTCGCCATCCATGAACAATGAGTTGGTCTGTCCGGCGAGAAACGGTCCCCAACTGGCATAAGCGTGCCGAACGCGCATCGTCGTCTGGCCCTCGTCCACCCCGACGCCGTAAATGTCGAATTCGAACTTCGCCTCGTAGGGTTTGCCTGCGAGCATTCCGGTCGCCTTGGCGCCCAGGCGCGACTGGCGGACGCTGAACACCGACTGGCCGTCGCTTCCGAACTCCCCCTTGGTCGTCGGTATCCGCGATGGCCGGAGAGTGGCGTCCCAATTCGGATTTACGCGATCGAAGTCCTGAATCGCGTCCAGTTGCACGAAGCCATAAAGCTCGAGATTGTGGTCCCGTGGCGCGCGCGGCAGCGGGGGAACAGATTGCACGTCGCCCGGCGCCGCGCCGAGCCGGCTCTCGAGGCTTTGGATGCGAACCTTTAGGTCCTTCAGCTCCTTCAATGCATCGGTGCGTTCAGCGTCGGTAAGCGGCGCAGTCGCTGCGGCAGCCAGAACCGCATTACCGTTCACGGACCGCTCTGCGCTCGCTGGAACTTGGCTGCCATTTGCCGCCCAGACGGGAGCTGCCGCAATGAGCGTTGAAGCAGCGAATAGATTTTTGCGCATGAATCTCGCCCTAATTGAGAATGCTTAGGGGATTATGCCCCCGGCGGTTTGCGCAAGAACTGTGGGAAACCCCGATTTCAGAAGGCGCAGTTAGGTAGGTTCCGTCCGGGGTTCTCAGGCTGCATCGAGCCCGGCGGCGCGAAAGATCGCGATGGCGTTGTCGACCTCCGCCGTCGATGGTGGTGGTGTGTGGCTTAGATGGTAGTCGAGATCGAGCCGCTCCCACTTGTACCTGCCCATCTGGTGGAACGGGAGGATCTCGGCTCGCTCCACCACGCCCAGCGATGCCCCAAACTCCGCAACAGCCTCCATCTCTTCGGGAACATCGGTCAGTCCGGGAACGAGTACGTAGCGCAACCACATCGGCCGCTGCATGGCCGCTAGGCGAGCGGCGAAAGCGAACACCTCGGAATTATCCTTAATGCCTGTGACCCGCTCATGCTGCTCGGGCGAATGCGCCTTCATGTCGAGGATGACGAGATCGATGTTGCGCAACTCCTCGTCGGAGAGGTGGTCGCCGTAATAGCCGTTGGTCTCAATGGCGGTGTGCACACCCATCTTCTTTACCGCGGCGAACAGGCGGGCGGCGA
>Ga0207644_10001398_pt1 | contig 15571 bp, 4 predicted proteins | sample KBSS73metaG_FD_184326 | JGI IMG/M metagenome (GOLD analysis project Ga0207644, IMG submission 184326) | Switchgrass rhizosphere microbial communities from Kellogg Biological Station, Michigan, USA - KBS S7-3 metaG (SPAdes) (version 2) | ecosystem: Host-associated > Plants > Roots > Rhizosphere >... | reverse complement strand
CTGGGCGCCCGGCGTGTGCGTGCAGCCCTGGATCGGGTCGCAGGCGTCCGTCGTGCAGACGTTGTTGTCGTCGCAGCTGCCCTGAGCGCCCGGCGTGTAGACGCACGGATCGTTCGGCGCGGGCACCGTCGTGCTGCAGATATCCGTCGTGCAGACGTTGTTGTCGTTGCACGTGATCGGCGTGCCAGGCAGGCAGCCCAGATTCGAATCGCACGTCTCGGTGCCGTTGCACTGGTTGCCGTCGTCGCACTGCGGGCAGAGGCGGAGCGAGCCCGAGTTCGTGTTGCCGGCGGCCAGGGGCGGCGCGGTGTTGCAGACGCCGTCGCCCAGGGACGCATCGTAGCCGGAAACCTGCTCGATCACGTCCGGCGTGCCGTCCGCGCTGCGCGTCTCGATCCTCACGTCGAACGAGATGGTGCAGAAGTTCGTCAGGCCCGCGGGGATGTTGATCGGCGCGGACGGGGTGAACACCACCTGGTTCGGAAGCACGTCCCCCGCGCTGTGCGAGGACGAGAACGCGGAGGGGCAGGTGCTGGAGAGGTTGCCCTGGTAGGAGATCACGGGGCCGTCATCCGGGCAGTTGAGGCCGAGGTTCGAGTTGTTGCAATCCAGATTGAACCGCACGCGGTCAATCGTCAGGGTCGTTCCACCCTGAATCGTGCTCGCACCGAGCGTCAGAATGATGTGGACCGTGTCCCCCACGGCCGAGAAGTTCGGTGCGGTTGGGTATCCGAGCTCACTGACTCCGTTGCATGTGTTCGCCTCGGGATCGGCGCTGGCCCAGCGAGCGGGCACAGCGAGGAACGCGATCAAGACGATCGCCGCTCCCATCCAACGACGCGCGCTTCCAAGGCTTCTACCGCTGGTACACATAAGAACCCTCCTCCTGAAAAAACTTCTTGGGTTGACGTCATACCGAGGAGCTGATCGGGTCCTCCCCGCCACAATCGCATTGAAACTAACTGAACTGGCGGAAGCATGTCAATGGTCACTTTGCATTGGTCGCAAAGTTGTCCAAGCGAGACTCGCGATAATTTCGAATTCGTCATCCGTCCGCAAGCGTTCCCCAGGGGCCGCGCGGTGATCGTTACCGTTCCCGCGGTATGCTGTCTACGCTGCCCGGACATGGGGCATTCGGGAGAGGTCCTATGCCGAGAACGGAGCTCCGGATGAGCGTCGGCAAAAGCACACAGTCGCGAGCCGGACTCGGGGCTTTCAGCGCGCCGGCACGCATGCTTTTCACCGCGCTTCTCGTCGCCGCGCTCGGCGTCGCGCACGGGTGCGCCGGAAAGCGCCCGGGGGCCGGCGCCGGGGAGGCGCCGCCGCCGTCCGGGGCCGGAGAGAGCGCCCCCACGTCGGCGCTCGAGGGATCCGAGCCTGTTTGTTACGACTGTTTCTGGGACTACCAGCCTGAGGGCTTCCGCGCGGAGCTCGCGCGCTGGTACGAGGAGCATCCCCAGCCGGATCCTCTCGCCGACGCCGACCGCCGCTATCTTCTCGCGCGCGTCGAGAAGGACCACGACGCGCTGTGCGGCGCGCGGCGCGCGTTCGAGGCGCTGACCGCTTCGGTCACCGATCCCGATCGTCGCCTGCTCGTCGAGGAAACGGTCGCCTTCACCGCCTCCGAGTGCGGCGGTGACGCGGCGGTCGCGTTCGGCCGCGCGTCGGGAGCCGCCGAGATGGCGGGGCAGCCGCTCAAGGCGCGCATCTACAGGGATCTCGCGCTCGGACGCTTCGAGCCGGTCTTCGACGAGGCGCCGGCTCCTCCGCTGCGCGCCGCGCCCGCGGGCGCGACGGGCTTCATCCTCGGCGAGAGCGCGATCCGCGTCGCGCCCGGCGAGAGGATCGGCGTCCAGGTCGAGCGCACGGTGCGCGATTGGCTCTCCTATCAGCTCTCCTGGGATCTTTCGCGGCGCGCCCCCGCGCGCGACGATCTCATCACCTGGCACGAGGGAGCGCGCCTGCGCGACGTGATGGCCGCCGTCCCCGCCCGGATCGTCCCTCTCCCGGGCACCCTTGTCGCGCGCCAGGGGGATCGCTGGCTCGCCCCGGACGAGAACGGCGTCTTCCGCTTCGAGGTCCTTCCCGACAAGGTCGACTATCCGACGACGCGCGCGATGGGGAACGTCGCCCTTCTGGTGGACACCCACGGCATCGCGTCGCTGGCGGGGCCGGCGCTTCAGGCGAAGGTGCCGCTGGTGGTCGGCTGCTGCGACACGCCGTACAAGGCCCAGGCCGCTTACTGGCTCGCCTCGCGCGGCGTCGACGTGTACTTCCCCTGCGACCGCTACGTGGGGAGCCTGCTCGGATACGAGGGACCCGGCACCCTCATCGGATCCGCGCCGGTGCGCGCGGAGAAGGGCGCGGCCGTGATCGGCGATCGTCCGATCCGGTTCTCCGCGTCGGAAACGATCGTCGTCGAGGACGCGCAGCTCCCCGGCCCGCTCCAGTACTACGACGCGGCCGGCAAGTACTTCCACCGCCTCTCCGAGATGCTCCCGCTCCGCGTCGAGTTCGTGAAGGTCACCGGCGCGGGGCAGTCCGCGGCGATCGTCGGGCGCGCGGAGGAGCTCGGCGCGAGCGCGATCGCCGTGCGCGTCTGGAACGAGGAGGATGCGGGGCCGGTGCGCGCGTGGCTGCGCGCGAGCCCGTCCCACCGCGCGGTCCTCTTCCACACGGCCGCGTATCCGGCCGGCTACGCGCTGTTCGGGGAGTTCCCGAAGCAGACGACGTTCGGCGATCCGCGCCCGCGGTTCCTCACCGACTAGAGCGGACCCGTGTCCGCCCCGCCGGCGTCAGCTGGACCCGGCTCCCCAGCGCCAGCTCCGGATCTCCGGCATGTCCTCCCCGTGCTCGCGGATGTAGTCCTCGTGCGCGGCGAGCCGCTCCCGGCAATGCGCCGTCAGATCCGCCGCCTGCACGGCCATGCGGGCGCAGCGCGCCGACTCGGCCTCGGACGTGCCGGGCGCGCTGTACTCGGACGTGCCGGGCGCGCTGTCTCCGCCCCCGCCCCGGCGCAGCCCCGGAACGCGCGCGACGACGTCGAGCGCGAGGTGGAAGCGGTCGAGATCGTTCAGGACGGTCATGTCGAACGGCGTCGTGATCGTCCCTTCCTCCTTGTAGCCGCGCACGTGGAGGTTGTCGTGGTTCGCGCGCCGGTAGGTGAGGCGGTGCACGAGCCACGGATAGCCGTGGTACGCGAAGAGGATCGGCCTGTCCTTCGTGAAGAGCGCGTCGAACGCGGGATCGGGGAGCCCGTGCGGGTGCTCGCTGGGCGGCTGGAGCCGCATCAGGTCGATCACGTTGACCATGCGGATCCGGAGCTCGGGGATCGCGCGGCGGAGCAGGTCGACGGCCGCGAGGACCTCCAGGGTCGGGACGTCTCCCGCCGCCGCCATGACGACGTCCGGCGTCTCGCCCGGGGCGCAGGTGCCGGCCCACTCCCAGGCCCCGATCCCCGCCCGGCAGTGCGCCGTCGCGGCCGCCATATCGAGCCACTGCGGGGCGGCGTGCTTGCCCGCGACGACCACGTTCACGTAGTCGCGGCTGCGCAGGCAGTGGTCCATCACGCTGAGCAGGCAGTTGGCGTCCGGAGGCAGGTAGACGCGGATGACCTCCGCCTTCTTGTTGACCACGTGATCGATGAAGCCCGGATCCTGGTGCGTGAACCCGTTGTGGTCCTGCCGCCAGACGTGCGAGGAGAGCAGGATGTTCAGGGATGCGATCGGACGCCTCCACGGGATCCCGCGCGTGACCTTGAGCCACTTGGCGTGCTGGTTGAACATCGAGTCGATGATGTGGATGAACGCTTCGTAGGAGTTGAGAAGGCCGTGGCGGCCCGTGAGCAGGTATCCCTCGAGCCATCCCTCGCACTGGTGCTCGCTGAGGACCTCGACGACCCGACCCTCCGGCGCAAGGTGGTCGTCGTCCGGACGGATCTCCGCGCTCCATTGCCGCGAGGTGGCTTCGAAGACCGCCGAGAGCCGGTTCGACGCCGTCTCGTCCGGGCCGAAGATCCGGAACTGCCGGGTGCCCTTGTCGGCGACGATGACGTCGCGCAGCCACCGGCCGAGAACGCGCGTGTCCTCCGCCTCGACCGCGCCGGGGCCGGGCACGGCGACGGCGTGCGCGCGAAAGTCCGGGAGGTCGAGATCGCGCAGGAGGATCCCGCCGTTCGCCCGCGGATTGGAGCCCATCCGCCGCGGCCCCTCGGGCGCGAGCGCCGCGAGATCGGGGCGCAGGGCGCCGCGCGCGTCGAAGAGCTCTTCGGGCCGGTAGCTCCGCATCCACGATTCGAGGAGCGCGAGGTGCTCCGGGTTGGCGCGCGGGTCCGAGAGCGGCACCTGGTGCGCGCGGTAGGATCCTTCGACGTTCTTCCCGTCGACGACCCTGGGACCCGTCCAGCCCTTGGGCGTGGCGAGCACGATCACCGGCCAGCGCGGCCTCAGGCTCCCGGGCGCGCCGGATCGCGCGGCTTCGCGGATCCCGAGGATCGCCGCGATGGACGCGTCGAGAGCCGCAGCCATGGCCCGGTGGACGTCCAGGGGATCGACCCGCCCGCCGCGCGCATCTTCTCCGCCCTCCACGAAGAGCGGCGACCAGCCGCAGCCGGTCAGGAACGAGGTGAGATCCGCGCGCGGGATGCGCGCGAAGACCGTGGGGTTGGCGATCTTGTAGCCGTTGAGGTGGAGGATCGGAAGGACCGCGCCGTCCGTGCGCGGATCGAGGAACTTGTTCCCGTGCCACCCGGCCGCGAGAGGCCCGGTCTCCGCCTCTCCGTCGCCGACGACGCAGGCCGCGATGAAGTCCGGACTATCGAAGACCGCTCCGAACGCGTGGCTGAGGCTATAGCCCAGCTCGCCCCCTTCGTGGATCGATCCCGGCGTCTCCGGCGCGACGTGGCTCGGAATCCCGCCGGGGAACGAGAACTGCCTGAAGAGCCGTTTCATCCCGGCTTCGTCCCGAGTGACCTCGGGGTAGAGCTCGGTGTAGCTGCCCTCGAGCCACGTGTTCGCCACGAGCGCGGGACCGCCGTGGCCGGGCCCCGAGATGTAGATCATGTCGAGGCCGTGCTTCCTGATCACGCGGTTGAGGTGCGCGTAGATGAAGTTCTGCCCGGGCGTGGTCCCCCAGTGCCCGAGCAGGCGGGGCTTCACGTGTCCGGCCCGCAGGGGCTCTTTCAGGAGCGGGTTGTCGTAGAGATAGATCTGGCCGACCGAGAGGTAGTTCGCGGCGCGCCAGTAGGCGTCGATCGCGCGCAGCTCCTCGTCCGTGAGTGTCTGTGTCATGGCTCGCTCCTGCCCGCCGCGAGCGGCGGCGGCATGTCCCTGCCCTGAAGCGCGGGCGTCGTGTTCGGCCCAGGACGCGCTCGGGGGGCGCGTCGCGACCTCCCTATTCCGCCAGCACGCGCCGGACCTCCTTCACGATCATCGACTCTTCGTCCGTCGGGATCACCCACACCCGGACCGGACTCCCCTCTTCCGAGATGACGGCGGCGCGCGGCATCGGGGAAACGGCGTTGCCCGCCTCGTCGAGGGTCAGCCCGAGAAAGCCGAGCCCCTCGCACACACGCCGCCGCACCTCGGGCGCGTTCTCGCCGATCCCCCCCGCGAAGACGACCGTATCGAGCCCTCCCAGCGCCGCCGCGTACGCCCCGATCCCCTTCTTGACGGCGTAGCAGAAGAGCGCGACCGCGTCCGCCGCGCGCCGGTCGTCCTTCTCGCGGGCCAGAAGGTCGCGCATGTCCGCGCTCGTCTCCGAGACGCCCAGAAGCCCGCAGCGCCGGTTGACCAGCGCGTCGAGCGCGTCGGCGTCGAGCCCTTCCGCGCGCACGAGATGCACGAGGAGACCCGGATCCAGATCCCCGCTGCGCGCTCCCATGACGAGCCCCGACGCAGGGGTGAGCGCCATCGTCGTATCGCGGCATCTTCCCCCCGCGACCGCCGCGAGGCTGGCGCCCGAGCCCAGGTGCGCGAGGACGATCCGGCCGCTCCCGGCCTCCGCTCCCGCCAGCCGCGCCAGCTCCTCCATGAGGTAGGCGTAGGACAGGCCGTGGAACCCGTAGCGGCGCAGGCCCATCGCCTCGTAGCGGCGCGGGATGGGAAGGCGCCGCGCGACCTCCGGCATCCCGTGGTGGAAGGCCGTATCGAAGCAGGCGACCTGGGGCACCGCCGGGAGCCGCCGCCGGACCGCCTCGAGCAGCGCGATCCCGCCCGGCATGTGGTCGGGATCGAGGGGCGACAGCGCGCGCAGCGCGTCGATGAGCGCGGGGGTCACACGCTCGGAAGCGGAGTGACGGTCCCCTCCATGGACGACGCGGTGACCGACCGCGGCGATTCCGGCCAGTCCGCCGCGCCCGTCCAGCCACGCGACCATCCGCTCGGCCGCCGCGCGCGCGTCGGGGGCCAGCACGTCTTCCTCGACGGGCGCCCCGAGCCACGGCCCCTTCGCGCGCAGGCGCGAGCCCGCCTCGCCGATCCGGTCGATCGACCCGGAGACGGCCCGCTGCGGCGGGGAGGCGCCTTGCGCGTCTTCGTTCCACTCGAAGACGGCGAACTTCAGCGTCGAGGATCCGCCGTTGATCGTGAGCACGCGCGCGCGCATCGGGGATCCTTCGAGTGTAGTCCAGGACGCGCGCGGCGGCGCGCCGCCACCTCCAAGACCGGTAAGATGGCGGGATGGGGGCGGGTCCCGTGGACGCGGTCGTGGTCGGTTCGGGGCCGAACGGACTCGCCGCGGCGATCACGCTCGCCCGGGCCGGACGCTCGGTGCTCGTACGGGAGGCGCAATCCACCGTGGGAGGCGGGATGCGCACGCTGGAGCTCACTCTCCCGGGCTTCCGCCACGATCTGTGCGCGACGGTCCACCCGCTCGCCGCGGGCTCCCCTTTCCTGCGCGCGCTCCCGCTCGCCGCGCGCGGCGCCGAGCTGGCGCACTCCCCTGCCTGTCTCGCGCATCCGCTCGACGACGGCAGCGCCGTCCTGCTGCGCCGCTCGCCGGAAGAGACCGCGGCGGGGCTCGGCGCGGACGCGGACGCCTACCGCCGGCTCTTCGCCCCTCTCGCCGCGCGCTGGGACGATCTCGCCGGCGAGATCCTGAGGCCCTTCCGCATTCCGCGGCGGCCGGTCCTGATGGCGACCTTCGGCTTGCGCGCGCTGCGCAGCGCCCGGGGCCTCGCGCGCGCCCGCTTCCGGGGGGAGCCGGCCCGCGCCCTCGTCGCGGGTCTCGCGGCGCACTCCTGCCTTCCCCTCGAGAACGCGGCGAGCGCCTCGTTCGCCCTCGTCCTCGGCGCCGCGGCGCACGCGGTGGGATGGCCCGTCGTGCGGGGCGGATCGGTGCGCCTGGCCGGCGCGCTGCGCGCGCATCTCGAATCGCTCGGCGGCGCCGTCGCCGTGGACGCCCCGGTGCGCGCGCTCGACGAGCTGCGCGGGGCGTCCGCCGTCCTGTGCGACGTCACGCCCCGCCAGCTCCTCGCGCTCGCGCCGGACCTGCCCGAAGGCTACCGCCGCCGCCTCGCGCGCTTCCGCTACGGTCCGGGAGTCTTCAAGATGGACTGGGCGCTGGACGCCCCCGTTCCCTGGAAGGCCGCGGACTGCGCCCTGGCCGCCACGGTCCATCTCGGCGGGACGCTCGAGGAGATCGCCGCGTCGGAGCGCGCCGCGTGGACGGGCTCGGTCTCCGAGCGTCCCTTCGTCATCCTGGTGCAGCCGACGCTCGTCGATCCGTCGCGCGCGCCGGAGGGGAAGCACACGCTCTGGGCCTACTGTCACGTCCCGAACGGATCGGAGCAGGACATGACGGCCCGTATCGAGGCCCAGATCGAGCGGTTCGCTCCGGGCTTTCGCGACCGCATCCTCGCCCGGGCCGCGCACGGCCCCGCCGCGCTCGCCCGGCACAACGAGAACCTCGTGGGCGGGGACATCAACGGCGGCGCGGCGAACCTGCTGCAGCTCGTCGCGCGTCCCACCTGGCGCGCCCCCTACACCACGCCGCGCCGGAACCTCTACCTGTGCTCGGCCTCGACGCCCCCCGGCGGAGGCGTCCATGGGATGTGCGGCCACCTCGCGGCGCGTACGGCGCTGCACAGGACCTTCGGCGTGCCTGATCCGGGATCGTCCTGAAGGGCGGCGCCGCCGTCCGTCCGCGCCGCTATCCCAGGACGATCCGGACCTGGTGCTCGGCGCCGTCGTCCGCGAGCGGCACCCGCGCACGGCGCCGCGGCGCCTCCGGGGGGTCCTGCCGTGGGGGCGCTTCCGCGAGCGGATCCCCCGTCCCCGCCGCTTCCGCCCTCTCGAGCGTCAACGGGCGGCCGTCCAGGTCGGCGGTCGCGACGCCGCGGTTCACGCCGCGCGGGTTCTCGACGACGATCAGGTAGCGCGATCGTCCGTGGCGCACCGTGACGTCGTAGCGGGGCCACGCGCGCGGGATGCAGGGGTCGACGAGGAGCGCGTCCCCTCGCCGGCGGATGCCGAGGATCCACTCGGTCGCGGCGCGGTGGAGCCATCCCGAAGAGCCCGTGTACCAGGTCCATCCCCCGCGCCCGACGTGCGGGGGCTCGGAGTACACGTCCCCGGCGGCGACGTAGGGCTCGACCTTGTACCGATGGACGGCGGCCCGGGTCGCCGAATCGTTGATGGGGTTGAGGAGCGAGAAGATCTCGGCGGCCCGGTCGCCGTCGCCGAGGACCGCATACGCCATGACGACCCAGGCCGCGGCGTGCGTGTACTGTCCTCCGTTCTCGCGCACGCCGGGTACGTAGCCTTTGACGTAGCCGGGGTCGCGGCCTTCGCGGTCGAAGGGGGGCGTGAAGAGGAGCGTCAGACTGTCGCCGCGCCGGACGAGGTACTCGTCGACCGCCGCCATCGCGCGCGCGGCGCGCGCGGGGATCGCCGCTCCCGACAGAACGGCCCAGCTCTGCGCGATCGAATCGATCCGGCATTCCAGGTCCGCCGCCGAGCCGATGGGGGTTCCGTCATCGAAGAAGGCGCGGCGGTACCAGTCCCCGTCCCAGGCTTCGTTCTCGAGGGCGGCGCGCAGCGCGCCCGCGCGCGCCCGCCACTCCTGCGCGAGCGCGCTCTCGCCGCGGCTCTCCGCGATGGGCGCCATCTTCCCCAGCACGTCGATGAGGAACCATCCGAGCCAGACGCTTTCGCCGCGTCCCTGGGCGCCGACCCGGTTGAACCCGTCGTTCCAGTCGCCCGTCCCGATGAGAGGCAGCCCGTGGGCGCCGGTCTCGCGCGAGGCCTCGATCGCCTTCGCGCAGTGCTCGAAGAGGCCGCCCCGCCGGCTGGAAACCGAGGGCTCGAAATAGGACTCGCTCTCGCCCGGAGGAAGGGGCGCGCCCTCGAGGTACGGCACCGGCTCGTCCAGGATCCCCGCGTCCCCCGTCGTCTCTACGTAGTGCGCGGCGACGAGGGGAAGCCACAGCCGGTCGTCGGAGATGCGCGTCCGCACGCCGCGCCCGGACGGCGGATGCCACCAGTGCTGGACGTCACCCTCGAGGAACTGGCGCCCGGCCGCGCGCAGGAGATGCTCCCGCGCGATCTCGGGGCGCGCGGACGTGAGCGCCATCGAGTCCTGGAGCTGGTCGCGGAAGCCGTAGGCGCCGCTGGCCTGGTAGAACGCGCTGCGCGCCCAGATCCGGCACGAGAGCGTCTGATAGAGGAGCCAGCGGTTCACGAGGAGGTCCAGCGAGCGGTCGGGCGTCCGCACCTCCACCCTGCCGAGCAGGTCGTCCCAGCGCTCGCGCACCGCGGCGAGCTCGCCGTCGACATCGCGCGCGCGGTACTTCCCGATGAGGGCGCGCGCCTGAGCCGCGTCCGCGCCCTGTCCGAGCAGGACCACGACGTCGCGGCGCTCGCCGGGGCGCAGCGTGAAGCTCGTCTGGAGCGCACCGCACGGGTCCATCCCAGCGCCCGCGCGTCCCGAGAGAGGCTTGCCCGCCCGCAGGGCCGCAGGCCTCGCGAGGGTCCCGTTGCGTCCGAGGAATTCGGTGCGGTCCGCGGTCCCGGGATCCTCGCTGCCGCCCAGATCGAGGAACGCGACGCGGTCGGGGAAGTCCGGGTTCCACGGGTTGCGCGCGAGGATCGCCCCGGTCGTCTCGTCGATGTTCGTGACGAGACGCCGCGCCGACTCGGCCCGCGTCACGCCCAGGACCCACTCGACGTAGGCGGTGACGGAGAGGCGCCGCGTCCGGGGCCCCCGGTTCTCGATGCGAAGGCGCGCGATCTTCACGGGGTCGTCGGCCGGAACGAAGACGAGGAGCTCGTGCTCCAGCTGCCGGGTCGCGCGCTCGAAGCTCGTGTATCCCTGACCATGGCGCACCAGGTAGGACCCGTCCTCGCGGATGGGGAGCGGGGTCGGCGTCCAGATCTCTCCCGTCTCGAGATCGCGCACGTAGAGCGCCTCGCCCGGCGGGTCCGAGACCGGGTCGTTGGACCATGGCGTGAGCTTGTTCTCGCGGCTGTTCTCCGACCACGTGTAGCCCGCGCCGGACTCCGAGATCTGGAAGCCGAAGCGCTCGTTCGCGACGACGTTGATCCAGGGAGCGGGCGTCGCCTGCCCCTCGCCGAGCAGGACGACGTATTCGCGCCCCTCGTCGGCGAAGCCGCCGATGCCGTTCCAGTACTCGAGACGGGGGCGCGGCGGCGGGCTCTCGTCCGAAGGGGCGGGGCGGGAGCTCGCAAGATCCAGCGGCGGACGCGCGGGAGGCGCCCCGAGCGTCCGGACGAGCTGCTCGCCGAGCGTGCCGCGCCGCGCGACGATCACCGCGCGCGCCGAAGCGAGGATCACATCCCGCTCGCGCGGCGGAAGCGAGTCCGTGCGCAGCACGAAGATCCCGCCCGCCTGCCCCGGGTGCACGGAGCGCCCCTCCGGTACCGCCTGGCCGGGCAGGAGCGCCTGGATCGCGGACTGCATTTCGTTGTCGTAGGAGGACGGTTTGTCGATCAGCAGGACGAGATCGACGGAGAGCCGCTTGAGCCGCCAGTATTCGTGGGCGCGCACGAGCTGACGCGCGAGGTCCCTGTGATCGATATCCTCGACGCGCAGGAGGACGATCGGCAGGTCCCCCGAGATGCCGTGCGCCCAGAGCGAGCGCGCGCCTCCCTCGCAGCGTTCGAGGACCTCCCGCGGGGCGCGCAGGGTCGGGTCGGAGTAGAGGATCCGGTTGGCGAGCCGCTGGAAGAGCAGGGCCTCGTCGGGCGCGATTCCGAGGTGGTGGAGCTGGACCTGCGCCTGCGTCCATGCGAGCGTCGTGGTCCGGTCGAAGGTTCCGGGGTCGCGGTACTTGTCCGCGAGATCGAGCGCTGCCTCGTGCGTCGGCGCGACGAGGGTCGAGAACGCGATGCGCGCCTTTTCTCCCGGCGCGATGCGCACGCGGACGCGCAGGCTGAAGATCGGGTCCAGGACCGCGCCGACGCTGTTCGAGAGAGGACGGCCCTCCGCCACGGAGATGGGGTCGCGCGGCGTGCGTCCGCGCCCGAGAAAGCGGTGCCGGTCGGTCTCGAACTGCAGCGATCCGAGCAGCTCCCCTTCCACGGCCGCCACGTGAGCCGCGAAGATCCGCCGCTCGTCCGCCGCGCGCGGCCGGCGCGTGGCAAGCAGAGCGCCGAGCGCAGGGACGTACTCCGTCTGCACGAAGAGGCGCGCGAAGGCGCTGTGCGCATCGTCCTCCGCCTGGGGCGCCAGGACGACCTCCGCGTAGGAGGTCAGCTCGAGCTGCCGTACGCGCGTTCCGAGGTTCGTGACGGTGACCCGGCGGATCTCCGCATCGTCCTCGGGGGAGACGACGATCTCCATCGCCGTCTCCAGGGTCCCGTCGCGGCGGCGGAAGCCCGCGCGGTCCTCCGAGTAGGCGACCTCGTAGAAGGAGGCCTCGGCGCCGGTGGGATGATGCGCCGCGGACCACACTTCCCCGCTCTGGGGATCGCGCAGGTAGACGTAGGCCCCCCATGGGTCGCAGGTCGGATCCTCTCGCCAGCGCGTCACGGCGATGTCCTCCCACCGGCTGTACCCCGATCCCGCCGAGGTGAGCATCACCGCGTAGCGCCCGTTCGAAAGGAGATGCGTGCGCGGCATGAGGTCGTGGGGCGAGGTGAAGCGCCGCAGGGCCGGAGGGACCACCTCGCGCACGTGAAGCTCGCTCTCGATCTCCTCCACCCGCGGGCGCGAGACCGCGAGGTCGCGCGGGGTGCGCTCCTGGAGGAGCAGCTCCGTCGCGCGCATGGCGGGAAGGTCGTGGAACCGCGTCCTCATGCTCCCGCCGTTCAGGGCGTTGTCGAGGGCGACGATCGTCATCCCCTGGTGATGGGCCATGAAGGCCTTGACGACGGCGGCGTTGTCCCCCTCGGGCAGGCGCGACGCGGTGAAGTCGAGCGCCTCGTAGAACCCGTATCGTCCCAGGGCGCCGTGCTGGGAGAGCGCCTGCATGTTCCGCGCGGCCGCCTCCGGATCCACCATCGCGGCGAGGGCCGTCGCATAGGGCGCGACGACGAGGCTCTCCGCGAGCCCGCGCTTGAGGCCCAGGCCGGGGACGCCGAAGCTCGAATACTGGTAGGCGAACGACAGATCGCGTGCGTTGAACGCCGACTCGGAGATCCCCCACGGCACGCCGCGCTCGGCGCCGTAGCGGATCTGGCGACGCACGATGAGACGGTTCGTCTCGGCGATGAGGCTTCCTGGCGGAGACTTCATCACGAGCGAGGGCATCAGGTACTCGAACATCGAGCCGGACCACGAGATGAGCGCCGATCCCTGCTCGACGGGGGTGAGGGATCGCCCGAGGGCGAACCAGTGCTCCGTCGGCACGTCCCCCTTCGCGATGGCAAGGAAGCTCGTGAGCCGCGCTTCGGACGCGAGCATGTCGTAGTAGGAGGTGTCCAGCGCGCCGTCGGACTCGCGCCAGCCGATCGCGAAGAGCATGCGCCGCCGGTCGTAGAGGAAGCCGAAGTCCATCGCGGCGACCGTCTCCTCGCACCACGCTGCGATCGCGAGGAGTCTCTCGGCGAGGCTGCGGGGCGTCTCATCGGCCACGAGCGCCGCGACGGCTCCCGGGGAGCCGATCTCCGACTGGGGCGAGAGACCTTCCTCCGCCGCAGGGTCCAGGCCCGTCGCTTCGAAGGGGGGCCTCGGCCGGCTCCTCTCCGCGCGATCGAATCGGCGCTCCCGCTCCTCCCGCGCATGGCTCTCGACCGCAGCGCGCAGCGCCCGCGCCCAGACGAGCGTCTCCCGCTCCGCCTCCCCGTCGGAGACCTGCGCGAGAGCGCGCGCCATGTCGGCGATGGCCTCGGCCTGATCCGAGAGCTCCGCGAGCCGCGCCGTCCACGCGGGCGCTTGCTGCGCGCCGGTCGCCGGGACCTCGCCCGGCGTCTCGGGCGCGTTCTCCAAAAGACGCGCGAAGGCGTCGAGGGCCTGATCGATCTGGCGGCGCGTCACGATCTGCGTCCTCGCGGCGTCGGGGACCGACTCCGAAGTCCGGCGCAGCAGCACGAGCACGTCACCGATCCCCTCGAGCGCGCGCGCGGGCGCGACGGGCGCGACGGCGAGCTCGCGGCATCCCTGAGCGAGCGCCAGCAGGTGTCCGGCGAAGTTGCCGCTATCCACGCTGGAGACGTAGCGCGGCTCGAGCGGCACGAGGCTTCGGGTGTCGTACCAGTTGTAGAAGTGCCCGTGCGAGCGTCCGAGCTTGGTCACGGTCGCGAGCGTTGCCTCGAGCCTCTCCGCCGCCTCGTGGGTCCCGATCCATCCGAAGTCGCGCGCGGACAGGACCGAGAGCAGATAGAGCCCGATGTTGGTCGGTGAGGTGCGGTGCGCCACCGCCGCCTGCGGCGTCTCCTGGAAATTGTCGGGCGGCAGGTGGCCGTCCTCGGGACCGACGAACGCTTCGAAGAAGCGGAAGGTCTTGCGCGCGATCGCACGCAGAAAGCGGGCGTCCTCCGTCGGGAGCGGCGAGATGATCCGCGAGACCGCGGGCCGGCTGATCTCGAGAGCCGCGAGAGGCGCCAGGGCCCAGAGCGCCAGGACCGCCAGCGCGATCGGCCACGAGGAGGGCCGCAGCGCGAATGCCACGGCCATGAGCGCGCCTCCCATGGCGACGGCGGGACCCATCCGCCGGTAGAGTCCGGCCGCCTGGAGATCGAAGCGCGCGCGGCTCTGCGACTCGGTCAGCCATTCGAGCCGGCGTCTGCCGCTCACGCAGAGGCGGTAGAGAGCGCGCGCGATCGCCTCCGCGGCGATCCAGGCCTGGTGCGGCGCGAGCACGAGCGTCAGCGCCACCTGGGAAAGGCCCGTCGCGGCGTCCCCGGCGAGGTTCAGCAGGTGGCTCCGCTTGGAGATCCCGCGCCGGCGCGGGACCAGCCCCTCGGCGAACGAGAGGATCGGCGGGACGAAGAGAACCGTCAGGACGAAGGCGAGCCACGTCAGGGTGAGCCGCAAAGGCAGGACCACGGCGAGAGCGACATCCAGGAGCAGCACGATCGGCATCAGCGATCGGCGCAGGTTGTCGAGCATCTTCCAGCGTCCGAGGGCCGGGACGCGCGCGCGCCGCACCCTGCCGTCGGCCCTCCGGGCGAAGCCGAGGATCCAGGGGAGGAGCTGCCAGTCGCCCCGGATCCACCGCGCTTGACGGGCCGCGCCGACCTCGTAGCTGCACGGGAAATCCTCCACGAGCTCGATATCGTTCGTCGCTCCGGCGCGCGCGAAGACCCCTTCGAAGAGATCGTGGCTCAGGAGCGCGTTCTCGGGGACGCGCCCGACGAGCGCGGCCTCGAACGCGGCGACCTCGTAGATCCCCTTGCCCGCGTAGGAGCCTTCGCCGAAGAGGTCCTGGTAGACCTCAGAAACCGCCGAGGCGTAGGGATCGATCCCCGAAGGACCCGAGGTGAGGCGCCGGTAGATCGAGCGGTCCGCGGGCCCGGGGAGCGACGGGGTGATGCGCGGCTGGAGGACCGCGTAGCCGTCCGTCACACGCCCCGCGCGCGGATCGAAGCGCGCGCGATTGAGGGGATGGGCCATCGCCGCGACCAGGCGCGACGCCGCCCCGCGCGGCAGGCGCGTTTCGCTGTCGAGCGTGATCACATAGCGCACGTCTTCCGGCGCCGCCGGAGGCTCCTGGGGAGACTTCCCCGCGGCGTCGACGAAGGTGGTGCCGTCGGTCCCGAGCAGCAGCCGGTTCAGCTCGTGGATCTTGCCGCGCTTGCGCTCCCAGCCCATCCACTTCCCTTCGCGCTCGTTCCAGAGCCGGCGCCGGTGGAAGAGGTAGAAGCGGGGCCCTCCATGAGGGGCGGTACCGTGCCGCTCGTTGAGCCGGGCGATCCCTTCCGAGGCCAGACGCAGCAGCTGGGCGTCCCCGGGGACCTCCTCGCGGTCGGCGTCCATCCAGTCGGTGAGGAGGGCGAAGCGAAGGTCTCCCTCCGGATTCGCGAGGTAGTGCACCTCGAGCCGGTCCACCATCTCTTCGACCGCCGCCTCGCTCGTCAGCATGGTGGGCACCGCGACGAGCGTGCGCATCGAGGCGGACGGACCATGCTCGAGATCCAGCTTCGGGAGGGGCCGGGGCGAGAGGAGGGAGGCG
>Ga0207644_10001396_pt1 | contig 15576 bp, 15 predicted proteins | sample KBSS73metaG_FD_184326 | JGI IMG/M metagenome (GOLD analysis project Ga0207644, IMG submission 184326) | Switchgrass rhizosphere microbial communities from Kellogg Biological Station, Michigan, USA - KBS S7-3 metaG (SPAdes) (version 2) | ecosystem: Host-associated > Plants > Roots > Rhizosphere... | reverse complement strand
CGAGAGCGCCCGGCACGCCGCGAACCCGGCAAGCGAGATGCGACTGACCGGCGACTCCGTTCCGCCCGCGACCATCACGTCGGCGTCCCCGAGCGCGACCAGCCGGCCGGCGTCGCCGATGGCATGAGCGCCGGTCGAGCAGGCGGTGACCACGGAGTGATTGGGCCCCTTCAGCGAATTGGCGATCGAAACGTAGCCGGAAGCGAGATTGATGATGCGGCCGGGAATGAAGAAAGGCGATATCCGGCGCGGGCCGCGCTCCTTCAACTGGACGGCAGTTTCCGCAATGCCTTCGATGCCGCCGATGCCGGAGCCAATGAGCACGCCGCTCGTGACCTGGTCCTCGTATTCGCGCGGATGCCAGTCGGCGTCGTCAAGCGCCTGCTTCGCGGCGCCCATGGCATAGAGGATAAAGTCGTCGACCTTGCGCCGCTCCTTCGGCTCCATCCACTCGTCCGGGTTGAACGTGCCGTCGGAACCATCGCCGCGGGGAATCTCGCCGGCGATCTGGCAAGGGAGATCGGAGACCTCGAATTTCGCTATCCGCTTGATGCCGCTGTCGCCTGCGAGGAGGCGACGCCACGTGGCCTCGACGCCGCAGGCGAGCGGCGTCATCATCCCAAGACCCGTGACCACCACACGTCTCATCATCGGCGCTCCCGGCACCGTCTCACGCAGCGACATCCGCGCAACGAGCCTGCCGAAGACACTCCGCCTGCCTTCGACGGCCCGCGGACCTCATATCCGCGTGCGCGTCGCCGCCAGACAGGCCGGAAGTGCCGTCAGCTCTTCGCGTTTTTTTCGAGGAACTTGATGGCGTCGCCCACGGTGAGAATGGTTTCGGCCGCGTCGTCGGGAATCTCGCAACCAAATTCTTCCTCGAAGGCCATGACGAGCTCGACCGTATCGAGACTGTCGGCGCCGAGATCGTCGATGAAGCTGGCGTTATCTGTCACTTTGTCGGGCTCGACGCCGAGATGCTCCACGACGATCTTCTTCACCCGCTCGCCGATATCACTCATCGTTCCAACCTCATCTTTCAACGCGACCCAGGTCAAAAATTCGGTCCCGTCGTGGGCGACGGCCGCGGGTCGACACCGATCAGAGGCGGACGCGCACTCCCCGCACTCCGGCGTTCCGGTCCCCAGCCCAGTCGCGGTTCGGTTATCATACTTCCCCAGCGTTGACCAGCGCGGCCGGAGGCGATCGGCACGACCCTATCACCTTCAAATCATTGCCATCCCACCATTCACATGCAAGGTCTGGCCGGTGACATAGGAGGCCTCGCCGGAGGCCAGAAAGACGACCGCGGCGGCCACCTCCTCCACGGTCCCGGCGCGGCTCGCCGGAATCTTTGCCATGATCGTCTCGCGCTGCTTGTCGTTGAGCTTCTCGGTCATCGGCGTGATGATGAAACCGGGGGCCACGCAATTGGCGGTAACCCCGCGCTTGGCGTATTCCTGCGCGATCGCTTTGATCATGCCGGTGATGCCGGCTTTGGCGGCAACATAATTGGCCTGTCCCGGATTGCCGGTGCTGCCGACCACCGAGGTGATGGCGATGACGCGTCCGAAGCGGCGGCGCATCATTCCGCGCACCGCGGCACGGGCGAGGCGGAACGTCGCCGACAGATTGATGGCGATCACCTGGTCCCAGTCCTCGTCGCGCAACTGCACGAACAGATTGTCCTTGGTGACCCCGGCATTGGCGACAAGCACGTCGAGTTGCCCCATCGCTTCCTCGGCGCGCGGCACCAGCGCTTCGGTCTCGGCGCTGTCGGCGAGATTGCAGGGCATGACATGGACGCGCCCGCCGAGGTCTGTCGCCAGGCGATCGAGGACCTCGCGCCGCGTGCCGGAGATGGCGACCGTCGCGCCCTGGGCATGAAGCACACGGACGATGGCACCGCCGATCGGTCCGGTGGCCCCGGTGATCAACGCATTCTTGCCGGTCAAATCGAACATCACGTCCTCCCGCAAGCCGAACCGGTCAGCCGCGCGCGGCCTTGAACCGGGCGATGTCCTCGGGCGTGCCGATCGAGGACACGTTGGCTGTTTCGGCGATGCGCTTGATCAATCCGGCGAGCACCTTGCCGGCGCCCACCTCAAAAAAGGCAGTGACACCTGCCTGCACCATGAACAAAACGGATTCACGCCAGCGAACGGTCCCGGTCACCTGCTCGACCAGACAGCGCACGATCATTGACGGTTCGCTGATCGGCTGCGCGAGCACGTTGGCGACAACCGGCACCCGTGGCGGCTTGACCGCGACCTTGGCGAGGGCCGCAGCCATGGCGTCGGCCGCCGGCTGAAGCATCGCGCAATGAAAGGGAGCGGACACTGGAAGCATCATCGCCCGTTTCACGCCGCGGCCCTTGGCGATTTCGACGGCGCGCTCCACTGCCGATTTCGCACCCGACAACACCACCTGTCCGGCACCGTTGTCGTTCGCGGCGGCGCACACGCCGGCGCGCGACGCCTCAGCGGCGATTGCCTCGGCTTCGGCGAATTCAACGCCGATGAGCGCGGCCATCGCGCCGGCTCCTACCGGAACCGCCGTCTGCATGGCGCGCCCGCGGATGCGCAGTAGCCGGGCGGCGTCGGCGATGCTGATCGCCTCCGCTGCGGCCAGAGCGGAGTATTCTCCGAGCGAATGGCCCGCGACAAAGGCCGCATCACGCGCGAGATCGACGCCGGCCTCGGCTTCGAGCACCCGCAAGACGGCGAGCGACACCGCCATCAGCGCGGGCTGCGCATTCTCGGTGAGGGTGAGCGTTTCTCCTGGACCGTTCCAGATGATGTCGCTGAGCCGCTCCCCCAGCGCCGCGTCGACCTCATCGAACACGCTGCGGGCCGGAGCAAAGGCTTCCGCCAGCGCCCGGCCCATGCCGACCGCCTGGCTGCCCTGGCCGGGAAACACGAACGCCGCCGCCATGATCCGGTCCGCCCCGCGAAAAGAGGCGAAAGATACCGCGAGCGGGTCGGAGTCAAGGTGTGGCGGGTAAGGAACCGACAACCGGGAATTGCTAACCTCGTCCCCGTCACGGCGGACGCCCCGGAACAGGCGTGACGCGAGTGCGCTATGGGCTTGGGCAAGGCATTTGCGCCGGTAACGACGGACGACCTCGACCGCGCGCGCCGAGATCCGCAATTCCGACGGAAACTGCTGCAGCAAAATCTGGACGAACTGCTGACCGCTATCAAAGGCGCGCGCACGCACCCATCGGGCAACGGTACTAAGATGATCCGCGAAGCCGTGGAGCTAGCAGTGCGCCTCGCCGAAATCATCCAGAGCGACGGCAGCAGGCCGTCGGCACTCTACAATTCGTCCGCGCCCGAGTGAGAGCGTACCGGCGGCAGCATGCCGAGCAACCGCACCAGGTCACGCTGGGTTTGCGCTTCGCCAACGAGCAACTCCTGCTAACGCACCCGCATGGGTGAGCGGCTTGCGTTTCTCCGGGTTGCGCGTATATAGCGCGTTTCCGCTCGACCCCGGCCGGGGGCTGAACGGACGGCTGCGCCGATGCGCATGTTCCGGAAGGCAGTCTTAGGCCTTCCGATCGAACCTGCGGCGATCGTCAGGCGCGGCAGGACCTCCGGGTCCGGCGTCCGGTGTCCCCGCCTTCAGAGCATTCGAGCCTTTCCCGAAGGGCTCGAGGGGCTTGGCGCCGGGGCGAGCGAGGCAACGAGGAAAGGGCAGCCATGCCGCTCTACGAGCACGTCTACCTTGCGCGCCAAGACGCCAGCACGCAGCAGGTCGAGGAATTGACCGCGCACCTCAAGGGCGTCGTCGAAGGTCTCGGCGGAACGGTCGCGAAGACCGAGTATTGGGGAGTGAAGTCCCTCTCCTATCGCCTGCGCAAAAACCGCAAGGCGCATTTCACGCTGATGAATCTCGACGCCCCGTCGGCTGCGATCAACGAGATCGAGCGCCTGGAGCGCCTCAACGAGGACGTCCTGCGCTACCTCACCATTCGCGTCGACGAGCACGAGGAAGGCCCGTCGGCAATGATGCGGCGCGCCGAGCGCGACCGCGACCGCGACGAACGCCGCGGCGAACGCGGGGACCGGGGTGACCGCGGCGATCGGGGGGACCGTGGCGATCGCGGAGACCGAGGTGACCGCGGCGACCGCCCGCGTGACCGCGACGATCGCCCGCGTGACCGCGATCGGCGTCCGCGCGAGGGTGCGGAAGGACTTGAAACCACGACGACGGAGGAATGACGATGGCCATGTCACCGCAAGGCGGAGGCGCGCGGCGTCCCTTCTTCCGCCGTCGCAAGAGCTGCCCCTTCTCCGGCGCCAACGCGCCCAAGATCGACTACAAGGACGTCAAGTTGCTGCAGCGGTTTGTGTCCGAGCGCGGCAAGATCGTGCCGAGCCGCATCACGGCGGTATCGGCGAAGAAGCAGCGCGAACTTGCCCAGGCGATCAAGCGCGCGCGCTTTTTGGGAATGCTGCCCTACGTGATCCGCTAAGGCGGATGGCGGCGCGTATCGCTCGCGATATCGCAGCCGCAGCGGCCGCCAAGGAGAACCGAGATGGATGTAATCTTGCTGGAGCGGGTCCCGAGGCTGGGCCAAATGGGCGAAGTCGTACGCGTCAAGGACGGCTTCGCGCGCAATTTCCTGCTGCCGCGCGGCAAGGCGCTGCGCGCCACCGAGGAGAACCGCAACCGCTTTGAATCGATGAAGAGCGACCTCGCCGCGCGCTCGCTCGCGCTCAAGGGCGAGGCGGGACAGGTCGCCGCGACGCTCGACGGGAAGAGCTTTACGGTTCTACGCCAAGCTTCGGAGGCCGGCCAGCTGTTCGGCTCGGTATCGCCGCGCGATCTGGTAGGCCTGCTCTTCGCCGCCGGCTTCAACGTGAACCGCAATCAGATCGCCCTCAACACGCCGATCAAGACCATCGGCAAGCACAACGTGCCGCTGTCGCTGCATCCCGAGATCGAGAGTTCGATCTCCATCATCGTTGCCCGCAATAACGACGAGGCGGGGCGGATCGAGCGCGGCGAGGACGTCACGCGGTTGCGCGAAGAGCCGACCGAAGAAGAAGCTGCGGCGCTGGCGGCGGAGGCTTTTTTCGAGCCCGGAGCGGCAGAGTCGCAGGGCGACGGCGAAGGTTCCGAACCCGCCGAGAGCACCGCCCCGGCCGCAAAGAGCTAGTCCAAAACCTATCAGTCGGGAATATCGTCGCGCGGCACCGCCGCCGGGTCGCCCGGTTCGGCGTTCGCCTGCCCGGCTGCATTTGTCGCTGGCTCGAGGAGCGGGGCCTCGTTACCGGGCTCCGCTATCGCGGCCGGCTCGCGCGCCTGTTCAGCCTGCGGGCGGCGACGGTCGCGCGTATTCGCCTGCCGATGATCGTTGCGGCGGCGTCCACCCGGCTCCTCGGCACTGGCCGGCTCTTCGTCGGGCTTCGCGGCTTCGTCAATCGGCTTTGGCGGCCGGGGAATGCCGGGCGTCTCTTCGTCGGGCTTTGCGGTTTTCGGCGGTGGCTCGTTCGCCGGCTTCGCGCCAAAGCCCGTCCCCAGCACATAGGCGGCAAGGCCGGCGGCCTGCTCGCGGCTTGTCGTATAGTGCTCGCGTAGGAACTCCGTCAGCGCGAAGCGATTTTTGCCGCCCGCCAAGGCGCGCGTGGGCTTGTGGCAAGCCGCGCAGTCACTGGCGAAGATTTGCGCCGGCGTCTTGCCTTGGTCGAGATTGGTCTGGGCGTGCGCCATCGCCGGACCCAAGCCCGCAACGAGGCCGACCACGGCAGCAAGACGCCTTGTCACCCGCACCTCCTCAACCCATTCCCGCATTCGCTGGGGCCCTTCCTTACCGCAAAACCGCGGGAAGGTGAGCCGGCCGCGGCAGTCCAGCGCGCCAAGACCGGACCGCGTCCGTTGCTGGTCAATGAGGATTTTGTTTTAATGACGGCAAGCCCCGAGCCCCGACTGCACGGAACGTCAAGCGAACGACCTGCTGCAGCGAGCGGCTCAGGTCGAACGCTGGCCGCCCTTGGCGGCGCGACACCAAGTAAGCGTGGAGGCGAACGTGGACCGCTTGCTCTCGATCTTTCTCAGTCGGTTTATTCGCCACGGCTCACTCACGGTCACCGCGGCGTCCGGCAAAGTTTACACCTTCGGCGACGGCAGCGGCCCGCCGGTAGCGGTTCGATTTGCCAACGCAACGGCGCAGCGCGGCGTTTTGCTCGATCCGGAACTCCGGATCGGTGAAGCGTATATGGACGGCACTTTGATGATCGAGCGCGGCTCGATCGCCGACCTCTTGGAAATACTGTTTCGTCAGGAACGTATAGCTGCGCCGACATGGGCAGCGCCGCCACGGTTGCTCCGCCACTCGTTCCGCCGTGTGCAGCAATTCAACCTGCGCTCACGCTCACGGCGCAACGTGGCGCACCACTACGACCTCGACGGCCGCCTCTATCAGCTCTTCCTCGACGCCGACCAGCAATACAGCTGCGCCTATTTCGAGTCAGAGGGTCAGTCGCTCGACGACGCCCAGCTCGCCAAGAAGCGGCACCTCACCGCGAAGCTGCGCGTCGCGCCCGCCGCGACGGTGCTTGATATCGGATGCGGCTGGGGCGGCCTCGCCCTCTACCTCGCCGAGATCGCCAAGGCGCGCGTCACCGGCATCACCTTGTCGAAGGAACAGCACGCGCGCGCCACTGCGCGCGCGTCGGAGCGCGGGCAAGCCGAACACGCTAGCTTCCGACTCGAAGACTACCGCGATGTCGCCGGCCGCTTCGACCGCATCGTCTCGGTCGGCATGTTCGAGCATGTCGGCGTCGGTTTCTACGACACCTATTTCCGCAAATGCGCGCAGCTCCTCGCCGACGACGGCGTCTTCCTGCTGCATACGATCGGGCGCAGCAGCTCTCCCGGGGCCACCAATCCCTGGATCGCCAAGTACATCTTCCCGGGCGGGTATATCCCGGCGCTATCCGAGGTGCTGCCGGCGATCGAGCGCGCGCGGCTCATGGTCACCGACGTCGAGATCCTGCAGTTCCACTACGCCGAGACGCTCAAGGCCTGGCGCACACGCTTCCTCGCCCATCGCGAGGAGGCCGAGCGGCTCTATGACGAACGCTTCGTGCGCATGTGGGAGTTCTACCTCGCGGCTTCCGAAATGGCCTTCCGCGAGAGCGACATGGTCGTCTTCCAGATTCAGATGACCAAGCGCAAGGGCGTTGTGCCGCAGACGCGCGACTATATCGGCCAAGAGGAAGCGCGGCTGCGCGCCATCGAAAGCGGCTACTCCGCGCCGCTGCGACTCGCTGGGGAATAGCGCGCCAGCGCCGCGATCTGCCGTCAAGAGCCGAGCGCCGTCGAGTTGGTTGCGCACCTTGCGGCGGTGGGTAACGGGGAAAGCCGCAACGAGCATTTCCCACGCCCGGCCGGCTCGACTATCGACGACATGTTCGTGGTTGAGCGCAACGGTTGCCGATCCGGCGTATGCGCCCGTTGTTGAGTGATCCGCGATGTCGAGTGAACCCAGACCGATCCCCTGCCGCATTGCGGTTAATCGCCGCAAATCGGCCATAGCGCGCGACTCCTCTCACCGCGATCATGGCACTGTTCGATTCGACCGCACGCAAGCAGGCTCCCGCGGAAACGACGTTCCGCACGGCGCCGCACAACATCGAGGCCGAACAGGCGCTGCTCGGCGCGATCCTCGTCAACAACGAGGCGTTCTATCGCGTCTCCGATTTCCTTGAGCCGAAGCACTTCTTCGAGCCGATCCATCAGCGCATTTTCGAACTTGCCAGCGGCCTTGTGCGCGCCGGAAAACTGGCGACGCCGGTCACGCTGAAGACCTTTCTGCCGGCGGATTTCGACATCGCCGGGCTCACGGTCAATCAATACCTGGCGCGGCTTGCCGCCGAGGCGACGACGATCATCAACGCCGAAGACTACGGCCGCACTGTCTATGATCTTTCGATCCGCCGCGACCTGATCACCATCGGCGAGGACATGGTCAACCTCGCTTATGACGCGCCCGTCGACGCGACGCCGCAGGCCCACATCGAGGAGGCCGAGCGCAAGCTCTACGAACTGGCCGAGACCGGACGCTACGAAACCGGCTTCCAGCGGTTCGCACAGGCGCTCACCACCGCCGTCGACATGGCGGCGCACGCCTACCAGCGCGACGGCAGCCTCTCCGGTCTCGCCACCGGGCTCACCGATCTCGATTCGCGGATGGGCGGCCTGCAGCAATCCGACCTCGTCATCCTTGCCGGCCGCCCTGGCATGGGCAAGACCGCGCTCGCTACCAACATTGCCTACAACGTTGCCAAGGCTTGGGCGGGCGAGGTCCGTGCCGACGGGCATATGGCAACCGTCAATGGCGGCATCGTCGGCTTCTTCTCCCTGGAAATGTCAGCCGAGCAGCTTGCTACCCGCATCATCTCCGAGCAGACCGGCATACCCTCGAACAAGATCCGCCGCGGCTCGATCGACGAAGCCGATTTCGAAAGGATCAAGGACGTCTCGATCGAATTGCAGAACCTGCCGTTCTATGTCGATGAGACCGGCGGCCTGTCGATCGGCCAATTGGCCGCGCGCGCACGCCGGCTCAAACGCCAGCGCGGGCTCGATCTCCTGGTGATCGACTACGTCCAGCTCCTGCAAGGCTCGGGCCACCGCGCCAATGAGAACCGCGTGCAGGAAATCACCGAGATCACCACCCGGCTCAAGGCGCTGGCCAAGGAGCTCAACATTCCCATTCTCGCGCTGTCACAATTGTCGCGCCAAGTCGAGCAGCGCGACGACAAGCGGCCGCAATTGTCCGATCTGCGTGAGTCGGGCTCGATCGAGCAGGATGCCGACGTGGTGATGTTCGTGTTCCGCGAGGAATACTATCATCAGATGCGCAAGCCGACGGAGGCAAATCGCGAAAAGTTCGCCGAGTGGCTGGCGGAGGGCGAACGTGTGGACGGCAAGGCCGAAGTGATCATCGGCAAGCAGCGTCATGGCCCTACCGGAACCATCGAACTGCACTTCGACGCCGCGGTAACCCGCTTCGCGAATCTCGACAGCGCACACCGACCGAGCTTTTAGGCCGCCGGCCACGGAATATCGGCCCGAAGCCGGGTCCAGCCGGACGCTCCTTGAAGCCGCTTTACCACAGACGCGGCGCCGGTCATAAGGCGGCATGGCCCTCGTAGAACAGCTGTCCGAGTCGGCGACCCCCCTGGCCGACCCCGAAAGCACAGGCGGCACGCTCACCGTCAATCTTTCCGCCATCGACGTGAACTGGCGCACGCTCGCGCGCATGATCGTGCCCGGCGAGTGCGCCGCGGTGGTCAAGACCAACGCCTATGGGCTCGGCCTTGAGCCGGTCACCAGGACGCTGGCAAGCGCCGGCTGCAAGACTTTCTTTGTCGCCGATCTCGGCGAAGCCCGCCGCGTGCGCGCCTGCACCGAGGAAGCGACGATCTACGTGCTCAACGGCTTCGCCTACGAGGGCTCGAGCGCGTTCGTCGAGCTTCGCGCCCGCCCGGTCATCAACAGCATGACCGAGCTTGCCGAGTGGGACGCGTTCGTCGCCGCGCAGCTGTGGCGCGGAGGCGCCGCGCTCCACGTCGATACCGGCATGAACCGCCTCGGTATATCGGCAGCGGAGGCAGCAGCCCTGGCGCCGCGTGTGCAGATGGAAAATCACGGCATCTCCCTGCTGATGAGTCATCTCGCCTGCGCCGAGATCGCCGAGCATCCGCTCAACAACGTCCAGACCCGGCTGTTTCGCGAAATCCGCACGCTCTATCCGGGGGTTCCGGCCTCGCTCGCCAATTCTTCCGGCATTTTTCTCGGTGACTGGACGCATTGCGACCTGGTGCGGCCAGGCGCCGCGCTTTACGGGGTCAATCCCACGCCGGGAAATCCGAACCCGATGCGCGGCGTCGTCCAACTGACCGCACGCATTCTGCAGGTTCGCGAAATAGGACCGGGCGAGACAGTCGGCTACGGCGCCTTGTGGACGGCGAAGCGCCCCACGCGCCTCGCCGTCGCAGCGCTCGGCTATGCCGACGGCCTCATGCGCTCCGGCAGCGGAACGGACCGTGGCGGCGGCGCCGCGATGGTCGCCGGCAAGCGCTGCCCGTTCGCCGGGCGCATTTCCATGGATTTGGTTTGCATCGACATCACCGAAACGCCGCAAGGCGAGGTCCGGCGCGGCGACATAGCCACATTCATCGGCCGCGGCGTGACGATAGATGATGTCGCCAACGCCGCCGGCACGATCGGTTATGAAATCCTCACCCGGCTCGGCCGTCGCAGCCACGTCATCCATCGGGTGCCTGAACCGGCGGCATAGGCGAACAGCATGGCCGCGCGCGCGCCAAACTTCGTCTGTCAGAGTTGCGGCGCCGCTTTCTCGCGCTGGGCCGGCCGCTGCGAAGCGTGCAGCGCCTGGAACACTTTGGTCGAGGAAGGCGCGGCCGCACCGGCGCGCACGCGGCACAAGGGCCGCCTGTTCGTCATCGAACCGCTCAAGGGGCAAACGCACGAAACGCCGCGCCTGGCCTCCGGCGTAGCGGAGTTCGACCGCGTCGCCGGCGGCGGCCTGGTACGCGGTTCGGTGCTTCTGCTCGGCGGCGATCCCGGCATCGGCAAGTCGACGCTGCTGCTCGAGGTCGCGGCCGCTTTTGCGCGCAACAATCGCCGCGCAGTCTATATCTCCGGCGAGGAAGCTGTCGCGCAGGTGCGGCTGCGCGCCGAACGACTAGGCCTGACCGACGCCGCCGTAGAACTTGCCGCGGAGACTTCGGTCGAAGACATCATCGCCACGCTCTCGCAGGGAACCGTCCCTCGCCTCCTGGTCATCGATTCGATCCAGACCATGTGGACGCAGGCGGTGGAGGCGGCGCCCGGAACGGTCACGCAGGTGCGAGCGTCCGCCGGCGAACTCATCCGCTTCGCCAAACGCTCCGGCGCGGCCGTGATCCTGGTCGGGCACGTCACCAAGGACGGACAGATTGCCGGGCCGCGCGTGGTCGAGCACATGGTCGACGCGGTGCTGTCCTTCGAAGGCGAAGGGTCGCAGCAATTCCGCATCCTGCGCGCCATCAAGAATCGCTTCGGCCCGACTGACGAGATCGGCGTGTTCGAAATGACCGGATCGGGTTTGCGCGAGATCGCCAACCCTTCGGAGCTGTTTCTCTCCGAGCGCGAACTCGGCAGTCCGGGAACCGCCGTCTTCGCCGGCATCGAGGGCACCAGGCCGCTGTTGGTGGAAATTCAGGCGCTCGTCGCGCCGACGACGCTCGGCACCCCACGCCGCGCCGTCGTCGGCTGGGATCCCAGTCGTCTGTCCATGGTGCTCGCGGTGCTCGAAGCGCATTGCGGCGTCCGGCTCTCTGGGCACGATGTCTACCTCAACGTCGCCGGCGGGCTGCGCATCCAGGAGCCGGCGGCCGACGTCGCTGCCGCAGCGGCCTTGGTATCTTCGCTTGCGCACGCGCCGCTTGCCGCGGACGCGGTCTATTTCGGCGAAGTCTCGCTGTCGGGCGCGGTGCGCCCCGTGGCGCAGACCGCCGCGCGGCTCAAGGAAGCGCAGAAGCTCGGCTTTATGAGAGCCATCGTTCCGGAGGCCGCCCGCACCGAGGCGCCCGACGGCTTCTTGCTGTCCACGCTGGGGACCCTCGCAAACCTTGTCGTCAACATTGCCGGTGACGGGACACCGCCACGGCGCCGCGCCGGCCGTCAGGACGCCTGACGCGGATCGGCGATCCTTCCCTCAAACAGGATCGCGCCGGTCGTTTCATCGACAATGGCGAACAGGAAGGGCCGGTCGACACGGAAAACCTGGGCGGGCGGCAACCGCATCCCTTTCGCGACCATGGTGGCAGCCGTGGCGGCGGCCGCTTCGGTCCCCTCCTCTGCCACATCGATGACCGCCGCGTGCACGATTTGACCGATGGCCAGCTCCGCCTGCGGCCGTCCAGTCATTCCGGAAAAGTCGGCCGTCTGAAAATCGAAAGCGCTGTGCATTCCCACGCTTTTGAACGACGCGACAAGGCTCGATTTGAATGTCGCGTGGTAGCGAGGCAGCGCCAGTTCCACCTGCCGCGGCGGCGTCTTCAACGCCGCAAGCAAGGACTTCATCTCGCCGTCATCAAGCCGCTGAGCTATCGCGGCGTTGCCAGCGTCCGGCAACATCACCACCATGCTGACGCGTCCGCCCACATACGGCAGGCGAATGGCCTGGTATTCCGGCCGGGTCGCCAAAGCGAAATCGGCGCGAAGGTGCATCGTGGGCACTTTGGCTTCGCCATCGGCGAGATGAAATGTTTCGTCGCGCGTATCTTGGGCGTCGAACGTCATCTGCCATCGGGCCTTGAAGTAGATCGCGTCGAGGAGCACCAGGACCGTCATGGCATCAAGCCGGTCGAGGATCGAGCTGATCTTCCCGTTGGTCTTCTCCTTCACCCACCCGTTGACGGCTGCTAGGTCCGCCCTATGAAAGAACTCGGCCGCGTAGTTGTCGCGCAGCTCCGCCATGTAGCTTTCCGAGATCGCGCCGCCCGGCTTGGTTAACATCAGCGCGTTGGCGACGCGCAGCTCGAAGGATGCCGACGACGCGCCATTGAGGCTCGCCAGCGCGGCAGCGCTGGCCCTGTTCATCTCGTCGCGGGAAAGCTTTTGGCCGAGGACCTTGGCCATCTCGGCGGCGTTGTCGCCGCGTGCGCCAGCCAGCACCATCGCCATGGCGGTCCCGATCGAGTAGGGCGAGATGACCACATTGCCCGGCTCTTGGGCGAATCCCTGGAAGAGCCGCTGACCCGTTCCATTGAAGGCGTCGATCAAAGGGCCCCATCCGGCTGCAGCCGATGCCGCCGGAATGACGGCCGCCGCGATGGCCAAGGCGCACCAGTGACCGATGGACCGCAGTCGCATACCGCGCATTTTGAGGGAGCCTCCGCTGAATTCGGCCGTTCCGGGCCGCACCGGCTCGGTTCGTAACCCTCCGCGGCTAACAACTGTTGACCGCGCGACAAGGCGGGTGACGACCTCGCTCGGCCCGGCTATATACGCCGCGGAAAATTCCGTTCCGCAGCATTCCGGCTTAGTGGACAGTGGGACGGGTCGGCATGAACTGGGTTCCGCGGCGATTTTTCCCAGGCGTCGCTCGTCGCAAAGACTTGCGGCCGAACGGCGGCGGGCATGTCATAGGGGAGCGGGGCCGGCGCCTGATTCGGGCGGGCGGACGGCCGGGCAAGTCGTTGGGAGCGATCGGGTCAGCATAGCATGCCAATCACCCTCCTCGACGTCGTGCTTATCATCGTGATGCTGGTGTCCGGGCTGCTCGCCATGGTGCGCGGCTTCATGCGCGAGGTGCTGTCGATCATTGCCTGGGTGCTGGCGGCTGGGGCGACGCTCTACAGCTATGCCAAGCTGTTGCCGTACGCCAAGCAGTACTTCAACAACGATATCATTGCTGCGGTCGCGGTGGTCGGTGGCATCTTCCTCGGCACGCTGCTCGTGGTCACGGTGTTGACTGTGAGAATCTCCGACATGGTGCTCGACAGCCGGGTCGGGGCGCTGGACCGCACGCTCGGCTTCCTGTTCGGGCTCGCGCGTGGCTTGCTGATCGTCGTGGTCGCCTACACGTTCTTCGACTGGCTCGTGCCCGATCGCGGCAAGCCGGGCTGGATCCTGCACGCCAAGTCGAAGGTCGTGCTCAGCAGCACCGGCGACTGGCTCAAGGAGCAGTTGCCGGAGAATGCCGAAGCCACCATTTTGAAGAAGCTGAAGCGGCAGAAGCCGGAGGACACTGAAACTCCCGAGGCAGCGCCTGATCAGCACGGCGAACTCGACAATCCCGCCGCCGGCCGCGCCGATGCCGGCTACGACCGTTCGAGCCGCGCCGGAATGCAGCATTTGCTTGAGGCTCGAGGCGCAGCGCATTGAGATGGCAGAGACAATGACAGAGCCCGCTTTCCTCGATGCCGATGCGGACCGGTTGCGCGAGGAATGCGGCGTATTCGGCATTTTCGGTCATCCGGACGCCGCCGCCATTACCGCACTCGGCCTCCACGCTCTACAGCACCGGGGTCAAGAGGCGGCAGGCATCGTCTCCTTTGACGGGAAGCGTTTCCACTCCGAGCGCCGCCTCGGCCTCGTGGGCGACGCCTTTTCGCGGCGCGAGGTCATCGACCGCCTGCCCGGCAATGCCGCCGTTGGCCATGTGCGTTATTCGACGACCGGCGAGACGATCCTGCGCAACGTGCAGCCGCTGTTCGCTGAGCTCAACGCCGGCGGCTTCGCCATCGGCCACAACGGCAACCTTACGAACGGCCTGACACTGCGGCGCCAGCTGGTGCGCGAAGGCGCCATGATGCAGTCGACCACCGACACCGAGGTGATCCTGCACCTTGTCGCGCGCTCGCACCGCAATCGCTTCGTCGACCGTTTCATCGAAGGGCTGCGGATGCTCGAAGGCGCCTATGCGTTCGTCGGGCTCACCAACAAAAAGCTGGTCGGCGCCCGTGACCCGCTGGGCATCCGGCCGCTCGTGCTTGGCGTGCTCGAAGGCTGCCCGATCCTTGCGTCCGAAACCTGCGCGCTCGACATCATCGGCGCCCAATATGTGCGCGACGTCGAGAACGGCGAGGTCCTGGTGTTCGACGAGGACGGTGCTCATTCGCACAAGCCGTTTCCGCCGATGGCGCCACGGCCGTGTATTTTCGAATACATCTACTTCTCGCGGCCGGATTCGATCATCGGCGGCCGCAGCGTCTACGACGTGCGCAAGACCTGCGGAATCGAGCTCGCGCGCGAGGCGCCGGCCGAAGCCGATGTGGTCATTCCGGTCCCCGATTCCGGCGTGCCGGCCTCGATCGGCTACGCGCAGCAATCCGGCATCCCCTACGAGCTCGGCATCATCCGCAACCACTATGTCGGCCGCACCTTCATCGAGCCGGCACAGCACATCCGCCAGCTTGGCGTCCGCCTCAAGCACAGCGCCAACCGCGCCGTGGTCGGCGGCAAGCGCATCGTGCTGATCGACGATTCGATCGTGCGCGGCACGACCTCGGTGAAGATCGTGCAGATGATGCGCGATGCCGGCGCCCGCGAAGTGCATTTCCGCATCGCCTCGCCGCCGATCACCCACCCCGACTATTACGGCATCGACACGCCGGAGCAGGACAAGTTGCTCGCCGCGACGCACGACCTCGACCATATGCGGCGATTCATCGGTGCCGACTCGCTCGCCTTCCTCTCGGTCGAAGGCATCTACCGCGCCATGGGTGAAAAAGGGCGCGACCCGGCGCGCCCGCAATTCACCGACCATTGCTTTACCGGCGAATACCCGACTGCGCTTACCGATCGCAGCGGGCACGAAGCCTCTCCCCATCAGCTATCGCTGCTCGCCGAAGCGGGCTGAGCAATGCCGCAACCGCTTGCCGGCCGCATTGCGCTCGTCACCGGCGCCTCGCGTGGCATCGGTTACGCGGCGGGGATCGCGCTCGCCCGCGCCGGCGCCCATGTGGTCGCGGTGGCACGCACGGTCGGCGGCCTCGAAGAACTCGACGATGCGGTGCGGACCGCCGGCAGCGCGGCGACCTTGGTGCC
>Ga0207644_10001389_pt1 | contig 15624 bp, 14 predicted proteins | sample KBSS73metaG_FD_184326 | JGI IMG/M metagenome (GOLD analysis project Ga0207644, IMG submission 184326) | Switchgrass rhizosphere microbial communities from Kellogg Biological Station, Michigan, USA - KBS S7-3 metaG (SPAdes) (version 2) | ecosystem: Host-associated > Plants > Roots > Rhizosphere... | reverse complement strand
CCAGACCTCGGTCTCCACGGCGCAGGCGGCCTTCAACGGTTCGCGATATTGCTCGGAGAATGGCTCGGCGCTGCAGCCGTTGCCGGTCATGGGCAGCGACAGCCCGTCGAGGTCGATCATTCCTCGCCGAGGTCCTGCGCGACCTTTTCGCTACGCAGCAGGCGGTCGATGTGCGTGCCCTCGTCAAAGCTCTCGTCGGCGACGAACTTGAGCTTGGCCGCATATTTCATTCGGACGCGACGGGCGACCTCGCGCTGGAGGAAGGCGGTGTTCTGCCGCAGCGCCTTCAGCACCGCTTCCTCGTCCTGGCCGAGCAGCGGCTTCACGAACACCGTTGCATGGCGCAGGTCGGGCGACATGCGCACTTCGGTGATGCTGACGAGATGCGTCTGCAGCGTGTCGTCATGCACGTCCCCGCGCGCCAGCAGCTCGCTTAGGATGTGGCGCACCTGCTCCCCAACGCGGAGCAGTCGGACTGAACGGCCTTCCTGTGTCTCGGTGCGACGCATTTCAGACTTTCACTGTCATTGCGAGCAAAGCGAAGCAATCCAAGGATCGCCGCGTCGCTTTGCTCCTCGCGATGACGGCTAGAGGGTGCGAGCCCGCTCCTCGACCTCGAACACCTCCAGGCTGTCGCCCGGCTTGATGTCGTTTGTGTCGGCGAGCAGCACGCCGCACTCGAGGCCCGAGGTGACTTCGGCCACGTCGTCCTTGAAGCGCCGGAGCGAGCTGATCGTCGTCTTCGACACGATGACGTCCTCGCGCGTCAGGCGGGCGTTGAGGCCCTTGCGGATGACGCCTTCGAGGACGAGCAGGCCCGCGGCCTTGTCCTTCTTGCCCGCCGGGAAGACTTCCTGGACGCGGGCGCGGCCGACGACGGTCTCGATGATTTCGGGCCCGAGCTCACCCGCCATCGCGCCCTTCACCCAGTCGGTCAGGTGATAGATGACGTCGTAATAGCGGAACTCGACCTTGTTGCGGTCCGCGACCTCGCGCGCCTTGGCATTGGGACGGACGTTGAAGCCGATGATCGGCGCGCCGCTGGCCGAGGCCAGGGTCACGTCGCTCTCGGTAATTGCGCCGACGCCCGAGTGCAGCACGCGGACCTTGATCTCGTCGGTCGAGATCCGATGAAGCGCCTGGACGATCGCTTCGACCGAACCCTGGACGTCGGCCTTGACGACCATCGGGAATTCCTTGGTCGTCGAAGCATGGCTCGCGAACATATTTTCGAGGCTGACCGGCGCTGACGTCGTGCGCTTCTTGTCGAGCACGCCCTGGCGATAGGACGCGACCTCGCGGGCGCGTGCCTCATTTTCGACGACGGTGAATGGATCGCCCGCCGACGGCACCGCCGACAGGCCGAGCACTTCGACCGGCACCGACGGGCCAGCTTCTTTCACCTGGCGGCCGTGGTCGTCAATCAATGCACGGACCTTGCCTGAGGAGGCGCCCGCGACGAACACGTCGCCGACGCGCAGCGTACCGCGCTCGACGAGCACGGTGGCGAGCGGGCCGCGGCCCTTGTCGAGCTTGGCCTCGATCACCGTGCCTTCGGCGGCGCGGTCGGGGTTGGCCTTGAGCTCGAGGATTTCCGCCTGGAGCTGGATCGCTTCGAGGAGCTTGTCGAGGTTGGTCTTCTTGGTCGCCGATACTTCAACGTCCTGAACCTCGCCGCCCATGTCCTCGACGATGATCTCGTGCTGCAGCAGCTCTTCGCGGACTTTCTGCGGCTTGGCCTCCGGCTTGTCGATCTTGTTGATCGCCACGATCATCGGCACGCCGGCCGCCTTGGTGTGGTTGATCGCCTCGATGGTCTGCGGCCTCAGCCCGTCATCGGCCGCAACCACCAGGATGACGATGTCGGTCACATTGGCGCCGCGGGCACGCATCTCGGAGAAAGCCTCGTGCCCCGGCGTGTCGAGGAAGGTGATCTTCGACTTGTCGGGCAGGCTCACCTGATAGGCGCCGATATGCTGGGTGATGCCGCCGGCCTCGCCGGAGACGACATCTGCGCCGCGAATCGCGTCGAGCAGCGACGTCTTTCCGTGGTCGACGTGGCCCATAATCGTGACGACCGGCGGGCGCGCCTTCAGCGTCTCGGGCGCATCGACGTCTTCGGAGCTGTCGATGTCGACATCCGCTTCGCTGACGCGCTTGATGCGGTGGCCGAACTCGGTGACGAGGAGCTCGGCCGTGTCCTGGTCGATCGTCTGCGTCAACGTGACCGGCGAGCCCATCTTGAAGAGAGCCTTGACCAGGTCGGCGCCACGCTCGGCCATGCGGTTGGCGAGCTCCTGCACCGTGATCGCTTCTGGGACGACCACGTCGCGGACCTGCTTGGCCGACGGGCCGGTCTCCATGTGGTGGCGCTTTTCCTTCTCGCGGGCGCGACGAAGCGCGGCGAGGGAACGAGCGCGGCTGTCGTCCTCGTCGCTGAGCGCGCGAGTGACGGTTAGCTTGCCGCGATGGCGCTGGTCGTCGCCACGGCCGCGGCTCGGGCGGGCAGGCTCGGGCCGGCGAGGCGCCGGCGCATGGCCGCCTGGTCGGCGAACGGTGCGCTCCTCTTCCTCTGCCGGAGCGGCGACCTCGGGCTCTGCCGGAGCCTCGGCGGCGCGGCGGGCTTCTTCCTCGGCCTGGCGCTTAGCTTCCTCGGCGGCGGCCTCCTCGGCCTTGCGATTCTCTTCGGCGCGGCGACGCTCCTCGGCGCTGGCGTCCTTGAGTGCACGGTCCTCACGGCGGCGCGCTTCCTCGAGCGAGGTAAGACGGGATTCCTCGGCTTCGCGGAGCAGCTTGGTCTGCATTTCCCTGCGGGCCGTGATGTCGTCCTGCGGAGAGGGCTTGCGCGCGGCCGGCGCCGGCGCGGCGGGCTTCGGCGCGGGCTTCGGCGCCTCGGCGGCGGGCGTGGGCGTTGGCTCAGGCGCCGGCGGCGCTTCGCCCGGGCGGCCCAGGATGCGCCGCTTCTTGACCTCGACGACGACCGTGTTGGAGCGGCCGTGGCTGAAGCTCTGCTTGACCTTGCCGGTCTCGACCGTGCGCTTGAGGCCCAGCGGCGGCCGGGTGCCAAGCTTCGGTTTTTCGGTCTGGTCTGCCATTCTATCCCTTCGTCAAATTTTCTTCAGCCGAAACGGTCCCCAAGGCGGGTTCGCCGCCTTCAAGACCTCGATCGGGGCCATTAAAAGCCCGCCACCTGGCAAGCGCGTGGCTAACACGCGAAGCGGCAGCGGGGTCCGTCAGCGCGGCATGTACCACATTCTCGCGCCCAAGTGCCATGGACAAGATAGTGCGGTCCAAGGGGAATATCACCCCCTGCGACTCCTTGTTCGGGCCCCCTCCGCCCACTCTCCACGCCTGGTCCAGGCTGCGGTTGCCGTCCTCGCCGGCGTCCGCGGCGTGGATCAGCAACACGACCTTGCCCGCGCGGGCGGAATTTTCGATCTTGTCCGAGCCGTTGATGAGGTTGCCGGCGCGCGCCTCCATCCCGAGCCGGTCGAGCGCGGTCTGGCGAAGCGCCGCCTCGATACGCTCGCCAAGATCGGCCGGGACGGCGACCTCGTTGGTCTTGAACGCCCGTTGCAGCGCCGCCTTGAGCTTGCCTTTGGCATTGGCGGCGTCGACCTCGGTGCGAGTGACACCGATCCAGGCGCCGCGGCCTGGCGCGCGGGCGCGGACGTCCGGGTGCACGCTGCCGTCGGGTCCGAGCGCGAGCCGGATCAGCTCATCGCGCGTCCCCTTGCGGCGGGTGAGCACGCACGTCCGTTCGGGAGCGTGCGCATCTGTTTTACCGAGCGCTAGCGCCTCATTCTGAGGATTCCGCATCGGCGGCCTCCTCGGATTGCGGTTTGTCCTCGGACCCCGACGCGGACGCGTCATCCTCGAACCAATGCGCGCGGGCGGCCATGATGATCTCGTTGCCCTGCTCGTCGCTCAGGCCATATTCGGCGAGGATCCCGCCCTTGTCCTCGGGCCGGTTGCTGGGCTCGCGCTGGCGGCGCTGCTCGGGCCGCTTCTTCTGAACCAGCTCGTCGGTGGCCAGGTCGGCAAGGTCGTCGAGCGTCTTGATGCCCGCCTTGCCGAGTGTGACCAGCATCGCTTCGTTCAAATGCGGCATCTCCGCGAGCGCATCCTCGACGCCGAGCTTGCGGCGTTCCTCGCGCGACGCCGCCTCGCGCCGCTCGAGCGCTTCGCCCGCGCGGCTCTGGAGCTCGGACGCGATGTCGTCGTCGAGGCCCTCGATCGACGCAATTTCGTCGACGGGGACGTAGGCGACTTCCTCGAGACTGGTGAAGCCTTCGGCGACCAGCAGCTGCGACAGCGTCTCGTCCACGTCGAGCTCGTTCTGGAACAGGGCCGAGCGTTCGACGAATTCGCGCTGGCGCTTCTCGGAGGCATCGGCCTCGGTCAGGATGTCGATCTGCGACACGGTGAGCTGCGAAGCGAGGCGCACGTTCTGCCCGCGGCGCCCGATCGCCAGGCTCAGCTGGTCGTCGGGGACCACCACTTCGATGCGGCTCTCTTCCTCGTCGATGACGACGCGGCTGACGGTCGCCGGCTGAAGCGCGTTGACGACGAAGGTCGCAAGATCCTGGCTCCACGGGATGATGTCGATCTTCTCGCCCTGCAGCTCCTGGACCACCGCCTGGACGCGGCTGCCCTTCATGCCGACGCAGGCGCCGACCGGGTCGATCGAGCTGTCGTGGCTGATGACGCCGATCTTGGCGCGGCTGCCCGGGTCGCGGGCGGCGGCCTTGATCTCGATGATGCCGTCGTAAATCTCGGGCACTTCCTGCGCGAACAGCTTCTTCATGAACTCTGGGTGCGCCCGCGACAGGAAAATCTGCGGGCCGCGGGCTTCGCGGCGCACGGCCATAATCAGCGAACGGATGCGGTCGCCGACGCGAACCATTTCGCGCGGGATCTGCTGGTCGCGGCGGATAACGCCCTCGGCGCGTCCCAAATCAACGACGACGTGGCCGAATTCGACGCGCTTGACGACGCCGGTGATGACCTCGTTCGCGCGGTCCTTGAATTCCTCGAACTGGCGCTCGCGCTCGGCGTCGCGGACCTTCTGGAAGATGACCTGCTTGGCGGCCTGGGCGGCGATGCGCCCGAATTCGATCGGCGGCAGCGGGTCGACGATGAAGTCGCCGACCGCGGCACCCTTCTGCAGCTTCTGGGCCCGCGTGGGGTCGATCTGCTTGAAATGGTCCTCCGGCTCCTCGACGACTTCGAGGACGCGCCAAAGGCGGAGGTCGCCGCTGGTCGGGTCGAGCTTGGCGCGGATGTCGTTCTCGGCGCCGTAGCGAGCGCGGGCGGCGCGCTGGATGGCGTCCTCCATCGCCTCGATGACGATGCCCTTGTCGATCAGCTTTTCGCGAGCGACTGCATCGGCGATGGCGAGCAGCTCGGCCTTGTTGGCGCTGACGGCAGCGGGGGCGGTTGCCATGGTAGTTATTCCTCTATCGTCTGAATTGAATCAGCGCCTTCGGTACTGAGCGGCGCGGTGGCGTTGATGAGCTTGTCGGTCAAGAGCAGCTTGGCCGATGAAATGTCCGAAAATAGAAAGGCGTGTGCCTGGCCGCTCTTGTCCGTCAGGGCGACGTGGTCGTCCTCGATGCCGGCAAGCGTGCCCGAATATTGCTTCCGGCCTTCGCTCGGCTCACGCAGCGTGATGCGCGCCTCGTGGCCGGCCCAGTCGGCATAGTCCTTGAGCCGGGTCAGCGGGCGGTCGATCCCCGGCGAGCTGACCTCGAGCCGGAAGGCGCCCTCGATCGGATCGTTGGCGTCCAGCCACTCGGACAGGCGGCGTGAGATGGCCTCGCAATCAGTAAGGCTGAGCTGCCGCGTGTCGGGGCGCTCGGCCATCACCTGCAGCGTCGGGTCGGAGGTGCCGCCGATCATCGCCACGCGCACGAGGTCGTAGCCGAGGCTCTTCACCTCGGGCTCGATCTGCTGTGCGAGACCCGCAACGTCGGTCACTCGATACCTCTTGAAGCTCAAACGTCTCTCGGACCGGAGCCGTGGGGCCCCAGCCTCGGGCATCTAGCGATGTCAGAGGAGAGAGCCGCGATATAGGCGCGGTCGTGGGGACTAGCAAGGCGAACGTGGGGCCCGTAATCTCGGCCCATGATCGGCGCTGTCTTTCTCTTCGCTGCGGCTGCCGCGGACCGGGTGGCCGGCACCTGGGAAGGCACGTCACTGTGCCAGATGAAGCCGTCACCGTGCCACGACGAGCATGTCATCTACCGGATCAAGAAGACCGCGCCGCGCGGCTATCGCATCGAAGCCTTCAAGGTGGTTGGGGGCCAGGAGCAATACATGGGTCCGCTCGACATGAAATTGGACGCATCCGGCCACCATCTCGATGGTTCGAACACCGATCGCTCCGGCGTCGTCCATCCGTGGCTCTTCATCGTCAACGGCACTCACATTAGCGGCAAAGCCCTCACTGGGCCGGGCGGGCAGGTGTTCCGCCTGATCGAGATCGACAAGCACTGAGCGCCTCGTTCTCTGCTCGGATTCGGACGGTGAGGAGCGCGGCGTTCAGCAGACTGAAAATCACCGCTATCCGCCACAGCCCGAAGACCAAAGGCAGCAAGGCGATTTCCCCGACCACCACCGCATAGTTCGGATGGTTCAGATATTTGTACGGACCGCGGCTGACCAAAGTCTCGCCAGGCACGACGATGATCCGCGTCGTCCAGCGCGGCCCTAAGGTTTGCAACACCCAGATGCGGGCGACTTCCACCAGCCCGAACAGCGCCAGCACCGGCAGGTTGACCGTCCGGCCCGGGGCGAGCCACCACAAAGCGGCGAGCCACGCCGCGTGCAGCGCAACGATCAGCGTATAATGCCCGGGCGCGACCTCTTGGCCGCCCGCGGCAATCAGGCGGCGCGTGTTTGCGCGCGCGATCGTCAGCTCGACGAGCCGCGACAAGGTGACCAGCGCGAGGATGACGATGTTGAGGATCAAGCGGCCTCGATCAACAGCCCGGCGCAGGTGAAACCCGGCCCAAAGGCAGTCATCAGCACCTTGTCGGGCAGCCCGCCCTTCAGCAGCCGGTCGAGCACGAACATCACCGTCGGGGCGCTCATATTGCCATAGTCGCGCAGCACCTCGCGCTCGAGGTTGAGCTCGCCCTGATTGAGCTTCAGCGCCGTCTCGATCGCGTCGAGCACCTTTACCCCGCCCGGATGCGAGCAGAGCCGGTCGATGTCGCGGCGCTCGACGCCAAGCATCTCGCACATCTCGTCGACGGTTTCCGCCAGATGCTCTTCGATGAAGGGCGGGATGGCGCGGTCGAAGACCACGGCAAGGCCCGGGTCTTCGACGTCCCAGCCCATGATCCTCAGCGTATCGGGGAAAAGCTTTTCCGCGGATCCTCCGATCTTGGCCAGGCTGTGGGTGCCGCTGGTTACGACCGCCGCCGCGGCACCGTCGCCGAACAATGCCGTCGCGACCACGGCCGCGGGATCGTCGCTGTCCAGCCGGATGGAGATCGAGCAGGTCTCGACCGTTACGAACAACCACATGCTACCGGGATCGGCCTTTGCGAGGCGCGAGGCGAGTGCCAGGCCGTTGACCCCGCCCGCACAACCGAGCCCGAAGACGGGCACTCGACGGATGGTATCGCGGAGCCCAACCCGGCCCAGGCAACGAGCATCAAGGCTGGGCGTCGCGATCCCGGTGCTCGAAACTGTAACGACGCCGTCGATCTGGTCAGGCGTCAGTCCGGCCTTTTCGATGGCGGCTGCGGCAGCGTCGATGAACAGCTGCTCGGCGGCTTCCAGATAGAGCGCATTGCGGTCATGCCAGCCGTGGCCATGCATGTACCAGTCTGGCGGAGCGACGATGTGGCGGCGCGCGATCCCCGCATTGTCGAACACCCCCGACAGCCGATCGAACAGGGCTTTCTTTCCACCGAAGGCTTCTCGAGCGCGGGCCTTCGCATCGGCCTGCTCTACGACGTAGGGCGGAACCGCTGTCGACAATGAGAGTAGGCTGCAGGATTCCATGACATCCTTTCTCGCCCCTTCACTTAGTGCCGTTACGGCGTTGGGACAGTTCATATGAACCTGCGAATAATTCAAGCAGGACTTCTTCTCGTATTGGCTGGTTGCAGCGCCTCGCCCGGCGCGGCCGCTGATCCGCCGTTTGTCACCAGCACCGTCGCGACATTCGACTCTCCTTGGGCGCTGGCCTTCCTACCCGGTTCGACGCAGGCGCTGGTGACTGAGAAGCGGGGGCGAATCTGGCTGGTCGACGTCCGAAACGGACAGAAGCGGGAGGTCGCCGGTGCTCCCCGCGTGGTGGTGAGCAGCCAGGGCGGCTTGCTCGATATCAAGATAGCGCCCGACTTTGCAAAGAGTCGGTACGTTTATCTGACCTATTCGGAGCCTTCGGCAAATGGCGGCAGCGGACTGGCGCTGGCGAGGGCACAATTGTCACAGGACGGTTTACGCCTGTTGGGCCTCCAGCTGCTGTGGCACGACCCGGCCGGCGGGCAGGGCGGACAATTCGGCGCGATCATCGCCTTCGCGCCGGACGGCAAGTCTCTGTTCCTGAGCTCCGGCGAGCGCCAGCGGTTCACGCCCGCGCAGAGTTCGAGCCAACCCATCGGCAAGATCTTGCACCTGACGCTCGATGGGAAGCCGGCGGCGGACAACCCGATGGCCGGCCGGAATGGCGCTGCAGCTGTGAGCATCACTAATCCGCCCAGCGACACCGAAGCAGCCAAGAGTGCGCATGGGCGCCAGTTCCGCTGGCCGGGTGCAAACCTGACTCCTTCCGAAACTTGGAGCAGCGGTCATCGCAACCCCTACGGCCTCGTGTTCGATGAGCAGGGCCGACTGTGGGAGACCGAGATGGGTCCGCGCGGCGGGGACGAGCTAAACCTGATCGAGCGCGGCAAGAACTACGGTTGGCCGCTGGTATCGGAGGGCCAGAATTATAACGGCGTGCCGATCGCCAAGCCCAGGACACAACCGCAATACGAGCCCGCAAAGCTCTTCTGGGTGCCGTCGGTGTCGCCGACGACACTCCTGATTTACGACGGCAACCTGTTCCCGCAGTGGAAGGGGAACGGGTTCATCGGCACACTGTCCGGGCAGGCGCTCATCCGAGTGACCTTCAATGGCGACACTGCGCAGAAGGCTGACCAGTGGGACATGGGCAAGCGCATCCGCTGGGTCGGCGAGGGGCCGGAGGGCGCAATCTACTTGCTCGAAGATGAGGGCGGGCTGGTGCGCCTGACCCCGGCTAAGTAACGAGGGAGCGGATCGCCCCGGCCAGCGCGTCGCAGTCGCTCATGCGGCTGGCGAGCGCCGGAGTGACCCGAATGCACGAGCCCGAGGCCAGCCCATCGCGGTGCACCGTGAAGATGCGGTGCCTGTCGAGCAACGTCTTGGCCAGCGACACATTGTCCTCGTGGCTCGTACGCCCGCGGATGCGGAACGAGGTAATGGCGCCGTGCGACGCCGGATCCTCCGGAGTAAAAATCTGGACTTGGGGCAAGCCGATTACCTGCTTGACCCAGCGGTCGCGGAGCGCCCTCAGCCGAGCTTCACGCCGGGCGGCGCCGATCCTTGCCTGGAAGGCCAGCGCGGTGGGTACCGTCAAATGGGCGGCATAGTCGGGCGTGCCGGTATGGACCTTGGTGAGAATGTCCAAACTTTCGGCCTTCTCCGCAGGGTCCGGATCGATCGCGCCGAGCCGGTCGCGCCGCACGTAGATCGCGCCGCAGCCGAGAGGGGCGCCGATCCATTTGTGCAGGTTCATGCCGATGAAGTCGGCCTTGAGGTCGGGCAGCTTGAAGTCGAGCTGGCCGACGCTGTGTGCCGCGTCGACGATCGCGTCGATCCCGCGCTCGCGCGCCATTGTCGCAATTTCGGCGACGGGAAGCACCAGGCCGGTGCGGTGGCTGAGATGCGTCAGCAGCACCATTTTGATGCCCGGATTGGCATCGAATGCCGTGCGGTAGGTCTCGATCAGCGACTGGCGCGTGGTGGGCTCGGGCAGCGCGATCATGATGACGTTGACCCCGCGGCGCCGGGCAAGCGACTCCATGCTGGTCTGCATGCTGTCGTAGTCGAGGTCGGCGTAGAGCACTGCCTCGCCCGGCTTCAGGCGATTGTACTGCAGGATCAGCGCTTTCAACGCTTCGGTCGCGTTGCGGGTGAACGCAATTTCCTCGACCGAAACTCCCATGAAGCTCGCGAGCGCAGCCTGGGCCGCCTGCAGGTCGGGCACCATCGTCCGCCGTGCGTAGTAACTCGTGTCGCGGTTCACCCGCTCGAGTTGCGCGCGATAGGCGGCGAGCACCGGCCGCGCCATCATGCCCCAATTGCCATGCTCGAGCTGGATTACGTCGCGCGTCACGTCATATTCGCGGGCGATGGCTTCCCAGTCGTCGACAGCTGGCGCGGCGGCAAGCGCTGGCGCCGCGAGCGGAAGGGCCGCCGCTCCGCCGATCAATGTCCTGCGATCCAATTCCATCACGCCTCCACTCAAACGCGAACGTAGCGCAGATAATATGGACGTCGACCCTCCCTGCGCGACTTCGCTCCATAGCGCGTCTCGATCCAGCCGCCCGAAGGCTCCAGGAAATCCTTCGGCGCCTTCACCCGCCACTCGAACTGGTGCCGATGGCGCTGCATCACCATCAGGGCCCAGTTGAGATAGGTCGGATCGTCGGTAGCGAGGCGGAACTCGCCTCCGGGCTTCAGCTTGTCCGCAAACAGCTCGATCGGGCGGTCATTGACCATTCGCCTTTTGGCGTGGCGCGCCTTTGGCCAGGGGTCGGGATGAAGGAGGTAGAGAAAGCTCAGCGTTCCGTCGGGCACGCGCTGCAATACCTCGAGCGCGTCGCCGCGCCACACGCGGACATTGGCGAGCTGCCGGTCACGAATGTGCCCCAGCGCCGTCGCAACCCCGTTCAGGAACGGCTCGGCGCCGATGAAGCCATGATCAGGCAGCACGTCGGCGCGATCGGCGAGATGCTCGCCCGATCCGAAGCCGATCTCGAAATGAAGCGGCCGGTCTTCGCCGAACAGCCGCGTAGCGGTGACTTCGCCCTCCGACGGCACTTCGATTTGCGGAAGCAGCCGTTCGACCAGTTCCTGCTGGCCCTGCCTCAGCTTGTGCCCGCTTGATCGGCCATAAAGCCGATTGAGCGTCAGCGGGTCGCCGGATTTGTGCGCGGTCACGCCGTCAGGCGGCGAGCGCCGTCTTCAGGTCGTCGACCAGGTCGACCCGCTCCCAAGGGAAGAAGTCGCCTTCCGACTTGCGGCCGAAATGCCCGTAGGCGGCGGTCGGGCCGTAGATCGGCTTGTTGAGGCCGAGGTGGGTCCGGATGCCGCGTGGGGTCAGGCGCCCGAGCTTGCTGATCTTGCCGATTGCGCTTTCGATCGCGTCGTCGCCGACCGTGCCCGTGCCGTGCGTGTCGACGTAGAGCGACAACGGTTCGCTAACGCCGATCGCGTAGGCGAGCTGGATGGTGCAGCGCTTTGCGAGGCCCGCCGCGACGACATTCTTGGCCAGGTAGCGCGCTACATAGGCCGCCGAGCGGTCGACCTTGGTCGGGTCCTTGCCCGAGAATGCGCCACCGCCGTGCGGGGCCGCACCGCCATAGGTGTCGACGATGATCTTGCGGCCCGTGACTCCGGCGTCGCCGTCGGGGCCGCCAATCTCAAAGCTGCCGGTCGGGTTGATGTGATAGACGGTCTCATTGCCAAGCAGCCGTGCCGGCATCACGCGAGCGACGACGTCCTTCACATAGGCATGGAGCTGCGCCTGCTTCTCGCCTTTGTCGTATCCCGGCTTGTGCTGCGTCGAGACGACGATCGCGGTCGCCTTGGCCGGGCGTCCGTCCTCGAAGCGCAGAGTGACCTGGCTCTTAGCGTCGGGCTCCAGGAACGGCGCCGCGCCGCTGTGGCGGTCCTTCGCCATCTCGGCGAGGATCTTGTGACTGTAGTAGAGCGTGGCCGGCATGAGATCTGGCGTCTCGTCGCAGGCGAAGCCGAACATGATGCCCTGGTCGCCCGCGCCCTCGTCCTTGTTGTCGTTGGCATCGACGCCCTGCGCGATGTGCGCCGACTGCGGATGGAGGTGGTTGGCGAAGTCGAGGCGGTCCCAGTGGAAGCCTTCCTGCTCATAGCCGATGCGCTGCACGACATCGCGGACGGCCTGCTCGATTTCCTCCCGAATGCCGGGCGCCCAATTGCCGTCCTGGTCCATGATACCGTCGCCGCGAATCTCGCCGGCGAGCACGACCCGGTTGGTCGTCGTCATGGTTTCGCAGGCGACACGAGCCTCCGGGTCCTTCGACAGGAACAGGTCGACGATCGCGTCGGAAATCTGATCGGCGACCTTGTCGGGATGGCCTTCGGAAACGGATTCGGAAGTGAACAGGTACGAGCTGCGCATATGCGAGGGCGAGTCCTCTGGATTTAGGGATATAAAGAAAGCTTTATATGACGCCTCTAGCGGCGGCGGCGGCCAAGTACAATGCCGCCGATGATCAACAGGAAAGCGAGCGTCAGCGGGATGATGTTGCCGAAGCGCGCGAAGGGCGGCGGCCCAATCGCGGCGGGCGGAAGCACGGCATCGATCACCCCCGCCTCGCGCCACGGAAGCGACTTCACAACCTCGCCGCTCGCATTGACCACCGCGCTAATTCCCGTCGGGGTCGCGCGGATCACTGGCAGCCCTTCCTCGGCCGCGCGTAGCCGTGCCTGGGCGAGGTGCTGCGGCGGTCCCCATTTCCCGAACCAGGCGTCGTTCGACGGGTTGAAGATAAAGCCCGGGCGGTTCTTCTCGTCTACCACCTGACCTGAGAAGATGATCTCGTAACACAGCTGGAAGCCGACCTTGCCCCACTCGCCGCCGAGATCGATCGTGCGCGGACCCGGGCCTGACGCGAAGTCCATGTCTCCCGGCGCCAGCCGCGACAGGCCAATCGCAGAGAGGAGTGGCCGCATCGGCAGATATTCGCCGAAGGGGACAAGGTGCGCCTTGTCGTAGCGGCCGGCCTCCCGACCGCCGGGAAGCAGGACAAAGACGCTGTTGGCGGCGCCGTCGATATGAATGCCGTCGCTCGAACGGATCGCGATACCGCCAGTCAGCAGCCGGTCTTCGGGGCCAAGCAGGGACGCGGCGCGCGTGCGCTCGAATTGTGCGAATGCGCTATGCTCGTCCGAGCGGGCGTCCTCGAGCGGATCGGTGACCGCCGCCTCCGGCCAAAGAAGCAGCCGCGGCTCTGCAGGCGGACCCGACAGGATCGCGAGGCGCCGAGCGGCCTCGACTTCGAACCCGGGCCGCCACTTGTCCTGCTGACCGATGTTCGGTTGGACAATGCGCACATTCTTGACCGTCAACGGATCGGTGGGGACCTTCGCCGCGGGCAGTAGCCAGAGCAAAGCGGTCGCGCCGAGGATGACGACCAGTGGAAGCCACTGCTTGCGATATTCCAGCCACACCACGCCGCCGAGCAGGACGACTAGCCCGGACAGGCCGTAGGTTCCGATCAGTGCCGCGATGGTGATCAGCGGGGTCGGCGCCAGAACCGCAGCCGCAGGGTTCCACGGGAAGCCGGTGAAGATCGTCCCGCGCAGCCATTCGGTGATCGCCCAGGCGCCGCCGAAAACGACGACGAGCACCGTCCGGTCCTCGCGGCCGAAGCGCCAGGCCATGCCCGCGGCCAGCGCGGGATAAATCGCGAGGTAGAGCGACAGCAGGACGACCGCGATCCAGCCGAGCCAGGCTGGCATTGCCGCCTGGAAGGTGAAGGCGGTCGCAATCCAATTGAGCCCAACGACGAACTGGCCCAGCCCGAACGCCCAGCCGGTCAGCAGCGCGCGCCACATGTGCTTGGTCCGGCATATGAGCTCGCACAGGAAGGCAAACGCCAGCGGCAGCAGTGGCCACAGTCCAGTCGGCTCGAAAGCGAAGGCCGAGGTGGCGCCGATCAGGAACGCATAAACGAACAGCTTCATTCGACTGGATTGCTTCGCTTCGCGCGCAATGACAAGTGAAGGCCGATGACGCTGCCGCCCTTCCACCATGCCTTCCCTGTCGACGATCTTGCCGCCGCGCGCCGCTTCTATGGTGAGCTGCTCGGTTGTCCGGAGGGCCGAAGCGCGGACCATTGGGTCGACTTCGACCTCTACGGCCATCAGATTGTCGCCCACCTGTCGCCCGACCGGATCCCGCCGCGTGCCACCAACCCGGTCGACGGCGAGCAGGTGCCCGTGCCGCACTTCGGGGTCGTGCTCGACAAGGAAAGGTGGACCCGGCTAGCCGAGCGGCTGACCGATGCCCGCGTCGATTTCGTGATTCCACCGACGGTGCGTTTCGAAGGGCAGCCGGGTGAGCAGGCGACGATGTTCCTGCTCGACCCCGCCGGCAATGCGCTCGAATTCAAGTCGATGGCGAACCCCGAAAACCTTTTTGCAACGGCCTAAGGCTATGTAATCTTTGATCCGGCGGGACTTTGGGGGGAATGCTGTTGCGTATGCCGGGGGATTCATTGGGAAGCAGCCGCGCGCCCATCGTCGCCAATGCGACGCTGTGGGTCGTCCTCGGGCTCGTCTTCGCCAACCTGCTGTTCAACCTTGGCGCAAGCAGCGTCCACGCCGGCTATCCCTACACGTCGTTCCTGTCGTTGCCCGGCGACCGCTTCGCCGATTTCTTCAAGCTAGCCTTTTCCTATCCCGGGGCACCGATTCACCCGGCTGCGGACTTCTGGCACCTCGACGACCTCCTCGCGCACCACATGGCCGAGGTGAAGTTGTACGAGGGGACCAACGTCAACCACTTCCACGAACCTCCGCTCCCGACTCTGTTCGCGGTGACCGCGCGGTGGCTCATGACGCTGATCGATCCCGTCCTGCTCTTCCTCGGCCTCCTTGTCGCCGCTTTCGCCTCACTGTTCGCGACTGTGCTTCGCGTCGCGCCCGCCGGCAGGTCCGGCGTCGCCTTCGCGACCGTGACGATCCTTAGCTACCCCGCATTGCTGGCGATTGACCGGGGACATCTCTTCTCGATTGTTTGCGCTTCGCTGATGATCGCGGCGACGTTCCGGACGCTGCGCGGCAAGGCGGACGGATGGACGATCCTGATGTTTGCCATTGCTCTGAACCTCAGGCCGAACATGGGCATTGTCCCCTTCGTCCTGCTCTTCGGGCGGCAGGGTCTGTCCTTCCGCCACGCCGTCTGGCTAGGCATTGCGACGATCCTGCTGTTCGCTGGGACGATGGCGCTCGCCCACTTGCTATACCCGGCTTATTCCTACGCCAGCTTCCTTCGAGGCCTCGCCCAATATGGGATGGCCTATGCCGGTGGGGACAATGGCTATGCCAACGGTTCCTCGATCTACGGCATGATCCGCGCGTCGCTGGGCTATGCGTGGTGGATGCCCTTCGTTCCGTTCATCGTCTGCGCGTTGTTTCTTGCGCCGGCGATCCTCGAATCGCGCGCCGGGCGCCTGCGCCATTCGGAATGCCTGTTCCTGACTTTTTGCGCCTACGTCCTCGGAAGCCACGTCTTTGCCGACTATCATCTGCTCGGCTTCATGATCCCATTGATCCTCGTTGCTCGTGAGGATGGTCCGATCGACTTGAGCGCGT
>Ga0207644_10001388_pt1 | contig 15629 bp, 13 predicted proteins | sample KBSS73metaG_FD_184326 | JGI IMG/M metagenome (GOLD analysis project Ga0207644, IMG submission 184326) | Switchgrass rhizosphere microbial communities from Kellogg Biological Station, Michigan, USA - KBS S7-3 metaG (SPAdes) (version 2) | ecosystem: Host-associated > Plants > Roots > Rhizosphere... | reverse complement strand
ACCTCGTTCGGTAATTTGTCGTACTGCTTCGTCTTTAAATTCTGGACTGTATCGCTGACTGCTCATTGGACTTCCTCCTGTGCTCGAAGAATAACTCCGGCGTGTCCACTAGAGCGTGGGAAGTCCAAGAATAACTCCGGCGTGTCCACTAGAGCGTGGGAAGTCCAAAGAATAACTCCGGCGTGTCCACTAGAGCGTGGGAAGTCCAACTTCATGTCATCAACTCGGATTTCATCAACAATAAATTCAACTGTGTCAGCAACCTCTTTGTCCGAAAGACATTGAACTGGGCTATTAAAACCAAGCTTGGCTCTAAACTCTGGTGAAAAGAAGTCATATGCATCCGGATGAATCAACCACTCCTGAAACATTGCCTTAATATCGCGCAAAGTCCACAAGTCACCGTGTGCTTCGCCCAACGCAACATCCCCGTCTAAAAGCTTAAACTGCTTGCCACTACGAACAAGCTCAAGCCCGAAGATTTCTTGAGCCAATGGTTTCATTTTGTTGAACTTCAATTGAGTTGTCATTTCACTTCTCCGTTTCTTGGTTGGTGGTTTGGTTGGTAATTTTTGAAAGCCATTTCAATCTGGCGAGTTTTTCTACGGACACGCAGCAACATAGCGATGGCTATGCGCTTCTTGCGTGGAGTGGGTGGATTAACCTGCCGGATGTGCTGACAGCGATCAATGCCGCAGGAACATACCCAGAAGCTGCCCAATGTGCTCTCGATCTCCTGAACAAGCTCAGAGCCAACATTCAAGGCTTGGAGGATACGACGGCCGTGTGTGGTGAATTCGTCATGCTGACTCATGGCACACCTCCTTCTTGCCAGCTAAAACAAAGCCGAGCAAAAAGGAAGCAGGCCATCGCCATCGCGATAGACAGAATTTATGATTTTGAGGGGTAAAGCAGAGCGGATAAATAAATCTAACCCAGTCTGCCGGCCTTGAAGCCAACAGAACTAGGTAGATAAAGTAGGTAGAAATTGATGTTTCTGACGCCTTTAACTTACTGATTTTAAAGGCTTTTTTCTGTATGGTGGAGCTAAGCGGGATCGAACCGCTGACCTCTACAATGCCATTGTAGCGCTCTCCCAGCTGAGCTATAGCCCCGAATTCGCGGAGGTGCGCATCATAAAGAGCACCCCCTTGAGTGTCAACTCTGCTCGGTACTTTGATCGGCAGCAGGCGCCTGTGGCAACGCCGTATATTCCTTTTCCAGCTCCTTTGTGCGCTTTTTGCTGATGCCGCCGAGCACTTCGATGGCATGACGCAACCGCGCGCGGGTCATATCCGGGCCGATGATCGCGATGGCATCGATCACCGATACCGAGCTGCGATTGCCGGAAATCGCAACGAACAGCGGGCCTATACACGCTTTTATTTTCAGATTTAGCGCATTCGCAATATCGCTGACCTCTGCGAAAATTCGATCGCGCTGCCAATCGCTGAGAGCCTCCAGCCGCCATAACACAAACTGCAGAATTTTTGCCGTGGTGTCCTTGTCGAAATCTTTATTGTCGAAATCGGCTTGCTGCACCGGCAGCATCCCCGACACGAAGAAGCTCGCGAGCGGCGCGAAATCGCTGAGTGTTTCGATGCGAGTCTGCGCCAGCGGCAAAATTTTCAGCAAATTGTCGCGGTTATACGCCCACGCGTGCAGACGATCAGCGAGTTGCTCCGGCGATAGGTTTTCGCGAATCCAGGTGCCATTGAGCCAACGCAATTTTTCCAAATCGAAAATCGGGCCGCCGAGACTGACGCGCTTGATATCGAATTCTTTCGTCATTTCATCGAGAGCGAATTTCTCACGCTCATCGGGCATCGACCATCCCATGCGCCCGAGATAATTCAACAGAGCTTCCGGCAGAAATCCCATGCGCTGGTAATACAAAATACTGGTTGGATTTTTACGCTTGCTGAGTTTGCTTTTGTCCGGATTACGCAGCAACGGTAGATGGCATAACTGCGGCATCTGCCAGCCGAAATATTCATACAATAATTTGTGCTTGGGTGCTGAGCTGATCCACTCCTCGCCGCGAATCACGTGGGTAATTTGCATTAAATGATCATCGACGACATTCGCCAGGTGATACGTCGGCATGCCATCGGCCTTCAACAGCACCTGCATGTCTACTTGCGCCCATTCGATTTCAATCTTATCGCGCAATAAATCGTCGATGATGCAAACGCCTTCACGCGGTACTTTCATCCGCACCACGTGCGGCTGATTAGCTGCAAGACGCGCGGCGATATCTGCTGATGTTAAATGCAGGCAATGGCCGTCATAACCCACCGGCTGCTGCTTAGCCATTTGTTCGGCACGCAACGTATCGAGCCGCTCGCTGCTGCAAAAGCAGCGAAACGCGTGGCCTTTTTCCAATAATTGATCGGCGTGTTTACGGTAGATGTCGCCACGCTCGCTTTGCCGATACGGACCATGTGGGCCACCTACATCCGGGCCTTCGTCCCAGTCGAGACCGAGCCAGCGCAACGAATCGAGAATCGCCTGCTCCGATGCCGCAGTCGAACGCACGCGATCGGTATCTTCGATCCGTAAAATGAACTGACCGCCGTGGCTGCGCGCAAAACATAGATTAAATAATGCGATATACGCTGTGCCGACGTGGGGATCGCCGGTCGGCGAAGGCGCGATGCGGGTACGTACGGTCATGGTAGTCCTGTCTTGAATGCAAAGAGACCGGCGATTATACGGATTTGAGGCGACTTTCTCACGCTGGGCCAAGACGCCACGCCAGCAAGGGCACGGAAAAACATGGTAGGTTGCCGCTATTATTTTATGGAGACCGAAAAACGATGCTGCGAATAGAGGATTTCGAACTCGAACGTAGTGATTCAAATAATTATCTGCTGCGCTGGCCAGCAAATAATCAGCAAATGGTTCGTCGCGTTGTGGCTGGTATCTCGCCCAATGATTTAACGCACGAGGCTGTCGTTGACAACACTGCGGCCACCGCCTCGGTAAATCATTTGGACCCGGGGCTGCGTCATTATTTTCTCATTGAGCTCGACGATGGCAGAAACCTGCTATTGACGGAGCGTCGGATTCGTTTGCGTGGCGCACATAATTTTCGCGACTTTGGTGGCTACGTGACCGCGAGTGGCCAGCATGTGCGCTGGGGCCAACTGTTTCGCTCCGATCAATTGAATCGCCTCGATGAAGTCGATCACGCGCTGCTTAAGCAAATAGGACTTCATTTAATTTGCGATTTTCGTCACGACGCGGAGCGCGACCTCGCCCCTAATCAGTTAGCGACACTACAGCCATTGCGCGTCGAGCATCTATCGATTATTCCCGGCAGCGCTGCAAATATTTTTTCGCAGCTGTCGATGACCAGCGAAGAATCGCGCGCGGAGCACATGATTGAAGTGATGATCGAGATCAATCGCGATCTGGCGCTGCAACAACGACCCGCGTATAAAAAAATGTTCGAGTTACTCGCAGAACAAGACGGTCCGCTACTGATTCATTGCGCAGCCGGTAAAGATCGCACCGGATTCGGTGCGGCATTGATTTTATCTGCACTGGGTGTCGATGAGGAAACATTGGTGCACGATTATCTGCTCACCGAACGTTATTTGCCGATCGAGATCGAGCTAAAACGTGTGCGCGACAAATATCAACTCGATCTTCCGGATAATGTGCTGCGGCCGATGCTCGAAGTCCGGCGCGAATACTTACGCGGCGCACTGGATGCCGCACAGCGTGAATTCGGTTCGCTCGATATCTATTTACATGAAGGGCTGGGAGTCGACGCGCAAATGCGAAACCATTTACGCGGCCGACTGCTGCAGTAGAGTTTTATTTGCCGAGCTGAGTGCTAACGACTTTGGACAACGAGCTTTTCATACCTTTGGTATCAACAGCTGAGATTGCAATATGGTAGGTATCCGGCACAATCGTGCTCAGGTTTGTGGTAATGGCGCTGGCTTTATAGACATTGATAGTTCCGGCACCTTTATCGCTGTCGCGCGTCCAGTAAACTTGATAGCCTGCCAATTCGCTAATCGGCAACGGCGTACCGTTCGCGCGCGTGGACGGAATAGTCCAACCCACCTTCGCTTTGTATGCCTTACACCAAGACGAATTGCTGTATCTCAGGACCGTGCTGCCGTCTGGGCATTTAGTCCCGGTTCCAGTGAACCGCAAGTAGGTGATGCCATTTAAATTCAAGTCGGCCGCAGCTTGCATACTGAAAATGGTGGCCACGCTTGCAAAAATTCCGAAGGTAATTGATTTAAACATAATGTCTCACACCGCATTAAAATGAATCACAACCTCCTTGCGCGCACATCGTCGACCTCAGTGCGACTAGCTCAGCCATAGTGTGGAAGGCGATGGGGAATTTCGTTATAGGTAAAGTCCACATACGTGATGCAATCAACATAATTTTTTATGATGAGCGTCTGAACGTTGTCAAAATGAAAATTTTTCAATCCTGGGGCTGTGCCGCATAGTACCCGGCACTAAATTTGAAATATAAATTTCACAAAATTCAAAGTATTCATGACCACATCGCTTTCAACTCATCGCTTCTGCATCGCTCCCATGCTCGATTGGAGCGATCGCCATTGCCGCTATTTTTGGCGCACGCTCAGCGAGCATGCGCTGCTGTACACCGAGATGATCACTACAGGAGCATTATTGCGCGGTGACGCCGAACGGCTGCTGCAATTCGACCGACGCGAGCATCCGGTTGCACTGCAATTGGGCGGCAGCAATCCGCTCGATCTCGGCGCCTGCGCACGCATAGCGGAAGAGCACGGCTACGATGAGGTCAACCTCAACTGCGGCTGCCCTTCGGATCGCGTGCGCAATGGCGCGTTTGGCGCATGCTTGATGGCAAATCCAAATTTGGTCGCCGACTGCATCAAGGCGATGCAGGATGCAAGTTCAATTCGGGTCACAATAAAACATCGCATTGGTATCGACGACATCGACAGCTATGCGGCCATGGCCAACTTTGTCGATATCGTCGCTGCGACAGGTTGCAATGTTTTTATTGTACATGCCCGTAAAGCATGGCTCTCCGGTTTGAGCCCAAAGGAAAATCGCGAAATTCCGCCGCTGCGCTATGACGACATATACCGCTTGAAGCAGGATTTTCCCCATCTGACCGTGGTGATTAACGGCGGCATCAATAATTTCGAAGCCTGCCATGAACATTTGCGCCATGTAGATGGCGTCATGCTTGGCCGCTCCGCCTATCACCATCCATACCTATTGGCATCAACTGATCGCGAATTTTTTGATCCTAACGCGCGCATCAAAACGCGGCCTGAAGTGATGACAGAATTTTTGCCGTATATCGAACGTGAATTACAGCGCGGTAATTCGCTGCATTCGATGACACGTCATATTTTAGGTTTATATCAAGCTATGCCGGGAGCGCGGCAGTTTCGCCGCATTTTGAGTGAGCATGGCCCGCGTGCCGGCGCGGATCGCTCGGTCGTGATTGCGGCGCTGACTGCCGTTGAACGTGAACTCGTTGCGCTTTCGGCAGTCCATCATTCCGGTTAACATTCAGCCACTTACTTACTCCGTTCGGACCGCTATCCCAATGAATAAACTCGAACAATTGAAGCAATTTACCGCCGTGGTCGCGGATACAGGCGATATCGAAGCGATCCGACGTTTCCGGCCCCTGGATGCGACCACCAATCCTTCACTTTTGCTAAAAGCGGCGACATTGCCGGCGTATCGACCGTTAGTCGAGGCTGCGCGCATATGGGCAGCAAGCCAATCCGGTAGCACTGCGCAACAGATAAGTGCCTGTGTCGACAAAATTGCCGTAGCAATCGGCTGTGAAATTCTGCAATTAATTCCGGGACGAATTTCCACGGAAGTGGATGCGCGGCTTTCATTCGATGTTCCGGCAATGCTGGAAAAAGCACATCGACTAATTGCGCTGTATGAGGAAGCAGGCGTTGGCCGCGACCGTGTGCTGATCAAAATCGCATCGACTTGGGAAGGCATTCGCGCGGCTGAAATCCTGGAGAAAGAATCCATCAATTGCAATCTAACGCTTTTGTTTAGCTTCACGCAGGCCGCCGCGTGTGCCGATGCCGGCGTTACGTTGATTTCTCCGTTTGTGGGTCGCATTCTCGATTGGCATCTTAAGGCGAGTGGACGCAGCCACTATGAACCGGCAGAAGATCCGGGCGTGGTTTCAGTCGCGCGCATTTTCAACTATTACAAACAGCACGATTACAAAACCATTGTGATGGGCGCCAGTTTTCGCAATATCGGAGAAATTGAACAGCTCGCGGGCTGCGATCGGCTGACAATCAGCCCTTCCCTGCTCGAAGAACTCGCGAACGACCACGGTGTGTTACAGCGGAAACTTAATGCCGACAATACCGGTGTCGCGATCGCGCCGCAGCATGACGACGAAGCGCGTTTTCGCTTTGCGCTCAATGAAGATGCGATGGCAACCGAAAAGCTGGCCGAGGGGATTCGTAAATTTGCGGAAGATCAGATCACGCTCGAACGTCAGCTGAGCGAGCGTAAATAATGCTGGGAAAGCTCAAAGCGCTGTTCACCGATACGGCGAATCACCAGCACAACCGTGATCCGCGAGCACTTCAATTGGCGGCAGCGGCTTTGCTGATAGAACTGAGCAGAGCGGATTTTCGCCGCGATCCGCGCGAGCAACAAGCGATTGTCGACGCGATTCGCACAACCTTTAATCTCGATGTCGACACCGTGCACGAATTGCTCAGCGATGCAGAAACGGCGAATGCACAAGCCACCTCGCTGTACGAGTTCACTTATGTGCTTAACGAACAATGCGATGACGACGAAAAATATGCGCTGGTACGCGAGCTGTGGCGGGTGGCCTTTGCCGATGGCAACATCGACAAGTATGAGGATCACCTGATCCGACAAATCGCCGATTTGATTTATCTACCGCATACGCTCTACATCAAGGCCAAAATGGAAGCAGCTTCCATTAAATCATCATGAAATAGGATGTAAATCGACATGATGTTGTACGTGGGCCATAGCGCGGAGTAACGATAATTACCGTGCCGCCTCGAGAGCGCAAACCAATTCTTGAAATTGCGCATGGTTCTGCTCACTCATACCCATCAGCACGCGATGCGCCTCAAGTACACGATCGCGCACGCCGCTTTCGCTTTCGGACACGATCGGCAATTCGCCAAGATCTGCCTCTGTATGTGGCACATCCCGACGGATATCGAATACGCGATCGAAACCCATCGATTGCAAAATACGTGTGATATTGGGATTAGTGGAAAGAATAACTGGCGTGAGATGGTGTTTGCGTTTAGCTGCGAGCGCAAGTTTCGCGAGCTGCCCCAGCGTGGTGCTATCGATATTTTCCGCGCGACAGAGATCGATAATCACGCTGGCAAAATCGGGAGCCGAGAACATCTGCTCGAAATAATCATCGAGCGCAGTACAGAAAGTCAACCGTACGTCGCCCACTAATTTGATTACGAATGCGCCGCCCTCATGGGCGACTAGAATTTTGCCCGGCTGCATTAAGCTCAACCCTTGGAAACAAGCAAGACCGCGATATCATCCGGCGCATCCTTCACACTCTGCAATTCGAGTGCTTCGACCACACCGTCCATCGTGTTATAGCCGGTTGCCAACGTGGTCAGCAACTGCTGCTCCTTGGCCAGCAAACCATCGGCTGCAAGTGTTTCCAGAATACCGTCCGAGAACAGAGTGAGAGCGAACTTGGACGGCAAATCAATTCGCTCCTCGGCGTATTCGGCATCCTCGAACAAGCCAACCGGTGGATTATCGCCCTTCAAATAGCGACAACCCTCTGCCGACCACAGTATAGGCGCGGGCAAATGTCCGGCAACGCTGTACAGCAATGTATTAGTACGTATGTCGAGTGTCGCGACACAGAGCGTGACGTGTTTGCCGATCTCCGTCGCCAGCAATTCACGATTGGCTTGAGCGAGCATCGCTATCGGTGACAGGATAGTCTGATCGAGCCAATGACCAAAATCGCTGCGCTTGCGTGCGAACAGATTCTTCAGCAACACCGTCAAAAATGCCGACGAAGCGCCGTGACCGGAAACGTCAGCTATAAAAAACACGACATAACGGTCACCGACAGTGAAATAGTCGACAAAATCGCCACTGAGAAACAACGACGGAAAAATTCGATGGCTTAGATGGTAATCGGCGATGGCCAGCGGTCGCGCCGGCAACATCTTCATCTGCACGTGACGGCCGGCTTGCTGGTCTTGCTGCAATGCGTTCAAGCTCTGCCGTAGCTCGCGGTTGGCCTCTTCGAGCTTCTGGCGATAGCGGACATTTTCGCGCTGCAGCCGGTTTTGTTCGAGACAGCGCGACACCGAATGCTTCAGCACTTCCAGATCGGTAATCGGCTTGATCAGGTAATCGCTGGCGCCGTAGCGCAACGCTTCGACAACGTCAGTCATGACGCCGGAGCCGGACACCACGATGATGGGAACATTGGCGGGATGTTGACCGAGTACTTTGAGTACCTGAAGGCCATCGATAGCCGGCATTTTCAGATCGAGCAGAACCACATCGGGGGGACTTTGCTCGAACAATTCGAGCCCTTCGCGACCGTTGCTGGCCTGATCGACGAGATATCCGAGTTCTTGCAGATACATCACGATGCTATCGCGAACAGCAATGTCATCATCGATCACCAGCAGACGATGACGTTCACTATCCATGACTATGACCTTTCAACAGCACCTGCAACATGGGTGGGTTGGGTACCTATTAATCGAGGCGGCAACACTAAACCCTTGCTCCGGCAGTTGCAAGAGGTGGAATTTTGTTTGCGCAGCCGGGGTTAGGATGTGACAGCGATCACTGGTAGAGGTCGAACCCGAAGGCTATCCTTACGCAAACGCCCGATAACAATACCGCCGGAGGAACCTGCAATGGTTTTGGAGCACCGAGCTTATAGCGAAAAGCGCAGTTACATTCGCATGAAGATCAACACCCCGATTCAGATAGAAGCCGGCGGTGACCGGTTCGTTGCCCGCTGCAAGGATTTGAGCGGCTCTGGCGTATTGATCCAGACCGATCGAGCCCTGGCATTAGGCACCACCGTTGAAATCTATATTGATCAGGATGGGGAGAAGCTGCTGCCGTTCAAGGCGACCGGCGAAGTCGTCCGCGTCGATCCCGTCAACCCGTCCGGCTACATTCTAGGACTATCGCTGAGCGCCATTCACGAATAAACCGACAAGTAAACCGAAGGGGCGCACCATGCGCCCTATTTCTTTTCTACTTCCCCATTCTGTTCCGTTTTAGCACCCGTATCGCCCGTCGGGGCGGCACTGTCGCTATTCGATGAATCGTCATACTGAAAGTCATCGTTGCCAAAACTGTCCTGAACCGCGCCATCGTTGATCAAAAACTGGCGGCGCTGCAGGTAGGCATCGCGTAAAAAGATATAACGGTCGCCACTGATCAATTCTTCCGCTTTCAGCAATTGCGCGCGATTATCGATCTGACGACCGGCCAGGACTTCGTTACGTGTCGGCACATGATCGATCGTATTAGAAACGGGATCGGTATACGCATCGGCGATCGAACCGAACCCATCGCGGACGGTGCGAGGACCCAACAACGGCACCATAATGTATGGCCCGGCGTGTACGCCCCAGTAACCGAGCGTCTGACCAAAATCCTCTTCATGTCCCGATAAGCCGAGTTTCGACGCGACATCAAAAAAACCCAGCACACCAACGGTACTGTTCACCACAAAACGGCCACCGGTCTCAGCGGTATTCTTGAATTTCGCCTGCAGCAAACTATTCAGAAAATTGCCGACTTCGCCAATATTCGAATACATATTGTGGATGCCATCTTCCAGAAATTGCGGCGCCACGGTGTCGTAGCCCTTAGCGATGGGCTTCAGCACGTAGCGATCGGCGTAATCGTTGAACACAAAAATTTTACGGTTCACCGATTCCCACGGATCCGGATTTGCCGGCTCCTGCGCTTGCGCATACAGCAGCGGCGGAGAACATAGCGTAACTGCTAACAACATTGTTTTGAGATGGACTCTCACGCGCGGGCTCCATGAAGCGAATACGTGCTGAACTATATCGAAAAAAGCCGTCGTTTAGAAATCAACGACACTGCTCGCGTGCCTGGCCCCACAAATCGCGCAATCTTTTTACGGAGGCCGGCTCTATGGTGCCAAGCGTTTGCGCAAATAGCGATACACGTAATTCCTCGAGCAGCCAGCGATAGTGCTGTAGCGGTTCGCAGTGATTGATTGCATCGGGCTGACGCTGCAAGAAATCCTGCAATTGCTTTTGTAACGGCAATAACTCGCGACTCAAATCGCGATCGCGCTGAAAGAATCCGCGCAGCTTTTGCAATCGCTGCACAATGGCCTGCAAATAGCGCGGGTAATGCTGGAGCCACTGCCACGGCGTATCGACAATGAAATGCGGCTTGAACAATAGCGCCAGTTGTTGATCGATATCTTCCAGCACCGGCAACCATGCCAGTTCGCCGCCCTGCCGACGCTGCTGACGAATCTGCGCATACGTTTCCGCAATCGTCTGTAACTTCGTCGCATATCGCTGCGCAATCGAGGTGACCGAATTAATTCCCAACTGCAGGCGTCGATCGAACTCGGCCTGATCGCGCGGCAATTCATGTCCGGTAATAAATGCTTCGCGATAGCTGGCGGTGATCACATCCTCAACCCACATTTCACGACGCTGATCGATACCCGCAAGCTGCAAATTCAACGTATTGCCTCGCAACAGCTCCTTACGCAAATATTTCGTTGTCGGCACCGATTGCAATTGCAGCAACCGAATAACACCCTGCTCGGTTTTCTGCTGCGCGAGGGCCGGCGATTCGACCAACCGAATCGCAACGCTATCGTGTTCATCGATCAGCGCGGGATACGCGGTAATCGTCTGCCCCGCCTGTTCGAAACGGTACGTTTGCGGCAATGATCCGAAATCCCAGCGCTGCAACGCATCGCGCTGAAAGCCGTTCGCGACCTGCTGCTGCAGACTTTGCTGCATCGGCGCTTGCAGCTCACGTTTAAGCGCGGCGAGATCACGGCTTTGCGCCAGTAATTCACCGTTGCTATCAAGCACACGGAAATTAGCGCGATAGAAATCTTCGAGCTGATCGAGTTGCCATTCATCTGCTGGAATACGTTCGCGCTGAATGGATAACAACGCATCGGCGAGCGCTTCATGCAATGGGCGATCGCTCGGCGATAAATGCGCCAGGACCCGATCGACCGCCTCCGGAATCGGCACGAATTGTTTGCGTCGATGTTTCGGCAAGGTTTTTAGCAACGCGATACATTTTTCGCGCAACAAACCAGGCACGAGCCATTCGAACCGATGATCGGGCACGCGGTTCAACAATGCGATCGGCACCATCACATTGACGCCATCCTGCGCATGGCCGGGCTCAAACCGGTACTGCAAATTCAAATACACATCGCCGATCGCCATGCTGTCCGGAAATTGCGCCTCGGTCACATGCTCGGCGGCATGACGCATCATGCGCGCGGAATCGATGAATAGCAGTCGCGGCTGCTGCGCTTCGGCCTGTTTGCGCCAACGTTCGAATTGCGCGGCAGTGACTATATCGGCCGGCACACGCTCGTCGTAAAACCGAAACAACTCTTCTTCGTCGGCCAAAATATCGCGCCGCCGCGATTTATCTTCCAGCTCCTGAATATCGCCGATCACCGCACGATTGTGCGCGAAGAACGGCGCATCGGTGCGATAGTCGCCAGCGACCAACGCGCTGCGAATGAAAATTCCGCGCGCTTGCGCAGGATCGATGTCGCCGAAATGCACGCGCTGTTTATCGACGATGACGAGACCGTACAGCGTGACCGTTTCCAACGCGACCACGCGGCCGCTCTTTACGTGCCAATGCGGTTCGCTGTGCTGACGCCGTAGCAACTCATCGTTAATGCCGAGTGCCCACGCCGGCTCGATACGCGCCACACCGCGCGCGTAGACCTGCGTGGTCTCGACAATTTCCGCCGCGACAATCCACTTCGGATTTTTTTTGAATTGCGCCGAGCCCGGAAAAATGCGCAGCTTGCGATTGCGCGCACCGAGATATTCGCGCTGCTCGTGCAGTGTCGCGATTTGACTGAGCAAGCCGGCGAGAATGGCGCGATGCAGTGCCTCATAATCGGCCGGCTGCTGATTTTCGCGCAAACCCAATTCGTTGCACGCCAGCTTTAATTGCGTATGCACATCGCGCCATTCGCGCAACCGCAGATAGGACAACAGTTCGCGTTCACACAATTTGCGTAATTGATTTTGACTGAGCGCCTGACGCTGCTCTTCAAAATAATTCCACAGATTTACATACGCGAGAAAATCGGAATCGGGATGCTGAAAACGCCGATGCAGTTCATCGGCGGCTTGCTGCTTTTCCGCCGGTCGCTCGCGCGGGTCCTGAACCGACAGCGCGCTCGCAATAATTAATGCTTCGTGCAGACAACCGCGCTGCCGCGCCTCGACCAGAATGCGCGCAATACGTGGATCGACCGGCAGGCGCGCCAGCAATTTACCGGTCGCGGTCAATGTGCGCCGCTGCTGCACCGCACCGAGTTCTTCGAGCAGCAAAAAGCCATCGCTGATCTGACGCGCATCGGGTGCATCGACAAATGGAAATTCATCGATACCACCGAGCCGCAATTCGAGCAGCCGCAAAATGACCGACGCGAGATTGGTACGCAAAATTTCCGCGTCGGTGAATTCGCTGCGTCGCAAAAAATCCTGCTCGTCATATAAACGCACACAAATGCCGGGGCCGACGCGACCGCAACGCCCTTTGCGCTGCTCCGCGCTTGCTCGGGCAATCGGTTCGATCGGCAGACGCTGCAATTTCGAACGCACACTGTAGCGGCTTATGCGGGCCAACCCGCTGTCGATGACATAACGAATGCCCGGCACCGTGAGCGACGTTTCGGCAACGTTGGTGGTCAGCACGATTCGTGTACCGCGACGCTTCGATAAATCGAATACGCGTTGCTGCTCGCTCAAACTAAGTCGCGCGTACAAGGGAATAATGTCGAGATGCGGCAACGGGCTTTTACGCAATTGCAGCGCGGCCTCGCGAATTTCACGCTCACCGGGTAAAAACACCAACACATCGCCCTGCAAACCGCCGCGTTCGCCGGCCAATTCCATCAATGCGGCTTCGATCGCCGCAGACAAATCCGGCTCGGCGACCAATTCCTCAACCGGTCGATACCGCACCTCGACCGGAAACATGCGCCCCGCCACCTCGATGATGGGTGCGTTGTTGAAATGTTTCGAAAATGTTTGAACATCGATCGTCGCCGACGTGACGATCACTTTCAGATCGGGCCGTCGCGGTAATAATTGGCGCAGATAGCCGAGCAGAAAATCGATATTCAAACTGCGCTCGTGCGCTTCGTCGATGATCAGCGTGTCGTAGCGGCTGAGATAGCGATCCTGTTGAATTTCGGCGAGCAAAATGCCGTCGGTCATCAATTTGATATAGGTGTTGTCGCTGACCTGATCGCTGAAGCGCACCTGATAACCGACGACATCACCGAGTGCAGTATGCAATTCATCGGCGATGCGCGCGGCCACGCTGCGTGCTGCGAGACGACGCGGCTGCGTGTGTCCGATCAACCCGCGCGTGCCGCGACCGAGCTCCAGACAGATCTTCGGAATTTGCGTGGTTTTGCCCGAGCCGGTTTCGCCGGCGATGATGACCACCTGATGATCGCGAATCGCCGCGCTGATTTCGACACGATGCGCGGATACCGGCAGATCATCGGAATATTCGATGGCCGGCCGCTGCTGCAGGCGCTGCGTGACAGCCGCGCACGATTGCGCCAATTGCGCACGCAATTGTTCCAGCTCGCTGTCGATATTTTTATTCGCGTGCGCGTGTTCGATCAGCGTTTGCCAACGCCGCCACAGCGGATAGCGATCGCGCTGCAAACATTCATCGAATGCCGGGCGCAACGCCGCGAGCGCCGGCGGCATAGGCGCACGCTGCGCAGATCTCGACGATTGCGCACCGCGTTTGGAAGATCGAGCAGGAGGTAAAGACAAACCGCGCTACCGCTGAAAATTTTCGACGCGCGATTATACGTCAGGACATGCAATCGGTTGATCAGGACGACGCCCGCGCCTCATCGCGCAATTGCCGACGCAACACCTTACCGACATTCGACTTCGGCAATTCCGTGCGAAATTCGACGTGCTTTGGCACTTTGTAACCGGTGAGATGTTGGTGGCAGAACTCGCGAATTTCCGCTTCGGTGACCCCGGGCCGACGCGACACCACAAAAACTTTCACGACCTCGCCCGAATGTTCATCGGGTACGCCGATCGCCGCGCACTCGAGCACATCGGGATGCCGACTGACCACATCCTCGACTTCACCGGGAAACACTTTGAAGCCCGATACCGAAATCATGTCTTTTTTGCGATCGACGATTTTGATGTACCCGTCTTCGCGCATAATCGCAATATCGCCAGTGCGCAACCAGCCATCGGCACTGAGCACTTGCGCGGTTTCATCCGGGCGCTGCCAATAACCGAGCATCACCTGCGGCCCTTTCACGCACAGTTCACCCGGTTCGTTAACACCGAGTTCGCGATCGTTGTCATCGATAATGCGCACTTGTGTGAGCGGCAACGGCAAGCCGATAGTGCCGAGCTGATTGTTCGTACCCGGATTGATCGATACCACCGGCGATGCTTCGGTCAGGCCGTAGCCTTCATAAATCGCGGAGCCGGTAATTTGTTGCCATTGCTGCGCCGCCCCGGTGGTCAATGCCATGCCACCGGAAATGGTGGCTTTCATGCGGCTGAAATCGAGTGCGGCAAATTGCGCGTTATGACACAGCGCCACGAACAAGGTATTGAGGCCACAAAAACCGGTGAACGGATATTTGCGCATGGCCGCGATTAAACTTTTCAGATCGCGCGGATTGGGAATCAATACGCTGTGATTGCCGCCGCACAGCATGATCATGCTGAACGTGAAGGAATAAATATGGTAAAGCGGCAATGGTGCAATGAACGTTTCACTGCTCGGTTGCAGGCCATAGGTCACGAACATCGCCGCGCCCTGCAGTGTGTTCGCCATTAAATTGCGATGACTCAGCATCGCGCCCTTCGCCACGCCAGTGGTGCCGCCGGTGTACTGCAGCACTGCGACATCATGCGCGTTTACTGGCACCGGCCGGTACGCATCGGCATCGCCATGCGCGATGGCATCGGTGAATTTAATCGCGCCATTAATATGGAATGGTGGCACCAAACGCTTGATGGTACGTGCGACAAAATTAATCAACACGCGCTTCAGCGGCGAATGCAAATCGGCCAATTCACTGACGATGACGACGCGCACGTTTGTCTTCGCCAAAATACTTTGCGCGGTACTCGCAAAATTGGCCAATACCACCAGCGCCTTCGCGCCGGCATCGTTGAGTTGATGTTCGAGTTCAGGAGCGCTGTACAACGGATTGGTGTTGACAACTACCATCCCAGCGCGCATTGCGCCGAGCAAGGCGACCGGGTATTGAATCAAGTTCGGCATCTGAATGGCGATGCGATCTCCCGGCTGTAATTGCGGCT
>Ga0207644_10001386_pt1 | contig 15630 bp, 17 predicted proteins | sample KBSS73metaG_FD_184326 | JGI IMG/M metagenome (GOLD analysis project Ga0207644, IMG submission 184326) | Switchgrass rhizosphere microbial communities from Kellogg Biological Station, Michigan, USA - KBS S7-3 metaG (SPAdes) (version 2) | ecosystem: Host-associated > Plants > Roots > Rhizosphere... | reverse complement strand
GGATCGTGCCCATCGAGGAGCAGGTGCTACGCCGGGATCCGGAGACTGGCGCGCAAACGATGCTATTGCGCCTCGAGCTTCACCGGCGGCGGCGCACCACTTCCCTTGAGGATTTGCTCCGGCACCGGTCATCGTCCGACAATATCGCCTATCTGCGCAATGAACGGTCCGGCCGCGTCGCCCTTCGTGTACCGTCTTGGTCCATTCTCGACAATGACGGCGATACGATCCAGATGTGGGAGCTTGTCCGCCCATCGGGATCCGAACGTATCCGGGCGCATCGCCTCCAAGAAAGCAGCTGGGTTGAAGCCGACCCGCCCAGCTTCGGCGTAGCCTGGCAAGCTGAGTGCAGGGAAATCGAATCCCGGATCGATGTCGAGACGATCAACATCGCAACGGGCCTGCTGCTCCCGGTATGGAACCGCTTGCCGGACGACGACGTCCGTGTCTGGCGGATTTGCGATGAGGCGGGCAACTCCGTCCTCGGCCGCATCATTTCGCCCGCTGGCATCGAAAAGGTCGCCTCGGCTTTCGGCGTTTCCATGGCGATCTCGCTCTCGCCAGGCGAACTCATCGCGGGCGCTCGCGGCAACGGTGGCGTCGCAATACCATTCCTGCCCGGCGCGCGGCTGCTGCGCTGCTATGTCAACGACGATGCAAGACTTGAGATCAGAGATTTCCCAGCCGCGAAGCTCCCTTGGCTCAAGTCTCTGGGCTGCTTTACGGAGATCATTGCCTATAAAACCCGGTTGTTCGTACCGACAAATCGTGCCGCAGATATCCTTGGTGCCATTGACACGGCGCAGAGTTTGCGTGCGACCGGATAACCTTCGGCTTCCTACGAGATCACGAGCAGGACTCAGCCACGCTCTCAAACACGCAGCGGCGTCCGAGCGTGTACCGTTATCTCAAGCCCGCGAGGTTTCCGAGCCGACTTGTCTAGCGGCTAACTGACAACTTCATGGATATTCTGGGCGAACATCCATCTGATCCCGAACTCGGTCACTCCCCGAATTTGGGGAGAGGGGGAAGCAATGGGAGGACCGGCGGATGATCTGCCGGCCCGACCGCGGAGATTCCCATGTCGAGCGAACCCCAGCTATCTGAGCTTTTCATCAACAGCTTCAACGCCGACCTCGAAAATCTAGGTTCCACCGCGCGCGTGGCCCTTCCGCCCCCGCAACACGGTGAGGCCATCGAGCTCCGGGATGATGAAGGCAATTTCCTTGAGTTTATTCCGGCATCAGCATCCCCCGAAATGGCGGCAATCGCTTACCGGATGTACGGCCGTGCTTTCAATCGGGGCGTGCGGGCCGGCGAAGATGCCGCCTGGGCCAAGCTACGCCATCTGATCGGCGCCGTGGCACAAGATCACTGATCTCGCGCTCCAGTCAAACTTCAACCAGGAGAAATTCCATGGCCGATCGAGCCAGCGCGTCGATTAGGATCGGCGGCGCAATCCAAAATTCCTGCATTCCCGCCTTGATCGCGGCGCTTGCCGCCGACGGCGCTCGCGCCGACTGGGAGGGCGAAGAACTTGATGAGTCCGCGGTCTGCGACGGCGCCACACTGGAGGCCTTCGCCTGCGAGCTGCCGGGCGGCATCTTTCAGGACACCGAGAGCTTCTGCGAGGCACATGGACTTGCGTTCGTACGAATCTCGGGGAGTTGCGCTGGAGCCTTCGGCGCCGAGCGCGTTGTCTTCACTGGTGCGCCGCCGCCTGATCAGTTCGACCTGACCGAGCATGATGAGGTTGTGCTGACCCGATCGGGCTTGCGCGGCCTCGGCTCGATCGAGGCGGCCGAGCACTGGTTCGCGTCCGCCGAATTCGCGCCGCCACCGATCATGATTGTCGAGGACGATCGGGCGTCGACCCCGATGTGCGAGTTGCGCCATGGCTGATTCCTATGTCCAGGGCAGTTTTGCCTTCACCTGCAGCAATGCCGAAATGGCGCTGATCGAAGAGGCGTTTCAGGCGAGTTACGACCTTGGCGCTGATATAGAGCTATCAGCGTCAAGCCCCGAATTTCTCGAGGCATTCCCGCCAGTAATGCCCCACGGTCCCAGGAGCGGTTTTCTCGCGATCTTTCCTGATCCCGATTTCCCGAACTTGGGCGTCGAATTCGAGGGCGGGAACTCGCTGGAGCGGCCTGAGATCAGCACCGTCATGTTCTACAGTATGACAGATTTTCCAGCCCGACGCGCTTGCCGGGCTCATCCAGCACTGTTGTCAAGCGACATTGCGGCAGGCGCCCATCGCGTTCGAATGGGCCTGCAACTGCTCGAAGCCGCGGATCGGCGAATTCGCCGGCGGATGGTGCCTCATCTTTCCCGATCATGTCGCCTTCGGAAATACAAGCGAAGCGATCAGGAACTCGCTGAATGCGCGCGATCCGGAAATCGAACGTCTTGTTGCGCTCCATGGCCCCTGGGGCGAGCACCCGGCGTACCCGCTCACCGACTGGAAACAGGAAGTCCTGAACGGCGACACCCGGCTCGGCTACTGGAGCTGGGTCGATGCTCTCATTGTGAACGACGGCGATGAGGAGAAAACTCCCGACGCTTCCGCTATCCGTTGATGCTGATTGGCGGGATCAGGAAAGCAAAGCGGCGATCCATGACCAGAGGGATCGCGCCATGCCGAAATAACCGAACAGCATAGCACCGCCGATCAGCGCCATCTCAATCCGAGTGCCAATCGAAAGCGGCGGAGTAGGCTTCTTATCTTCAAAATCGTTCATCATGACCAATTGCCGATCCCACATTCTGTGTGCGGCATCAATCGCGTGTATCCGACGTATCCGGCAGTGGATATCTCGGGACTTTAGAACCTCCGGCCACCGCCGACCTGAGGGGAGGGGGTGGGAATGGGCTGAGCAGCAGCGCTGCTCTGTCCTCATCCCAGGAGAAGCTTCCATGAATATGATGGCTCCCGCAGTGCGCCCGGCAGAGGCGCCCTACAAGGTCGATATCAGCCGTGGCCGCAATATCGGCCGCGTCTCCTCCGAATGGTTCTCACGGCCTGACGACGAGCGCTTCCTTTCGCTGTCCGAGCTCTACGAACGGGTGCGGGGCAGGGCGGAGGCCGCGACGACGCGCATCGTCGAGAGCCGGGCAGTTCGGGTCGAAGCCCGCAGCGACAATGCCGAACGGCTGATGCTGACCGTTCCCGACCGCGCCGATCCGGTCTCCCCGACCAACTGGTCATTCGGCCAGCTCTGCAGCCTCGTGGGCGCGCCTGCTTCCTATCTGCGCAGTCTTCCGGCTGCCCTGGCCGGGATCAACATGCAGCATGGCCTCATCGCCCATCGCGGCGAACAGGTGAAGCTGCTCGAGACCAGCGATGGGCGCACCGAACTGCGCGCAGTCACCGGCCCCGACTATGGCCGCATCTGGGATCATGAACTGGTGGCGGCCGTGATGCGCATCGCGGGTAACGGCACGGGAGATACCCGCTGGAAGGTGCCCGGCGTCCTCGACTGGGGAACCATGTTCTACAATCCCTATGTCGATGTCTCGCGGGACACGACGACACTCTATGCGTCGGATCGCGATGTCTTCCTTTTTCTGGTCGACGACACCCATCCGATCGAGGCAGGTAAGTTACCCAACGGCGATCCCGATCTCTATTTCAGAGGGTTTTATTGCTGGAATTCAGAAGTCGGCTCTAAGACATTGGGAATCTCGACTTTTTACCTCCGTGCGGTGTGCATGAATCGCAACCTGTGGGGCGTTGAAAATTTCCAGGAAATCAACATCCGTCATTCGAAGTTCGCGGCCAGTCGATTTGCTCATCAAGCCGAGCCGGCGCTGACTCAATTCGCTGATTCCTCGCCGGCCAATTTCGTGAGCGGCATCAAGAGCGCCCGGGAACGCATTGTTGCCCGAACCGATGAGGACCGCGCGACCTTCCTGCGAAATCGCGGCTTCTCCAAGTCCGACACCAACAAGATCATCGCAACGGTGCTCGACGAAGAGGGGCACCCGGCTGCTTCGCTCTACGACTTCGTGCAGGGGATCACCGCGATCGCCCGCGGCAAGGCCCACCAGGACGATCGACTCGAGCTCGAGGGCAAGGCTCGCAAGCTTCTCGAGCGGGCGAACTGAGAAATTTCGGGCGCCGGCCGTGTTGCTGGCGCCTTCCCACTATCCGGAGTGATTCCATGAACACCAACGACGCCGCGCCGTCGTGCGCCTACGCCGTGCGCGCAGAATATTTCAGCGACCGCGATCTATTCGCCGTCGAGACGTTCACCATCGATGTCGTCGTCGGCCTCGATCCCTACGTCATCGCCCAGACTCGAGCCGAGGAAAGCTCCTATGCAGATCCCCGCGTGCCTGACTTCATTTGTGTTGTCACTTTGGATCCCGTTGATCCGAATGATCCGGAACCGCGGCCACCATCTGCCACCATCAGGCCGGTCTGCCCGTGCTGCGGCAGCGACAATCTGACGCGCGACGCCACAGTTCGCTGGGATGTAGATGGCCAAGCCTGGGATCTGGCTGGCACATACGATTGTCAGACCTGCGAACGCTGCGGCGCCGAGGGCGATGACTTTGCCCGCTGGGTTCCCGTCGCGGATTACTCCGAGGCCGATCGATTCCTATTGGCGCTTATCGATGCCCTGCAGAATGCTTCGCTAGTCTTGGATGCAAACTTCCAGCGGTTCTGCCTCGATGCCTATAACACGATGACGATAGAGCAGGCGTCGGCGGAATGGCGCTGCCGCGCCACATCATGAGACGCCCCCCTCGCGCTACGGCTCTTGGACCCGCGGCTCGGCGCAATCCCTTGCTCGCGCTCCCCGCAGTAGCCCGACTCCGTGCACTCGATTCACCCGCGCGCCTGGTGATCCGTGAAATTCTTCTCGACCTTCAACGCGACGCCCGCGACCGAGCAGACCATAGCTGGCGTACCCGCAAGCCACCGATGGCCAGCTATTGGGCGGCTGTGGGCGTCTATGCCGGCCATCTCGCACGCGCTCTTCGATAGGGAAGGGGGGCAGGGCGAGCATTTCATCGGGAGACAAGCTATGCTGACCCAGCGCAGCCAGCGCTGGCGCGAACGTCGCATGCGTTTCGTGCCGGCTGCCAGCGAAATCGACCCGCGCACTTTGTCGGTCGACGTGATCGATACGTGCCGTGACGCAGCGCCGTTCGTCCGCACCCATCACTACGCGGCTTCCATGCCCGTTTGCCGTCTGGCGATCGGATTGTTCCGAAACGGAAGCGGTGGACGGTCCGAACTCGCCGGCGTTTGCATCTTTTCCGTGCCCATCAACAATGCGTCGATACGCAAGAGCGCCGGTCTCGATGACCCGCGATCAGCCTGTGACCTCGGCCGCCTTGTGCTTCTCGACGATATTGGCGGCAACGGCGAAAGTTACCTGGTCTCCCGCGCCTTCCGCCTCCTGCGCCGCGAACGGCCGGGTATCATCTCGGTCATTTCCTACGCCGATCCCATCCGTCGTATCGATGCCGACGGCAGGGTATTCCTGCCCGGTCATGTCGGCGCTCTCTATGCGGTCATGGGAAGCCGCTATGTCGGCCGCTCGGCGTCGCGGCGCGATCTCCTCTTGCCTGATGGACGGCCGATATCCTCGCGTGCCATTTCCAAGATACGCAACGGCGAAACCGGACAGCGCTATGCGACCGACGACCTGATCAGAGCTGGCGCATCGCCGCCACAGTTCGGGGAGGATCGTGCCGATTGGCTCAAGCGTCTGCGGAACTCGGGCTTTCTTCAAACCCGACGGCATCCAGGCAACCATATTTATCTCTTCCCCCTGACGAAGGCTGCACGCCTAGCCGCTCGCAAGGTGCCATCGCACCCCTATCCCATTCTGGATCGGACATGTGCGGTGGGTGACGTCACCGCCCTGCCATTGCTGGCTGAGGCCGCCTGACATGACACGACAGACAAGCGAAGCCACTAAACAAGGCCGCACTGATCGATACCTTCAATCCCGCAGACCCGCAGTGCTGTATCGCGCATGGCAGATCCGTTGATCATGCGGAGGCCATCGCGTCAGCTTGGCAGAGATTCCCTGATCTGTCCGCGTCGATGCCCGCTGACACCCGCATGGCGCAGGTCCGCGCGCGGGTCGCTGCCATGCGCCCGTTTATGGACCGCCTCTCCGAGGAAACACGGCGCGCCCGCGAGATTACGAATTTCACCTTTGTCGAGAATGCTCTGGCGCGTGGCACCAACGATCCGCGTCAGGCAGGCATCATCGAGGGACGTGACCGCCATGGCTTCAGCTGGGATGAGGCCGTGCAATATGCCGAAGGCCGCCATGCCGCCAGTGCCGGCTGGGAATCGCGCTTCATGGGAGAAGCCGCAGAAAGCGCCTGCGGCCAGCGGCTCGCCGCCGCCTATGATCTCGGCTTTCGCGACGGCGGCGGCAGGCCCGACGATCTCTTCGACACGGCCCGCCGCGCCTACCTTGCGGACCGTCCGGCAGAAATGCCGCCGCAGCTCTCAGCAAGCCGCCTTCCACCAAGTCAATGGCCAGCACCTACCGACAGGCCTCGACCCGCACGGTGGGATCGGCGTCTTCTCCTCCTTGGTCGAGACGAAGTCGAGGCCGGTTTCCTCGCTGCGGTCCAGGCGGAGCCGGACAGTGATCAGCTGACGATCCTTACCTTTGACGGTCGAACGGCTCACATCCGTGACAATGATGGATGCTTGGTTGCCACCAGTCGACTGGCCGCCGCTCTCCAAGCCCATGACTTCGACGACATCCTCATCGCGGCACAGGGAGAGGATCTCGCGCTGATCGAAGCCCACGCCACCTCACTACCGCTGTGCCGAACGATGGAGCGCACGCGAAACACCCACCTACAGCAATGGCGCCACTTTCGCGTCTGGCTCGCACGCGGGCTCGGCCCAGGTGAGATCATGGCATCGGGTCACATCCGCTGGGGGAAGGCGGCGAAAGGCCTCACCGGCAAACTTGGCGAATTCACCACGCGATATGCAGGACCCGCACAGCCCAGAGGCCATCGCATCATCGTCGAATTGCCGTCCGGCGCTCCCGCGCACGGCTTCCGAACGGTGCATGGCGTATCTCTTGATCCTCAACGGATCATATCGAACCGCGCGAAACTACGCGAAACCATGACGGTCATGTTGCGCGAATTCGCAGCTGCGCTGCCCCAGCCGGCAGTGCTCTCCAATCGAACGGGCGTTAGTCTGATCCGAGGAGGGGACAGATGATCGAATATGGACGCTATCTCGTGCTCGGCACGGCGCATGTGCGCTGCGCAACTGCACAACTTCTCGGCAGATGGGCGGCTCTTCCGGCCACCGAGCAGCCCCTGGCGGTAGCGTCCACACAGTGTGGATGGTTTCTGCCGACCCGAGAAGCCGCCGGTCCACGAATCTCCGAGCTTCCCATGGAAATCGTCGCAATCCTGGCTTTCGGACGGGATCACGATTGCAGCTATGTCCTGCTCGATTCCGATGGGCCGGAAGTTGACGATCTTCCTACGTTCCCTTGGTAGCGCCGTCATTGCACCGGGCGACCGCGACACGGTCATCCGTCAGTTTCGCTCGCTCCCGAACCGGAGTTCTCTATGCGCCAGTTTTCTCCACTGCGAGCCCAACTCGCATCGTTCGAGCATGCCTACGCTATCGCGCTTCGACTGCGCCGCGAGACTGGCTGCGACCAGTTCGTGGTTCGCACCGGCAATCCCATCCAGCCGGTCCGGATCACGATGATCCGCCCCGCGGACAGCACCGCCCTTCTCGCGCTCGTCCTGTAGTCACCCCATGCAACCCGGCCGCGCGACGCGAAGGAGAGAGGAGGGTGGGGAACGGTGCGGGCGGCAAGGAATGCCGCTCTTGACCGGAGCATTGACATGACCATTCCGACGACCATTCGCACAGCAGTCAGTCAGTAGGCGATTACCAAGGTCATCAGCGATCTACTCGCCGACGAAATCGCCTGGCATGTACCAGACGGAACGGTGCTGACGGTGACCATCGGTAAGGCTGGAGTCAGCCCCGCCCTTGTACCCGAGGCGGCCTGACCGCGCTCAGGAGATACCACAATGTCTTCAGCATTGGACGCGGCTGGCATTTCCCGCGGGCGGCTGCCGACGCTCGCCGCCTGGGGTGCCGGCGTCGATTCAACCGCCATGATCATCGAACTGGTATCGCGGGACGAGCCGCCGGATGCCGTGCTTCTCGCAGAGATGCCCGAACGCCCGGAAACTCTCGATTTCATACCCATTTTCCGGCGCTGGATGAACGATCGCGGCGTATTCAATCAGACGGTCCGCTACACCCCCAGGCGCTTCAAACACTGGCCGCCATATCACGATCTGCTCGAAAATCTGCTGACGAACGGCACTCTGCCTTCGATCAGCTTCAATCGCTCCAGTTGCAGCCAGAAATGGAAGATCGCGCCCCAGGATCGCTGGGCAGCGGACTGGCCCCCGGCGCGGGCTGCCTGGGCACGCGGGGAACGCGTGGTGAAGTTGATCGGCTATGATTGTTCCCCGGCCGACAATCGCCGCTACGCTCATCGGGAAGGCCATGATGATCCGCGCTTCGCATTTCGCTATCCGCTCCGGGAATGGGGTTGGACACGGGGCGACTGCATCGCCCGGATCAAGCAGGAGGGCCTACCGATCCCTGTAAAGTCTTCCTGCTTTTTCTGTGCCGCGATGAAGCCGGCCGAGGTGCGCACCTTGCCGCCTTCCTATTTGCGCCTAATCGTACTGATCGAAGCGCGGGCCAAGCCGCGTTTGCGCAATGTTCAAGGGCTCTGGCGGGCGCCGGTGCTGGGCCGCGGCGGCGCTGAACCAAGGCCCGGGTCGATGACGGAATGGATCCGCCAGGAACAACTGCTTCCCGCGCATGAGATCGATGCCATCATCCAGCGCGCACCGGTCGACCTCGTCGCTTTTCAAGAGCCGCCTCCCATGTGGATCTGGCGAACCGGCCAGCGATGGCCGACTGGCTGGACCGCTTCCTCGCGGGCGTTGACCGCACAGCGGCGTAAGAATGCATAGCTTTCTGGACACTTTTATCCGACACTTTAACGAATTTTCGTTGAAGTTGTCTATAAACCTGCTATCTGGGTCATGTGAGGAACCATGCTTCATCGCCTTGAGATAGAGAATTTCTACGCCATCCGCGACGTGCAGGTCATCGATCTGCGCGTGGCCCACAACGTGCCGGACATTCCGAGCCGCTTCGCGCCGGTCTGGAAAGATGCTGCTGATCGTGCGCCGAAGGTCGTTGCTATCTTTGGTCCTAACGCCTCGGGCAAGTCGACCGTGCTGCGCGCCTTGTCCTTCATTGCCTGGTTCGTCCGCGAAAGCTTCAGCGTTCAGCCTGACGGCCGCCTTCCATACGAACGCTTCAATAATCAGGAAGCCCAGAGTGCTCCCACGCGGCTTGGCATCACCCTAGGCGGCCTTGCCGACCCTGCCGACGAAAGCGGCGAGGGGCCGCAATGCCGCTATGCCTATGAACTCGAGCTGGGCGGGCCGGTGGGACAGAACCAGATCGTGCTTCGCGAAGCCATGTACTATTGGCCGAAGGAATCGGGGCGGAAGGTCAGGCTCTTCGAGCGCGACCGGCAGGGCAAGGTCCATGGCGGGCCGGATTTCGGTTTGGCTGGCTATCGCCAGGCGCTCGACAAGGTGCTCCGGCCCAATGCCAGCGTCATCTCGACCCTGGCACAGCTCAAGCATCCATTCGCGACATCGATCTGGGAAAGTGCCAGGCTCGTCTTTTCGAATATCCTGATCGAACGATCGGATGGTCTCGAGGACCAGATGGTGCGCTTCTATGCGGAAAATCCCCCGCTGGTCGAAGCGCTCAACCGCGAAATCGAACGCATCGATCTCGGCATTCGCGCCATGCGCGTCGAGCACGGCGCGCACGGTCCGCTCCTCCTCTTCGCCCATGAAGGGCATGACGGCCCGATACCCCTCGTTCTCGAGAGTCATGGCACGCGCATGTTCCTGCGCCTGTATCCCTTCCTCCTGCGCGCGCTCGAGACCGGCGGGATCGCCGTCATGGACGAGCTCGACACCGCCATCCATCCACTCGTGCTCCCCGAGATCCTGCGCTGGTTCCATGATCCAGCCCGCAATCCCCGTGAGGCGCAGCTCTGGATGACCTGCCACAACGCATCGCTGCTCGAGGAACTCGTCAAAGAGGAGATTCTCTTCACCACCAAGGCGAGCAACGGACGCGCCGCAGTTTATCCGTTGACCGACATCCAGGCGGTCCGAAGGGATGACAATTATTATCGCAAATATCTGAGTGGCACCTATGGTGCCGTCCCGCGCATCGGATGAGACCGCCCCATAGGCGGCGCCGGCCGAGAAGGCCGCCTCGCGCGCGATATTTCGTCGGCTGCGAAGGAGAGAGCGAACAGGGCTATGCCGCCCTGCTTCAGCGTCTCGCCGATCAAGCCGGGCTCTGGATCCATCTTGATGCGCTCGTGCTGCAGCCGGGTGGGGGCGATCCCTGCGCCATTATCGAGCTTGCCGCCGATCGGGCTCGCCGCCGCGAACGGCAACATGGCCGCGCCTATGCCCATCGCATCGTCCTTCTCGACGCCGACAAGCGCGGACTTCAGCCCGACCGCGATGCCCGTGGATTGAACGCTGCAGCCGCCGCTGGCTTGACCCTCATCTGGCAAGAGCCTTGCCACGAAGCGCTGCTCCTTCGTCATCTCGAGCAATGCAGCCAATTGCGACCGCCACTCAGCGCCGATGCCTTGCAGCAGCTCACGAACCGCTGGCCCGGCTATCAAAAGCCGATGTCCGCGGCGAAGCTCGCCGAGAGGATCGATACCCACGCTTTGGGACGTATATCGCAAGTCGAACCCGGCCTCGGCGCATTTCTCGCCCTCCTGAACCTCGTTTGATGGCGGGGAACATTTCAGCAATCAGTAGTGCAATAGGATTGCTTACTCGGGCCTTTCACAGAAATCGGCCTACTGCAGGTGAAACGGGCTGATACCATGGCAGCAATGTTCAACGATCTCTTGCGCCGAGCCGGATTCCTTCCTGAAACCGTCGCCATTCTGCGCCATCATACATCGGAACGCGGAATTTCCGTAGACACGCTCGCGGAACTCTGGCGCACCGATCCCGCAGGGTTCAAACTCTATCAGGAGACCCAGAAGCCAGCGAAGCCGCTCTTTCGGAAACGCGGGATCTGGGCGGCCTTCGTTCAGCCCACGCCCCATGAAACGCTTTTCATCGGCCTGTATGATGCGAAACTTGCCGGCACGCGTATAGCCGACTGGCCGTGCCCCTATCGTGGCGACAAACCAGGCGACGGCCTGCCCGTCGATATTTTCACTACGCATCTGCGGCCCGAGCTTTCCGAGCATATCGGAAAGTTGCGCGTCATCTGGCCGGCCGACAATGTCAGGTCTTGGAAGCGCCGCGCGGAAACCCTTGACCTTCCGATCGGCACCGACCGCGCCGACGCAGCCAAGCAATTCCATGGTGATGCCCTTGTTTCAGCACTTCGCAGTGTCGGCTTCTCCGCCGTCCGTTCGACCAAGAAGATCGACCAGCTCGCTCGAGGTGATCTTGTCGTTTATGTGAAACGTGACACGCGAACCCGCCCGCTCGTGGTTCATCCCCGTTTTCTCGACATTGCGGACAAACTTGCAGACCTCGACGGTATAGATGTCGCGCTGCCTCCGCGCAGCTATGTGAACTCCAATCTCCGCGCCTTTCCGCACTACGTCGCCGAACATCGCAAGAGCACCGGCCGCCACGGCTTCGCCCTGGGCGTTGCCACTGGGCGAGTTGCAACGCTCGTTGACCTGCTGCAACGCCATTGTCGGATCGAAACCGGTGAGGGGGAGGTTCGCGTCGTTGCATCCGACGATCCCTTGACCGAGCGCGAACGCCTTCAAGCCGCACGCATCGGCCAAGGGGATTTCCGCGACGCGCTGATTGTCGCCTGGGGCGGAACATGTCCCGTTGCCGGTGTTGACCATCTGCCATTGCTTCGCGCCTCTCACATCAAGCCCTGGAAAGCTTCGACCAACGCCGAACGCCTGGATCCCTTCAACGGCCTGCTGCTCTGCGCCCATGTCGACGCCTTGTTCGATCGTGGGCTGATCAGTTTCGAGGATGACGGCCGCATGCTTGTATCGAGCCGCGTTTCGACTCCAAATCTGCAGCGTCTCGCTCTCGCTGGGACAGTGACGATCATGGGGCTGGAAGCGCGTCATGCGCCTTATCTGCACTACCATCGCGAGCGCTGTTTCACACCCTGACGCCGGGTTGGAATGGCGTGGCCGCACATTTTCGCGAGGCAGGCTGAAGCATGAGAAGCTATTTCATAGACGAGAGTGGTCATGGCGGAGATCTCGCTTCGGCCAAGTCGCTCGCCTTCGCCAACCAGCCGGTCTTCGCGCTTGCTTGCGTCGGTTCAGATGACCGCCCGTCGCTGGCAGCGGAACTTGAGCGGCTGCGCAAGATTCATAAGTGCGGGCCAGGAGAGCTCAAGTCCGGCATGGCTCGGCTGTCGCCATTCGTCAGCGACCTTCTGAATTTCCTGTCAGATCATCGCTCGCCGATCTTTGTCGAGTTGGTCGACAAGCGCTTCTTCATCGCCATCCATATCGTCAATCATCTGCTGTGCAGCGGCATGGATCTGGACCACATCGATATGGTCAGCCGCAATGCGGTCGCGGAATTCCTGACGGACGGCCCCTCGGACGAAGTCCTTCTCTCTTATATTGCCGCCTGCCGATCGGGCACCATTCAATCCGTCCGCGCGACCGTCGAGTTGCTCTGGAGCTGGCTGGACCGGTCTGACCAAGAAATTGCCCGAATAGTGCAATTGCTGGCCATGCGCGCCCGAGATCGTGCCAGCGATGGCGGCGCGAATGCGGAGGCATTCCTTCCGATCTTCGATCTCACAGTGACCGGCAAGAAAGTGTGGATCCTTCCCAATCTCCAGTGCCTCACGAATATCTATGCCCGCCTGAATATGTCGCGTTCCGGGACCCTTGACGGGATTTCCATCATCCATGACGAGCAACTCCAATATGCCAAGGTGCTCGAGGATTCGAAGGCTCTCATGGAAGGTCTGGCCGCCCAAGGGGCCGTACCGGTGGTTCCTTTCGCAGACTACCATCTGGTCGACGCCGCCGCGCTTTCCTTCACCACATTTCGTGAAGAGCCCTGTCTGCAGGCTGCTGACCTCATCGCTGGCTCAGCGATGCGCTTCGTGCGCGACGCGATGCGGCCGAAAGGCCGCGTCGATCCCGCTCTGCGTCAGGCATTCTTCAGTCTTCTGGCAACCAGTGATCCCTTTCGGGCAACCGGCGTCAATCTGGTGTTCACCTACCGCACGCTTCACCATATGGGCGTGCCAACCTTCTGAACGTCCACCGATATCAGGGGAAGCGAAGGGGGCGGACCAACCCGAACTTTGGCACGCCCATCAGCGTTCTATTCGGTCGGGGGAGATTCCTGGCCGGTGGACATGCCGGTAGCCGCCTTGCGCTGTGCGGACTTTTTCGCGACTTTGGCAGCAGCTCTCCTACGTTTAGGCTGCGCCATTGTCGTGTCGCCGGAAGTCCGGGATGATTTCGCACGGCTCGTGCGAACCGAGGTCTTGGAAGACTGGCCGGTGGCCGTATTCTCCGAACTCACCGGGGCGGCAGGCTCAGATGCAGAAACGGCCGCTCTCGGTTTGCGTCCGAGCCCAAGCCGCTTCGCGACCTCGCGCCGTTGCTCCGAATAGCCCGGCGCAACCATCGGATAGTCTTCGGCGAGATTGTAGCGCTTGCGGTATTCTGCCGGCGTCAAGCCATGGCTGCTCAGGTGGCGCTTCAGGCTCCTGTAGGGCTTTCCATCGATCATGCTGAGAATATGATCGCGCGATCCGACGCTCTTCCGGACGGAAACCGCCGGCTCGAATTCGGGGTGTGGCGGCGTCTCGGGTTCCGGCTTGCTGGCCAGTGCAGCTCTCGTTGTCTCGATAAGGCCAGCCAGTTCTGAGCTCGGCACGCTGTTGTTCGCAACATAGGCGCTCAGAAGCTGCACGGTCAAAGTCGTGAGGTCCGGCTGGTCGGTTTCTGCCACGCGATACTCCCTTGGTCTGAAATGGTTCGCTGACGAAGGCTGTTCGTTGGACGAGATTTCGAACAAGTAAACCGATTTCTCAGCTATCACGCCTCCGTGATCCGAACTTGCCCGGTTTGAACGGGTTGCGGTTCCCGCTGCGAGCCACGCATCTTTCTTGACGAACCTTTGCTCGGGCGGGCACCATCCACCGATGTACAATCTGTCCGTCGATCTCGCGAGCAGCCGTGTGGTATACCAGCGACCTCTTCCGACTTTGCCAGACGTAATGGTCATTGCAATCCCGCAGCCTTATGCGGGGCCGGATCTGCTGCTGGGACGCTATTATCCCGTGGTGATCGAAACGTCAGAAGAATTGAAAGAGATGGAAGGCTATCTGGCAGCTTCGTGCCCAAGGTCAAGGTCACCGGACCTACTTGACTATCGCCCCTCGACACTCGTCACCGAACATATCTCATTTGCCGCTTACGCGCCACCGGCGGATGAATGGCCGCATCTGCTGCTCTGTCATTGGCCGAGTGTCTATGCGCTTGCTGCATCCGACCCAAGGCTGTTTGCGCGGGGTGCCTACACGACCGAGATGTTCTGGAGCGAAGCCGGGCTCCACCGCTCAACCTCGCGTCTGCTAGCTGTTCTCGGACGTGACATCGCGCTCGACGTCAGACTGATCCTTCCAACGCATGCCGAATGGCCGTCGATCATGCACTAGATTTTTGCCGCGCCACTTAACCGGGGGGCTATTCTGCGCTCAGCTCAGCTCAGCTCAGCTCGGCACGGTGCACGGTGCACAGCGACGGCCGCAGAGCGAAATCTACCTAGCAGGCTGTTGAAGAAGTATGCGGCTGGCGCGGAGCAGTGGGAGTCGGTGGCGCTTCTCACCGCCGGGTGGCTGGGCCGAGTTCGTTGACCGCCCAATGGGACGGCGCGTTTACCGCGCCCTGTTCGGGCGCCCTGGTCATGCCGTAGCTCCGAGCAGCCCAGGCAGGCGAATGAGGTTGTAGGCGGCGGCTGCGAAGGTGAAGGACCAGTCGACTTTCTCAAGGCCGCAGAGCCTGGTTCGTCGCAGGCCGGCGACAGTCTTGATCCAGCCGAACGCCTCCTCGATCCGTTTGCGCGCCCGCAGGCTGGCGGCATAGCCGGGATGGCGGGTGGTGCGACGGTCGATGGCCGAGCGCCTGCGGCTGACGTTCTGGGCGACGTGCGGCCGGACGTTGAGGGTGCGCAGTTCCTCGACGAAGTCGGCGGTGTCGTAGCCGCGGTCGGCGCCCAGCGTGATGGCGCGGGGCCGGTCGGCATGGGGCTCGATCATCTCCAGCGCGGCGAGGCGCTCGGCATGCCCCGACACGCGCGTGAGCCGGGCGTCCACCAGCAGGCCCGACCGGTTCTCCATCAGGCCATGACCGATGAAGCAGAGCCTGGCCTCCATGCCCTGTCCCTTGCGGTAGAGCATGGCGTCGGGGTCGGTGGTGCTGGCGTGGGTGGCGTTAGAGCGCTTCTCGGCGCGGAAGTCGACGGTCGGGTTGCGCCCGCCATCACCGCCGT
>Ga0207644_10001384_pt1 | contig 15632 bp, 8 predicted proteins | sample KBSS73metaG_FD_184326 | JGI IMG/M metagenome (GOLD analysis project Ga0207644, IMG submission 184326) | Switchgrass rhizosphere microbial communities from Kellogg Biological Station, Michigan, USA - KBS S7-3 metaG (SPAdes) (version 2) | ecosystem: Host-associated > Plants > Roots > Rhizosphere >... | reverse complement strand
TGCCGCCGGTAGCATCGCGGCCGCGTTCTACGCGGTCTTTGCGCTTCGCATCGCACTGGGATGGAAGCGCAGTACCCGGGCGGTGCTCCTGGCGGCCGCTGTGGTCGCCACGTCACTATGGGCGTTCACGTGCATCCTCGCAGCGAGCGCACCTTCGGGCCCTATTTTCTTCGCAGTTACCATTGCCGACGCGCTCCGTTACGGCACGTGGTTCGCGTTTCTCGCCGCGCTTATGCGCGGGGCCGAGGCATCCGAGCGCCGCGTGACGGCGAATTGGCCTCGTTTCGGCGCGGCCGCGGTCCTGATCGCCGGCGTTTTGTTGTCCGAAGCCTTGCCATTCGCCCGGCTATTAGGTGTGCCCATCCGCGGCGAGCTCGCACTTCGCCTCGGACTGGCGGTCTTCGGGCTTACCCTTGTTGAGCAACTCTACAGGCGGGCGCACGAGCAGGCGCGGTGGGCAATCAAGCCGCTCTGCCTCGCGCTTGGGGCCGTATTCGGATACGAACTCTTCTTCTATGCGGACGCAATGCTTTTCGGTCGCATCGATGCCGACATTTGGGTCGCGCGCGGGATTGCGTCCGCGATCGTCGTCCCCTTTATCGCGGTAGCCACCGCGCGAAATGCAGGCTGGACCATTGAGATCCACCTGTCGCGCGGCGCAGTCTTCCATTCGACGGCCATCGTGGTATCGGGCCTCTTCTTGCTCGGGCTCGCCGCAACCGGCTACCTGGTCCGCTACGTGGGCGGCGATTGGGGTCGTGTACTGGCGATTGAATTGGTATTCGCTGGTCTTCTGTTCGGTCTGCTCGTCGCGTCGTCCGGCCGCTTTCGTTCTCGGCTCAAGGTCTTCGTCAGCAAGCACTTCTTTTCCTATCGCTACGACTACAGGGAGGAGTGGCTGCGGATCACCCAGAAGCTTGCCAACGAGAGCTTGTCGACGAACGTCGGCGAACGCGCGATCATTGCGCTCGCCGACCTCGTCGAGAGCCCGGGCGGGGCGCTTTGGCTCAAAGGCGAGGAAGCTTGCTACGTCCCTGCCGCGCGGTGGAACATGCCACCGTTCGGAGCGGTCGAATCCTCCGGCGCAGCGTTGCCGCGTTTCCTCGCTCGCGACGGCTGGATCGTGAATTTGGTCGAGGCAGTAACCGATCCATCGCTTTATCCGGAACTTGTCGTTCCGGCCTGGCTGTTGTCGCGTGAGTCCGCCTGGCTCGTCGTGCCGCTGATGTCCGGGAGCGAGCTGATTGGTTTCGTTGTCCTGGCCAAGCCGCGAGCGGCGATCGACGTCAACTGGGAGGTGCGGGATCTATTGAAGACCGCCAGCCGGCAGGCGGCGAGCTATCTGGGGCAGATCCGTGCCACCGAGGCGCTGCTCGAGGCACGCAAGTTCGATGCCTTCAACCGGATGTCCGCATTCGTCGTCCACGACTTGAAGAACCTTGTGGCACAGCTTTCGCTCATGCTCCGTAATGCCGAGCGGCATCACGACAACCCGGAGTTCCAGCGGGATATGCTAAGCACGGTCGAACACGTGGTCGGCCGGATGAACGGCCTGATGCTCCAGCTCCGCACCGGCGCCACGGCGGCGGAAAAGCGGCGCCTGGTCGACCTCGAAGGCGTGGTGCGCCGCGTCTGTGGGGCGAAGGCCGGCGGCCGCACGCCGATCGTTGTTGACGCTACGGCGCTGCAGGCGTTCGGGCACGAGGACCGGCTCGAACACGTCATCGGCCACCTCGTTCAGAACGCGCTCGACGCCACGTCAGGGGGCGGCGAGGTGCGTGTGCGGGTCGCCCGCGAGGGGGCGAGCGGGCTGGTCGAGGTCAGCGACACGGGCGCGGGCATGACGGCGGAGTTCGTCCGCGAACGGCTGTTCAAGCCGTTCGAAACCACGAAATCGTCCGGGATGGGAATCGGTGTGTACGAAAGCGCGCAATACGTCAAATCGGTCGGTGGCGAGATACGCATCGACAGCGTGCCCGGACGGGGCACGGTGGTGAGGGTGCTGCTGCCGCTCGGCCCCTCCGACGCCGACGCGGGCTCCACGCCGGCGCGGGCGCTTGCCGAGGGCAAAGGAGCGGACTGGTGAGCGACGCCCGCCGACCGCTGCTGATCGTCGAGGACGACCCCGCCCTGCAAAAGCAGATGCGCTGGGCGTTCGAGCAGTACGAGACCGTCGTGGCCAGCGACCGCGAATCGGCGATCGCCCAGCTGCGGCGCTATGAGCCCGCCGTCGTCACCATGGACCTCGGCCTGCCGCCGTCGCCCGACGACCCGACGGAAGGATTGAAGCTACTCGAGCAAATCCACGGCCTGTCCCCCGACACGAAGGTCATCGTCCTGACGGGCCAGAACGATCACGCCAACGCGCTGAAGGCCATCGGCTTGGGCGCGCACGACTTCTGCACGAAGCCGTTCGAGCCCGAGATCCTGACCTGGACGATCGACCGCGCCTTTCGCGTCCACGAGCTGCAGGAGGAGAATCGTCGCCTGCAGTTCGCGACGCAGTCGCCGGCGATGGCCGGCATCATCACCCGCGATCCCGAGATGCAGCGGATCTGCCGCACGATCGAGAAGGTCGCGCCCACGTCGGCGACCGTGCTGATCCTCGGCGAATCCGGCACCGGCAAGGAGCTGCTTGCGCGCGCGCTTCACGACCTGTCGCCGCGCCGTCCGAATCGCTTCGTCGCGATCAACTGTGCGGCGATCCCCGAGACGTTGCTCGAAAGCGAACTCTTCGGCTACGAGAGGGGCGCTTTCACCGGGGCCGCCAAGCAGACGATCGGCAAGATCGAGAGCGCCCACAACGGGACGCTGTTCCTGGACGAGATCGGCGACCTCCCGTTCTCGCTGCAGGCGAAGCTGCTGCGCTTCCTGCAAGAGCGAACGATCGAGCGCGTTGGCGGGCGCCAGGAGATTCCCGTCGACGTCCGCATCGTCTGCGCGACGCATCAAAGCCTCAAGGACTACATCGTCGCCGGGAAGTTTCGCGAAGATCTCTACTACCGGCTTGCGGAGATTGTCGTCGAGGTGCCACCGCTTCGCGCGCGCAAGGCCGACGCGACGCTGCTCGCGCATAATTTCGTGCGGCGGTTCGCCGCCGACCAGCGCCGCGGTAGCATGACCCTGCTTCCTGAAGCCATCGACGCCGTAGAGGCTCACTCCTGGCCGGGTAACGTGCGGGAGCTCGAGAATGTCATCAAGCGCGCGGTCATCATGGCCGACGGCTCGAAGATCGGCGCGGAAGACGTCGGACTCGCGGTAAAGGATGCCGGCGCCGGTATGCTGAACCTGCGACAAGTACGGGACGAGGCCGAGCGAGCTGCGGTCGTCCGCGTGCTCGCGCGCGTCAACGGCAACTTGAGCAAGGCGGCGGAGATGCTGGGCGTGAGCCGTCCCACGCTGTACGATTTGATGGATCGCTTCGGGCTTCGCTGAGCCTGCCGGCGACTTTGGTCCTGCGGAGAATAACGATGAACCCCCTACCGTACTCCCGCGTTCGCGCGGCGCTGATCGCCGCGGCCCTGGTTACGCTTGCCGCATGCGGTCGAAACGATCCCTCGAGCTACGTGGCATCGGCGAAGTCGTACATGGCCAAGGCCGACTACAAGGCCGCCGTCATCCAGCTCAAGAACGCGATCGAGGGCGCCCCCAACGATGGTGAAGCCCGCTACCTTCTCGCGAAATCGCTGCTGGAGATGCAGGACCCGGTCGGCGCCGAGACGGAAGTGCGCAAGGCGATCGACGCCAAGTTCGATCCGGCGCAGGCATATCCCGTTCTCGGTCGCGCGCTGCTCTCCCAGGGAAAATTCGACGCCGTCACCCGAGACCTTTCCAGCGTCAAGCTGGAGACGACCGCGGGTCGCGCCGACCTTGGCACGACGCTCGCGCAAGCACTCGGTGCGCAGGGCAAGCAAAAGGAGGCAAGGGATCAGATTGATGCCGTCCTCCGAGAGTCGCCGGCGGATCCGCGTGCGCTCGTCGTAAAGGCGCAGTTCGCGGCCCAATCCGGCGACGCCCGCGAAGCCGGAGAATTGCTGGACAAGGCGCTCGCGGTGTCGCCCAACGACCTCGAAGCGGGATTCACGAAGGCGCAGTTGGAGCTCGCGCGAGGAAATCGCACCGAGGCGGCCGCGACGCTGGAAAAAATAGCCGAGGCGCATCCCGGATCGCGCGCGCCGCGTCTCGCGTTGATCTCGCTGTACGTGTCGGCGAAGAATCTGCCGGCGGCGCAGGCGCAGCTGGACAAATTGAAGGCCGTCGCTCCCAATGAGCTCGGCACCGTATACTCGGACGCGCTCGTAGCGAGCGCGAAAGGCGAATACCCGCGCGCGAAGGAATTACTGCAGAAGGTGCTCTCCGCGGCCCCGGACAACCTTCAGGCGCTCTATCTGTCGGGCCTCGTCGACGCGGAGCAGCGAGCCTACGTCACGGCCGAGGACTCGCTGCGCAAGGTGGTTGTGAAGGTCCCGAACGACCCCGGCGTGCGCAAGGCCCTCGCTGGCGTCTACCTGCGTACCGGGCGACCGGCGGCCGCGCTCGAGGTTGTGGAGCCGGTGCTCCGTTCCTCCATGAGCGACGCACAGGCGATGCGCATTGCCGCCGAGGCGTATCTCGCGACCGGTAACCTGCCGCGAGGCAGCGAGCTTTACGAGCGCGCGAACAGCGTGGACAAGGGCGACGTGGGCGGCAAAGTGCGGCTTGCGCAGGTGCGACTCGCGGCGGGGGACACGGACCGCGCGTTCAGGGACCTCGAGTCCATTGCGCAGAGCGATCCCGCGCAGACGCAGGCGGACCTCGCGTTGATCGCCGCCCACATTCAGCGACGTGACTACGACAAGGCGCTGGCCGCCATCGATGCGCTGGACAAGAAGCAGCCGAACAACACCATCACGCGCAACCTGCGCGGATCGGTCTACATGGCCAGGCGCGACTTGAAGAAGGCGCGTGCTGCGTTCGAAGTCGCACTTGCGGCGCAGCCCACCGATGTGGTCGCGGCCAACAATCTGGCGGTCATCGACGTCCAGGAAGGCAAAGCCGATGATGCGCGCAAGCGCTACGAGGCCATGATCGCCAAGGAGCCGAAGAACGAGCAGTTGCTCCTCGAGCTTGCGCAGGTGACCGCGCTCACGCGCGAGAATCCCGAGGAGTCGAAGGCGATCATCGAGAAGGCGATCGCCGCGAACCCAGGTTCCTCACGCGCGCGGCTGGCACTCGTCGGGTATTACTCCCGCGTTGGCGATGCCCGAGGCGCGCTGTCCGCCGCGCAAGCCGCGCAAGGACAGTTTCCGGACGACCCCGTGGTGCTCCAGACGCTTGCCGGGGCCCAACTGTCAGCCGGCGATGCCAACCAGGCCGTCGCGACGCTGCAGCGGATCGTGCAACTGCAGCCTGCCGGAGCTGCGGCCCTGCTGCAACTTGCCGCTGTGCAGTTTTCGATCAAGGATTACGCGGGCGCCATCGACAACGCGAGAAAGGCGCTGGCGCTTCAGCCCGATCTGACGCAGGCATGGGCAGTTCTCACCCAGGCGCAGATTGCGGCGGGCCAGGCCGATGCCGCGCTTGTCGACGCGAAGCGACTGCAGAAGGAGAAGCCGGACAAGGCTCTTGGCTTCGCGATCGAAGGCGAGGTCATGGCGGCGGCGAAGAAATGGTCGGAAGCCGCCGACGCCGTCGCGGCCGCGCTGAAGCGGCAACCGGTGTCGACGCTGGCGGCGACCGAATACGCTCTCCTCGTTCAGGCCGGTCGTGCGAATGACGCGAAGGGATTCGCCGACAAGTGGGCGCGCGAATATCCGTCCGATACCGTGATCGCAGAGCTTCTCGCGCAGCAGGCGGTGGCGCGCAAGGACTATCCGGCGGCGATCGCTCAATACCGTGCAGTGCTCGCGATCAATGCCGACAACCCGGTCGCGCTCAACAATTTGGCCTGGATGCTGTCCGAGGCCGGCGATCCGAAGGCACGCGAATACGCCGAGCGTGCCTATCAGCTGCAGCCGTTCAACGCAAGCGTGGTCGATACGCTTGGACTCACGCTGTACCGCACCGGCGACGCTGCGCGTGGAACGCAGCTTTTGCGCCTCGCGAGCAACCTCGCCCCCGGCAACGCGGAGATCCGTCTGCACTACGGCCAGGCGCTTGCAAAGTCCGGCGACAAGGAAGCCGCGAAGCGCGCGCTGGCGCCGCTGCTCGCGCAGCCCGCCGGCGGCGCGGCGCGCGACGAGGCCGAGAAGATCGTCGGCGCCAAGTGAACCCGTGATGAAAACGCGCGCGTCGTCGGTGACCGGGGAGCGCGCCGCGCACCGAATCCGAACGTCGAAATAAATGAACGCTTCCACGTCCGTCATCGCCGTCGTCGGCCTGGGCTACGTAGGGCTCCCGCTCGCTGTCGAGTTCGGCAAGCGCTATCGCACGATCGGCTTCGACTTGTCGAAGGCGAAGATCGCCGCGTACCGCGAATTCAACGATCCCACCGGCGAGGTATCGTCGGCGGAGCTGCGGGCCGCGAAGGGCCTCGAGGTGACGAGCGACCCCGCGCGGCTGTCCGAAGCGGACTTCATCGTCGTCGCGGTGCCCACGCCCGTCGACGACGCCCACCAGCCTGACTTCACGCCGCTGCTCGGCGCCAGCGAATCGGTGGGCCGCAACCTGAAGCGCGGCGCGACGATCGTCTTCGAGTCCACCGTCTATCCGGGCGCGACCGAGGAGATCTGCGTTCCGGTGATCGAGCGTCACTCGAAGATGCAGTGGAAGCGCGACTTCTTCGTCGGGTACTCGCCGGAGCGGATCAATCCGGGCGACAAGGAGCACACGCTGACGCGCATCACGAAGGTCGTCTCCGGCGACACGCCCGAGACGCTCGAGCGCGTCGCTGCCGTCTACGGCAGCGTCGTGACCGCCGGCGTGTTCAAGGCGTCGTCGATCAAGGTGGCCGAAGCCGCCAAGGTGATCGAGAACACGCAGCGCGACCTCAACATCGCGTTGATGAACGAGCTCGCGCTGATCTTCCACAAGATCGGCATCGACACGCTCGAGGTCCTGGAGGCGGCCGGCACGAAGTGGAACTTCCTGCCGTTCCGGCCCGGCCTCGTCGGCGGCCACTGCATCGGCGTGGACCCGTACTACCTGACGCACAAGGCCGACAAGCTGGGCTACCACCCGCAGGTGATCCTTGCCGGCCGGCGGATCAACGACGGCATGGGCAAGTACATCGCCGAGCAGACGGTGAAGCACATGATCCGCGCCGGGTTCCCGGTGAAAGGCGGCCGCGTCAACGTGCTGGGCCTCACGTTCAAGGAGAACTGCCCGGACTTGCGCAACTCGCGCGTGATCGACGTCATCCGCGAGCTCGACTCGTACGGCGTCATCGTTCACGTGCACGACCCCGTCGCCGATCCGGCCGAAGCGCTGCGCGAGTACGGAGTAAAGCTCACGCCGTGGGCGGAGCTGCCGCGCGCGCATGCGGTCGTCGCCGCCGTGGCGCATGCCGAGTTCAAGCGCCGGCCGATCGACGACTTCTCCGCCGGCCTCGAGCCTGGCGCGCTCTACGTCGACGTAAAGGCGCAAGCCGACGCCGCCGCGTTCCGCGCGCGCGGCTTCGAAGTCTGGAGGCTCTGATGAGCATGCCCGCGGCACCGGCCATCGACCGCGTCTCGAACGCGCTCCGCGCGCGGCCGCAACGCTGGCTCGTCACCGGCAGCGCCGGCTTCATCGGATCGCATCTCGTCGAGCGGCTGCTCGGTCTCGACCAGAACGTCGTCGGGCTGGACAACTTCTCGACCGGCTACCGCCACAACCTGGACCAGGTGCGCGCGGCCGTCGGCGCCGACGCGTGGCGGCGGCATCGTTTCGTCGAGGCCGATATCGCCGACCCGCAGGCGTGCCGCGCTGCGTGCGCCGGCGTCGACGTCGTGCTGCACGAGGCGGCGCTGGGATCGGTGCCGCGCTCGATCGAGAATCCGCTGGTGACGCACGCGTCCAACGCGACCGGCTTCCTCAACATGCTCGTCGCCGCGCGCGACGCCGGCGTCAAGCGCTTCGTGTACGCAGCGTCGAGCTCGACGTACGGCGACCATCCCGGCCTGCCCAAGGTCGAGGACCAGATCGGCCGGCCGCTGTCGCCTTACGCCGTCACCAAATACCTGAACGAGCTGTATGCGGACGTCTTCGGCCGCTGCTACGACATGCCGACGATCGGCCTGCGCTATTTCAACGTGTTCGGACCGCGGCAGGATCCCGACGGCGCATACGCCGCGGTAATTCCGCGCTGGGTCGCCGCGATGCTGGACGGCAAGCCGATCACGATCAACGGCGACGGCGAGACGACCCGGGACTTCTGCTACATCGACAACGTCGTGCAGGCGAACCTGCTCGCGGCCACGACGACCGACGCCGCGGCGATCGGCCAGGTGTACAACGTTGCCGCGGGCGGCCGCATGTCGCTGAACGAGCTCTGCGCGATCCTGCGTGACCTCACCGTCGAGCACCGGCCCGACGTGTGCGTGCCGCCGCCGGTGTATCAGGCTTTCCGCGCCGGCGACGTTCGGCACTCGCAGGCGGACATCGCCAAGGCGCAGCGCCTGCTCGGTTATGCGCCTGCGTACGACGCGCGCGCCGGGCTCGCCGAGGCGCTGCCGTGGTACGACGCGCGCAGCCGCGGGGCTTCGCGCGAACGGATTCGCGCCAATGGGACCGGCCGCGCGTGACGATGCGCATGCCGGGCGCGCGTCGACGTTGCGCGGCGCGCTGTTTACGCTCGGACTCTCGCTGTCGCTCTCCCTCGCGCTGACCGCGGCGCGCGCCGAAGGCGTGCCGAACGACGTGACCGCCGAGATGCTCGCCCGCGCCCTTGCGTACGAGCACGGGGAGGGCGTGCCGAAGGATCCGCAGAAGGCCATCGATCTCTACTGCTCGGCTGCACGCGCGGGCAACGCCGACGCCCAGTACGAGCTCGGATGGATGTACGCCAACGGTCGTGGCGTGACGCGCGACGAAGGCGTCGCGGCGTCGTTCTTTGCGCTCGCGGCGGCATCGGGTAACGTGTATGCGGAGCGGATGCTGGGCAGGCTCGGCGACGCGCGCGGCGAGCTTCCCGCGTGCATGCGGCCGCCGGAGGCGCTTCCCGCGCTTGCGGCGCTCGAGGAACCCGACCCGTTCCTTGCGCTGACGCCGCAGCAGCAGAAGGTCGCCGACGCCGTCGTTCGGGCGGCGCCGCGCTACGGCATCGAGCCGCGCCTCGCCCTCGCCGTCGTCGCCGTCGAGTCGAACTTCGTCCCGACCGCGCGATCGGTCAAGGATGCGCGCGGCCTCATGCAGCTGATCCCCGAGACGGCCGAGCGCTTCAACGTGCGCGATCCGTTCAACATTGAGGAGAATGTGCGTGGCGGCCTCACGTACCTGCGATGGCTGCTCGCGTACTACCGCGGGCAGGTCGCGCTCGCGGCCGCCGCGTACAATTCCGGCGAGGCGACCGTCGACCGCTATCGCGGCGTGCCGCCTTACCCCGAGACCCGCGAATACGTGAAGCGCGTGCTGAGCCTGTTCCGCAAGGATTCGCATCCGTACGACCCACGCTTCGCCGCGCCGTCGCCGATGCTCGGGGCCGTGCGCGACCCCGCGCTGTAGGAGCCTGCCATCCTGATCGCTTCCATGGTCTCCCGCGCGCGACGTGCCGGCCCCGCGGTCGCCCTGGTCGCGCTGCAACTCGGCGCAGTGCCCGCATTGGCCGCCGATCGGCAGGCCACGATCGAGCGCGTGCGCGCCTCGGTGGTCGCGATCGGAACGTTCGAACAAACGCGCTCGCCGCAATTCCAGTTCCTGGGCACCGGCTTCGCGGTGGGCGACGGCACGCTGATCGTCACCAACGCGCACGTGGTGCCCGCGCTGCTCGATCCCGCGCGCGGCGAACGGATGGCCGTCGTGCTGCCGGGGAAATCGCGGGACGCCAAGGACAACGACAACGTCCAGGCGCGCGACGCCAAGCGGATCGCCATCGACGCCAACGCCGATCTCGCGCTCCTCAAGATCACCGGGGCGCCGCTGCCTCCGTTGACGCTGCGGGATTCGGATACGGTGCGCGAGGGTCAGGACGTGCTGTTCACGGGTTTTCCCATCGGCGCGGTGCTGGGGCCGTTCCCGGCGACGCACCGCGGCATGGTGTCGGTCGTCACGCCGATCGCCATTCCGCAGGGTCGCGCCTCCGATCTCGATCCCGCCACCGTGCGCCGTTTAACGACCGGCGCGTTTCCTGTGTTCCAGCTCGACGCCACCGCGTATCCGGGCAGCAGCGGCAGTCCCGTCTACGATCCGGACTCCGGCGAAGTACTGGGCATCGTGAACATGGTGTTCGTGAAGGGGACGAAGGAGTCGGTGCTCTCGCAGCCCTCGGGGATCACCTACGCGGTCCCGTCCGTCCATTTGAAGCGCCTGATCGACAAGGCCCGCTAGGCGCCGGCCCGGCGGCGTGCGCGCCGCCCTCCGCATGGACGATCCGTTTCGCTGGAAAGCGCTGTTCAAGACGCTGATCCTGCCGCCGACGGCGCCACTTCTCGTGGCGTTCATCGGCGTCCTGCTGTACGCACGCCATCCGCGCCTCGGGCGTACGCTCGTCGTCGCGGGACTCTCGGTGCTCGCCGCGCTGTCGATGCCGATCGTCGCGCTGGTGCTCGCCCGCGCCGTCGACGACTCGCCGCCGTTCGACGCGGCGTCGGCGCGCGACGCGCAGGCGATCGTGATCCTCGGCGGTGGCATCCGCCGGCGCGCGGCCGATTATGGCGGCGACACGATGAGCCGCCTGACGCTCGAGCGGGTGCGCTACGGCGCGCGCATCGCGCGCCTCACCGCCTTGCCGGTGCTGGTCTCCGGCGGCCGCTTCGGCGACGCGGATGCGACGGAAGCCGCGATCATGAAGGCCGCATTGCAGGACGAATTCGGCGTCCCGGTGCGCTGGGCCGAGGAAGCCTCGCAGAACACGCACGAGAATGCGCAGATGTCCGCGCGGCTCCTGCGGGAAGCCGGCGTCACGCGCGCAATTCTCGTCGCGCACAGCTTCGACATGCCGCGCGCGGCGGCGGAGTTCGCCGCGGCCGGCGTCACCATCGTCCCTGCGGCGACGCTCATTCCGGCGCGGCATCGCGTCACCGCGCTCGATTTCCTGCCGAACGTCGACGCGCTGCAGTGGAGCTTCTACGCGCTCTACGAGCTGTACGCGAATGCGTGGCGGGCCGTGACCGCGCGCTTGGCGGGCGTTGCGCCTCGTCTCGCCGGCGGCGGCGCCGCGGCCCAGGATTCGCCGGCGACTGCCATGCGCGTTCAGTCGAACGCGCGGCGATAGACGAGGCCGACGCCGCTCACCGTGCCGGCCTCGGCACGCACCGTCAGCGTGTTCGACAGCGCGTACTCGATGCGCAGCGCGTTGGTCGCGATCGTGAGCCCCTGCTCGTAACCGACCGAGAGCCGGTCGGTGAGCCGCTTGCCGAACACGATGATCTGTCCGGTCGTCGTGCTCGACGTTGCCGCGGCGCCGGTGCCGCCGCCGCTTCTCACGCTGATGTCGTCGAGGCCGATGCTCTGCGCGATCTGCGTCGACAGCGGCTTGCCGCCGCTCGACAGCAGCGCGGCCGACGCGGCCGACAGCGCGGCGATGTCGCTGCCGCGCCCCGTCGACGGCGCCTCGCCGGTGACGAGCCACGCCAGCGCCTCGTTCTCGGGCACGAGCGGGTTCGACGTGATGCGCACGCGCGGCACGCGCGCCGTGCCCGTCAGCTCCACGCCCGCCTCGACCGCGAGGTTCTTGCGCAGCGCGACGACGTCGAGCGCCGGATTGTCGAGCGGCCCGTCGAAGATCACGCGCCCGCGCTCGATCGACAGGCGCTGGCCGAACGCGAAGTACGTGCCGTTCGTCGCGACGATCGTTCCCTGACCCAGGAGCTGGCCGGTCGGCGACGTCGTCACGTGCACGCGCCCGGTCAATCCCGACTCGAGGCCCCCGCCGTTGAACGTCAGGTGCGACCCCAGGTCCACGTTGACGTCGAGCTTCAGCGGGAGGTCGGCAATGCTGTCGTCGCGCTCCTTCGGCCGCGGTCGTCCCACGACGACGACGTCCGGTCCGAGCTGCCCGGGAGGCGAGCGCTCGTACTCGATGTGGCCGTCCACGATCGTGACGTTGCCCATCAGGTCGAGATGCTTGTCGACGATGGCGAGCGTGCCTTCGCCGTCGACGACCAGGCGCAGATCCGGGCGGTTCGTCGCGCGGAAGTTCTTCGCCGTCCACGCGATGCGCGTGCGCGGCGCGTTTGGATTCCCGCGCCTCGAGACGACGCTGCCCGACGCGGTGAAGCGCCCGTCGCCGCCGGCGACCGAGATCTCGTCGACGTCGATGCCGCCGTCCGCGAGGTGCGCGCGTACGCGTCCGTCGCGCAGCGCGATCCCGTACGGCGGCGCGTCGATGCGCAGGTTGTCGCCGGCGATCGTGCCCGCGAGGACCGGCTCCGCGAGCGTCCCGCGGCCCGTCAGCGCGATGCGGAACGCGCCGTTGACGACCGCGGTCGTACCCAGCCACGGCTGCAGCGGCGCGAGCGACTGCACATCGGCGTCGAGCGCGAACGCGAGCGGAGCGCTGCGCGAGATGCGGCCGGGCAGCGCGCCGGCGACGCTTCCGAGCGACAGCGTCGCCTGCGCGCGCCCCACGCGTGCCGACCGGTAGTCGAGGCGGGCGTCGAGCGCATCGTCGACGAACTTCCCGCTGAGCGACAGCGACTCGATGCGAAGCGCGAGATCGGGCGTCGGTGCGCCGCCCGCCGCGGTGCCGTAAACGTCGCCCGCTTCGCGCTGGATGGTGAACGTGCCGTTGAGGCGCGGCGCCGCCGCCACCGACCACTGACCCGACAGCGTCAGCGTCGAGACGAGCGGCAGCGGCTTGCCGGCGAGCCTCGCGAGCGATGCGACGGGAATGCCGTCGAACGCGCCGCGTGTCGTGATGCGGCCGTCGTCGAACGCGAGCTCGCCCACGCGCGCGTGCCCGTCCGCGACGGCGATCGTCGCCTCGCCGAGCCGCGCGTGACCGGCGGCGAGGGAGAGTGTCGCCGGTGCCTCGAGCGCGAACGGAACGTCGCCGCGGTTGGCGAAGCTTGCGATGCGGCCGTCCCACCGCATCTCTGCATCCGTGGCGCTCGTCGGCGACGCGCCGCCCTCGAGGGCCGTCGTGACGTCGAAGCCGTCACCTGCGAGCGCGACGCTGCCGTTGTGATGCGCCAGCGTCCCGGTCAGGCTCGCGCTGGCCGTCGACAGCGCCACGCCGCGCACGTGCAGCCGGGTGGCCGTCGCGCTCGCGTGGAAGTTGCGTGCGTCGATCGGCACGCCTGCGCCTGCGGCGCCGCCGGGGGCGACCGTCGCCTTGAGCGCGAGCTTGGCGATGTCCATGAGCTCACCGTAGGCGAACGCGTCGGCGGTGAGGTCGACGTCGCCCCCGATGCCGCCCGGTTCCGCGCGCAGCGTTCCGGTGGCGTGCACGCGTCCCGTCATCGGCCAGGCCGTGGGCCGCGGCAGCAGCGGGACGAGCTCGGCGAGTTTCGGCACGTCGACGACGAACGCAAGCGCGTCGCCGACGGCGCCGGCGCCGCCGGTCGCGTGCAGGCGCGCGGCCCCCGCGCTGACGTCGATCGCCGCGTTGGCGAGCGTCCGGCGCGTCACGGTGCCGTGCGCGGATCCCGCGACGGCGACGCCGTTGAGCTGACTGCCGGGCGAGACGTCCACCGCGGCTTCGACGCGCCACTCGGGCGCGAGCACGCCGGTCGCCTTTGCGTGTCCCGACAGCGCGCCTTGCGGAAACGCGCCGAAGCGCGACGGGTCGAAGCGCTGCGCGTCGAGCGCGACGTCGAACGCGCGCGCCGCGTCGAGCGCGAGTCGGCCGGCGCCGCTGACCACTCCGCCGTTCGCCTGCGCGCGAAAGCGCGTGACTTCCACGCGCCGCTCGGCATACGTTGCGGCAAACGACAGGGACATCCCGTCCTGCGCGAGGTCGCCCGAGAACGACTGGCGCCCGCCGTCGACGCTGGCGTCGAGCGTTCCCGACAGCCGTGTCGGCCGCAGCGCCGTCGAGACGCGCGCGAGGTCGAGCTCCGCGACCGTGAGGCGCCAGCGGCTCGGCGCGTTGGCGGCGGCGAGATCGATGGTGCCGTCGCCGCGCAGGCGGCCGCCGCCCCCCGCGAGGGTGGCGACCACGTCGGAGAGCGCCAGCGCCTGTGCCGTATACGCAAACCGACCCTCGGCGGTTGCCAGCGGAATCCGCTTGTCGTCGAGCGGCCCCGCCGCTGCGTTGCTCGCGCGAAACGCGCCCGCGAATCCCTCGGCCGCCGGGCCGACGTCGACGTCGAGCGCCAGCCGCGTACGCGGCAGCGTGTCGACGAACGCAGCGAGATCGACGTCGGTGAGCGTCACCGCCGCGCGCTCGAACGCCGCGCGCTCGAACGGCGTCACCGTCGTTCGCGCCGTCGCCTTCACGTCGGCGTAGGTACCGCGCGCGTCGACGGCGAGCGCGGCGAGCGTGCCCGACAGGCGCCCGTCGAGCGCGGCGCCGGCGAGTGGCCCGTCGCCCGTCAGCGTGACGTCGCCGGCGACGTTGAACGGCGCGGTGGCGCCGAGCTTCGCGCCGCCGCTGATCGCGCCGATGGCGCTCACCAGGCGCAGCTCGCGGATGCGGTGTTGCTGCGCGTCGCCGTCATAACCAAATGCGAGGCCGGTGATGCGACCCTGGCGCGGACCGGCGCGCCACGTGAGCTCGGTCACCGCGACGTGGTCGATCGCGACACCGAGCGGCAGCGCGAGGCTGGCCGGCGGCGTCGTGGCGCCGGTCGATGGCCGCACGGCGATGTCGATCCGCGCGGCGCCGAGCCCGTCGATGGCGAGGCGATTCGAGAACAGTGCGAGCGGGCTCCACTCGACGACGACGCCGGTGGCCGTCACCGTCGAGTCGGTGCCGCTCCACGAGAGCGACGCGAAGCGCATCGATCGCGCCAGCGATCCGGACGGTCCTTCGACCACCAGGCGGCCGCCGGACTGCGCGATCACGCGCGCAACGACGAATGGCAGCCCCGCCTCCGAAAGCAGGAACGCGACGCTGCCGGCGAGCGCGAGCACGAACAGCACCGCGAGGCCGAGCGAGAGGTGGACAGTTCGGACGCGCCGGCGCCGCGGACTCGCGGCCGGCGGCGCGGTCGGCGACGCGGGCGAGGGGGAAGATGCGGGATCGTCGGACATGGCTTGTCTCGTCAGAACTGCAGGCCGACCGAGAAGTGCACGCGGAACTGCCGCGAGTCCTGGCCGTACGCCACGTCGAAGCGAAACGGACCGATCGGCGTGCGCACGCGCGCACCGACACCGTATCCGAGCGCTATCTTGAAGTCATCGAGGTTGTCGAACGCGTTGCCGGCGTCGACGAACGTCGCGATGCCCCACGTCGCGTTGATCCAGCGTGTCGCCTCGACGCTGCCGACGACATAGTAGCGGCCCGGTACCGTCGCCGAGCCGTCGGGAACGCCCAGGCTCTCGAAGGCATAGCCGCGCACCGTCGTGTCGCCGCCGGTGCGGAACAGCAGCGTCGACGGCACCTCCTGCCGCGACGCACCGAACACCGCGCC
>Ga0207644_10001381_pt1 | contig 15642 bp, 21 predicted proteins | sample KBSS73metaG_FD_184326 | JGI IMG/M metagenome (GOLD analysis project Ga0207644, IMG submission 184326) | Switchgrass rhizosphere microbial communities from Kellogg Biological Station, Michigan, USA - KBS S7-3 metaG (SPAdes) (version 2) | ecosystem: Host-associated > Plants > Roots > Rhizosphere... | reverse complement strand
ATCGGTAAGGAGTTTAGATGGCAACTTGCATTTGGTATTGTACATCAATCAAGGATCAGTGGGGTACTACAGCCGCAGATCGTGTGGACTTCGTTACCGATACGATCAAGGGTAGTCTCCATACTTCTGGTTATGCTGTAAATCAGGATACCGACCAGTATTTCACAGCTGCAACTAACGAGCTGACAACGGGAGGTGGTTATACAGCAGGAGGACAAACACTCACCGGCAAGACCCTCACACTTGATGGACCTTCAAACACCGTTAGATTCAAGGCCAACGATATAACGTGGACAGGTGCTTCGTTCACGGCACGTAAGATGGTGCTACGCAAAGATACTGGCGTAGCAGCTAGTAGTCACCTCATGGGGCTGGTCGATTTTGTCACAGATCAAAGCCCCAGCAGCGTTGATTTCGTTGTTAAGGGTGACGCAACTGATGGATTCTTGAGAGGAGTAGTTTCTTGACAGAAGAGCCTGATGCAGCAGTTGGTGGTGGGCCTGCGAATCCCGAGCCAACACAAGATCAGCCTGCTCCCGGCGAGCAGCCCGTGGAACCACTTCCCGAGGGTGGTAGTGGTAACGAACAGGGTGACGAGCCTGAAACCACAACCCAGTCTGAGGACTAACTGACATGGATACACCCGAAAATACACCCGAACAAGTTGCCGCACATAAGGCTAATGAGCAAAAAGCAGCCGTAGAAGCTGATTGGTCTTTGTTTCAGGTGGAACTTTCGGGTGATGTTACAGATTGGGAACCTCGTCCAGACCCCACGTATTGGGAGTTTGATGAGGAAAAGGATCAGTGGGTTCCTCTGTCTGAGGATAAGTTGCCTGACGGAGTTGGGATCAACTCTGATACTGGTAAAGTCACAATGAAGGCTACGGCCACAGTGACCCTCCGAGCAAGAGACGCGTCTCACGCTGAATACCTTGCGTTAAAGGCAGAGGAATCCGCTGGTTACTACAAAGTTGAGAGTGTCAAAGAACTAGATGCCTAATTATCCAATCCCCAATAGTGCCCGTTTGCAGGCGCCTGAATTCTCCGGTAGCACAGTAATTACTGTTGCTTCCGCAGCCGCGGCGGGCACTAAGGGGGCTTGGGTACAGCTAATCGCATCAACAAGTTTTGACTGCGATTACCTTATGGTATTCGTGGGATGGGGATCATCGACGAGAGTTAGTCTCATTGATATCGGTATCGGTGGAGCAGGTAGTGAAGTCGCAATTGCTTCTGATCTTCCATACGAGCAGAGTGGTTCAGTTGCACCATCTGTTTATTGCTTCATCGTTCCTACACCCATTAAATCTGGTACGAGAATCTCTGCTCGTGCAAATATCTCTGGTTCCGTAACCAAGCAAGTTGGAATGTGGGTAATTCCAGTCGCGGGTGGATATGTTCATCCGAATGATATGGGCAAGCTCACAACGTATGGAGTGGCATCTACTCCCACAATGACAAGCCTTGATCCTGGTGCCACAATCAACACAAAGGGTGCGTATTCACAACTTGTAGCTTCTACATCTACAGATATCAGAGCACTTCAACTCGTTTGCGCGAAATCTGGTACAGGCGCAGCAAGCGACTGGAGAGTAGATGTTGCAATCGGTGCAGGTGGTTCTGAACAGATCATCATTCCTGACTACTACTGCACAACTAATGCAACAGCTGGTCAGATTCCTGTCCCGCCAGTGTCTCCTGTTATTCCAGTGAGCATTCCTGTCGGTACTAGAATTGCAGCACGTTGTTCCAACAGCATCAACACAGCAGGTTCAAGACTTCTTGACGTAGCTATCGTAGGGATGGAGTAAATGGCTCTAGCTGTCAATGCATCCGGTACAGTAACAACAGATGGTACTGAGCAATCTCTAGCTACACCCTCAACTTCACAGGTGTATTGCCTAGACGTAGATGTAAATGCTATGGCTGCTGGAGATATCATCGAACTACGTGTGAAGAAAACTGTTCTTACTGGTGGCACAGTCAGAACTGCGTGGCGTGCATCAATTGGGCCGAGTCCTTCCGCTGATGCAATCATCGTGAGTCCTCCGCTGAATTGTCCGTTCGGCTGCACAGTTACGATTAAGAGAATAGCAGGCACAGACCGCGCATATCCGTGGTCGCTAATGACTCTCCAGTAATGAGTTACTACAACATTGTAGAAGCAGAGGAACTCACTACTGCTGCCTCACAACTGGTAGTTACGACCACACCCGGCTCAGTAACATTCGGAGCAGCCGCACCCACAATTCAAGAAACCGTCACACCCCCTGTGGGGTCAGTTACTTTCAGTGGCCCGGCACCCACAATACAGGAAGTTGTGAATAGTAGCTCAGGGCTGGTAACGTTTAGTAGTGCAGCACCCACAGTCCAAGAAGTTGTAAATACTACCTCAGGATTGGTGACCTTCAGTGGAAATGCATCCACAGGTGGTACACAAATCATACAATCCCCAGCAGGCACCACGACATTTTCGGGCGGGGCTACGGTTGCACTCCAAACGACTACACCGCCTGGTAGTGCAACGTTTAGTGGGGGTACACCCGGAGTCAGTGAAGTCATTACCAGTACGCCAGGAACTACAACTTTCAGTGGCTCCGCCACGGCGGCTATGCCCATCAAGATTGCAACATCGCCGGGCACAGTTACATTTTCGGGTGGAAATATTACCGTAGTGTTCGAGGTAGTGGATAGAGATGGCAGAGGGCTTCTGGAAATCAGACGGTTCGGTGCGACTCTCGATATCATCCCCGAGAGATCGGAAGTTGAAGTTGGCTAACATAAACGAGATGCTAACGTTCAAGTTCCAACTATTCGACCTCAATGGTAGTCCTGCTGATGCCGCTACAATATCCGGTATGGTTGTAGACCCAGAAGGTGTTGATAGTCCTGTGTCATTTACACACCAGAGCACCGGATATTACACCGGCACATATGTGTGTAAAAAGGAAGGAGAACACTGGCTTAGGGTTGAAACGACAGGCGTGAAAACAGCAATCGAAAAGAAATTCGATGTTGCTGAACCCCACGTCCAGATAGGATAACAATGTCTAGAAATTATTTGAGAATTGCACAGCAAATTCAGGATTCTATCTGGTTGATTACAGATAGTGGACTGAATCTGATTCTCAATGTGTTCGAGAGAAAGATGGCTGGAGACAATCTCACTGACGAACAGTTGGCAATGCTGATGGATGCAGGTCATGGTTCAGATGTGGATAGAGATGAGCCTTACCAAATTCAAGACGGTATGGCTGTCCTTCCTATCTATGGCCCCATCTTCGGTAAGGCCAATCTGATGACTCAGCTCAGTGGCGCAACGTCTATGGAACAGTTTCAGAAGGACTTCCAGATGGCTGTTGATGACACCGCTGTGAAAAGTATTCTTCTTGACATAGATTCCCCTGGTGGTACATCTGATCTGATCGAAGAAGCTGGGGAATTGATCTATGAATCAAGAGGGGCAAAGCCGATCTATGCACTTGCAAACGATCAGGCCGGTAGTGCAGCTTTCTGGCTCGCTACTCAAGCAAGCAAGTTGTACGGCACTACAAGTGGAGAGGTAGGTAGCGTCGGTGCATATACCGTCCACAAGGATCAATCCAAAGCTGATGCCAACGCGGGTCACGCGTATACTATCATCTCTGCGGGCAAATACAAGACAGAAGGAAATCCTCATGAACCCCTCTCACAGGCAGGACGAGAGTATCGACAAGAGGTTATAACGGAACTGTATGACGGTTTCGTTTCCGCTGTCGCCCGTGGACGTGGAGTAGACGTAGCAAAAGTGGATGCTGATTACGGTGAGGGTCGCATGGTTCCAAACAAGAAGGCTCTCATCCGTGGCATGATTGACGGTAACAGAACTTTCGAGTCTGCTAGCGAAGAAATCATCGCAAAGCATCCCAAGCAGTTCAGTTTCATGATGGGTGACAAGCCCGTCACAGGCACAATTGTGAATGGTCAGCTTGCTGTCAGCCCAACTACTGAACCCCAAGGCTATATCACTGTTGTTGGTGATAAAGGGCCTGAGTTGATTGCGTTGTCTAATTCGTGGGGCAATGATTGGGTTAGCAATGCTGACTATGAGCATTCTGAGCCTGGTACTGGTTCACCGCCACAGCGTAAAGAAAGGGAGGATAGAGATATAGCGATTGAGTCTGGTAGTCGTCGCGGTGATCTTCCTGATCCGTGGCCAGAAGAAGGTCAATTTTCAACACCCGGTGCCCCAAAGGCACAAAGTGAAGGGACACATGAAGCAATGGCAGATGAGCCGAATGTGAGGGCACAGCTGTATCAGCTGCTCGGTGTCGAAAACGACGAGCAGCTTTTGAGTGCTGTGACTGAACTCAAGAGTACGGATGATGCTCTTAGAAACGACGTGGACACCACCAAGTCGTTTGCGAGTGATTATCCCGATATGTACGAGCGTCTTTTGCGCTCGGAGGCACGTGAGCGTGATATGGAAGCAGATAAATTCATTGCTTCTATTTCAACTCTCCGTAGGCCGCAGGGTTCTTCCTTCGTCTCTATGAAACTGGGCCTGAGTGCTCAGACTCAGGAGACTCTTAAGGAAGTGTACCTCAATGCGGTTAACGGTAAGGCAACTGTCGCGCAGTTTGAGGCAGCTGTTAGGGCCATTACTCAGGGTGGAGTTGTTGATTACTCTGAGGCTGGTTCAAGTAGAATGCCCGAGGTTGATACTGAGACTTCGGAAGTGTTCTCCAATTCTGGTAGCATCGAAGATATCCAGAATGTTCGTACTCAGTTCTCTACAAAGATTCAGGAAATTCAGCGGAGTGACAACCTGTCTTACAAGGATGCAATCGCTGAGGCTACCAAGCGGTATCCTGATCTTGCTAGAGCGTACAAGACCGCCGTCCCTGTCAAGTGAGGTAATGTAAATGGCATGGGGAAACTTCGTACTCGATAAGGGCTATCTTGCAACCGCTGCCCTTACAAAGTATCGCTGTGTGAAGTACGGTACTAACCCCGAACAGGTTAGCCCCGTCACAGCGAACACTGATGACATTGCCGGTGTTGTGCAGTACGGCATCACGGCTGGTGAGCTTGCAGACGGTAAGGATGCAAGTGTTCGCATGATCGGCGTCACGGAGGTTGAGTGCAGCGCTGCCATCACTCTTGGTACGTGGTGCACACTTGAGGCAGATGGTCGTGTCTCCCCTCTGGTTGGCGCATCTGGTAAGACGGTCGTTGGTAAGTGTGTCGGTGATCCTTCTGCCGCCGCAGGCGATCGTATTGCCATGCTCATCGTACCTACTAGAGCAAAGGCATAGAGTATGTACGATCCTGGTCAACTTTATGTCGATCCCGTCCTCACTGGTTTCAGTGTAGGATTTGAGGATCAGGAACTAATCGGGCGCCAGATCATGCCCGAGACTCCGATCAGAACACAGAGTGGTAAGTACCTCGTGTTTGATCGTTCTTCGTGGCTCGTCTATGAGTCACGTCGTGCACCTGGAACTGTTGCGAATGAGATCGCAGGCGCAAAGTGGTCTAGTGACGTCTTTGCAACTCACGAGCATTCGCTTCAGTCTCCAATCCTTGATGAGGAGCGTCAGCAGCTTAACTCTCTTGGTGGGCTTGCTGATCCCGCATTTGGTGGCCCTCTCCAGATCGACCCGGAGGAAGATGCTACCAATCTGGTCACTGGTGCTCTGCTTCTCGATCATGAGAAGCAGGTTGCGAACCTCATCCGCAACCCTGCACAGTACCCTGCATCTAACAAGATCACTCTTGCTGGTGCACAACAGTGGGATAACTACACCTTCGTAACTGCTGGTGATTCTTATTCCATCGTGTCTGATCCTGTTGGTATTCTTCGTGCTGCATCCAACGCAATTTGGAATCAGACTCGTCGTAGGCCGAACACGCTCGTTGTTCCTACACTCGGTCTTGACTTCATCGAGAATCATCCTCGTGTTGTTCGTCGGTTTGAGCACTTCGCTCTTACCAACGATGATGCATTCCGCCAGCTCTTTGGCTTCGAGGGTAAGATTCTCACAGCACAGTCCGGTTACAACGCTGCTGACAACATTGACGCAGCTGAGTCGTTTACTGATCTTTGGGGCAAGGATGTTTGGCTCGGCATTGTCGATCCTACTCCTGGTCTGCGTCAGAAGACGTTTGGTAAGACTTTTGCGCAGATTTATCCTGATGGTTCTGTTCGCCCGACTGATCGTTGGCGTGAGGAGAACCGTAAGGCAGACCTCGTTCGTTCTTCGTTCAAGTGGGACTTGAAGATCACGTCGTCTGTTGCTGGTTACCTCATCACCACCGCATTCTCTGCTGGTGCTTGGTAAAAGGGGCATAAGAAATGACGGATACTTTCTATGCATGGTCGAACTTTCACGTCCACGAACCAGGTGAACCCGGTAAGACAGTCTCAAACAAGCCTTCTAAAACCTTTAAGCCAGGAGATGAGATTTCTCCTGGGGATTTGGGATACGAAGGAACGGATGATCCTGATTGGGTGGCTATGTGTGATGCCGGCGCTATTAGGACTACACCATATCCAGATATGGGTAATTGGGGCGGTAGTCCTGTGGAGTACGCTAAGGCACGCATTGCTGCAATGGCGGAACAGGAAGACTTCACAGATTTCCAGTATGGAACTGCGAAGGTTCCAACCGAAGATGAAGTCTCAGCAATTGAGGCAGGAGACAATCTTGCGCCAGAGGCGGCGCAAGCAACAACAACTCCACAGAAGGAGACTGAGGCTAAAGCCCAGTCAGATAAGTAGTCATGCCCGTTCGTAAAACAAAAGGCGGATACCGCTACGGTAGTAAAGGTAAGGTCTACCGTGGTAAGGGCGCAAAGTCCAAGGCCGCCAAACAGGGCAGGGCTATTCAGGCATCAAAAGCAAAGCGGAAGTAGCTATGGAAATACTAGCTAATCTCGATGATATCAACAGGTATCTGGATCAGGCAGTAGCGCCAGCCACGGATGAGAACACGGCTCTGCTACAGATTGGTGTTGCGAGAATTCTTCGTGGCAATCTGTATCAAGTGCTGGACAACGTAATCATCCAGGGCTGGCGCTCTCCTGAATCCACGCCTGATAGTGTCAGAGAGATTGCTGGAATGCTCATAGCTGCCCAGCACTACTACGTCGAATGGTCAAAAACAAACAACATCATTGACGATGACAGCTACCCTCAACGGCTGTATGATCGTGCAATGTTGGAGTTGAATAAAATCATCGACGGGACGGTTGTCATCCCAGGCATTGATGTCGTTCCATCTGACAGCTTGACTGCGGATGATTTCTTCCCCAATGATGCTACAGACAGAGCGTTCACGTTAGGTATGAATCTGTGAGCGGAATGATGTTCTCCATTAGTGACCACGGTACTGCCGAGGGCGTAGCAAAACGTCTGGAATCACATGCTCTAAGAGCTAATGATATGTTGCCTGTGATGACACGCATCGCAAGCAACATGTTTGAGATTGAGGAATCGTTGTTCCACTCTGGTGGTAGACGTGGTGGTGGTTCGTGGAAAAAGCTCGCAGACAGTACGATCAAGAAGAAGGGTAGCTCTGAGATTCTTGTGCAGACTGGTGAACTCAAGGCCAGTCTCACAGAACCAGGCCACAGGAACAACATCTTGGAAATCGGTACTCATGATGTGATATTCGGATCGAGTGATCCGTTCGCATACATTCACACAGTGGGTGCTGGTGGTCTACCTAAGCGTCCAGTAATCAAGTTCGCTAGATTCGACCATGCAAGATGGAATCGTTGGATAGCTGAATTCCTCATGGACGGTTTGAAGATTTGAGCGAAGCCAGCCCTGTGGGGGGTTTTGATACACCAGACCCGTTTGGTGAATTCTTCCTACCCTCTGATTTGATTGGCAAGTCTAGCGCTCTGTTGCAAAAGTGGTTCCCTACGTATCTACAAAAACTCGAAGAACGCACAGGAGTCAAGAAAGGTACTCTAAAAGTACCTGACAACTACAACAGCAGAACAGCTATCGAAGGCGTCCCAGGTGAATCATTGCCGAGAGTGGTAGTGCTTGTCACGGGACTCACAGATGCTCCAACCAAAGACGGTAGAGGCATCTACAGAGCCAGCTATCGTATGGGAGTTGGTGTTGTTGTAGTAGCTGAAAGTGAACTAGAAGCTTACACCCTATCTACGCTGTATGGCGCTGCTGTCAAGATGATTGTTCTACATCATCCTGGCATTCTAGGAGCGTCAGATCATACAGAGTGGATTGACGAAAGCTTCGACGTTGTACCAACAGCATCAGAGAATCAGAAGTTCAGGGGTGTTGCTGAATGGTTCTCAGTTGGAGTGAACAACGTGGTTCAGTTCGCAAGAGGCCCGCAAGATCCTGCACACATCTACGGCGTCGCTGAAAAAGTAGAGGTGGAACTGCAACGTGACGAAATATAGATACACAGGATTTCACCCGCAGGATTTTCAGTCGGGTGAAAAGGTAATCATGGCAGCTCCTGGTGATTACGTCGATCTCGAGGACGAAGATATCAAGAACGGCAGATACCAGGAGATGCTTGACAACGGCACACTCATGGGTCTTAGTGACCAGAAGAAAGCCCCAGCTACAGGGGGAGATAAGTAATGGCAGTAATCAACAGACCTGGCTCAGTTGTCACTCTGAGGACGACGCAAAGTAGTATCAGTGTACCCACTGATACGGGAGTTGCATTCGTCGCTGGATTGACTGATCGTGGGCCATTGGTTCCTACCGCCATTCATAGTATGCAGGAGTTTGTTACGATCTTCGGTGATCGTCAGACTTACTCTATTCTCTATGATTGGCTCGATGTTTACTTCCGCGAGGGTGGAAACGTCGCTTACATCAGTCGTGTTGTTGGGCCTGGTGCAACCACAGGTACGTTGAACCTGTTGGATGCTGGTGCAGCAATCTCCCTAGTTGCTAATGCCAACGGGCCTGGAGCTTGGTCGTCAAGTTACAAGGTTCAGGTAGCCGCTGGTGTTGGTAGCGGTACTTTCGTAGTTAGGGTACTCGATGCATCCAACAACGTACTGGAAGATTCGGGCGATCTTGTCGATACTCCGGCAGCGGTTCAATGGTCGCAATTTTCCAGATACATCAGGCTCGTTTTGGGAGCGTCTGCTAACGACCCCGCTGTATTGGCTGCTACTGCTCTGTCTGCTGGTAATGATGATCGCGCTAGCGTTACTGATACTCAGTGGGCAACAGCTCTAGCACTATTCAGCAAGGATTTGGGGCCTGGACAGGTCGCCGCTCCTGGACGCACAAGTGATACTGCACATAGTCAACTAATTGCTCACGAGCAGTCAAACAATCGTGTTGCAGTTCTCGATTATCCAGATTCTGTTCTCACTGGTACGTTGCTGGCAAGTGCAGCAGCGGCACGTGATAGAGCAGCATCAGGGTTTGCACCGTGGCTAACCGTACCGGGGGTCGTCAGTGGAACGTTTAGGGTTGTACCTCCTAGCGCTCTTATCTGTGGTCTATGTGGCCGGAATGATCCTGCTCTTGGAGCTAATCATCCGGCAGCTGGGCGTTTTGGTGTAAGTCGTTACGCATACGATCTTTCGCAGGCTGCATGGACTGATCTAAACGTCACGACTCTCAATGCTGGTGGCGTTAATGTCATCCGTAGATACCAGGGTTCGATTCAGGTATTTGGTTGGCGTTCCACTAGCACCGATCAGAATTGGGTTGATTTCGGCAACGCTCGTTTGTTCATGGCGATTGCAGCCCAACTCGATCAAGTTGCACAGAACTTCCTGTTCGAGGAGATTGATGGACAGGACGGTTCTACTGTCAACGAGTTCCACACCTCGTGTGTTGGAGTCATGATGGACTTCTTTAGAGGTCGTCAGCTCTTTGGAGCTACTCCGCCCGAGGCGTTCAATGTCGATACTGGCCCTGCCGTGAATACGTTGCAGACGATTGCCAACAACGAGCTTCATGCTGTTGTTAGCGTTCGTATGGCAACGATGGCTGAGTGGGTGCAGATCGAAGTCGTCAAAGTTCCGGTTACCCAGTCGTTGGTTTAGTAAGGAGTATAGATGCCAAACGACAATAATAGACCCACACGTCAAGATCAGTGGGCAATCATCGTCCATTATCAGGGTAACTCAATCGGTTACTTTGATAAGAAGTCGGGCGGTGCTGTGGACTCGGATGATACTAAGTATTATCCTGGTGATATGGCAGACCCGATCTCTCTTGGTGGACGTAGAACCACTGACAACGTGACCCTACAACGCATCTACGATGGTGACCTAGATCACACGAGAGTATTCGCCGGTGGCAAGACTCTGATCCAGGCACTCATGGATGGTGCAGGCAAGTCTGCTGTGACTGTTACTCAGCGTCCTAAGGATCGTGATGGTAACGGTTATGGTCAGCGCATTACATGGAATGGTATTCTCAAGCGTGTGCTTCCTCCTGAAACGGACTCGGAGAGTAGCTCGGCTGCCATGTTGGAGATCGAGATTGCTCCAATCGGCACGCCCACGATGACCTAGTAACTCTACGCAGAGGAGAGACTGCGTGTCTGAGAACGAACACGAAAACGAAAACGAAGAAAAGGCTGGCAAGAACATCCTTGATCTACTCAAGGCTGATTACAGTGAAATTGTCAGTCAGAAGGACGTATATATCCCAATCGTTGGTTGGGAAAAGAGTGGTCTTGCAATTCGTTACAGATTGCCAGAATCAGGTAAGGAGCTTGATGCAATTCAGCGTAGAGTAAATCAGCAGTACGATAAAAAGGAACGCTATGATCGCGGTTTCTTTACTGCTGTGGACACCATGATTAGGCTCTGTGAGGGACTGTATGTAAAGCATCCAGAAGATCCCTCCGTTTGGGTTGAACTCGATCCAAAAGAAACGGGCAGACCACTTGATTTGGGTGATGGCGAGGAGCTATCACCCATTCTTGGTTGGAATGGTGCTCCTGCATCTGCGCGTGATGTGGTCAAGCGACTGTTTGGTAACAACGAAATGGCCATTCTTGCACACTCTGAGAAACTTCAGAGGTGGATGATGGATACAAACGCCGATCTAAGCACTGAACTCTGGCAGGTTACGTTCGAATGAGCTTCATCTGGGATTTCCAATCCGATCTAGATACTGCTCGGAGTGTCGATCCTGCCGATGTTCTCGAGTACGCAACAATGTTGTGTGCGAGAATTGGCCCAGAGTTCATGCTTAGATGGCTAAACACCAAAGACGACATTGAGCGTGAGATGTTGCAGAAAATCTCGATAGATGTGATTGAGGAAAAAGAGAAGCTCATGCTCAATCAAGCCATAATGATCGCCAACGAAGTCGGAAAGATGTTCTCTAACAAATAATGCCATTCGGAGCACTCAGTTCTACACAGAAGATTACTGTGTTTCTCTCCCTGGTGGGTGGGCCACGGTATGTCGCGGGCACCACTCAAGCTGCCGCAGCAACAACGCGGCTCGGCGGAGCAACTGCCGCCACAGGGTTGGCAATGCGTAATACAACGCGTAGAACGTTTGCGATGAATCAGGCGTTGTTCACTCTGCACCGTATGGCTTTCTTGGGTACGACTGTCGTACTCGGCCTCGGTGCAGCGATGATTAAGCTGGGATTCAGCTATAACTCAGCACTTGATCAAGCGAGAGCAGCCCTCTCACCGTTGTTCAAGGATACCCAATCTCTGAATGACGAACTACAGAGACTGTTCAAAATCTCCAAGTATTCTCCGTTTGTTCTGGCTGACATGACAAACGCATTCCGTAAGATGTTCCCAGCGTTTAAGTCAACCGGAATGGGTTTGAATCAAATCAACAGATTGACACAAGCGATGGTGGACACGCTGTCGTTTGCTGGTAAAACAACGCCAGCAAATCTACAGCAAATGTCATACGCATTCCAGCATATGTTCTTTCAGGGTAGGCTGACTGGTCGTTTGATTCAGCAGCTCTCTAGTGCTGGTGTCAACGTCCACGAAATCCTCAGGAGACTTGGAGTCCAGGGACAGAATCTGAGCAACATCGCACGTCTGAATATCTCGCCTCAGAGATTCACGCAGGCATTCCTCGAAGTGAGCAATTTGCCTGGTGTTAGAGGCGCCGCTTTTAGACTCTCAACACGTTCGTTTGCTGGTGCTATGCAGGTGTTGAGAGATTCTGTGAGTCAGTTCATGGGACTCATGATTAGCGGCAATTACAATCGTGGTAAGAGTGCACTAATTGATCTAATCAAACCTGGTGGCCCGCTCGATAGACTCATCAATATCGAGAAAACACGCGGAAGAACTGCCGCTGTCTTTGAATTTAGTAGAATGATTACAGGAAGCACGGCTTTTGGTAAAGTTCTTGTATTCATTGCCAAGCTAATCAAAGACGTCGGCCGATTCTTCGTGACTATTTGGGTTCCAGCGTTTGCGCAAGCTTTAGGAGCGTTGATAGTGTTCTATCCAGCGCTCAAAACTCTCGATGAGATACTTAATTTCCTCTCACATCATGCGAAGATTGCAAGAATCTTGTTTACTCTCCTGTCCATCGCATTTATAGTTACATACGGGAGAGCAATTCTAGCATGGACAGCGATGAGGCTACTCAACATTGCACTATTTGGCCAAATAGCACTCATAAGAAAGCTGCTATTCTGGCTAGGCGTGCAAAATGTTGAGATCATCGCAGCCGCAGCCCTGTGGTGGAGTTTGGTAGAAGCTGAGTACGCAAGTGCTGGTGCTCTAGCAGCGGTAAGACTTGCGATCTTCAGTATCCCAATCATCGGTTGGCTACTTCTGATCATTTCACTACTGGTGACAATGTTCATCAAGTGGCATTGGTTCCATGTGCAGGTTGTACGTGGAGCAAACGCGATTGGTGATGCACTCCGTAACGGAATCATCAAGCCGCTACAACACATGGAGCGGATCATTGATCGTTTGACTCCGAAGATACCAGTCATCGGTGGTTTGGGAGGATTCGTAGCAAAGAGTGTGTTGCACTCACTCGTTCCTGTATTCGCCACAGGTGGAGTAATGCCACATACAGGCCCAGCTCTTGTTGGTGAGCGGGGGCCGGAACTTGTGCAATTGCCTGCTGGGGCACGTGTGACGCCCATCCAGAGAGGTAGTATCAATTTGACTGAACAGATGGGCAATCTGAAAGATGTCACCATCCATACACACCTACACGTAGATCGTAGAGAGATCGCAAATGCTGTCGCTCGCGTTAATCAAGACAAGCTGGCTCGACGCTAACCGCACCCCTGTGGGGGGTTTTTAACAAATGCCGCGGGAAGGCATAGACTACTCACAGTTCTATGAAATCCTACCGTTGGATGGTAGTGGAGATGTTGTCGTCGCCTATCGTGGTGATGGAGCAGCTACTATCACTGGCGGTGGTGGTCGTTGGGACACAGTTCAACGGCCTAAGAGACAGAGCGTTACACTTTGGCGTGGTGGTGACCCATACACAATGGATATCCCCATCTTGTTTGATGGATGGATGCTGGGAGATTCTGTTGAGGCTGCCATTGCTAGAGTGAACCAAATTAGATTCTCACCTGGTGCTCTCAAAGAACCTCCACATCTGAGAATTAATGGTGCTCTACCTGTCAAGGGAGCGACTTGGGTACTCGCAGAAATCACTTGGGGTAACCAAGTCATATGGGATACCAGTGGTCAGAAAATGTTTAGACTCCGCCAAGATGCTACGCTCCACGTGCTTCAATATGTGTCTGAGCAGGCGTTCAAGGGAGTCAAAGAGTTTAAGGTTAATGATAAGGTAGTCACCGTGAAAGATGGTCAGGGTATCGAACATCATTCGGGGGGCGATACCAAGACCAAGAAGTCGATCCAAAAGAAGAACAGCATTCGTGATCCAAAAACTGTGAAGAACAAGAAGGGCCAGAAGCTGATAGTTACACAACGCGCTAAGAATCTCGACACGATTCTGCGTGGTATAGCTGGTAGGTCTACCGGCGAAATCATCAACAAGATTAGCTGATGCCTAGAAACGCCTCAGATAGCAATCAGTCTGCTGCGAGAAAACTCGAGCTGAGTAGACTTGACCCAAGAGCGCAGCATAGGTCTGCGATGGGTGAAGATCTTGATGTTGGGAAGATCAATGTCATTCTCAACTTCAAGAGTAGGACAGAAATCTCCACTCATATCATTGATGGCAATATAGAGAGAACGATCGAGGGTGCCAGTACGCTCACACTAAATGTGAGTGATCCAGATCGTCAGTTGCTCAACAGTGGTCTGTTGGGTAATGGTCTAGATGTGGAGATAGATGGTCTGTGGTTCAGGCTCGCTGCTGTTGATAAACAGGAAGATGAACTAACCCTAACGTTTGAGGATCGTGAAATAGCAATCCTTAGAACGTATGCAACGTGGAAAATCGCTAGACGCGAACATACCACTAGAGCTGAGTTCATACTCAATCTAATACGAGAAGTTAGAGAATTCAGCATCCCGTTCATCATCCCCGAATTGCACGTAATCCAGCCCATAGAACGGTACAGCGGCGATCTAAACGGACTCGACCCATACGCCAATATACCGGGCGGAATCCCCGACTCAGCAGCTACGAGCGCGCCAATTCCGAACCCCGCGCTGACGCCGCAGGAACGTCAGACAGGCAACTACCAAAGCCCAGGCAGCATCATAACGGTCAAAGGCGTCAAGATCGACCAAGACCAGATCAAGAATGCAAATACGATCATACGCGTTGGACTCGGAATGACGGGCAGTAATCCTCATCAAAGAAAGATTGTTGTTTGTGGAATTATGACAGCAATTGATGAGTCTGTGTTGAGAAATATCCAAGGCGGAGATCGTGATAGTGCGGGTTTGTTCCAACAACGCCCAAGTCAAGGTTGGGGAACGTTTGATGAAGTAACCAATCCTGAACATGCTTCTGAGAGATTCTTCGAAGCTTGCATTCGTGAGGATAAGCGTAATCCCAATCTTAATTACAACGATCTCTGTCAAGCAGTTCAGAGGTCTGGTACTCCTCTCGCGTATGGGAAATTCCGCACAGAAGCGGAGCGAATTGTGAATGGTTACGGACACATTCCCAATGTCAATAGTGCTAACCTCATGAATGACAATACGGGAAATGGGCCTAACGGTAGTAACTACGTGTTTTATCGCGGTACCATTGAAGATCGTGGTAACCAAAAGATTCGTAAGCCAGAGAACTCTTGGCGTTGCATACAGCGGCTCGCTGATGACGTAGATTGGCGTGCGTTCTTCATCGCAGGCACGTTCTACTTCATGAGCGAAGAAGATTTGTTTAAACAAAGGCCTATCGCTACAATCACAGAGTTTGACGAAGGCATAATTTCCATGAACGGAAACTATGACCGCGCTAAGAAGTCTGGCAGCATCGTCATTCAAGTTGCGACTGGTAAGTGGACATTTCCACCAGGCGCAGTTGTTGTAGTTAGAGGAATGGGGCCGATGAATGGTCGTTGGATCATCAACGATTTCAGACGCAATCTGTTCGATGACACAGCTGAGGTTACTCTCAAGAAGCCAAGACCGAAGTTGCCTGAGCCTCTGGATGATTCTTCTGATCTGAACGCAACTTGGTACGATCAGCCCAACCCCGCACCACTTGATCCTACCAACATACCCGCAGAGAAGAGTAGACTCAT
>Ga0207644_10001379_pt1 | contig 15649 bp, 12 predicted proteins | sample KBSS73metaG_FD_184326 | JGI IMG/M metagenome (GOLD analysis project Ga0207644, IMG submission 184326) | Switchgrass rhizosphere microbial communities from Kellogg Biological Station, Michigan, USA - KBS S7-3 metaG (SPAdes) (version 2) | ecosystem: Host-associated > Plants > Roots > Rhizosphere... | reverse complement strand
CTTCCATGTCGACGCAGAAGCCGTCGCCGCCGCCGATGCCCAGGTTTTCCACGATCCACTCGCGGGACCCGTCCGGGAACACCCGTTGCAGCCCGTGAGCCTCGACCACCACCACATGGCCGTCCCGGTCCAGGCCGATTCCGTTGCAGTAGACGAAATCCTTGGCGTAGACCTCCAACGCCCCGTCGGGACGCAGCGCCATGACCCGGCCGGCGGGAGGGTCGGGCCAGATCACATGCACCTGGCCGTCGCGCCACTCGACTTTCATGGGCGGGGGATCGGTGAAGTAGACCGTGTTGTCCGAGGCGACGACCAGATCGTTAGGGGCCGAGAAGCCTCCCTTGGCGACATAGCGGACTGCGCCATCGGGGGCGGCGTACTGCAGGCCGGGCTCCGCGGGCCGACAGGGCGGAGGATCTGGGAAGATGCCCAGGGATGCGAAATCGATCCCTCCGTTCTGGGTGACGAGGAACCCGCCCCCACGAGCGGGCGCCGCGCCGTTCGCTCCGCCCCGTGTGTCGGCGATGCGAACCGCACGGCCGTCCTCCGGCAATACCCGATATAGCTCGCCCGCGACGTTGCACACCACCAGGGTCCCGTCCTCGCACCAGACCGGCCCCTCGCCGAAGGGCGTCGCGCATACGATCCTCGCCTTCATCCTTGCCTCCCCGCCGCGTCGCTGAATGCGCGATCCTGCCTCCACATTGCGCGAGGCGCCGCAGGAAATCGACTGCGACGAAAGCCAAGCTTGCCCGTTGTTCCACATTTGTTCGAAGTATAGGCTACGGCCATGGTTCTTCCGGTCCGGGAATTCTCCGCAGAGGGCTACCGCTCGCTCCAGCGGATCCATTATCCGATGTCCCACCTCGACGTTTTCGTGGGCGCCAACGGGGTGGGCAAGTCGAACCTCTACCGCGGGCTGGAGCTGCTTCACGCCGCCGCCGCCAATACGCTTGGCCAGGCCCTGGCGCGGGAGGGCCTGGATCTCGCCATGTGGGCGGGGCCCAGACGAGACCAGCCGCGACGGATCAAGCTCGCAGCAAGCTTCGCCGAACCCGACCGACTCGAGGCCGCCTTTCGGTATGAGGTGGAGGTCGGCCTGCCGGCGGGCGGAGCGATGGCGCCCTTCCCGAAGGCTCCCGACATCAAGACCGAGACGCTTACCTATTTCGGCGGGCGGCGGCCGGTGCAGCTTATGGATCGCGAAGGCCCCAGGCTCATGGCGCGCGGCGAGGATGGCCGCCCCGTCGAGGTCGATATCGACATCCTCGACTCGGAGACCGTCCTTGGCCGACTGGAGGATCCGTCCCGCTATCCGGCGTTGGACCGGGTTCGCCGCACTCTGTTGGAGTGGCGCTTCTATCACGGCCTGCGCACGGACGCGGACTCGCCCATGCGTCGCCCGTGCGAGGGGGTCCCCGCCCCGACCCTGGCGTCGGACGGCTCGAACCTGGCGGCCGTGTTCGCGACGCTCGCCCACGTTGGGCAGGACACCTTCGAACTCGACCGCATGATCGAGCGCGCCTTTCCGGGCACCACCTTGGTCGTCCCTCCGCCGGAGCGGGCGTCTGTCTTCTCCATGACCTTCCCGGAGTTCCCGCACCGCACCTTCGAGCCTGCGGAGCTTTCGGACGGCACGATGCGGTTTCTCGCGCTCGCCGGAGCCTTGCTGGCCTATCGACTGCCGCCGTTCGTGGCGTTGAACGAGCCGGAATCGAGCCTCCACCCCGACTTGCTCGAACCCTTGGCGGAGATGATCGTCAGCGCGGCCGAGCGGACGCAGCTCTGGCTGGTGACCCATTCGGAGCGCCTGGCGCAGGCGATCGAGGACGCCGGCGCGGGCGCGGTGCGCACGGTGACCAAGCGAAACGGCGCGACCGTCATCGAAGGCCTGACCTCGTTCGGAAGCTTCCGGGACGAGGATTAGGGGTAGAGCTCCGGCGAACCACCCCGCGAGACTCGGCGTTCGGTGCTAAGCACCGGTCATGGCCAAACCCCGCTCGCCGAAGCCGTCCCGCCCGCCCCAAGGCCTGCCTGACCGGGAGGCCTTGCTGGCTTACGTGAGGGAGACGGGCGAGACCGACAAGGCCGAGATCGCGCGCCACTTCGGCTTGAAGGGCGGCGAACGCCGCGCGTTGCGCGAGATGCTGAAGGCGCTGGAAAACGACGGCGCCCTCGCCCGCCGCGGCCGTCGCGGCTTCGCCGAAATGGGCGCCTTGCCGGAGGTCGGGGTCGCCGACGCCGTGGAGCGGGACCCCGACGGCGACCTGCTGGTGCGGCTGACCAAGGCGGAGGACGCCCCGCTTGTCCCGCTGGCCCCGACGCGCGGGGAATCGGGCGCGGCGCCCGGCCTGGGCGACCGCCTGCTGGTGCGCTTCGTGCGGCTAGAGAGCGGCGAGTTCGAGGCCCGGCTGATCAAGCGCCTGGGCCAGAGCGCGCACCGGGTGCTGGGCGTGGTGCGCAAGGCGCGGCGCGAAACCCGCGTGGAGCCCGTCGACCGCCGCTCCAAGGACAGCCTGGTGATCCCCGACTTCGCCGCCGCCGACCTGCGGGACGGCGACCTGGTGGTGGCCCAGGTCGGCCCCGCGGAGCGCCGCTTCGGGCCGCACCGCGGCAAGGTGCTGGAGATTGTCGGCCGCGAGGACGAGCCGCGCGCCGCCTCGCTGATCGCCATCCACGCCCACGGCATCCCCACCGGCTTCAGCGAGGCCGCCGAGGCGGAGGCCGAGGCCGCGGAGGCCCCCACCCTCGCCGGCCGCGAAGACCTGCGCGACCTGCCGCTGATCACCATCGACCCTGCGGACGCGCGCGACCACGACGACGCGGTCTACGCCCAGGCCGACACCGAGGAGAACAACCCCGGCGGCTGGGTGGTCTGGGTGGCCATCGCCGATGTCGCGGCCTATGTGCGCTCCGGCTCGGCGCTGGACCTCCAGGCGCGCGAAAAGGGCAACAGCGTCTATTTCCCCGACCGGGTCGAGCCGATGCTGCCGGAGCGGCTGTCCAACGGGCTCTGCTCGCTGCGCGAGGGCGAGAACCGCGCCTGCCTGGCGGTGCGGATGGTGTTCGGCGCCGATGGCCGCAAGCGCTCGCACCGCTTCGTCCGGGGCCTGATGCGCTCGGCGGCGAAGCTTTCCTACGAACAGGCCCAGGCGGCCGTGGACGGCGCGCCCGACGACAAGACCAGCCCCCTGCTGGAGCCGATCCTCAAGCCGCTCTGGGGCGCCTTCCTGACGCTGCGGAAAGGCCGCGACGCCCGCTCGCCGGTGGAGATCGCCTCCACCGAGCGCAAGGTCGCCATCGACGAGATGGGGCGCATCGCCAGCATCACGCCCCGTTCCTCCCTCGACGCCCACAAGCTGATCGAGGAGATGATGATCCAGGCCAACGTGTGCGCGGCCGAGACCCTGGAGGCCAAGCGCTCGCCGCTGATCTACCGGGTGCATGACGCCCCATCGCCGGAGAAGCTGCAGGCGCTGGCCGACTTCCTGGACACCCTGGGCATCCGCTGGGCCCGGGGTGAACGGGTTTCCACCGAGCGCTTCAACCGGCTGCTGGAGCAGGCGGCCGAGACCCCGCACATCGACATCGTCAACGAGGTGGTGCTGCGCACCCAGATGCAGGCGATCTACTCGGACGAAAACATCGGCCACTTCGGGCTGAACCTCCCCCGCTACGCCCACTTCACCTCGCCCATCCGCCGCTACGCCGACCTGATCGTCCACCGCGCCCTGATCCGCGCGCTGGGCCTGGGCGGCGACGGCCTGACCGACCAGGACCTGGCCCAGATCAAGTCCACCGCCGAGAAGGTGACCTTCGCCGAGCGGCGCGCCATGGCCGCCGAGCGCGACGCCATGGACCGCTACATCGCCGCCTTTCTGGCCGACCAGGTCGGGGCCGAGTTCGAGGGCAAGATCACCGGAGTCACGCGGTTCGGCCTGTTCGTGCGGCTGCTCGCCACCGGAGCCGATGGGCTGGTGCCGGTCTCCACGCTGGGCGGGGAGTATTTCGTCCACGACGACGTCGGCCACGCCCTGGTGGGCGATCGGAGCGGCGCGCGTTGGCCGCTGGGCATGGCCGTGCAGGTGCGGCTGAAGGAGGCGACGCCGGTGACCGGGGGCCTGGTGTTCGAGATGCTGAGCGACCCCGCCCCGCCGGACCATTCCGCGCCCAGGCCCAGGCTCGGCATGCGCGCCCGCGGCGACCGCCGTCCCGACAAGCCCGGCCGCCCGGCCGGCATACGCAACAGCCGCAAGCGGAAGATGGGCGACAAGCGCCGCGGCCGCTGAGGTTCTCTTCCGTTCGCCGTGACGGGCGCCTATGACCGTGGCCATGGTCGATGAACCCATGCAGGGCTGGAAGGTCGAGGGGCCGCCGCGCGTCCCCGGAAAACGGGCTGTCCGCCCCAGACCCTCGGCCACCCTGCTGATCGTGCGCCGCGACGGTCCAAGGCCGCGCCTGCTGATGGGCCGCCGGCACGGCGGCCACAGCTTCATGCCCGGCCGCTGGGTGTTTCCCGGCGGACGGCTCGATCGCGCCGACCGCCGCGCGCCTGTGGCCGCGGACCTTCCCCCCCAGACCCAGGCGCTGTTCGACGCCCACCTGCCGGCCGGCCTTGGGCGGGCGCTGGCCCTGGCCGCCGTCCGCGAGACCTGGGAAGAAGCGGGGCTGCTGCTGGCGCGGCCGGCTCCGGCTCGGCCGGGCGCCGGGCCGTGGCGCGGCTTCCTGGCGATGGGCGCCCTGCCGGACCTCTCGGGCATTGACGTGGTCGGCCGCGCCATCACTCCGCCCATGGTGGCCAAGCGCTTCGACGCCTGGGCGCTGACCGTGGGGGCCGAGAGCCTGTTGACGCTGGAGCGCGCGCCCGACTGCGGCGAACTGGAAGAGATCGCGTGGGTGGACTTCGACGAGGCGCTGGCGCTTTCGCTCGCGCCGATCACGCGGGTGTTCGTCACCGAGGCCCAGGCGCGGATGAAGCATCCCGGGAGACCCAGGCCCTTCGTGCGCCACCGCGCCGGCTACATGCGTATCGGAACGCTCTGAGCCGCCGCCATTGACTTCACCGGGCGGATTCGTATTTTCCGCCGCTCTTTCCAACGCCTGCCGACGGCGCGACCGTCCGGCCCCGCAAAGGACCCGCCATGGCGAAGCCCGCCTCCATCAAGATCCGCCTGAACTCCTCGGCGGACACCGGCTACTTCTACGTGACCAAGAAGAACGCCCGCACCAAGACCGACAAGATGGTGCTGAAGAAGTACGATCCGGTCGTGCGCAAGCACGTCGAATTCCGCGAAGGCAAGATTAAGTAATCAGTTCAAGCCTCGGAACGGACAGAAAAAAACGCCCGGCATCCCCGGGCGTTTTTTCATTCCTGCTTGAAGGCGTTGGCGAACGCGGACAGCCCGCGCTTTAACCCGCCGTTCTCACAGCCCGTCAGGCCGGCTCCTTGGCCCGCTCCTCGCGGCGCTGCATGGCATTGATCGGAACCGTCTTGGTGTCCCTGCCGGAGCGCAGCACCGTGCCGGGGAGCGCGCCGGTGTGCTCCCCGTTGCGCACGATCTGCACGCCGTTCACGAACACATGCGGGATGCCTTCGGCGTCGGCGTAGATGCGGGAGGCGCCGCCCGGCACGTCCGGGCGCATGTAGGTCGCGCCTCGGCCCACCTTGGTCTCGTCCAGGATCACCAGGTCGGCCTTGTAACCCGGTGCGATCGTTCCCCGGTCGACCATGCCGAAGTAGCGGGCGGGCCTGGCCGTTATCAGGTGCACGACCTCTTCGAGCTGGATCACCTTATGCTGGCGAACCCCGCGCTGCAGGGCGTCCGTCGAGAAGGCGAAGGTGTCGATCATGTCGAGGTGGGCCCCGGCGTCCGACCCGCCGATCAGGGTGCGGTCGTCGCGCCAGAGATCGGCGCGGAGATCGTAGGCCTCACGGGTATTGCCCCCCAAGCCAGGGGCGAAGGTGGTCGTCAGCCCGTCGGCGAGGGCGATGTCCAGCATGGCGTCTATCGCCGTGCATCCGCGCTCCTTGGCCACGTCTCCGACAGTCCGTCCCGCAAGGCTGGCGTCTGCCTCGCTCTCGATAATTACGTAATCCCACAACCGGGCCAGGCGGTAGGCGGAGCTCTCGTGCGGCACTGTGGCGGCGTCGGCCGCCAGGCGGGCGCGCACCTCGGGATCCTTGAACTGCACGATCCGCTCGGCCACCGGCGTCTGGAAGATGGTCCGCCACAGGCCCGGAAGGCTGTCGAAGACGACCCCGTTGTGCAGGTTCAGATAGACCAGGGGCGGGATCGGCACCGTCAGCGCCAGAACCTCGCCGCCGCGCGCACGGGCGAGGTCGGTGATGTGCAGCATCCGGTCCGCCCTCGCCCTGGCGTCTTCGCGGTCGTCACTTATCACCGCGAGCAAATTCCAGTTCACCGGCCGACCGCCGGCGATGGAGAAGTCGGCCAACAGCTCGACAACTTCCGGTGGGAACTCGAGGTCGGGCAGCAACTCGAGACCCGTACCTTCGTGGTTGCGCACCTCGGCGGCCAGCGCGAGCAGCTCGGAGTAGTCCGCCCAGCGCGACGGCACGGGCTTGCCCTCGGCGTCGTTGTGGGTCGGCGAAATCGTGGTGGAGAAGCCAAGCGCCCCTTCCGACAAGGAGGCGTTCAGCAACTGCTTCATCTTGGCCAGTTCCTCCGACGTCGACCGCCGGCCGACCGCCCGCTCGCCCATCGCCAGGCGCCGGATCGCGGAGTGGCCGCAGAAGAAGCCGACGTTGATCCCGACCTTGCCTTCCAGCTGGGCGAGATAATCGCCGAAAGAGGACCACGTGCCCCAAGGCACCGCCCTCTCCAGCGTTTCCAGCGGCATCCCCTCGACGCGGGCCAGCATCGGCTTGATGTAGGCGGCGGCCTCGGGGCTCGTCGGTGCGATGCTAAACCCGCAGAAGCCGCCAACCGCCGTCGTCACGCCGTGGAAGCAGGACGGACTGAGCTTCGGATCCCAGAACACCTGGGCGTCGTAGTGGGTATGGCAATCGATGAAGCCCGGCGTGACGACGAGGCCGGTGGCGTCGACCACCTCTTTCGCGTCTTCGGCGACTTCGCCGATGGCGACGATCTTGCCATCCTTGACGCCCACGTCGCCACGGAACCGCGGACGCCCGGTTCCGTCGACGATCGAACCGTTGATGATTTTTAGATCAAGCATTTCCGCCACCTAACTGGATTTTCGCGGCGCCCCCGCGTTCCCGTCCGTGGGCGTCGATGAAATTTATGAGGACGGCATCCTACCCCGCCGCCTTCCTGGGACGCAAGCCGAGGCTGGCTCAAGCGTCAGGCGCTAACGCGGGCTGAGGCGGATTGGGCGGCGCGGGCGGCGGAGCTACGCCGCCTTGGCGATGACCCGATTGCGCCCGGCCGCCTTGGCTTCGTACATCGCCCGGTCGGCGCGTTTCAGCAGGCCGTCCGGCTTGGTCTCGCCGGCCAGGGTGGAGGCCACCCCGATCGAGATGGTCACGTCGAGCGGCTCGCCGGAGGCGACGTTGCGGAAGGGCTCGCCAGCCACTTGCCGGCGCAGGCGCTCCGCGATCCGCTGGGCGTCCTCCAGCCGGGTCTCCGGCATCACCACCAGGAACTCCTCGCCCCCCTGACGAACCGGCAGGTCGATGGACCGCACGTTGGACGCCAGGCGAACGGCGAACTCCTGCAGCACCGCGTCGCCGATGTCGTGGCCGAAGCTGTCGTTGATCTTCTTGAAGTGGTCGATGTCGATGGCCAGCACGGAAACCGGCTCGCCGCCCTGTCCGGCGCGCTCCACCAGCGCCTTGAGCTGGCCGGACATGTAACGGCGGTTGTGCAGGCCGGTGAGCTGGTCGGTCACCGCGGCCTCAAGCGACAGGTCCAGGCTGGCCCGCAGGTAGTCGGCGTAGCGCTTGCGGCGGATCTGCGTCCGCGCGCGGGCCGCAAGCTCGCCCGGATCGACTGGGCGGCCGAGGACGTCGTTCACCCCGATGTCCAGCGCCTTCATCAGCCGGGGCCTGTCGTCGAAGTCGATGATCGCCAGGATCGGCAGGTTGCGCGTCTGCTCCTCCAGGCGAACCTGGGCGGCGACCCGAAGGCCGTCGAAATCGCGCGCCGCGGCGTTGACGATCATCAGGTCCGCGGGGCCGCGGGCCGCGATCAGCGCCTTCTCGGGGTGCGGCTCGACCACCGGCCGGTGCTCCACCGCCAGTTCGGCGGCCAGGCGCTCGGCCTGGCGGGCGTTGTCATCGACGATCAGGATGCGCCCGCCCGAGCCGCCAAGGCGCGAGGCCGCGTTGGCGATCACGCCCATCCGCCGGCCCGAGGCCTCATGCTCGCGCAGTTCGTCGACGACCGCCTTCAGCCGCGTCAGGCTGCGCACCCGGGCCAACAGCATCAGGTCGTCGATAGGCTTGGTCAGGAAGTCGTCGGCGCCGCTCTCCAGCCCCCGCAGACGGTCGGCCCGGCCATCGAGCGCGGTCACCAGCACCACGGGGATATGGCGGGTCTCCGGCGCCTCCTTGAGGCGGCGGCAGACGTCGAAGCCGTCCAGGCCCGGCATCAGCACGTCCAGCAGGATGATGTCCGGGCGCTCCGAGGCGGCAAGCTCGAGCGCCCGCTGGCCGTCGCCGGCGGTCATCACCTCGTAGTATTCGGCGGAAAGGCGGGCCTCCAGCAGCCGGACGTTGGCCGCCACGTCGTCGACCACCAGGATCCGCGCGGTCATGCCCTAGTCCAGCAGGCTGCGGATAGTGCCCAGGAAGTGCGCCACCGAGATCGGCTTGGAGATGTAGGCCTCGCAGCCGCCCTCCCGGATCCGCTCCTCGTCGCCCTTCATGGCGAAGGCCGTCACGGCGACCACCGGGATGGAGGCGAGCTCCTCGTCCTCCTTCAGCCACTTGGTGACCTCCAGACCCGAGATCTCGGGAAGCTGGATGTCCATGAGGATCAGGTCGGGGCGGTGCTCGCGGGCGAGCGACAGGGCCTGCAAACCCTCTCGGGTTTCCAGGATGTCATATCCCTGAGCTTCGAGCAGATCATGAAACAGCTTCATGTTCAGCTCGTTATCCTCGACGATGAGGACCTTCTTGGCCATCACGGACCTGACATTGTGGTCGAGGGCGACCCGCTTAGGACGCTCCCATCTGTCCAGTCTGGATGACATGGCATATCCTTAAAACTGGTGAAGAGCCCAATCGCCAGGAGCGTCCTTGAGCCAGATCACCCAAGAGCGGCCGGATATCGAAGCGCCGAGCCTCGCCGATCTCGGCGTGGACACGACACGGCCTCTGCTGCTCGTGGACGTGGACGAGGTGCTATGCCTTTTCATCAAGGGATTCATAGACTTCTTGCATGAAGCGGGGCTGGAGATGCGGCTCCAGCGCTTCGCCCTGCTCCAGAACATCTACCGGCCAGGCGCAGTCGATCCGGTGGAGCTGAAGGAAGCGGTGGACCAGTACCATCGATTCTACCGCGAACATTGCGGGGAGCTGGAACTGGTGCCGGGCGCCTTCGCGGCGCTGAAAGCCCTCAGCCGCCGCAATTCGATCGTGATTCTCACCAACGCCCCCGCCGACGCGCTGGACCTGCGGACGCAGTGGCTGCGAAAGAACGGCCTTCATTACCCTTTGGTCGTCAACGAGGGCCTGAAGGGGCCGATCGCTGCGAAGCTCGTGGCGCAGACCGAGACGCGCTCGGCCTTCGTCGACGACCTTCTGATGCACCTCGATTCCGTGGCCGAACACTCGCCTCGCACGGCCACCTTCCAGCACGTGGCCGACGAGCGGCTTCGGGCGATCGCGCCCAGCTCGGAACGGCACGTCCGCATCGACGACTGGCCCAGGCTGGCCGCCGTCATCGAGGAAACCCTACAGGCCTGACGCCCCAAGGTGCGGCCGTGGCGCATCCTGGCGGACGTGCACGACCGCCCATCGGTCGGCATAGAGCCGCCGCCAGCCGGGCTTCGCATCCATCTTCCGGGTCAGGGCCTCCCTTGGCGAGAGGATGGTCCAGGCGATGCCGTATTGCGCCACGGTCCGGTCGAACTCCGCGTCGTCGCCGCGCATCAGCGCCATGTCGCGTCGGAAGAAGTCGTCGCCGTACATGTCGGCGCGTCCGTCGATGAACGGCCGGACCCCCCGGAAGATCAGATATCCGCCGAAGCTGTAGGTGTTCAGCACCGGCTGCGCCCGCACCGCCTGGGGCACGTGCTCCAGCGCCGTCAGCGGGGTGGTGACCGCGTCCGGCCGCGAGACGGGATGGGCCGCGCGCCAGCCGACCATGCCCACCACCGCGACGGCGAAGATCAGGCCCGCGGCCAGGCCCAGACGCAGGGGCCGCGGCGCGAGCCGGCCGAAGGTGCGGCCGATCGGTTCGGCCAGAAACAGCGGCGCGATCAGCGCCAGCACCAACTCATGTCGGCGATGCTGCAGCGCCATGTGCAGCAGGAAGAGCACCAGCACGGCGCGCAGCGGGGGGACCTTCACCCCCCGCGACAGGCACAGCAGCAGGGTAACCAGGATCGCGGCCTCGAATTCGCCGAACGTGCTGAAGTCGGGCGGGCGCCATTCCACGATCCCGTTCAGCGTCTGCATGGTCATGATGTGGAAGGGGTAGGTCAGGGCGTCGACGCCATGCGGCGTCAGCAGCACCGCCGCCAGGCATGCGAGCGCGAAGCGCCCCCACCCGCGCACCACCGGCCAGGGATCGCGCCAGCCTTCGAACAGGGCCTCTAGCGCCAGCGGCGCGGCCACCAGGGCGCCGAAGACGAAACTGCCGTGCAGGTTGGCCCACAGGACCATCACCGCCGCGAGCGCCAGCGGCGGCGCCCGGCGCTCGGCGCGGGCGGCCAGGAGCTCGCTCGTCCAGAAGATCATGATCGGCAGGGCGAGCAGGTGGGGGCGGGTGAACATTCCCACCCACATGCAGCCGAAGCTGAGCCAGGCGGTGACGGCCAGGCCCAACGGCCCCATCCAGCGCGCCAGGCGGCTTAGCAGCAGGGCCATCGACAGCGCCACGGCCAGGCCGAAGAGGACGACGAGGCCGGTCCACCCCGCCGCCCGCCACACCAGGGTCATCAGCACTTCCGACAGCCATTCGTGCGCCACCCAGGACTTGCCGAAATGCGGGAAGGAGAAGGGGTCCACGCCGGGAATCTGCCGGTGGTCCAGCATCCAGGAGCCCGCCGCCAGGTGCCAGTAGGTGTCGCCGTCGTTCAGCGCCCGCGGCTCGAAGACGATGAACCAGAAGCCCGCGATAGCGGCTGCGACGACCACCAGCTCGCGCAGGCTGAGGGAAAGCCGCAGCGAACGCGTCGAGCCGGCCGGGGCGGAGATCGTCGTCATTCGCGGAAGGACAGTCCTGCTCACAAAAACGGCGCACCCGTGTGGCGGGGTGGGATGGGGCGCGTCAAGCCTCGCCTGCCGCCCGCGGCCAAATCGAGTATGACTAGGACATGATCCGCATCGGGGTCGATTTCGGCGGCAGCAAGATCGAGGCCGCGGCCTTGGCGCGGGACGGCCGCATGGTCGCCCGCGTGCGACGCCCCTCGCCGCCCGCCTACGACGCCGCCCTGGATGCGGTGGCCGATCTCGTCGAGGAGGTCGAGCGGCAGGCCGGGGTGCGCGCCGCCGCCGTGGGCGTGGGCGGCCCGGGCTCGATCTCGCCCGCTAGCGGCCTGATCCGCAACGCCAACTCCACCCACCTGAACGGCAAGCCCTTCCCCGAGGACCTGGCGCGTCGGCTGAAGCGACCGGTGCGCTACGCCAACGACGCCGACTGCCTGGCGTTGTCCGAGGCCGCAGACGGCGCGGGCGCAGGCGCGGGCGTGGTCTTCGCCGCCATCCTCGGCACCGGCTGCGGCGGCGGCGTGGTGGCGCACGGCCGGCTCATCGAGGGTCGCAACAGCTTCGCCGGGGAATGGGGACACCTGCCCCTGCCCTGGGCCACGGGGGACGAGCACCCCGGCCCGGACTGCTGGTGCGGGCGCCGCGGCTGCCTGGAGCTGTGGGTCTCAGGGACCGGCTTCGCCCGCGACGCCGGAGGCCCCGCCAAAACCGTGGTCGCCGCAGCCCGGGCGGGCGAACAGGAGGCGCAAGCCGCCTTCGACCGGTACGTCGACCGTCTCGCCCGCGGCTTGGCCATCGTCTGCAACCTGATCGACCCGGAGGTGATCGTGCTGGGGGGCGGCATGTCCAACGTGGACGAGCTTTACGCCCGATTGCCCGCCGCCATCGCGCCACACGTCTTCTCCGACGTTTTCGCCACCCCCGTGCGCCGGGCTGAGCACGGCGATTCCTCGGGCGTTCGGGGCGCGGCGTGGCTCTGGCCGCCGGCGGGGTCATGACGGCCTTCTGCCGCGACTGCCTCGCCGCCGCCCCCGAGGCGTCGCGGCGCTGCGCCGCCTGCGGCTCGCCGCGCGTCGTCAGCCATCCGGAGCTGGACCGTCTGGCCATCGCGCACATGGACTGCGACGCCTTCTACGCCTCCGTGGAGAAACGCGACCGGCCCGAACTACGCGACCGGCCGGTGATCGTCGGCGGCGGCAAGCGCGGGGTGGTGACCACCTGCTGCTACATCGCCCGCACCTACGGCGTCCGCTCGGCCATGCCGATGTTCAAGGCCCTCGCCGCCTGCCCGCAGGCCGTCGTCGTCAAGCCCGACTTCAGCAAGTATCGGGCGGAGAGCCGGCGCATTCTGGGGATGGCCGCCGAGCTGACGCCGCTGGTCCAGAACCTTTCGCTCGACGAGGCCTGGCTGGACCTGTCCGGCACCGACCGCCTGCATGGCGCGCCGCCGGCGCTGACCCTGGCGAGGCTTCAGGCGCGCATCGAGGCGGAGACCGGGCTCACCGTCTCCATCGGTCTCTCGGCCAACAAGTTCCTGGCCAAGATCGCCTCGGACCTCGACAAGCCGCGCGGCTTCTCGGTGATCGGCGCGGAGGAAGCCCAGGGGTTCCTGGCGCTGCGGCCCGTCTCCATCCTGCCCGGCGTCGGGCCGGCCATGGCCGGCTCGCTGGAGCGGGCCGGATTCCGCAGCGTGGGGGCGCTGGCGCGGGCCGAGCCGCGCGACCTGGCGGCCCGCTGGGGCGCCCACGGCCTGCGCCTGTCGGAGCTGGCGCACGGCCGCGACGCCCGCGCCGTCAACCCCGACGAAGGGCGCAAGGGGATCAGCGCCGAGACCACCTTCGAGAACGATCTCGCCGCCCTGGGCGCGCTGGAGGACAAGCTTGCGCCGCTCTGCGACAAGGTCGCCCGGCAGGCCCGCGCCGCCGGCCTCGCGGGCCGCACGGTGACGCTGAAGCTGCGCGGCGTCGACTTCCGCATCCTCACCCGACGCAAGACCCTGGCGATTCCCACCCAGACGGCGCGCACCCTGTTCTCCGTGGCCCGCGAGCTGCTTGCGAAAGAAGCAGGCGCCCGCCCCTGGCGGTTGATCGGGGTGGGGCTGGCGGAGCTGTCGGACGCCAGCGCTGGGGCCGATGACTTCTTCGCCGGAGAGGAGCGGCGGGCCCGCGCCGGCGAAAGCGCACTCGACGCCCTGCGACAACGATTCGGTTCCGACGCCGTGACCTCGGGGCGGATTTTGCGTGCAAAAGCGGCGCCCAGAGAGGAATGATGACGACGTGGGCTGTCCGGAGCCGAGCCGGAGCCGAAATGGCCCAATGTAACCCGGTTTGGACGCTTCGACCCTTTCCAATGCAGAAGTTTGACTTATCTAATGGACTGGCGGTGATGGGCCTGCACCGTCAGGAGATCCTGGCCATGGCCGAGCGTAAGCAGGGTGATCAAGGCGCCGGCGTCCGCTCGTCTGTGGTCACCCAGACCAAGCCCAAGACGCAGAAGCCCTCGATGTACAGGGTGCTTCTGTTGAACGACGATTACACTCCAATGGAGTTTGTCGTCTATGTGCTTGAGCAATTCTTCAATAAGTCGCGCGAAGACGCGACTCGGATCATGCTGCATGTCCACCAACATGGCGTGGGCGTCTGCGGGGTGTTCACATACGAAGTGGCGGAAACAAAAGTGGCCCAGGTCGTTGATACGGCACGGCGGCATCAACACCCGCTCCAGTGCACCATGGAAAAGGATTAGAGGCACTTGCCTTCATTCTCGCGTCAGCTCGAAGAATCCCTCCATCGCGCGGTCGCCTATGCGAACCAGCGAAAGCACGAATACGCGACGCTGGAGCACCTGTTGCTCTCGCTGGTCGACGACGAGGAGGCCGCAAGCGTGATGCGCGCCTGCGACGTGGACCTGGGCGCCCTTCGCCAGACCCTCACCAACTACGTCGAAAACGAGCTTCGATCGCTAGTCGTCGACGACGGCGAGGACGCCAAGCCGACCGCCGGCTTCCAGCGCGTAATCCAGCGCGCGGTGATCCACGTGCAGTCCTCCGGCCGCGAGGAAGTGACCGGCGCCAACGTGCTGGTGGCGATCTTCTCCGAGCGCGAAAGCCACGCCGCCTATTTCCTGCAGGAGCAGGACATGACGCGGTACGACGCGGTGAACTACATCGCCCACGGCATCGCCAAGAAGGCCGGCGCGTCCGAGACCAAGCCTGTGAAGGGCTCCTCCGACGACGAGGAGAAGCCGTCGGTCAAGACCGGCGGCGAGGCGCTCGAAGCCTACTGCATCAACCTCAACGAGAAGGCCAAGCAGGGTAAGGTCGATCCGCTGATCGGGCGGATGGCCGAGGTCGAGCGCTGCATCCAGGTGCTGTGCCGCCGGACCAAGAACAACCCGCTGCTGGTCGGCGACCCGGGCGTGGGCAAGACCGCCATCGCCGAGGGCCTGGCCCGCAAGATCGTCAACAAGCAGGTCCCCGAGGTTCTTTCGGGCTCCACCATCTTCTCGCTCGACATGGGCGCGCTATTGGCGGGCACCCGCTATCGCGGCGACTTCGAAGAGCGCGTCAAGCAGGTGGTGAAGGAGCTGGAGAACCACCCCGACGCCATCCTGTTCATCGACGAGATCCACACCGTCATCGGAGCCGGCGCCACCAGCGGCGGCGCGATGGACGCCTCGAACCTGCTGAAGCCGGCGCTGGCGTCGGGCACGCTGCGGTGCATGGGCTCGACGACCTACAAGGAGTTCCGCCAGCACTTCGAGAAGGACCGGGCGCTCGTCCGGCGCTTCCAGAAGATCGACGTGAACGAGCCGACGGTCGAGGACACGATCAAAATCCTCAAGGGCCTGAAGACCTACTACGAGGACTTCCACAAGCTGAAGTACACCAACGACGCGATCAAGGCGGCGGTGGAGCTTTCGGCCCGCTACATCACCGACCGCAAGCTGCCGGACAAGGCGATCGACATCATCGACGAGGCCGGCGCCAGCCAGATGCTGCTGCCCGAAGCCAAGCGGAAGAAGGTGATCGGCCTGAAGGAGATCGAAGGCGTCGTCTCCAAGATCGCCCGCATCCCGCCGAAGTCGGTCTCCAAGTCCGACACCGAGGCGCTGAAGCAGCTTGAAGGCGACCTGAAGCGCGCCGTTTACGGCCAGGAGGAAGCGATCGAGCAGCTCTCCGCCGCCATGAAGATGGCGCGGGCGGGCCTGCGCGACGCCAACAAGCCGATCGGCTGCTACCTCTTCTCGGGGCCGACCGGCACCGGCAAGACGGAGACCGCGCGGCAACTG
>Ga0207644_10001376_pt1 | contig 15661 bp, 8 predicted proteins | sample KBSS73metaG_FD_184326 | JGI IMG/M metagenome (GOLD analysis project Ga0207644, IMG submission 184326) | Switchgrass rhizosphere microbial communities from Kellogg Biological Station, Michigan, USA - KBS S7-3 metaG (SPAdes) (version 2) | ecosystem: Host-associated > Plants > Roots > Rhizosphere >... | reverse complement strand
CCGAGAAGACCGACCAGGCGGGGCTCGCCGATCCGGGGGGCAAGAGCCTCGGCGTCGCCCCGTACGACTACGACGGGGACGGCTGGACCGACCTCTACGTCGCCAACGACCGGACCCCCAACGCGCTCTTCCGCAACAACCGCGACGGAACGTTCACCGACGTGGCGGTCGAGAACAACTGCGCGTTCGACGAGAACGGCGCGGCGCTCTCGGGGATGGGGATCGCGGTCGGGGACTTCGACCGCGACGGACTCCCGGACATCTTCGTCACGAACTTCGCGCCGGAGTGGAACACCTTCTATCACGGCCTCGGCGGCGGCCGCTTCGAGGACGCGACCGGACGCAGCGGTCTGGGGCCGCCCTCCGCCGATCCTGTGAGCTGGGGGACGGGGGCCATCGACTACGACAACGACGGCCGCCTCGATCTCTACGTCGCCAACGGCAACATCGTGCCCTTCTGGCTCATCAAGCTCGCGAAGGCCTTCTCCCGCTATGGGGAGAAGGCGTCGAAGTACCTGGTCGGCAAGTCGTACCGGCAGACGCCGCAGCTCTTCCGCGGGCGCGGCGACGGCGTCTTCGACGAGGTCACCGCGGCCTCCGGAGACCTGGCGAAGATCCGCCTCGTGTCACGCGGGAGCGCGGCGGGGGATGTCGACGGCGACGGCGATCTCGATCTGTTCTTCATGGACACGTCGGGCTTCCCTTTCGGAAAGCGCGACTCGCCCCTGCTTCTCAACGACGGCGGCAGCCGCAACCACGCCCTGGCGCTGCATCTCGTCGCGGGTCCCGATCGCCGCACGGTGCTCGGCACGAAAGTCGTGGTGGAGTCCGCCGGCGCGCGCCAGGCTCTGGAGCGGGAGATCGCGCCCTCGTTCGCGTCGGGCAGCGACACGCCGCTCTGGTTCGGCATGGGTGCGCGAGAGACCGCGGATCGCGTGACGGTGACCTGGCCCGACGGCCGGGCCGAGACCCATGCCTCGCTCGCGTGCGACGGCGTCTGGCTCCTGAGCCCCGGCGCGGAGCCGCGGCTCGAGAGCACCTTCCGCCCGGCGTATTCGAAGCGGTGATCGAGCCGGCGTCGCTCGAATCGCTCTAAGAGGTCCGCCGCACCGCTCCCTTACATTCCTCGCACGGTCGTTGTGCCCGATTCCGCCGCGCGCGAGTGACACGGTGCGGTCCAACTGACAGAAGTTCGCCACTCCCTTCGCACTTGCCGGATCGCACGTCCGCGGGAAAACCCATGCGATCGAGCGTTTCGTGAATTTGTGCATATGCATTCGTGAGCTTGCACATAGTTTGCACTAGAGCCTCTCGAACAGGACAGGGGCAAAGGAGAGGCTGACATGCGGAGTACGAAAATGAACGGGACGAAAATCAAACGCCGATATGGGACGAGCTGGCTGGGCGCGGCGACGGCGGTCGCGCTGGTGGCGGGATCCGCGACGATGGCAACGGCGGCTTCGCGCACGGGGCTTCGGGCCGAGGCTCAGCGCGCGTCCACCGTCAGCTTCAACTGGCAGACCTTCACGCCCGGGCACCTCGTGCCGTTGGAGCCTTCCCACGGCTCGAGCGGATCCTCCGGAAACCTCAACCTCGACGGCCTGCGCGCGCCCGCGGTGGGATTTGCGTGGCGCACCTTCACGCCCGGACACCTCGCCCACAACGATCTTCCGAACGGATCCAACGATGCCGCTCTCGGAGGGATGCGGACCGACGCCCTGCGCGCGCCGACCGCGAGCTTCCACTGGCAGTCCTTCTCGCCGGGGCACATCGTGAACGGCGAAACGCCGAACGGAGCCGGCACGACGGCGCCCGGCGGCCTGCACACCGACGCCATGCGCACCGGCGCCTTCCGTCCCTCGCTCGTCTACGGTCTGGGTCTCGATGATGCCGGCGGTGTCCGCGCCCAGATGGGAGTGAGCTTCCACATGCGCTGATCGCACTTCGAATTCCGATTCGCGGGCTCTCCCCCCCGCGATCCTCCTCCTCCCTCTCCCTGCCTGAGCCCCGTGCCCTTCTCCCCGAGGGCACGGGGCGTCGTCTTTTCCGGCAGGGCCGCCGCGCAGCTCCCGCTCTCGGCGGGACGCGCGGACTACTTCAGGCGGAAGACGACGGTCTCTTCGATCCAGGTCGCGACGGGATCCATGCCCCGGTGTGCGGGCTTGTAGGTCCAGCGTCGCGCGGCCGACAGCGCCGCCGCGTTGAGCGCGGGGGCGGCGGGGCTCACGACCTTGACGTCGCTGACGCGGCCGTCCGGCTCGACCTTCACGAGAAGTCCCACCCTGCCGGTCGTCTTCATCTCGAGCGCAGCGGGGGGATACAGCGGGGCCGGGCGGCTGAGCGGAACCGGTGAGGCGAGCGGCAGAACGGTTTCACCCGGCTCTTCCTTCGGCATCGTCTCTGCGGGCGCGGGCATCGTGGCACCGAGAGCCACCCGACCCTGAGGAGACGCAGGCGCTTCCGTGGGAGGCTCGCTCGCACCCGGATCCGCCGGCACGCTCGCACGCGCGGCTGGCGGCCCGGAGCCGCCGCCCGCCGGTGCGGGTTCGGGTTCGGGAGCCGGAGGCTCCTCGATCGGCGCGCGCCGCCCAGGGGCGGAGTGGTCCGGCGCGTGCGGGACCGGGGCGTGCCCGGCCGCGGCGTGCTCGGCCGGGAGCGTCCTGGACGGCGACGCGGCGGAGGACGGCCTGGCCGAGGACGGAGGCGCGACCGGCGGAACCGTTCGATTCGCGGGGGCCAGGGACGATCCGCGCGAGGGAGCCGGCCCCGAAGCGGAAGCCGGGTGCTCCGACGGCGGAGTCGTGGACGGCTTCGTGTTGTGCCCGCCCCGCTCCGAGGACGCGGCGGTTGCGGACGGGGTGCTGGCGGCGGCATCGGGAACGGTTCCCTGCGACGCGTCCGCGGCAGGCGCGCTCGCGGCGTCCGTGGCGGGGGTGCCCGGGGCCGCGTCCGCGGGAGGGGGACTCTCGGGGATGACGGGAGGCAGGGCTTCCGGCTCGCTCTCTTCGTTTCCCGGGGCCGCGTCTTCGTTCTTGATCGAGGCGTGAGGGCTCGGGGCCCGGTCGGGAGTGGTGGGACGCAGATCGCTGTCCCCGGAGCGGCTCAGGACGAAGTAGATGGCGACGGCGGCCGCGAGCGCGAGCCCGGCCCCCACGATCACCAAGGCGCCCGTGCGGCGCGGCGGCGCGCTCGCGCGCGGCGAGGCGTCGAGCATCACGTCTTCGTCCGCCGCCAAGGCCGGCGTGCGCGCTGAGGCCGCGTCGGGCCTGGCCGTCAGGCTCTCGGCGACCGACTGCGGCTGCATGGCGCCCTCCCTGGACATGGCCGGATCCTCTGCGGCGAGCGGGATCGGTTCGGAGCCGTCCTGACGACGCCCCTTCGCCTTCTTGTTCTTCTTCGAGCGCCGGGATTCGGCGCGCGACGCGGCCGAAGCACTCTGAGCGGGCTCGCTCCCGCGCGCGAGCGGGATCGTCTCGATCGGAGCGGGAGGGTCGCTCGCCAGGGTCCCCTGAGCGGACGTCTTCTCCGGGGCCGCGGCGGGCGTCGCAGGCGAAGACGGCATGGACGCCGCGGATGAAGACGCTGCCGTCTGCGAGGGGGCAGCGGGCGGTTTCGCGGCAGTCGCCCCGGAGGCGGGTGAAGCGGACTTCACGGGCACCGAGGACAGCATCGGAGCCTCGGGGGCGGGCGGCTTGGACACGCGCGTGGTCGAGATGGGTGCGGCCGGCGGAGAGGACACGGGTGTTAGGGTCGCGGGAGCGCCTGAGGTCGCGGACGTGCCGCCACTCGGCATCTGGCTCTTCACGGCCTCTGTCTTCGCGTGTTCGGGCTTCGCCGCCATGGGCTTCGCCGCTTCGGTGGGCTCGGACTTCGTGGTCTCCGATCTTGCGGTCTCGATCTTCGCGGGCGCCCCGGGGTCCTGGGCCTTCTGAGGAAGCGCGGGCGGAAGCGCGGCCTCGAGCTCCTGCCACACATCCCCCGCCGCCTCGGGCTCGCCGAGGTCGAGATCGCCGAGGCCGTCGAAGGAGGTCTCGGCGGAGCCGGGAGTCGGCGGGGTCGGAGCGGATCTTTTCGCGCCTCCGGCCGGCTCCTTGGCGGGAGGGGCCTGTGCGGCGGCATTCCTCACCATGGAAGGCGGCTCGGGGCGTGACTCCGGTGCAGGGATCGGCGCCACGGTCTCGAGGGGCTCGACGTCCAGATCGGCGGGCTGGGCCTTGGCGCTCATGGGTCCGTCGAAGAGCCGGTCCAGAGCCTCGGCGTCCTTCACGCTGAGGCCCGGCGGCAGCGTCTCCGGATCGATGGGGGCGCTGTCCTGGGCGAGGTATTCCGCGACGAGCTCGCTCGCGGACGGCTCGTTTCCGGAGAGCGTCTCCTGGATGGGCGGCATCGTCGCGGCGGAGAGGGACGCGGCTGGCGAGGGAGGCCCCACGGGAGCTGCGGGAGCCTGCGGCGATGACGGCGTGGGCGGCGCGGACGGAGCTGTCGCCGCGGCGGAGCCGGGCAGCGGCGCCACGGGCGCCGGGGGAGTCTTCGGAGAGTGAGGAGCGGGAGGCTCCTTCTCGTGGGTTTCGGACGCCGGAGAGGACCTCGTGCGGATCCTCTGCGCGAGCCCTCCCGAGTCGGAGGTCGGGAAGACCTGATCGAGCAGCGCGCCGAGTGATTCCTCATCGAACGAGTCGGCCGTGAACGGTGTCCCGGGGTCGCGCATGACGCCCGCGGCGCGGCGAGGCGCCGTGCTCTTGGGGACGGGAGCGGCCTTGGCGTCTTTGCCGATGAACGCGCCCGGCAGGAAACGCGAGAGTGTGTCGAGCAGATCCTGCGGCATCAGCGGCTTCTGCAGGAGCATCGTGCATCCGCTTGCCGTGAGCGTCTGCGCACGCTGGTTCTCCTCGAGCGGCCCCTCGGCCATGAGGATCACGGGCGTCGCCTTGCCGCGCTCCGTGTTCTTGATCTCGCGGCTGACCGCGGCCCCGCTCGTTCCGGGCACGTCGGAGTCGACGATCACGAGATCCGGCTCGAGCGCGTGAAACGCGACGAGCGCCGCGCTCGCGCTCGCGCGCACGTGGATCTCGAGCCCTGCCGAGCCGAGAGTGTCGCGGACGACTTTTACATCGCTCGAATTCCTGTCGACGAGGAGCACCTGGGGGTTTGGTTTCATGTTTGTATCGAGGAGAGGGGGCCGTTCACGGCATCGACATCGTGGGCATAGAAATAGTGTGCGGACACGTGGGGCAATCTAGGGTCCGCCCCACGGGCGGGCAACGCGGCCCGGGTGGCGGCCCGGCCACGGGCATCCGCACTGAAAAAGGTGGCGCCGCGGAGCGTCGGGTATAGTGAATCCCCATGTCGCGAGCGGCCGTCATCGGAGTCGCGGTCGTTCTGTCCGCCGCGGCGGGTATCGCGAGCGGTATCCGCGCCGCGCCGGGAACCCCCCCGGGCCCGCCCCCCGTCTCTGCGGATAGCGGTCATCCCGCCCCGGGCGCGCCGCGCGCCCGCGCCGCGGCCGCGACGCCGGTCCCTGCGGGCGTGACGCTCGGGCCGCTGGATGAGCCGTCCGCGGTCGCCATGGCGCCGGGCGGCGCGATCCTCGTCGCCGAGGCCGGCGCGTCCCGCGTGGCGGTCTTCGATCGCGGGGGCCGGCTCTTGCGACGCTGGGGACGGGCTGGGGACGGGCCCGGCGAGCTGCGCCGGCCGCGCGGGATCGCCGCCGCGCCCGACGGCCGGGTCTACATCGCCGACTCGGGACACCATCGGATCCTGGTCTTCTCCGCCGCGGGATCGTTCGAGAAGTCCTGGGGACGGTTCGGGGAGGCGCCCGGGGAGTTCCACGAGCCGCTCGGCATCGATGTGGACGCGCGGCGGGTCTACGTCGCGGACGCGCGCAACAACCGCGTGCAGGTCTTCGATCGCGAAGGGCGGTTCCTGCTGTACGTGTGGAGCTACGGGATCCGCGAGGGGCAGCTCGACAGGCCGGTGGACGTCGCCGCGGACGGGGACGGCGCGTTCTACGTGAGCGATCAGGGGAACAGCCGCATCCAGAAATTCGACGCGGACGGGAAGTTCCTCGCGTCCTGGGGAGGCTGGGGACCGTATCCGGGCCTCCTCGCCGAGCCCGGAGGTCTCGCGGTGCGCGAGGGACGTCTTCTCGTCGCGGACACGCACAACCATCGCGTCCAGGTGTTCGGCGCCCCGGGCGCGGCGCTGGGCGTCTGGGACGACGAGGCGCTAGGCGGCGCCGCGAGCGCGGCGCGGGCCCCGGGCGCGCCCCGCGCCGCGCGCGCGCAGAGCGAGGGAAGCGCGGGGCGCGCGCCGGAGCCGATCGATCTCGCTCCGCTCCCCTCGGGGGATGGGATCGTCTTCTGCGACGCCGGTGCGGACGCATGCCGGATCGTGATGGGCGGTCCGGCCGCACCGCACGGGAGCTCCGCGAGATCCATGACGTCGACCGCGCGCGCGGCGGCCCTCTCGGGATCGACGCTCGTCGTCGCCGCGGGGAGCGCGGGGTTTCTCGCGCTCGACGTCGCAGGTACGCAGCCGGTCGTTCTCGGCGTCTTCGGGGGGTACGGCCGCGATGCGCTTCAGTTCGTGCGCCCGGCCGGTGCGGCCCTCGACCTGCAAGGCGATGCGGTGCTCGTCAGCGACGGCGGAAACTACCGCCTCGCCTGGTTCGACCTGAAGCGCGCCGCAGAAGGCCCTCTTCGCTACGAGGCGGCGCGGACGCGCTTCGTGCGCTCCATCTTCTTCGGCGACGAAGAAGCGCTCGTCTTCGGTCCGATCAAGTGGACGCTCGCCCCCGCGCTGCTCGAGCCGGGCCCGATCGCGCGCGACGCGCGCGGGCTCACCTACATCCTCGACACCCTCTACGGCAGGATCGTCGTCCTCGACGCCGGCTTCCGGCCCGTCCGGTCGTGGGGCGCGCACGGGGAGGGGGCGGCGGACTTCCTCGATCCCGTCGATCTGGCGCTCGCCCCGTCGGGGGAGATGCTCTACGTGCTCGACGCGGCGAGCGGGCGGATCCGCGCGTTCGACCGCGAGGGGAGGGCGCTCTTCGCGTGGGGTCGTCTGGGCGCCGGACGCGAAGGGTTCTCGCGGCCCACGAGTCTCGCGGTGGCCCCCGACGGAACCGTCCTCGTCGCCGATCGCGCGGGACGGATCCGGCGCTTCAGCGCACGCGGCGCGCCTCTCGGCGGCTGGGGGCGGGCCGGCGCCGAGCGCGGCGCGCTCGATCATCCCGAAAGGGTCCTCGCGGGCGCGTCGGGACGCGCCTTCGTTCTCGACGCGGGCGGACGCCGGCTCCAGGCGTTCTCGGCGAGCGGCGCGCTCCTGTGGGACCTCGACGTGATCGAGGCGGCGCTCGAGGCGCGGCGCGCGCGCACGGCGGCGATCGCGGCGGCGACGGCGGGGGGTCGGACCGCGCCGCCCGCGGTCCCGGCGACGGCCGCGCTCACGGGGCTCGAGGCTTCCGCATGCCCGCGCCGCATCGCCAGCAACGCGGGGGGCTATACGGTCTGCTGGGGCGCCTCGATCGAACCGTTCCCTCACAACGCGCCCTTCTCTCTCGATGTCTCCGTCTACGACGCGGCCCGGCCCGCGGCCCCCGCCGAGATGGTCGCGCTGACCGTCGATGCGGCGATGCCGGAGCACGGTCATGGGCTCGTCCAGCAGCCGGTGGTGCGCGCGATCGGACCGTCGATCCCCAAGGAGAAGCTCCCCGATCACGCGCTGGTGCACGGCGCGGCCGTCGGCAACGGCCGCTTCGAGGTGCAGGAGATGCGCCTGCACATGCCCGGGCGCTGGGAGATCTATTTCGACATCGGACGCGGCGCCGTCATCGAAAGGGCCCAGGTTGAGATCCCGCTGGACTGAGCGTCCCAGGGGGATGCCTGCGGCGCGGCGCGCGGCCCTCGCCGTCATCGCCGGGGTCGCCGCCGCCGTCCTGGCGGCTTCCCTGGCGGCGGGGGCAGGGACTCCCGCGCCGGGTGCCGCGCCGGCCGGGAGCGTCAGCGACGCCGCGGGCGCGTCCGCGGCGCGCGTGGTCTTCACCGAGCAGGAGCGCGCGCGGATCCTCCAGTACGCGCCCCTCGGCCCGCTTCCCGCCGATCCCACCAACGCTCTCGCCGACGACCCGCGCGCCGCCGCGCTGGGGCAGCGTCTCTTCTTCGAGGCCCGCCTCTCGCCAGGGTCGTTCTCGTGCGCGTCGTGCCATGTCCCGCCGCACGCCTTCACGGACGGGAAGCCGGTGAGCGAGGCGATCGCGAAGGGAAGACGCCGCACACCGTCTCTTCTCAACGTGGCGTATCGGCGCTGGCTCTTCTGGGACGGACGGAAGGATTCGCTCTGGTCGCAGGCGCTCTCGCCGATCGAGAACCCCGTCGAGATGGGAGGCAACCGGCTCGCCGTCGTCCGCCTTCTCGCCTCGGACGCCGAGCTGCGCGGCGCGTACGAGGATCTTTTCGGAGCGCTCCCCGAGCTCGACGACGCTGCCCGGTTCCCGCCCGCGGCGCGTCCGGCCCCCTTCGGCGCGAGCGGCGCGACCGCGATGGACGCGATCGGCGCGAGCAGCGCGACCGGCGCGACCGTGGCGATCCCCGCCGCCGGGGCGATCGATCCGCTCGCCGCCGCGTGGCTCGCCATGAAGGACGAGGACCGCCTCGCCGTGGACCGTGCGTTCGCGCGCGTGGGCAAGGCGCTGGAGGCGTACGAGCGGCGTCTCGTCGGAAGGGGATCGCCATTCGACCGCTTCCTCGCGGAGCTGCGCGCCGGGGGCGACGGAGCTTCGCTCCCGGAGCCGGCGAAGCGCGGCCTGCGCCTCTTCGTCGGGCGCGCGAACTGCCGCGTCTGTCATAGCGGGCCGGAGCTCTCCGACGGGGAGTTCCACGACGTCGGGATCCCGCCGGGGCCCGGCGCGGCGGTCGACAGCGGTCGCTACGGCGGCATCGACGAGCTGCTCGCGGACTCTTTCAACGCCCGGGGACCGCACGCGGACGCGCCCCCTTCGCCGGCGGCGGACAAGCTCCGCGGCCTGCGCCGCCAGCCCGAGCATTGGGGACAGTTCAAGACGCCGTCGTTGCGCAACGTCGCGGTGCGCCCCCCCTACATGCATCAGGGTCAGTTCGCGAGCCTGCGCGACGTGTTGAAGTTCTATTCGACGCGGGAGGGGGCGCTGCCGCCGGGGCCGGCCCAGGAGCGGCTCCTGGTGCCGCTGCATCTCACGGACGAGGAGACGGACGACCTCATCGCCTTCCTCGAGTCGCTCACCGACGCGCCGCTCGACGACGCCCTGCTGTTCCGCCCCGGCGATCCGCAGACCCCCGCGCACCACGCGCCCTAGACGCCGACCCGGCGTGGGCGGCGTGCTCGGCGACGACCGTGGTGTGGATCCCGCCGCGCACGAAGAAATCCCCTTCGACGGTCATGCGCCTCGGCGCGAGAGCGGCGACGAGATCGTCGAGGATCTTGTTGGTGACCGCCTCGTGGAAGGCGCCTTCGTTGCGATAGGACCACAGGTAGAGCTTGAGCGACTTGAGCTCGACGCAGAGCCGCGCCGGAGCGTAGCGGATGCGGATCGTGGCGAAGTCGGGCTGTCCCGTCATCGGGCACAGACAGGTGAACTCCGGGCAGTCGAAGCGGATCTCGTACTCCCGCCGGGGATTCGGATTGGGGAAGGTCTCGAGCGCTCGGGTCGGTCGTGTGGGCACGGGTCTCTCTCGCGTGGAAGTGCGGCGCGCGCAGCGCGCGCCGGGCCGGGAGTATAGCGGATCGTCGCCGCGCGAGCGGCGCGCGGCTCGGGCCCGGCTAGTGTCCCCGCCGTCGGCCGGATCGGCCGCGGGCGGCAGCGCCCGCCGATACCTTTCGCGTCCTGGGCGCCGGCCTGGGCGCCGCCTCGGCCTCCCCACGCTCCTCGCGCGCGCGGCGCGGGGAGGGCTCCGCCTCGCGTCCCTTCTTCCCCGCCTCCAGCTCCGCGACCGCGGAGGCGATCGGCGGAATCCCGTCCCCGAACAGGAGGAGCGCCTCGATCGATTCGACGGACTCTGAGGAGAGATGGCTCCGGGGGCTCAGGACCGACATCGTCGGGGGGATGAGCCCCTGCACGTCGGCGGCGATGAGCGGCGAGACGTAGAGCGCGTCGACGCGCGTCACCAGCGCGCGCAGCTTCACGCGATCGGACGCCGTGACCGCTTCGATCCGGCGCGCGGCTTGCGGATCGTGCCCCAGTCGGATCAGCGATCGGCGGAACGCGGGCAGGAACGAGGCGTCGCTCACGATCATGCCGAGCGTCCCGCGGGCGGCGAGGGCGAGCATGTTCTCGATGATCCGTGGATCGAGCCGCACGCAGAGCAGCCGCTTGCCGAGCCGCCGGGCGATCGGGTCGATCTCCGCGAAGTGGAAGTCCGTCGTCACGAGGTAGCGGCTGGCGGCCGCGGCGGCCAGGGCCGGCCGGCTTCCCCCCGCCAGCGCCTCGAGCAGGATCGGCTCCGCGAGGGTCCGCGCGCGGCGCGCGAGTTCCTGCGAGATCATGTCCACCTGCTCCCGGTTGCACTCGATGAAGGCGATCCTGTCGGCGCGGTCCTCCGCGGCCCGCGCGCGGCCGGCGTAGCGGGTGACGAGGTCCACGTAGCGCCGGGTATCGATGTCGAGCTGCTCGGCGAGCGTGATGTGCTTGCGCACGAGCCGCATGAGCGCGAGGGCGTGCGCCTGATCTAGGAGGCTCGGCGCGACCTCCTTCAGGTAGGCGCCGCTGCCGGGCCGCAGGCGCACGTAGCCCTCCTCGGCGAGCGCGTGGTAGATCCGGAAGGCGGTCTTGGGATCGATCCCCCACGTGCGTGAGAGCGAACGGACCGAAGGGAGCCGCTCGCCGGCCTTGAGCCGTCCCAGGTGCAAGGCAGAGACGATCTGCTCTCTCGCCTGCTGCACGAGGGGCTCGGGGGCGTTGCGATCGAGGTGTAGGCGAAACACGGTCGATTCCGAAGGCTTGGGTATACTTCGGGCCAGGGGACGGGTCAAGCCCTCACCGCGCCCGGGCGCGGGCCGAGAGAGGAATCCCTCATGAAACGACAACGAAGAGCGCGCCGTGCGGCGTGGTTCACCGCGGCGGCGATGGCCGTCCTGGGCGGGTGGGTGGGCGCAATTTCGGCCCAGGCGGCGTCCAAGAGCGCCGATGGTCCGGGGATCGCGAAGCGGGCCCTGGCGGGCGATGCGGGGGCGGGCGCCGAGCTCGAAGCGGCGGTCGAGCCGCTCTTCGACCGCAAGGACCTGCTCGCCCTCGACGAATCCGCGGGCGGGCGGGAAGCCGCGCGTCTCCTGGGGCTTCCCGAGCCCTCCGTCCGCTGGAACGTCCTGCCGGGGGGCGGCGGCCTGCGCGTGCTGATCGTCGATCTCGGCCGCGCCGCGACGGGGACGGGCGGGGGAGGATCCGGAATCGGCTACGTCGCCTACGGGATCGTCGAAGCGGGATCGGGCTCCGCGGCGAAGGTGAGCTGGTATCACGACGCGGGACGCAAGCTCGCGGAGCAGGGGGGACGCGCATGGCACCCGGTGGCGGTCCGCGCGGTCGGCGCCGGCGGGTCCGAAGGCCGCGCGCTCGCTGTGGAGGAAGCCACCGATCCCGCAGCACCGGACGCGCGCGGTGTGCTGGTGCTCGAGCAGAAGGGCGGCGAGTGGGCCGCGACGCGCCGGCTGGCTCCCGCCGGGGACGCGCGGCTGATCGGCGTGGGGCCGCAGGGCGCCGTCTTCATCGCGGGCCGCGAGGCGCCCAAGGGGGTCCTGTCGGGCGCGCCGCCCTCGCTCTTCCGCTCGCTCGTCTTCTTCGAGCGCACGGCGGACGGCTTTGCGCCCGAGCCGGCCGCGGCGCCGCTCGCGGACGTCGTCACCGCCACGGAGACGCTCCTGGCGGCGCTCCGGCGCGGGGACAAGGACGAGGCGCGGCGGCTGTGCGCCTCCCCCGACGTGCTCGAGCAGATGCTCTACTTCTCGCCCGGCTGGAAGGGGGGCGGGCGGGTCGTCCAGGCGACGCCCACGACGCTCGAATGCGTCTACGAGGAAATCGAGAGACCAGCCCTGCGCCTGGTCCTCACCTACCAGAACCGGGGCGGTGTCCTCATCCTGGCGTCGGCGACGGGGCGGGCCGAGAAGGACGTCAAGAAGGGATGAGACGCTGACGATGCCCGTCCGCCCTCGCAGCGCGTTCCTGCTGCTCGTCCTCCTGACCGCGGTCAACGCGGCGTACCTCTTCGCGTTCGACAGCGCGACGATCTTCTATCACGTCAACGTCCTCGCCCACGTCGCCCTGGGGCTTCTGCTGGTCGCCGCGCTGGCGTTCGGTGCGGCGAGGCGGCTCGCCGGGCGCGCGCGTGGCGATGCGGAGGGACCGGCCTGGCTCGCGCGCGGGCTCTACCCCGCGGCCGCGATCGCGATGGGCGCGACGGGACTCTTCCTGACGCAAGCGGGGACCTCGCGTCCGTACTACGGGTGGCTGCGCGCGCACGAGGCCGCAGCCGTCGTCTTCGTCCTGTCCCTGGCCGCCGGCCTCGCGATCGCGCAGGCGCCCGCGCGGCGGCAGATCCTCCTCGCGCTCGCGCTGCTCGCCGTCTTTCCGGCGGCGGTCCGCATCGGGGGCGCGGTGCGCCCGGCGTACGTCTCCACGATCGTCAACCCGAAGGCCCCGCCGCGCGGACCGCAGGACGAGGGCGGAGGCGAGAAGAGTCCCTTCTATCCGTCCTCGAACACGACCGCGTCGGGCGCGCTCATCCGCTCCGACTTCTTTCTCGAGTCGAAGTCGTGCGGCAACAAGGGGTGCCATCCCGACATCACCGCGCAGTGGGAATCCTCCGCGCACCACTTCTCGTCGTTCAACAACCAGTGGTACCGCAGGTCCATCGAATACATGCAGGACACGATCGGGACGAAGCCCTCGAAGTGGTGCGGCGGGTGCCACGACATGGCGATCCTGCTCACCGGGCGCATGGACACCCCGATCCGTCAGCAGATCCACACGCCCGAGGCGCAGGCGGGGATCGGCTGCCTGGTCTGTCATTCGATCGTGAACGTGCACGACACGATGGGGCAGGGGGGCTTCACGCTCGAGTACCCCGAGATGCACCGGCTCGTGGCGAGCCGGAACCCGGTCCTCTCCTTCCTGCACGACCGGATGGTCCAGCTCGATCCGGGCCCGCACCGGGCGACGATGCTCAAGCCCTTCTATCGGAGCTCGACGCCCGAGTTCTGCTCGTCGTGCCACAAGGTCCACCTCGACGTTCCCGTGAACAGCTACCGGTGGTTCCGCGGCTTCAACGACTACGACCCGTGGCAGCAGAGCGGCGTCTCGGGGCAGGGCGCGCGCGCGTTCTACTACCCGCCCGACGGGCCGAAGAAGTGCGGGAGCTGCCACATGCCCCTCGTTGCGTCGCAGGACAAGGGGAACGTCGAGGGCAAGATCCACTCGCACCGCTTTCCCGCGGCGAACACCGCGCTTCCCTTCGTGAACCACGACGAGGTGCAGCTCGAGACCGTGAAGAAGTTCCTGCAGGACGGGATCGTGACCGTGGACATCTTCGCCGTGTCGGAGGAACCGGCCGGGGACGCGGCGCGGCCCCGCGCCGGGGCGCGCGGCGAGGCGGAGATCGCGAAGGCGGCTCGGGGAAATGAGGGCACGGTCGCGGCCGCGTCGATGATCCCCGAGGAGGGCGGGACGAGCGGCCTTTTGGGCGGTGAGGAGCGCGCGCGGGATGTCATCGCGCCGCTCGAGCGGGCGGGCGCGGCGGCGCGGGCCGGATCCACGGTCCGCGTGGACGTCGTCGCGCGCACGCGCAAGGTCGGCCACTTCTTCCCCGGCGGCACGGTCGACGCGTTCGACGTCTGGCTCGAGCTGCAGGCCCAGGACGCGGACGGCAAGGTGATCTTCTGGAACGGCTGGGTCGCCGACGACGGGCACGGTCCGGTCGATCCCGGCGCGCACTTCTACCGCGCGGTCCTCGTCGACGATCACGGCAACCGCATCAACAAGCGCAACGCGTGGGCCGCGCGCGCCGTGGCCTACGCGCGGCTCATCCCGCCGGGCGCCGCGGACACCGCGCACTTCCGGCTGAAGATCCCGCCCGGCGTAAAGGGGCCCGTCCGTCTGACCGCGCGGATGAACTACCGGAAGTTCTCGTGGTGGAACACCCAGTGGTCCTTCGCGGGCGTGCGGGATCCGCGCGAGGCGCATCCCGAGGTCGCGGCGCGCTACGACGACGGGCACTGGGTCTTCGAGGGGGACACCTCCGATGTCTCGGGCGGGATCCAGGGGATCCCCGACCTCCCGACGATCGTGGTGGCCCAGGACACGAAGCTCCTCGCGATCGGCGCTGCGCTCGATCGCCCGAAGCCGGCTTCCGCCGACCGCGAGCGCTGGAACGACTATGGGATCGGACTGCTCCTGCAGAAGGACTACAAGGGCGCGGCCGCGGCCTTCGAGCGCGTGACCGAGATCGAGCCCGGCTACGCGGACGGCTGGGTCAATCGGGCGCGCGTCGCCGTGGAGGAAGGGGACCACCAGGGCGCGATCGCGCTCTGCGACCGCGCGCTCGCGGCCGATCCGAAGCTCGCGAAGGCGCGCTACTTCCGGGGAATCGCGCTGAGGACGTTCGGTAGGTACGACGAGGCGCTCGCCGATCTCACGAAGGTCACCGAGACGTTCCCGCGCGACCGCGTCGTCTGGAATGCGATCGGGCGCGTGCGCTTCCTGCAGCGCCGCTACCGCGAGGCCATCGACGCCTTCCGCAGGACGCTCGCCATCGATCCCGAGGACGTGACCGCGCACTACAACCTCATGCTCTGCGACCGCGGCCTTCGCGACGAGGGCGGAGCGAAGGGGGAGGAGGCGCTCTACGCGCGCTTCAAGGCGGACGAGAGCGCGCAGTCGGTCACCGGAGCATTCCGCCTCTCGAACCCCGACGACAACCGCGAGCGCCAGGCGATCCACGAGCACGACTCGACGTGGACCCCCGAAAACCTCGCCGCGGCGAGCGGGAAGAACTACGCCTCCGTCCCCGTGGCCCCCTCCGCGGTCCCGCCTCCTCCGTCTCGACCTCCCGGCGCGCGCGCGGAGACGGGTTCGCCGTCCACGGCGGGTCCTGCGACATCCCGCACCGGCGCCGTCCCCACACAGCGCCGCGCAGACGACGGGGCGGGGAGCCGCTGATCCGGATGCCGCGGAGCGCACGGACGCCGCGCGAGGGCCGCCTCGGCGCGGGCGCACGGGCAGTCACGCTCGCCGCCGCGATCGCCGCCGCGGCGTGCGGCGGGGGAGGGCGCGCGGGCGGGGAGGGCGCGAACGGCTCCGCGCTTCCCGCGTCAGGCGCCGTGGCCTCGACCACCCCCACCGCGCCCGCCGTCACCTTCGTCGACGTGACCGAGAAGGCCGGCCTGCGCTTCCGCCACGAGACGGGTGCGTTCGGGAGGAAGTACCTCCCCGAAACGATGGGCGCGGGGTGCGCGTGGCTCGACTACGACGGCGACGGGCGCCCCGATATCTTCCTCGTCAACGGCAAGGCGTGGCCCGGCCATCCTCCGGCCGCGGGGCGCGGACCCTCCACCCCCGCGCTCTACCGCAACCGCGGCGACGGGACCTTCGAGGACGTCACGGCGAAGGCCGGCCTCGCGGTCGAATCCTACGGCATGGGGG
>Ga0207644_10001374_pt1 | contig 15664 bp, 14 predicted proteins | sample KBSS73metaG_FD_184326 | JGI IMG/M metagenome (GOLD analysis project Ga0207644, IMG submission 184326) | Switchgrass rhizosphere microbial communities from Kellogg Biological Station, Michigan, USA - KBS S7-3 metaG (SPAdes) (version 2) | ecosystem: Host-associated > Plants > Roots > Rhizosphere... | reverse complement strand
GCGTCGATCGGCTGATGACGGGCCTGGCGCGTTGCTGCAAGCCCGCGCCGCCCGACCCGATCGTGGGATTCGTCACGCGCGGCAAGGGCGTCACGATCCACCGCTCGAGTTGCCCGAACGTCGAGCGCATCCGGCAGCGCGAGCCCGAGCGCCTGATCGAGGCCAACTGGGGCGACGCACAGGAAGAGGTGTTTCCGGTCGACATCGTCGTCGAGGCGATGGACCGGCAGGGCCTGCTGCGCGACATCTCCGAGATCATGACGCGCGAGAAGATCAACGTCACCGCGGTCAACACGCTGACGCGCAACCTGCAGGCGAAGATGAGCTTCACGCTGGAAGTCGCGAGCACGGCGCAGCTCGCGCGTGCGCTGAAGCTCGTCGGCGACGTGCGCGGCGTGCTCGGCGCGTCGCGCCGTTAGGCGATGCGCGCGCTTGCACCCGAAGCCCACGACCAGTTTCGAAAGGAACGCCGATGAAATCCCCCACCGCCGTCGTGCTGCGCGAAGTCGGCCTGCGCGACGGGCTCCAGAGCATCGCGCGCGTCGTCCCGACGGCGCAGAAGCTCGAGTGGATCCGCGACGCGCACGCCGCGGGCCAGCGCGAGATCGAGGTCGGCTCGTTCGTGCCGGCGCGGCTCTTGCCGCAACTCGCCGACACCGCCGAGCTCGTCGCGTACGCCAAGACGCTGCCGGGATTGATCACGTCCGTGCTCGTCCCGAACCTGAAGGGCGCACAGCGCGCGCTCGAGACGGGCGCCGACCTGATGCTCTTCCCGCTGTCCGCGAGCCACGCCCACAGCCTCGCCAACCTGCGGTGCACGCCCGACGAAGCGGTCACCGAAGTCGCGCGCCTGCGCGCGGCCCGCGACGCGGCGGGCTCGCGCTGCGCGATCGAGGTGGGCATCAGCACGGCGTTCGGCTGCACGATCCAGGGTGCCGTCGCGCCCGCGGAAGTGCTGCGCCTCGTGCAGGCGTGCCTCGACGCCGGCGCCGAGCGCGTCGGGCTCGCCGACACCGTCGGCTACGCCGACCCGCGCGCGGTGACGGTGCTGTTCGAGCAGGCGTTCCGCGTGGCGGGCGACAGGCTCACGTGCGGCCACTTCCACGACACGCGCGGCCTCGGGATGGCGAACGTATTCGCCGCATGGCAGACGGGCGTGACGCGCTTCGACGCGTCGCTCGCGGGCATCGGCGGCTGTCCGCATGCGCCCGGCGCCAGCGGCAACGTCGCGATGGAGGATGTCGCGTACCTGTTCGCGAGCATGGGCGTCGCCACGGGGGTCGACTTCGAGCGGCTGATGGCGCTACGCGCCAAGGTGGCGCAGTGGCTCGCGGGCGAGCCGCTGCACGGCGCGCTGTGGCGCGCCGGATTGCCGAAGACGGTGACGGCGCCGCGCGCCGCGCACGCATGACGCCGCCGAAGGTGACCGGCGCTGCGGAACCGGCTGACGTGACGGCGCCGTCCGGCGGGGCCGTGCCGCAACCGCTCGCCGGCCTCACCGTCGTCGAGTTCACGCACATGGTGATGGGCCCGACGTGCGGCATGGTGCTTGCCGACCTCGGCGCCGAGGTGCTCAAGGTCGAGCCGATCGACGGCGACAGCACGCGGCGGCTGCTGGGCGCCGGCGCCGGCTTCTTCCCGATGTTCAACCGCAACAAGAAGAGCATCGCGATCGACCTGCGCAGTCCCGTCGGCCTCGAGGTCGCGCGCCGGCTGTGCGCGTGCGCCGACGTCGTCAGCGAGAATTTCCGGCCGGGCACGATGGCCAAGTACGGCCTCGACTACGCGGCGCTCGCGCCGTCGCACCCGCGGCTCATCTACGTGAGCCACAAGGGGTTCCTCCCCGGTCCGTACGAGCACCGCACGGCGCTCGACGAGGTGGTGCAGATGATGGGCGGCCTTGCCTACATGACCGGGCGGCCGGGCGATCCGCTGCGCGCGGGAACGAGCCTCAACGACATCATGGGCGGCATGTTCGGCGCGATCGGCGCGATGGCGGCGCTGATCCAGCGCGGTATCACCGGCCGCGGCATGGAAGTGCAGTCGGCGCTCTACGAGAACAACGTCTTCCTGATGGGCCAGCACATGCTCCAGTACGCGGTGACCGGTCGGCATCCGCAACCGATGCCCGCGCGCGACAATCCGTGGGCCGTCTACGACGTGTTCACGGTGAAGGACGGCGAGCAGATCTTCCTCGCCGCGGTGAGCGATACGCAGTGGAAGACGTTCTGCGACGTGCTGGGCTTCGCCGACCTCAAGGCCGATGCTGCCCTCACGACGAACAACCAGCGCGTCGTCGCGCGCGGCACCCTGCTCGCCACGCTTCGCGAGCGGCTCGCGCAGCGCTCCGCCGCGGACCTGGCGGCGATCTTCGAGCAGGCGGGGCTGCCGTTCGCGCCGATCCGTCGTCCCGAGGACCTCTACGACGACGTGCATCTCAACGCGACCGGCGGTCTCGCGGACGTGCGGCTCCCCGACGGCGACAAGGCCGGGCAGACGGTGCGCACGACGCTGTTCCCCATTACGCTCGCGGGCAAGCGGCTCGGCGTGCGGCTGCATCCGCCGGCAAAAGGCGAGCACACGCGCGCGCTGCTCGAGCGCCTGGGCTATGGCGATGCGGACATCGAGCGGCTCTACGCGGCGCACGCGGTGGCGTGACGCGCGCACGGGCCCGCTCAAAGCTCCTCGAGGAGGAAACCATGAACGGAACGAATCTCGTCCGGCGCCGCGCCGCCCCTGCGCGCCTCGCGCGTACCGCCGTCGTCGTCGCGGCGCTCGCGGCCGGCGCGGGCATCGCGCTCGCGCAGTCCGACCGGCCGATCAAGTTCATCCTGCCGGTGGCCACGGGCTCGGGCGTCGACACGATCACGCGCGCGGCGCAGCCGGCGCTGTCGAAGTCGTTTGGCGCACCGGTGGTCATCGAGAACCAGCCGGGCGCGGGCGGCATCGTCGGCACGCAGGCGCTGGTGAAAGCGGCGCCGGACGGCAGCACGCTGTCGATCGTGTCGAACAACCACGTGATCTATCCCAGCGTGTACAAGTCGGTGCCGTTCGACCCGGTCGCCGACATCACGCCGATCGCCGTCGTCGGCTCGACGCCGATCGTGATCGTCGTCAACCCCAAGGTGCCGGCGAAGAACGCGCAGGAGCTGATCGCGCTCATGAAGGCGAAGCCGGACGAGATCAACTACGCGTCGTCCGGCAACGGCACGATCCTGCACCTCGCCGCCGCGATGTTCCTCGACCAGGCGGGCGTGAAGGCGAAGCACATCCCGTACAAGGGTGTCGGGCCCATGGTCACCGACCTCCTCGGCGGGCAGGTCGACTTCGGCGCGCTCTCGCTGCCGTCGGTGCAGCAGCACATCAAGGCGGGAACGCTGCGCGCGATCGGCGTCGCGACGCAGAAGCGCCTTGCCGCCGCGCCCGAGATCCCGACGTTCGCCGAGCAGGGGATGCCGAACTATCTCGTCGAAGGCTGGTTCGCCGTGATCGGCCCGGCGAAGATGCCGGCGGCGCTAGTGGCGAAGATCAACGCCGAAGTGAAGCAGGCGTTCGCCGCGCCGGACGTCGTCGAGGCGATGGCGAAGCAGGGCAACACGATCGACGTCAGCACGCCCGACTACGCGGCGAAGTTCTTCCCGAGCGAGCTCGCGAAGTACGCGGCGCTGGTGAAGAAGGCCGGCGTCGAGCTGCAGTAGCGAGCGAGCGCCGCCGGGCGCCTAGAGGCGCAGCGGCGCGCCGTAGCCGGTCAGCTCGAGGTAGCCGCGACCCGCGACGCGGCCGTCGCGACGCGCGTGCACCGCGCCTTCCCAGTAGACGGTGCCCACGCTGGCGCGCGCGTCGAGCTCCTGGTCGTCCATCAGGGCTTCGAGCACCGCGTCGAACGCGCCGGCGACGACGCGCATCGCCACCGGATACTCGATGTCGGTGCGCGGCGAGCGCCAGCGACGCAGCGGCTCGAAGCGCACGTCGGCCGGCTCGAAGATCGTCACGCGACCGGCGGCGTCGCGCAGCGTGCCGCCGGCCCACAGCGTGCCGCCGGCGCGGTCGCGGATGCGAAACGCCATCAGCGCGCCGCCGTCGTCGAGGTTGATTCCGGCCCAGTCCCAGCCGCGCGCGTCGGGCGCCAGGTACTCGCTCGACCACTCGTGGTCGAGCCACGCGACGCCGGTCACGTCGCGCGCGCGGCCGTCGACCGCGACCGTTCCGCGCGTTGCGAGCTGCGGGACGCTGTAGTAGTAGCTCGCCTGCCTCGGCGACGGCCCCTTGCGGCTCACGCCGGCCTCGCCTTGCAGCAGCAGCGGCTGCGTGGGCGCGAACGCGAGCGTCAGCGTGAACTCGCGCGCCGGTATGTGGGTGCGAAAGACCTCGCCGTCGCGCGCAAGCGACCAGTCGCCGATCGCCACGGACGTCGTGTCGTCGGCGGCGCCCGCGAGTCCCATCCCGGCGCGCGCCGCGCGCTGGTCGCCCGCCAGGCGGCCGCGCCCGGGCGAGGCGACCGCCGCGTGCGCGAACAGGAGCTCGCGCGGCGCGAAGCGGCTCGCGCTGTTCTCGCCGATCCCCGTGCGCGTGCGGAAGAAGGTGACCTGCACGCCGAGCTCCGCGCCGCCCGCGTCGCGGACCAGCCCCGTGACGTACCACCACTCGGTGCGAAAGGCGCCGTGACGGCCGTGATCCCGGGGAAACGCGAGCGCAACGCCGCGCTCGACGGTCGCGTCCGCGGGCTCGGCGCCGCGCGCGGCGCGCGGCAGGGCCAACGCCAGCGGCACTGCGAGGAAGCGGCGGCGCGGCAGGGCCATCGCTCTACCAGTCGTCCTTGACGGCGAGCACCGCCTGTTCGCTCATCGCGGTGCGCGCGGCTAGGCGGGTGGCGAGCAGCGCCAGCGCCACGAGCGCAGCCGCGAACAGCGCGAGCCCGCGCCACGGCACCGAGACGTCCATGCTCCAGTGGAACGATTGCCGGTTCACGACGTGGATCAGCACGAGGCTGATGAAGCCGCCAAGCACGAGTCCGGTGGCCACGCCGATGCCGCTCACGATCACGCCTTCGATCGTCAGCATCGTGGCGATCTGCCGCCGCGTCATGCCGACGTGGCGCAGCATGCCGAATTCCCGCCGCCGCGACAGCACGAGCGCGCCGAACGACGCGGTCAGGCCCGCGAGACCGATCGCGACGGCGGCAGCCTCGAGCGCATAGGTGACGGCGAACGTGCGATCGAACACGCGCAGGGAGATCGCGCGGATCTCGGCGGTGGTCGCCACCGAGTAGCGGCTGCCGTCGGGGAGCTTCTCGCGGAGCGCGCGGCGAAAGTCGTCGAGCGTGGCGCCGGGCGCGAGCCAGACCGCCGCGTCGCTCGCGTCGCGATCGCCGGTCAACGCGGCGTACACGCCGCGATCGACGACGAGCGCGCCTTGCTGCCGCGCGTAGTCGCGCCAGACGCCGGCGACGGTGAACGGCGTCGCGCGGCCGGCGAGCGGAATCGTGACACGCTGGCCGGGCGCGAAGCCGTAGAGGTCGCGCACGGTCTCGGAGACGTAGATCGGCGGCGGGTCGCCCTCGGCGGGCACCGCGAGCTCGCCTTCGAGCGGCAGGCGGCGCGCCGGATCGTCCAGCGTGCGCGCGAGCATCACGACGCGCGGCAGCGCGGCGTCGAGCACGATGCCTTGCGCGCGCAGGAACTCGACCCGCTGCACGCCCGGGAGGGTCGCCAGTGCGCGCTGGTCGGCGGGCGTCAGCACGACCGAGTCGCTGCCGCCGCGGACGTACACGTCGGCGGGCAGCAGCACGCCGAGCCACGCGTCGAGCGAATCGCGGAACGACGCCACCATGATCGCCATCGACGAAAGCAGCGCGACGCTCGCGACGATCGCGGCGAGCCCGACCGTCGTCTGCCCGGGCGCGTTGCGCAATTGCGCGAGCGCGAGCATCGCCGGCACGCCGCGGGGGCGGGGCGCGGCGGCGAGCGACGCCTGCACGACGCGCGGCAGCAGCAGCAGCGTCCCGCCGATCAGCGCGGCGATCGCGAAGTAACCCGGCAGCGGCAGGTCCGCGATCGGCGGCAGCCGTGTCGCCAGCGCACCGAGCGCGATCAGCGCGATGCCCCACCAGGGCGAGCGCAGGCGCGCCGTGCCCGCGCCGGCGCTGCCCGCCTTGAGCGCGGGCGCGGGCGGCGCGCGCGCCGCTTCGCGCGCCGGGACGATGCTGCCGGCGATGGCCGCCGCCACGCCGAGCAGGCCGAACACGAGCGCGCCCGCGGGATCGACGTGCGCCTGCGGCGCCGTGCCGCGGAAGAATCCCGCGCCCAAGTCGCCGCCGAAGCGTTCGAGCGCGATCGCCGCGAGCGCGTATCCCAGCGGCAGTCCGACGAGCGCACCCGTGGCCCCGATCAGCGCCGCTTCGCCGAGCACGAGGCGCATCAGGCGGGCGCGCGTGAGGCCCAGCGTGCGCAGCAGCGCGAAATGCGCCCGCCGCCGCGCGACCGACAGCGCCTGCGTCGAGAACACGAGCAGCGCGCCGGTGAACAGCGCGACGAGCGCGAGGACGTTCAGGTTCACGCGATAGGCGCGCGACAGCCGCGCCGTCGTCCGGACGTTGTCCGCGGGCGACGCCGCGACCACGCCCGCCGGCAGCAGCGCCGCGATCCCGTCGCGCACTTGCGCCGCGTCGGCGCCAGGCGCAATGCGCACGTCGATCCGCGTCAGCGTGCCGCCGCGTCCGAAGGCGTCCTGCGCTGCGGCGACGTCGACGACGGCGAACGCCTGTCCGCCCGCGTCGGGCGTCAGTCCGCGCATGTCGAAGCGCACGTCGCGCGCGCCGGCGCGCAGCGTGACGCTGCCGCCGGCGGACACGCCCAGCATCCGCGCGGCGGCCGGGCTTGCGAAAAGCGCGTCCTGCGCGATCAGGTCGAGCGGACGCTCCGCGTTGCCCACGAGCGCCGGCGTGACGGCGGCGGCGCGCAGCGCGTCGATGCCGACGACGCGCAGCGGCGCGTCGCGCCCTTCCACCGTCGCGTCGACTTCGAGGACGGGCGAGGCGACCGCGACGCCGGGCAGGCGCGCGATCGCCGGATACAGCATTTCATCGAAGCCCGCGCGTGGGCCGCGCACCTCGAGGTCCGCGTCGCCGGACAACGCGGCCATGCCTGCGGCGAACTCGTCGATCGCCGCGCGGTTGACGAGGCCGATGGCGTAGCCGAGCGCCACGCCCAGCGCGATCGCGGCGACCGCGAGGGCAAGGCGGCCGCGCTCGCGCGAGAACGCGCCGCCCTGCGTGGCGCGCGCGACCAGGCGCGCCGCGATCATGCGCGGCGTACCGCGGGCGCCGCCTGTACGCCCCGCGCCGTCAGCGCCATCGTGCGGTCGGCGGCGGACGCCGCCGCGTGCGAATGGGTCACCAGCAGCGCCGTGGCGCCGTTCGCCTTCACGCAATCGCGCAGCAGCGCGATCACCTGCGCCGCGCTCTCCGGGTCGAGGTTGCCCGTGGGCTCGTCGGCGAGCAGCAGGCGCGGCGCGTGGACCAACGCGCGCGCGATCGCGACGCGCTGAAGCTCGCCGCCGGACAGCTCGCGCGGCAGGCTCGCGCCGCGATCGCCAAGTCCGACGGCGTCGAGCATCGCGCGCGTGCGCGAGTCGTCGCGGCGGCCCGCGAGCGCGAGCGGCAGCGCGACGTTGTCCGCCACGGACAGGTACGGAAGCACGTGGAACGACTGGAACACGAAGCCGACGCGCTCGCGCCGGAACACCGTCGCCGCGTCGTCGTCGAGGGTGTGCATGTCGACGCCGTCGACGACGATGCGGCCGGCGTCCGGGCGCTCGAGCCCCGCGATCAGGTTGAGCAGCGTCGACTTGCCGATGCCTGATTCACCGATCAGCGCGACGAACTCGCCGCGACCGACGTCGAACGAGACGTCGTCGAGCACGCGGCGCGCGCGGACGCCGGCAAAGGACTTCGACAGGTGCGAGACGGCGATCACGGCGTGGCGGGCGGGGGAAGGGCCGCCCGGACGGGCCTCCGCCCGTACTGTAGTACGTCCGGCGAAGCGCGCCCTACGCCGCGGCGCGCGGGTCGTCGTGCCGCTGCGTGCAATCGTCGTCCCAGACGCAGGCGACGATGTCGGCGAGCGCGCGGATCACCGGGTCGTTGCCGCGGTCGCGCAGGTGCAGAAACTGCAGCGACGTCGTCGCGCGCACGTCGCGCCACAGGCACAGGCTGCCCGCGGCCGCCGCCTCCTGCGCCAGGTCCTCGCGCATCAGCGCGACACCCAGGCCCGCGACGACGAGCGAGCTGATCACCGTCTCGTTGTCGGCCTCGATCGACTTGGCCGGCGCAACGCCGTGCGCCGCGAACAGCGCCTGCGCGAGCGCGCTGTGCGTGCTGATCGCAGGCGTCATGATCCACGGCATCGCCGCGATGGCGTCCCAGTCGGCCGCATCGACGCGCGCCTGCCACCCGATCGGCGCGACGACGCGGTACGCGACGTCGCGCAGGCGCTGCGCCGCGACGCCGGGGTGCGCCAGATCGCCGTAGTAGAACGCCGCATCGAGCTCGCCGTCGCGCACCTTCGCGAAGGCCGCGCCCGACACCTCGTGGTGCAGCTCGACCTCGACCAGCGGATACCGCTCGACCGCACGGGCGAGGAAATCGCCGAGGCGAAGGAATTGCGGATCGGCCAGCGTGCCGACCGCCGCGCGGCCGGCCGTTTCCCCGGCGAACGACTTGGCGCGGCTGCGCAGCGCGGCCGCGGCCGTGACGACCTTGACAGCCTCGGGCAGCAGGCGCTGGCCGGCCGGCGTGAGGGTCATCCCGGTGGGATTGCGCTCGAACAGCGCGACGCCGAGCTCGTCCTCGAGCGCCTTGATCTGGCCGCTCAGGGCGGGCTGGCTGATGTGCAGCTTGTCCGCCGCCCGCGTCAGGTGGCCCGACTCGGCCACGGCGGCGAAGCTGCGAAGCTGGTAGAGCTCCATGGCGACTCCGCGGCAGGTGGGAAAGCATGAATTTTACCACGAAATGCTGCATTGCAGCAAGCCGACGCTGGGCGGTGATAAGCGTTACCGATGTCCTTGATCGGAAGAAGAAATTTGAATCCGGCGGGCGATGCGACGATATTCCGATTGTGCGGCGCGTCAACGGCCGACCCATGCGCCCACGAGGCGCTCGATTGGAGTAGACATGAAGACTACAACGTACCCCTTGGAAGATCACCGCGGCATCGCGGCCCTCTGCGTCGAGCTGTTCCGCGCGGCGATGAGCCCCCCGGTGCCCAAGCCCGCGGCGCCCGCGCGCCCGGGCGCCTTCACGCGGGTCGGCCGCTGGCTCGCCAACGCCCGGCAGCGCGATCTCGAGCGGTGGCTCGCCACCTCGACGGACGTGTTCGAGCTGGAGTCGCGCTTGCGCGAGGTCGGCCGCCAGCCGTACTTCTCCTAGACCCGCCGCGCGTCGCGGAGCGGCGGTCCGCGACGGCTAGGCGGGGAGGAAGCGCAGCGCAACGCCGTTGTTGCACCAGCGCTGGCGGGTCGGCGGCGGGCCATCGTCGAACACGTGCCCCTGGTGACCGCCGCAGCGCACGCAGTGGTACTCGTCGCGCTCGACGATCATCTTGAAGTCCTTCTTCATCGCCAGGTGGTCCGGGATGCTGGTGAAGAAGCTCGGCCACCCCGTGCCGCTGTCGAACTTCATCCTCGACGTGAACAGCGGCAGCGCGCAGCCGGCGCAGACGTAGACGCCGGCGCGCTTCTCGTTGTTGAGCGGGCTGGTGCCCGCATACTCGGTGCCTTCGCGGCGTAGCACGTCGTATTGCTTCGGGTCGAGCAACCTCTTCCATTCGTCGTCGCTGCGCGCCAGCGGCTCGGTCGTCGTCGCGACCGCCGCGCCCTTCGGGACGAGGGTGCGCCACGTCGTGCGGATCTCCTCGACGGCGCCGGACATCGGCGCGGCGTCGGCGGGGGCGCGGCGCAGCGCCAGCAGCGCGCCGAACGACAGCGGGACGGCGGCGGCCGTGGCAAGGAACGTGCGTCGTGTCAGGGGCATGGGCTGTCGGGCTTTCTCGAGGGTTGGCGTGGCCTCGGCGTCGTTTCGACCCGTGGCGCCGCCGTGAAGTTGCAGGCGAGCCCGGGATGTCGTCGCGTCCCGCATCAGTCGCTCGTCCCGCCGGGCGCCTTACGTGCGCGCCAGCGTCGCCACCAGTCCCAGCGCGCCGCAGGCGAGGATCACCGGGATCACCCCGGCCTTGAACCGGAACAGCGCCAGCGCCGCCAGCGCGGCGATCGTGGCGGCCACGACGTCGATCGCGCCGCCGCGCCCGCCCGGGAAAAACACGTGCAGCGCGAAGAACACCGCCAGGTTGACGATCACGCCGACGACCGCCGCCGTGATGCCGGTCAGCGGCGCGGTGAAGCGAAGCTGGCCGTGCGTCGATTCCACGACCGGGCCGCCCGCCAGGATGAACAGGTAGGACGGCAGGAACGTGAAGAACGTCGCGACGCAGGCGCCGGCCACGCCGGCCGCCCACACGGGCGCCGCGCCGAGCGCCACGTGCGTCCAGGCGCCGACGAAGCCGACGAACGCCACGACCATGATCAGCGGACCCGGCGTCGTCTCGCCGAGCGCGAGGCCGTCGATCATCTGCGGCGCCGTGAGCCACCCGAACGTCTCCACGGCGCCCTGGTAGACGTAGGGCAGCACCGCGTACGCGCCGCCGAACGTCAGCAGCGCGGCCTTCGTGAAGAACCACGCCATCCGCGCCAGCGTCCCGTCCCAGCCGAACGCGAGCCCCAGCGCCGCGTACGCCGCGCCCCAGACGGCGACGAAGGCCGCGATCACGCGCGCGAGATGCGCCGGGCGGTACCGGGCGTGCGGCGGCGGCGGTGTCGCGTCGTCGATCAGGGCGCCGGCGTGCGGTGCGCCCGTCGCGGCAGGGCCGCTGCGCGCCGCGAACGCCCGCGGCAGCAGGCGCCCGCCCAGCGCGCCGATCGCGCCCGCCGCGACCACGATCGCGGGAAACGGCGCGTCGAAGGCGAAGATCGCGACGAAGGCGGCGGCGGCCATCAGCCACAGCACCGGGTGCTTGAGCGCGCGCGACCCGATGCGCCAGGCGGCGTGCAGCACGATCGCGACGACCGCCGGCTTCACGCCGTACAGCACGCCGGCGATCGCCGGAACACTGCCGTACGCGAGGTAGACCCACGACAGCGCGATCAGCACGGCGAGCGACGGCAGCACGAACAGGATTCCCGCGACGAGCCCGCCCGCCGTGCGATGCATCAGCCAGCCGATGTACGTCGCAAGCTGCGTCGCTTCCGGCCCGGGCAGCACCATGCAGAAGTTGAGCGCGTGCAGGAACCGCGCTTCGGAGATCCACCGCCGCTCGTCGACGAGCTCGCGATGCATGATCGCGATCTGGCCCGCCGGGCCCCCGAAGCTGATCCAGCCGAGCCGCCACCAGTAGCGGAGCGCTTCGCCGCGCGTCGGCGCGCGCGGCGGGGCAGTCGGCGTCGCGCCGGTGGCATCCGCGTCGGCACGAGCCTCCGCGGCGTTGCCGCTGCTCACGGTTCCACCGCGGCGAGCGGCGGAATCCAGCGGTGCGTCTCCTCGCTCGCGTCGCTGCTCCAGAGATAAAGCGCGTCGTAGACGAGCATCCCCCAGCGGAGCATCGCGTGGTCGTCGTCGAACAACCGCGACAGTCCGAGCGAGACCGCGAGCAACCCTGCCGATTGCGCCGCCAGCTCGAGCGCGCCCGTGTCGGCGCCGCGCACGATCGCCGCGACGCGATCCAGGTGAGGGTCGGCGAGCGCATGACGGCGGATGAAGGCATCGAAGCTGCACGCCGGCCCGTCGTGCGAGTACTCGACGTCCGGAACGTCGTATGGCGTGGCGCCGTGCGCACGGGCGAATGAGCGCACGTCCGCGCTCGGCACGTAGAAGAACTCGGCCGCAGGATCGATGAAACGCCGCACGAGCCAGGGACAGGCGATGCGGTCGATCTTCGGGCGCTCGCGCGTCACCCAGCGCGACGGCGCGCGGTACGGCTGGACGCCGCCGCCGTGCTCGCGCCAGGCGGACAGTCCGCCGGCCAGGAACCGCGCGTCGCAGCCGCGCTCGTGCAGCAGCGCCGCGGCATTCCGGCCCACGTCAACACCGTGCACGCAGTAGACGAACACGGCGCGCCACGGCTCCAGGCGCGACGCCAGCGCCGGGAGGTCTTCGGGCGCGCAGCGAATCGCGCCCGGAATGACCATCGGATCCTGCGCGAACGCCGTCGCGCGGCGCACGTCGAGCAGCTGGGGCGGGGGAAAGCGGCGGAACGACGACTGGAGTTCCGCCACCGAAACGGACAGGAAAGGGGCCGCATCCATGTGAAACGCCTCCGGGCGGAGCGAGCTCCGCGTGGTCGGCGCAGAACTTGGACGACCGGTTCGTCGATGCGGCGGGGCGTCTGCGAACGGCCCCTTTCGTCGATCCTAGCGAACGCGCGGCGTCAGATCAACCCTTCCAGGAGCTGGACGTCGACGGCCTCGCCGGCGGCGACGTTGCCGATGCCCGCGCCGAGCACGATGAAGCAGTTCGCCTGCGACATCGACGAGAGGATGCCGGAGCCCTGGTCGCCGGTCGTGCGCACCTGCCACCCGCCGTCCTGCGCCGGCGCGAGGATGCCGCGCTGGAACTCGGTGCGCCCGGGCGCCTTGCGGATCGGCGCGGCGAGCGTCGCCTTGAACATGGGCATCGGCGCGACGTTCGCGCGGCCCTGCAGCACCAAGAGCGCGTCGCGGACGAACTCGTAGAACGTCACCATCACGCTGACCGGATTGCCGGGCAGCCCGAAGAAATGCGCGGCGCCGATCCGCCCGTACGCGAGCGGGCGTCCCGGCTTCATCGCGATCTTCCAGAACAGCACTTCGCCCAGCTTGTCGAGCAGCGCCTTCACGAAGTCGGCTTCGCCGACCGAGACGCCGCCCGACGTGATGACGACGTCGGCGCTCGCGGCCGCCGCGGCGAACGCGCGCTCGAGCGCGTAGGGCACGTCCGGCACGACGCCCATGTCGACGAAGTCGCAGTTCATCCGCGTCAGCATGCCGTACAGCGTGTAGCGGTTGCTGTCGTAGAGCTGACCCGCGGCCAGGGGCTCGCCGATTGACCTCAGCTCGTCGCCGGTGGAGAAGAACGCGACGCGCAGCTTGCGATAGATGGCGACCTCGTTGACGCCGAGCGACGCCAGCATCCCGAGCTCCGCCGGACGCACCGGCTGGCCCGCGCGGAACACGACGGCGCCGCGCTTCAGGTCCTCGCCGGCGAAGCGCCGGTTCGTGCCGGCGTTGGCCACCGCGCCCGCGGCGATGCGCACGCCGCCCGGCACTTCGGTCGCGCGCTCCTGCATCACGACGGTGTCGGTGCCCGCCGGCATCACGCCGCCGGTGAAGATTCGCGCGGCCTCGCCGGCGCCCACGGCACCGGCGAGCGGCTTGCCCGCGAACGAGTCGCCGACGCGCTTCAGCGTGACCTCGCCTTCGCCCGGCAGGTCGGCGAAGCGCACGGCCCAGCCGTCCATCGCGGAGTTGTCGTGGCCGGGGACGTCGAACGGCGAGACGACGTCCTCGGCGAGGATGCGGTCGAGGGCTGCGCGGATGTGCACGCGCTCGACCGTCGTGACCGGCGCCAGGAACTGGCGGATCAGCGCCCGCGCCTTGTCCACCGGCATCGAGTTGGGGTCGTAGTCGTCGGCGCACGAGAGCTCGCGCAGCGTCTTCGGTGCAGTCATGGCGGGTCCCGCTCGCTAGTCGAACCGCGATTTTAAGCCGAGGGCGGGATGCTCGATCGCGTGCCACGACAGCACCGCCATCGCCAGCGCCGCGGGGAACGCATAGGCGAGCAGCAGCAGCGGCTCGATTCCCGGCGCTCGTTGCACGATCGTCTGCTGGATCGGGAACGCGTACACGTAAAGACCGTACGAATAGTCGCCGATGCGGTTGAATGCCCGAAAGCGCAGCCGCGGATCGTAGGCCGCGACCAGCACGACATACACCAGCAGGGGCGGGAACAGCGCCTCGCGCGCCAGTCCCGCCGGATTCCACGCGACCAGCGCGACGCAGGCGGCCGCGCCGACGAGCGACACCGGCAGTGCGTCGCGCCACACGTACGCGAGCGAGCCCAGGCCGAAGCACAGCGCGAGCTGCGCGAGATGGGGCACGTCGCCGCCGGGCAGCAGCGCCGTCAGCCATCCGGGCTTCGCGACGAACACGGCGGAGAGCGCCGCCAGCGCGCAGAGCCACGCGGCGCGGCGCGTGACGAGCCCCGCAACACCGCCGATCGCGATGGCGATGTACAGCCGAAGCTCGATCGGCAGCGTCCAGAGCGAGCCGTTCACCGAATGAGGAAAGGGGTTGGCGGCGAACGCGCCGGGCAGGCTGTCGCGCACGTCGAGGCCGAGCGCCGTGTGCAGCAGGTAGCTGCCGGTCTGCGGATGCGCGATGAACCCGAGGAACGGCACGCGGCTCGACAGCGCGGCGAGCGCGATCGTCCAGAGCGTCGCGACGAACAGCGCCGGGTAGATGCGCAGCGCGCGAGCGACGACGAATTGGTCCAGCCGCCGCCGTGTGACCCAGCTCTGCGTGACGAGGAACCCCGAGATGACGAAGAAGGCCTTCACGCCAAGACTGCCGAGATCGAGCTCGTGCGCGACGCGCCACAGCGGCTCGTCGGTCCACCGGTCGGTCAGCGCGTAGCAGTGAAACACCAGCACCGCGCCCGCGGCCAGAAAGCGCAGCAGCTGGAAGTTGTTGTCGCGCCCGCCGGTCAGGTCGCCCAGCCGGACGAGCGCCGGCAGCGTCACGCGCCGCCGCCCCGGCTTGCTGCGAGCTCCGCTGCCGTGTTGATGTTCGCGAACGCGTCCGCCTCGTCGTCGAAGGCGACCTCGACGGCGGCGAGCGTCGCGTACCACGCGTCGATCTTGCGCCCGCCGGCGGCGAGGAACGCCGCTAGGTGCGGGAGCAGGTCGCGCCGCGCCAGCGCGAACACCGGGTGCGGCTGGTCGAACGTGCGCGCCACGGCGAGTTGCGCGCCGGCGCGCGCGTGCGCGGCAGCGAGCCGCGCCACCAGGTCGGCCGGGAGGAAGGGCGAATCACACGGCACGGTGACGACGAGCGGCGTCGCGGCCGCGGTCATCCCCGCGTGCAGGCCGGCGAGCGGACCGGCGAAGCCGCCCACCGCATCGGACACCACGGGGTAGCCGAACGCCGCGTAGCGCTCGGCGTTCTGGTTCGCGTTGATCAGGAGCGCGCCGACCTGCGGCGCGAGGCGCGACACGACGTGCGCCGCCAGCGGACGGCCGTCGAGCGGCACCAGCCCCTTGTCGACGCCGCCCATCCGCCGGCCCTGGCCGCCGGCCAGCACGATGCCGGTGATCGCCTGCGCGTCGTACGCCGCGTGGCCGGTGCTCACGCGCGAAAGCGCTCGCCGCCGGTGAACAGCAGGTAGTGGCGGTTCGTCGCGCGGCCGATCATCGTCATGCCGACCTTACGCGCGATCTCGTGCCCCATCTGCGTCAGGCCCGAACGCGAGACGAGGAACGGGATGCCCATCTGCGCGGCCTTGATCACCATTTCCGAGGTGAGGCGGCCCGTCGTGTAGAAGATCTTGTCGCCGCCGTCGAGGCGGTCGAGCCACATGCGGCCC
>Ga0207644_10001370_pt1 | contig 15686 bp, 10 predicted proteins | sample KBSS73metaG_FD_184326 | JGI IMG/M metagenome (GOLD analysis project Ga0207644, IMG submission 184326) | Switchgrass rhizosphere microbial communities from Kellogg Biological Station, Michigan, USA - KBS S7-3 metaG (SPAdes) (version 2) | ecosystem: Host-associated > Plants > Roots > Rhizosphere... | reverse complement strand
AACACTTGCATTAATTGTATTTACTCTTTTATTACTGAGCGCGCTTTACGTTAAGTTTTGGTAATAATTTAAATTTTAAAAATGAAATTTTTTATAGACACAGCAAATCTTGCTCAAATTAAAGAAGCCCACCAGTTAGGTGTATTGGATGGGGTGACTACCAATCCTTCGCTTATGGCAAAGGAAGGTATTACAGGTCATGATCATGTTATCAACCATTACAAAGCTATCTGCAATATCACAGAAGGCGATGTCAGCGCCGAGGTTATCGCCACCACTTATGATGAAATGATAGCCGAAGGCGAGGCACTTGCTAAATTGCACGAACGCATTGTGGTTAAAGTACCGATGATAAAGGATGGTGTAAGAGCTATTAAATATTTTTCAGGCAAAGGCATCAAAACAAACTGCACGCTGGTATTCTCAGCGGGCCAGGCTTTGCTGGCTGCAAAGGCTGGTGCAACTTATGTATCACCTTTTATCGGCCGTCTGGATGATGTATCAACCGACGGCTTGACACTGATAGAAGATATTAGGCTGATCTACAATAATTATGGTTATAAGACACAGATCCTTGCGGCATCTGTCAGGACCCCGATGCACATCGTAAACTGTGCCAAAACGGGCGCCGATGTGATTACTGCGCCATTAAGTGCTATTACAGCATTGTTAAAACATCCGCTTACTGATAACGGTTTAGCGCAATTCCTGGCTGACCATGCCAAAGCGGCTGAAACCCAAAAATCCCTTTGATACCGTCATGAAAAAAGACATACAAGAATTAGAAAAGATAGCGTCGCAGGTACGCAGGGACATCGTGAGAATGGTACACGGCTGCCAATCCGGGCATCCGGGAGGCTCGCTGGGTTGCACTGACTTTTTGGTGGCCCTGTATTTTGGCATCATGAAGCACGATCCTGATTTCAAAATGGATGGTATTGGCGAGGACCTGTTCTTTTTATCAAACGGACACATTTCTCCTGTTTTTTACAGCGTGCTGGCCCACTCGGGTTACTTTGACAAATCAGAAATGGCCACATTCAGAAAATTGGGGTCCCGCTTGCAGGGGCACCCAACCACCCATGAACATTTACCTGGTGTCCGTATCGCATCCGGCTCATTAGGACAAGGGCTATCTGTTGCAATAGGTGCTGCTTTGGCCAAGAAATTAAACCACGACAATAGCCTGGTATTTACTTTACACGGAGACGGCGAACTGCAGGAAGGCCAGATATGGGAGGCGGCTATGTTTGCACCGCATAACCGCGTTGATAATTTAATCGCAACCATTGATGTAAACGGCCAGCAGATTGATGGCCCTACCAGTGCTGTACTTTCCTTAGGCGACCTCCGGGCAAAATGGGAAGCGTTTGGCTGGGATGTGATAGATATGCCGGGCAATGATATGGCTGGCATTATTAATACACTTGAAGAAGCGAAAAGGCGCAGCGGCAATGGAAAACCCATAGCTATTTTAATGCATACCAATATGGGGCATGGCGTTGATTTTATGATGGGCAGCCATAAATGGCATGGGGTGGCTCCAAACGATGCACAATTAAAATTGGCCCTTGCCCAGCTGGAAGAAACCCTTGGCGATTATTAATTAGGCACACTGAAATGAAAAAATATACTTACACAGAGAAAAAAGATACCCGCTCGGGCTTTGGTGCCGGTTTGCTTGAAGCAGGCAAACGAAACGACCAGGTGGTAGCATTATGTGCCGACCTGATCGGCTCACTGAAAATGAATGATTTTATAAAGGAATTCCCCGAACGGTTTTTCCAGATCGGCATAGCAGAAGCCAATATGATGGGCATTGCCGCCGGACTTACCATTGGTGGAAAGATTCCCTTTACCGGAACTTTCGCAAACTTTTCTACCGGGAGGGTTTACGACCAGATCCGGCAGTCAATCGCTTATTCGGGGAAAAATGTAAAGATATGCGCCTCACACGCCGGCTTAACCCTGGGTGAAGATGGTGCAACCCACCAGATACTCGAAGACATAGGTTTAATGAAAATGTTGCCGGGCATGACGGTAATAAACCCTTGCGATTATAACCAAACAAAAGCGGCAACCATTGCTATCGCTGAATATGAAGGCCCTGTTTACCTCCGTTTTGGCCGCCCGGTGGTGCCCATATTTACACCGGCCGACCAGCAATTTGAGATTGGTAAAGCCTGGTTAATTAATGAAGGTACCGATGTCAGCATATTCGCTACAGGTCATTTGGTATGGGAGGCAATCATAGCCGGCGAGAAACTGGCTGAACAAGGTATAAATGCCGAGATCATTAACATCCATACCATCAAACCTCTGGATAATGCTGCTGTACTGGCATCGGTGGCCAAAACCGGTTGCGTAGTAACGGCAGAGGAACACAATCGTTTAGGTGGCCTGGGCGACAGTATCGCTCAACTGCTGGCTGTGAACAACCCATCACCGCAGGAATATGTGGCTGTAAACGATTCGTTCGGCGAAAGCGGTACACCTGAAGAATTAATGAAAAAGTATGGATTGGATAGCGATCATATTGTATCCGCGGCGATCCGTGCCATCGCAAGAAAAATGCCGGTTCTTAAAGACCTTATTGAGGGCTAACGTCCTGGCACAAAACTTTGCGATTCGTTAAATATTAAACAGTCCCTCCTTATAATAATTGGTATATTATGGCTATCCGGGCGCCCGCCAGGAAGCCATTTTTTATTTACGTATTTATTGTGGGCGACTACTACGTTAGCTAATTTTGTACTGCATTAAAAAGGCGCTCCCCTCTCACCGGGAACGCCTAATCATTAACTAAATCACAGATCTCGCTGTTTTATTTTTACCAGATCCCATATAGGGGAACTAATTGAGTTACCTTAATCGACTTTAAGTTGAGTTGCTGATAAGGTTTTGATGGAAAGAAAATACTTGTCATCACCGTCCGTCCACCATCTGCAAAAAGTTCAACTGACGACCGGTCTAACAATAATGTGATTTCCGAATTAGTCGCTTTTGAAAATCTTGGAGCATAAGCTATACCCGAAAATTTATCAGAAAAGTCAGCCTTGCCTGATTTAGTACGGTCTATGAAGTATTGATTCTTGCCTTTATCATATCCAATGATCAATTTTTCGCCATTGGAATTAGAAAGGGTAATTGAGCAATCGGCTAACCGGGCAGTCTTCAACTTCATTATGTATTGGCCGGGTAAAGCCCCGGGTAACCTGAATGCTCCATTTTTCAGGTTCTTTGGTTGAAGAGATTGTATCTCCTTTACCGGCATTGATTTAAGGTAGAGCTCATCGTTGCTTTTAAACAAGGTAAGCTCACGGGGAATGGTCATTGCATTGCGCCATTTTACAGTTGGCACCTGGTTGGCATATTGCCAGTTGCTCATCCAGCCGAGAAAGATTCTGCGGTTGCCTGTATTGCTCCAGGTAATACCAGCATACTCATCGGGGCCATAATCCAGCCACCTGGTTTTCGTATCTGCAGGCGTAAACTTATTGCCATCAAACTGACCTATAAAATACTGGGTCGCCGAGCCACCGTTTGGCCCTCCGGGATTCAGGTTGACAATCAGTACCCAGTGAGTCTTGTTTTCGAATGTTAAAGGAAATAAGTCGGGGCACTCCCATACACCGCCATGTGCACCAAGCTCTTTCCCAAACTCGCTTTCCTTTTTCCAGTTCCTAAGATCAGGCGATGAATAAAATGTGATGTCGTCTTTTGTCGCCAAAGTCATTACCCATTTCTTCTCTTTTGCATACCACATCACTTTGGGGTCGCGGAAATCATGGATACCGGGATTCTTCAGGACCGGGTTTCCTACATATTTTTTCCATGTTTCACCATTATCGAGGCTGTAGGCAAGGCTTTGATTTTGGAAGTCATTCTTCCCGGCTTTCTCACCCTTTGGACCGTGGTGGGTAAATATGGCTACCAATGGGGTTTTACCCTTTTTTCCAAAACCCGAAGTATTATTCGAATCAACCACGGCGCTACCGGAAAAGATATAACCCAGACTGTCAGGATATAAGGCTATCGGCAGCTCTTTCCAATGCATCAGATCCTTGCTTACAGCATGTCCCCAATGCATCGGGCCCCACACAGTAGCGTTCGGATAGTATTGAAAAAACAAATGGTAAGTGCCTTTGTAGAACACCATGCCATTGGGGTCGTTAGTCCAATGTTCCTTCGGCGAAAAATGCACCTGTGGCCGGTAGGGTTCATGATAAGGCTTATCCGGCGTTTGCGCATTTCCAAACTGGTATATTGAAATGCTCAATAGCAGGATCAATAGATTCGTTATAGTTTTCATAGTTACTTTATTGAAGTATAGTTCTGTGGCAGACTACAATAGTTTAAAAATCTGATATATATTTTCAGGCTCATCCTGGTACATGAGCAATTTTCCATTGGCCGAAAACAATAACATTGAAGGATATTTCCGGGGATTAAAGTCGACTATAAATTCATTCTTCAGATCCTGTAATATTGTTACATTGGGTTTATTAAACAATCCGGGGCCAAATCTGTTCATAAAAGTCTTTATTTTCTCAGGCTTATCCAGCGTCACGAGATATATCTCTGTCTTATTAAATTCTTTGTAATGCAGATTAATATCGTTAACCGCATGTTGACAATGGTCACAATCGGAATCAAAAAATACAAAAAATACTTTCTTGCCCGGTTGGATATCTCTTTTTGTGAACTGACTCTTATTTAATCTGTAAAATACAAACTCAGGTATCTTTTCAACCGGCGTTTGGGCCATCAGATTTACAGAAAAACATAAACACAAAAAACTAAATAAACAGTACCTCATAAATGGTTTTTTTTAGTTAGCAGGCGTCCTGATCAAATGCTGTCAGGCGCCTGCCAATATTTTATAACTTAATAACCAGGGTTTTGCTTATATAAACCGTTGGTAAATAGAATTTCCGATTGCGGAATAGGAAGATATTCATCTCGTCCCGCAGTAAACTTAGCGGTATTTAAGAATGGCCTTCTAACTTTTTCAATGTTAATGTAGTCATTCAAAGTTGTTTCAGCAATTCCCCAGCGAACCAGGTCAAAAAAGCGCTCTCCTTCAGTTGCAAATTCTAAACGCCTTTCCCACTGCAGTGCTTTCCGGGCATAAGCCTGGGTCCAGTTGGTTACCGGATACGGTTGCAGATTGTAATTTGAAGGAAAAGTCCCATCGAGTTTCTTAAGCCTTCCTGTACTTGCAGCCGCTCTGGCTCTGATTTGGTTAATCAACGGCAAAGCGCTGGCTTGTTGCCCTAATTCAATATAAGCTTCTGCCTGCATTAAAAGCACATCGTCGTACCTAATTATATCTACATTTTTTGCTGTTCCCATAAACGGCCCAAGCTTAAAATAGGATGAACTGGTGGCCAGTTGCTGATCCCGCATCGTGTGGAAATTTCCGTAAACACCGGGATCACGCACCCAGCTGTTGCTAAAGGGTTTTGTAGGATCATACTTATAGGGGTGTCCATCGATACCAACGGTATGGTCTAAACGAGGGTCGACGGTTGCAGTTGCCAGATTGGCAATAGTATTATTGAATGTATCAAAATTGGGCAGCCCATTTACGTCGGTAGTATAGGCATTAACAAGATTTTGACTTGCTGCATGAAACCCGCAGCAACCATATTGTGGTGCCCCATGAGGATAATTCAGACCGTCTTCAAAATTCAAACGACCAGCAGTTGTTCCATCATTGATTGTGAACTGTATGGCGAATACGGACTCTGGCCCATTTTCTGTTTCAGGTAAAAAATTATCGCCGATATCAGAGCTTAATGAATATTTGCCTGAAGAAATAACCGCCTGCGTAAGCGTAACAACTTCTTGCAACCTGGTTTGATTGATATTTGTTACATGATGATTTGCATCCTGTTCGTAAGCCTGATACAATCTTAATTTTGCGAGATAAGCCTCTGCAGCCAATTTATTAGCTCTGGCTAGTTCGGATTGGGAATCCGGCAAGTTGTCAATTGCGTATTGAAAATCGTCTGCAATTTTATTCCATGCGTCTTCATTTGACAAAGTATTAGAAACTTTAAGGATATCGGCGGCAGTTGCATTTTCATCAAAAATGGGCACGTTCTTGTACAATAACTTCATAGTAAAATAACTATGGGCTCTTAAAAACCGCAATTCGGCAATGCGTATTTTTTTCTTAGGGTATTCAGCATCGGAAAGCGAATTAACCGCCCTAAGTGCCACATTGGCCCTTGAAATAGATTTAAACAAATTTTTCCAGGTCCGCGAAACAAATGCATCCATTGAAGGAGTTACCAGGTTATAATGTTCCATCGCATCAATTTCGCCAACGTCGCCGGTACCACCGCCGCCTTTATAAGCATCGTCTGAACGGACGCTGCCATAAGCCCATTTACTGTAAATCGGTCCTATCATATCACCATTTCCGATGGCCGCATAAGCTGCTGTTACTAAGCCCTCAGCTGCTGTTGATGATGATTTTAAATCTGAGGTAGACAATAATCCTTTTGGAGCATAGTCCAATGCTTTTTTACAAGAGCCAAAAATCATAAGCCCTGATAAAATTGTTATGATAAATATTTTCGTTTTCATATCGAATAATTTTTTCGTTAAAAGGAAGCGTTAACGCCGAAGCTAAAAATCTTAGGAATTGGAACCGGGTCAAGATCAATCCTTTCAGGATCCGGGCTTAAGTAATTTTTGCTTTTGAAAATAAATACGTTCTCAGCCATTGCAAATACCCGTATCCGGGTAAAAATGGCTTTGGGTTGAATACTGTATCCGATTTGAATATTTCTTATTTTAAAGTAGGATGTATTTACAATAAAATAATCAGAAGTTCTGCCCTCGTTATTATTGTCCTTAAGCGTTAATGCAGGTACGTTGGTGTTGGTATGCTGTGGTGTCCAGCCATTGAAAACACCCGGGCCAACATTTTCCCTGCTGTGCATCAAATTATTAAACAATGTATAAACGTCGAACCCTTTTCTGCCCGCCACACCTGAGCCAAATATGGATAAATCAAACTGTTTATAAGTCAAATCGATCCTGGAGCCATACTCTAAAGCCGGGAGTGTGGTTCCAATCCAGGTTTGATCATTGGCATCAATTTTACCATCGTGATTAGTATCCACATAGCGGATTCTGCCGGGGCCGGCCCCAATTTGCGTTGGCGCAGCATCTACTTCGGCCTGTGATTGGAAAAGGCCTGCGGTTTTATAGCCAAAAATGTCAAATTGGGAATGCCCGATGATAGTGTTGTCTATATTACCCGGATAAGCTGGCCGGACATTTTCAGGCAAGTTGGTGATCTTATCCCTGAAATGAGAGAAGTTCAAAGTCACATTATAATTAAAATCTCCATGTTGTTGCCCATGATAGGTTAATAATAATTCCCAACCTTTGTTGCTTTTTGAAGCACCGTTAACTATTTTAGTTTGCCCTTCGCCCAAGGCTGATGCAACCGGAGGTGTAATTAAAATTCCAGTGGTATTTCTGGAAAAATAATCAAATGAACCCGAAATTTTATCATGTAATATAGCAAAGTCGATGCCCGCGTTTACTTCCTTTGTAGTTTCCCATTTAAGGTCAGGGTTTGCCGCTTGTATTTGAACAAAACCAGAAGGTAAGGTTCCGGTATTAGCACCTGACAAAGAATAGGCTGTACCGATATTCATATATTGTTCCCAAAAACCCCCAACAAGTTGCGCCAGCGTAGTTCCGTACCTTGTAGCATAAAGGGCATAACGGGACACATCGCCAATAACTGCCTGGTTACCTACCATACCTACACCAGCTCTTAATTTTAATTCGGAGAACAGGGTTTGATCCTTCATGAAACCTTCTTTGTCAATTCTCCACCCAGCAGAAGCGGCCGGGAAGATACCGTATCGATTATTAGAACCAAACAGGGACGAACCATCACGGCGAACAGTAAGGGCAATTAAATATTTGCCGGAATAATTGTAATCCAAACGTCCAAACTCCGAAAGCAAGCGATTTCCAACAGATTTGCCTGTAACCGTTGTATTTCCTGTGCCGGCATCTAATGTGAAATAATCCTGGGTTTGCAGAGAAAAACCTTCTTTTTTGGTTGTTTGAAAATCAGTGAACGTTTTGATATATTCTGTACCTGCTAAAAATTTGAAATGGTTATTAGCACCCAGATCATAGTTATATCTTATCGTATTAGACCATGTAGTACTTAAATAATGGTTTTGATCAAAAAATAAGCTATTGGTAGTGCGGCTTAATGCCCCTTCAGTGAACGTTGGCGTAATTACTTTACTTAAGTAGTTTGAATTATCGGCACCGTAGTTAGATTTGATAAACAAGTTTTTAATGGGTTGAATTTCCAAAAAAACATTACCAAAGGTGTTTAAGCGATTGGCGTTGTTCCATTTTGCGAGATCCTGCATATGCAAAGGGTTGTTCCTGTCAGAATAACCTGCACCTAATTCACCAGCATAGGTAGTCCCGTCTTTTTGATAAACCGGAATGGTCGGGGCTAATGTAACGGCCAAAAATGTGGTTGAGGCGCCGCCCAAATCCCTTGTTGTAAGGGTTTCGTTGGAATTGGTGATTTTTAAATTAACACCAAAAGTTGCCTTATTATTAAACGCGTGCGATAATGCATTTATGCTTCCGGTTGTACGGCCATATTTGGTAAATTTTACAAGGCCATTGTTAGTTATATTGCCAAAATTGATTTGGAGCGATGAGTTCTTATTACCTATTGAAGCGGTAAGATCGTTATTGGTTACAATGGCTGTTTTGTATAACACGCTTTGCCAATCCGTATTACCCACAGGAGTATTGGGATCACCACCTACAAAGGGTTTTGGGGTTACACTATTTAAAACAGGGTTTGCATAGTTATTATTCCAATCAAAGCTATATATATCGCCATAACCAGCTGCGGGATCCTGACCGTCATTAACAGAAGCCTGCCATAAGGCTTTGCCCCTGTCAACAGCGTTCAGCATTTTAAAACGCAATGATTTTTCAGATTCAACAGATGTTGTGCTGTTAAACTGGAATGCGACCTTATCCTCAGTGTTGCCGCCTGTTTTGGTTGTAACAATGATAACACCATTTGAAGCACGGGAGCCGTAGATGGATTCAGCTGAGGCATCCTTCAATATTTGCACAGACGCAATATTTGACGGAGATAAATTTTGAAATACCTCGGGTCGGGTAGTAGGTATACCGTCTATGATGTACAAAGGATCGTTATTCCCTAAAGTATTCGCTCCGCGAATTAAAATTCTGCTTGTCGCTCCATTAACTGATCCATCTTTTTCAATAAACAACCCAGGAACCCGGCCTTGTAAAGCCTGCATGGTGTTACCCGAGCTATTGTTTTTAACCGGCGTTAAATCAACCACTGAAACAGAGCCGGTCAGGTCCTTCTTTCGTTCAGAAGTATAACCTGTAACCACGAGTTCGTTCAGGGCGGTGTTTGAGTCTTTGAATTGTATCCGGATATCTTTTGAATCGGGTGCAACAATAACAGATACTGGTTTTGATCCGACATACGAAACCCGGATAGTTTGTCCGTTTTCTGCCTGGATCTGAAAATTTCCAGCGGCATCAGTCGTTGTTGCTTTTTGCGTCTCTACTACAACAACGGTTGCCCCCTCAATAGGCTTGGACGCGTTGTCTGTTACAACCCCTTTTATCATCCGGGATTGCGCATACCCCTCACTTACAATTAGTATAAGCAAGGAACACATAAGTAATAATTTTCTCATTTAGATTAATTTTTAGGGTAATTGGTATGGTTATTTAAAACATTTGGTTTTTAAACTTCTCGTATTCTTCCAGCCGGTAATCCGGGCAACCTCCTTTCTTTGTAGCGATAAATGCGCCCATGGCTATTGCATTTTTTAGTATGATTTCAGGCTGTATTTTTAAGTAATGATTGGCAATGAACGCTGCCAGAAAAGAATCCCCGCTGCCAACAGTATCCTTCACTTTCACTTCGTTACCCCATAAGTGGTAGCCTTTTTCGGGGGTATAATAAGAGGCCCCAAATTCTCCTTTTGTGATGATCACTCCGCTAACGTTGAAGCGATCCTGAATAAACTTTACCTGGCTGGCTTCGTTACTTAAGGGGCCGTTGAAAATGACCTGCACCATTTCCAGTTCGGCTTCATTAAGCTTTACGATATCCGCTTTCTCCAATAAAATTTTTAATAAGTCTTGCCCTATAAAAGGCGGTCTCAGATTGATATCAAAAACCTTAATGGCATCGGTTTCAAGTAATTTAAATAGTGTGTTCCTGGATGTTTGATTTCGCGATGCCAGGCTTCCGTAAATGAAATAGGTGGCCGGGCTTATTACTGATTGGATGTTACTGTCTTTATCAATAAAGTCCCAGGCAACCGGGAAAACAATTTCGTACGACGCCTCATTCCCGTTCATTTTGGCCAGAACCACGCTTGTAGGATGGGTGTCATCAACTTGCAGGAATTGCTTGTTAATCCCCCACACGTCCATCAGGCCGGTTAATTTTTCACCATTATCGTCCTTCCCAATTTTGCTTACAATGCTGGTCAGGACACCCATTTTGTTCAGATGATAGGCCACATTTAATGGCGCTCCCCCGGGCTGAGGGCCTTCAGGAAGCATATCCCACAGAACTTCCCCGAAACAAACAGCTGGCAATATGATATTTTGCGTATCCATAGTTTTAATGAAGCACTATATTGGTTTCTATTTGTTCGAGCGACTTTCCCTTGGTTTCGGGCATAAACCGCCACACGAAAATCAATTGCAGGATCATCATCGTGCCGAAGAAGGAGAAAGTGACAGCGCCGCCCAGTTTTTCAGCAAAAAATGGAAAGGAGAACGCAATGATTGCCGCCATGATCCAATGGGTGGAACTGCCCAGCGTTTGCCCCTGTGCCCTCACCTGGTTGGGAAATATTTCTGAAATGAAAACCCAGATAACTGCGCCCTGCGAGAAAGCAAAAAAGGCGATGAATACCATCACGTAAATGGGTATGGCGAAACCATTGAACTGGCCGCTGTAAAAAGTGAATGCCACCAGGAACAGCGACCCTATTAATCCCACCGAACCAATAAGCATCAGCAGCCTTCTGCCGACCTTATCAATGATATTGATGGCAAGCAGGGTAAAAATAAAATTAACCATCCCAATACCTACTGTAGACAGCAGGGATGAATGTGCGCCAAGGCCGGCCATCTCGAAAACACGGGGCGCGTAATAAATGATGGCATTAATACCCGACACCTGGTTAAAGAAGGCAAAAAGTATTGCCAGAAAAACAGGTTTTTTGTACTCGGCAGAAAACAGAGCGTTATTATGTTTATTGCCATGATTATCATGCTCTGAGTTTCTTATATCGGCCAATTCCCGGTCATAGTGCAGGGGGTTGATAATCCTTAAAATACCAAGTGCCTTCTCGATATCGCCTTTTTTGAGGACCAGCCACCGCGGGCTTTCTGGTATAAACCTGATGAGAACGATAAATAACAGAGATGGAAATGCCTGCACACCCAGCATCCAGCGCCAGGACGCTTCGCCACCCTGCCCAATCAGATAATTGGATAAATAAGAAATAAGGATTCCGAGAACTACGTTAAACTGAAATAGGCCAACGAGGTTGCCCCTTCTTTCGGCAGGCGAGACTTCCGATATATAAATAGGGGCTGTGACCGATGAAGTACCTACGCCAAGACCACCTAACAAACGGAACACCAGGAATACGTACCAGTTGCTCGCAAAAGCAGTGCCTATAGATGATAATAAATAAGCTGCGGCAACAAAATAAAGTGTATTTTTTCTTCCGAAGCGGTCAGATGGCCTGGAGCCGAGAATGGAACCGATCACCGTTCCTATTAAAGCGATTGAAATGGTGAGGCCATGTTGAAATACAGATAAGTCCCAGTAGGCTTGTATTGATTTTTCGGCTCCAGAAATTACCGCTGTGTCAAAGCCAAACAAAAAGCCACCAAGGGCCACAACCATGGACCAGGCCATGACAGAATTTTTTCTCATAAATGTTGGTTAGTATAATTGGTATTACTAATCGCAAAGTAGGTGGCGAAGAAGGGCGGGGGTTATCAATTTTATTTCAAAATGCATAAAAATTGAAGCAACAGGTAAATTGTTGATTTTCAACCAAATAAAATTCAGGAGGTTTTTAATTAGTGGCCTATCTATAGTTATGTTACATGCAACCTTCGATATCGTTACATCTGACGCCTGATGCTTGCGAAGGCCTGCGGACCGTCATTTGGAGTATTAGAAAGTTTATGTATATTTTTGAATCAGGAATTGTTTTTTCCGTCCAATTATATCCGCTAAAAACTATTTAATATTAAAGTAACAAGATGAGTATACGTACGGCATCCAGGGGCATATGTCGGCTACTTTTATTCTTTTCGCTGGGCATCATTTGTATTGCCGGATGCAAACAGGAAAAGAATAAAGCCACTTATACCATCGGCTTTTCACAATGTGTGGGCTCTGACCTTTGGCGCAGAACCATGCTGGATGAAATGAAAACCGAATTGTCGTTGCATCCGGGAGCCAGTTTTGTTTACTCTGATGCGGAAAACAGCAGTGATTTGCAGATCAGCCAGGTAAGAAAAATGCTTGCCAACGGCATCGATCTGCTCATTATTTCACCCAATGAAGCACAACCACTTACCCCAATCGTCGAAGAGGCCTATAATAAAGGCATCCCCGTTATCATCATTGACCGCAAAACGTCTTCGAGCTTATACACAGCTTATGTGGGCGCCGATAATTATGAAGTTGGTAAACTGGCAGGGGAATATGTCGGGTCAACCTTACCAGGAGAAATCAACATTTTGGAAGTGATGGGCCTCCCTGGTTCGTCTCCTGCTATTGAAAGAGACAGGGGGTTTATGGATGGTATAAAAAAGTTTCCGAAGGTACACGTTGAATCGAAGATTTATGGTGACTGGCTCAAGCAACATGCTGAAGCACAGCTCTTAAAAAACCAAAAGGCCCTGGCTAAGGTCAATGCGGTTTTTGCCCATAATGACATGATGGCATCTGGTACCAGAGAGGTTTTGAATAAGTTACACTTGCAGGCAGGGGTCCGGGTTATCGGTGTTGACGCGTTGCCAGGCAATGGAGGCGGCCTCCAAATGGTGGGCAATAAGATTATTAGCGCAAGCGTGCTCTATCCTACGGGTGGAAAAGAGGCTATCCTGACGGCTTTTCAGATATTGAATAAAGAGCCATTTTCCAGAGAGAATATTTTACAGTCTTCGGTTATTGATTCTACAAATGTAAAATTAATGCAGATGCAGTGGAATAAGATCGAAAGCCAGCAAAAAGATATAGAGAAACAGCAATCCCTGCTAACAGATCAGGAAGCTATTTATAAGAGTCAACAAATAGTCTTGAATATCATTGTAATCTCATTGGTGTTCGCCATTATATTCGGTGGATTGGCCTTCTATTGGTTAATGGAAAACCGAAAGATCAATAAAAACCTCGAAGCAAAAAACAAGGAAATTATTTCCCAGAAAAATCAGCTGATTGAAATGTCGGCAAAGGCTGAGGCGGCTACCGAAGCCCGGCTCAATTTTTTTACTAATGTGTCTCACGAGTTCAGGACGCCGCTGACGCTTATGCTGGCCCCCTTGCAAGATATGCTCAATCACGAAAAAGTTTCTTCACTTGCAGGAAAAAACCTTAGACTGGTTCAACAAAATGCTTACAGGCTTCTGAAGTTGGTTAATCAGCTGATCGATTACAGAAAGATAGAATTTGATAAGCAAACCATAAAGGCATCCGAAAACAACCTGGTAGATTTTGTGCAGGATATTGTTGATAGCTTTCGGCTCTATTCACAAAAATTGAACGTTAAGCTGTTCTTTTCTTCGTCGGACAAAAGCATAAAAGCCTGGTTTGATACTGAAATGTTGGATAAGGTATTTTTCAATCTCATATCCAATGCTATTAAGTTTTGTAATCAGGATGGGCGCATTAGGGTAACTATACGCAAGGATGAAGATCAATATGTTTACATCAATGTAGAGGATAACGGAGTCGGAATGTCGCCCGAAGACACGGCCCTGGTATTCGACCAGTTTTATCAGGCGGACAATGCCCCGGTTACAGGTTCAGGTATAGGATTATCGTTGTCAAAAGAAATTGTACTGTTTCATCATGGTAATATTGAAGTTAAAAGTCAGAAATGGAAGGGCACCACTTTTATAGTAACACTTCCCTTGGGCAGCAACCATTTAAGCGCGATGGAAAAGAGTTTTTTAAAGAACGATTGGTCGGATATAGCCGAAAAATCCAAAATCTACCAAAATGAATTCGGTAAGCCCGACGGTCAGCATGAAAATACTCCTTTAAAACAGCCGAGCGAGCATTCCATTCTGATTATAGAGGACAACCCCGATTTATTACAATATTTAACCGATAGGTTTAACGAAAATTTTGAGGTTTACACTGCCGAGAACGGCACAAACGGCATGATGAAAGCCTTCGAGCATGTTCCGGACCTTATTATTTCGGACGTGGTGCTGCCGGGCATATCAGGCAAAGAACTGGCAAAAACGCTGAAATCCGACCTTCGCACTTCTCACATTCCTGTTATTCTTCTTACCGCCCAGGGTAGCCTGGAACATCAGATCTCTGGTATGCAATCTTTGGCCGACCTGTATATTACCAAGCCCTTTAACCTTGACTACCTAACGGCAAGCGTTTGGAACCTGATTGGAAACAGAGTGATTTTGAAGGAGCATTTTACAAGTGATATCAGCACTACTGAAAAACTTACTATATCCAAAAAGCTGGATAAGAAGTTTTTGAATGATTTTGCCGGTATTGTGGAACAAAACCTGGCCAATGAAAAATTCTCTGTCGATGATATTTGCAAGATTATAGGGATCTCGCGGGTGCAGCTCTATAGAAAAGTAAAAGCCCTGTTAGATTGCAGCATTACCGATTATATTCTTAACCGCAGGCTAAAAAAGGCAAAATATCTACTGAACAATGAGGACCTTACCATTTCTGAAATAACTTACATAGTCGGATTTTCAAATCCCAATTACTTCTCCACTGTTTTCAAAAGTAAATATGGCTGTACGCCGAGTGACTTTAAGAAAAATAAAATATCGTAGTGCGTAATACTTGATCTCGTTGTTTCGGACGAGCGAATGAGATAGCACTTGTGAAAGAAAAAATTCACAGATGTACGAAATAAGGTTTTTATTACAGGGGTTGAGTTGTCGACCATTTAAATTTCAAGATAAATTCCTACATTAGTGCCTAATGAAGCCTTACCTAAGCATATCACTATTATTTGTCGCATGCTGGACGTTTATTTCCTGCGATGCAATAATAGAGCCTGCTATTTCAAAGAAAACAATCCAGCCTGAAGCCCCTTCAGACCAATATCAGAGCACCAGTTATACGATCAATTTCTGGTGGGACGAGGTAGATCATGCACTCTCTTACCATTTACAGGTAGTCACGCCTAATTTCGCCTCTCCGGGAAGTTTGGTTTTAGATACTGTAGTAACGAAAAATACATTTGCATTCAATTTAAATCCCGGTACTTACCAGTGGCGCGTTTTGGCACAAAACGGGAGCTCACAAACGGCTTATTCAACACCAAGGAATTTTTCAGTAGCAGCCACATCCATCAAACAGCAAGCAG
>Ga0207644_10001369_pt1 | contig 15690 bp, 15 predicted proteins | sample KBSS73metaG_FD_184326 | JGI IMG/M metagenome (GOLD analysis project Ga0207644, IMG submission 184326) | Switchgrass rhizosphere microbial communities from Kellogg Biological Station, Michigan, USA - KBS S7-3 metaG (SPAdes) (version 2) | ecosystem: Host-associated > Plants > Roots > Rhizosphere... | reverse complement strand
CCGCATCATCGGCACCGGCAATCAGTTGATGGCGCTCATCGAACCGGCGCGGTGATCCTCAAGGCGGCGTCGGCCTACTCGAAGTGATCCCACGAGAGCATGAGCCGGTCGCCGTCTCGCCATTGCAGGCGCGCCAATCGGCTGCTATGTTCTTATCATGTTCTAAGGAGTGGCGAGTCTAATGTCAGGCTGGTTTCGCGCCATTTTCCTGTTCACATCATTCGCACCACTTTATCTGCTGCTTTGCGCGAGCCTTTATGCGCAGGGATTCCGGCTTTGGTGGGCAGCACTACTGATCGCTGTTCTGGCAATCTGCGCCTTCATATTCCTCGAAAAGCGCCTTACGAGGAAGTCTGTATTTCGAAAGAAAGTGGTATTCGAAAGCAGTCTCGATGAGAGTGTATTTTCATACATGCTTTCATACATACCGCCCCTGATGATAGACGATTTTTCGGATATGAAGAAACTCGTCCCGGTAGTTGGATTCTACATCGTCACAGTGTTTTTGTTGTTTAGATCGAGCGTTATATACATAAATCCATTTTTTATAGCGCTAGGTTACAGGGTTTATATTGGCAGAATACACGAGTCTGGCCGATCGGTAGTGATTATCACGCGAGAGAAGGCCCCAATTGATGGCGAAGTCCTCAATCTTTACGAGGTCCAGTCATCGAGACTCTATTATGCGGAACAGCAGTAAACGGAGACCAGAATGCCGTTGATTGAGGATGCGTTATCAGCGTTATCGGACCTGCGAGCCGCATTCCAACGCGATCAGCAGGTAGGTTGCCATGTGTTCCTCTTTGCCAACCAAGGCCGCGCGCCAAGGGATCGTTGGCAGCGTGTCAGCATGGATAGAACGCTGTCAGATCGCTTCGTCGATGCCGCCTCTCTCTCGATAGCCCATATTCAAGAAGCAGCCCTTGACGAAAACGGGCTCCTTGAGTTCGATTTCGACGCGATGGCGAGCGGAAGTGTGGGGGTCGTAGCACTGGATACGACGCCGCAATTGGCAGGTTGGCTTGGTGAAGTTCCGGTCGAAGACTGGCCTGTCATATTCTCCGCTGATCCGAACTTTGTGGAGCGTGCCCGCTTTTTCTGTTCGCGTTACAGCTTCGACGATGGGCGTGAATTGAAGACCTTTCGCGGAAAGCGCGGCATCCAGATAATCCTCGAAAGAGGGAATCGCCTAGCGGCAATGTTCAGGCAAGATTCCGACGAATTGAGGCCCGTCGATAGCTCGGTCATAACATTTGATCAGAATATCGATTTTTTCGAATGGGACGGATTCATTTTCATAGCCAATTTAGCCGCATTCGAATCGATCACCAATATCCGTGAGATCACAGCCGCCAAGGCCCATGAAGCCATTGACGCTATCGCCGGTCGATTTGAACTTGGCGATGTCGCTGGCTTGAAGGCCCAGTTGAGCGACCGCACAAAGTTAGCCAAAAAACTTGCGGCTGCGGTTCAGCATGGCTTGTTGGACGACATCGACGGCAGTCGACTGATCGCTCGAATTGAGGAGCGGCAATTCGCTGTCCGCTGTCGCCCATCGGGTGATGGCTTCGCGCTCGACATGAATCTGGAGAGTCGAATCGAAGTCGAGCAGTTCGTCAATCTGATGACAGATGTTTATCTCCATTCCCCCGTGACCCGCAGAGAGTGGAAGGCGATCACTAAAACTCCCGCCTGACCGTCTCGCCGCGCAAAGGCCGTAGAGCGAGGCAGTCGCCTAACCTCTGCAGCACAGGCTTGCGCTGACAGATGCGTGCCTCGCCGCTATACCGATCATGTTGAGTTCGCGGGGGAAGTTTGAGTGCCCAATTCGATTCGTGATTTGCTTGAGCGCTACCGCGCCGGGGCCAAGACCCAGCGTGAGAAGGGCACCTACTTCGAGCGGCTGTGCGTCGAATTTCTCAAGCATGATCCCGAGATGGCCCAGCAATATGAGGATGCTTGGACCTTCCGCGAGTGGGCCGAGGCCAGCGGGTGGAAGCAGACCGACACCGGCATCGATCTGGTCGCCAAGCTTCGCGACGATGGCGGCTTTTGCGCGATCCAGTGTAAGTTCTACGCCGCCGACCACCACATCCAGAAGTCCGAGATCGACTCGTTCTTCACTGCGTCGGGCAAGGCCCCCTTCACCCGCCGCCTGATCATCGACACGACCGAGGTGGCGTGGAGCAAGAATGCCGAGGAGGCGCTCGACGGGCAGAACATCTCCACCACCCGCATCAGCATGGAGCGGTTGGAGCAGAGCCCGATCGACTGGCGAGCGTATCTCGCTGACGATCAGATCGTGCTCACGCCCAAGAAGGAAGTTCGTCCGCACCAGCGCGACGCGCTCGACGCGGTGCGCAGCGGACTTGCGTCGGCGGATCGCGGCAAGCTCATCATGGCGTGTGGCACGGGCAAGACCTTCACCGGACTCAAGATCGCCGAAGACCTCGCCGGTCCCGGCAAATTCGTCCTGTTCCTCGTGCCATCGCTGGCGCTGATGAGCCAGACGGTGCGCGAATGGTCGCTCGATACCACCACGCCGCTCCGGGCGTTCGCGGTCTGCTCCGATGCGCAGGTGGGCAAGCGCAATAAGGGCAGCGACGACATCGGCGATATCGATGTCCATGATCTAGCGCACCCGGCCACTACCGATCCGGCCAAGCTCGCTGCCAAAGCGAAGGCGCAGGCCCCGGACGAAATGACGGTGGTGTTTTCCACCTACCAGTCGATTCAGGTGATCTCGCACGCCCAGAAGCAGCACGGCTTCCCCGAGTTCGATCTCATCATCTGCGATGAGGCCCATCGCACTACCGGCGCGACGCTGGAGGGAGAGGACGAGAGCAACTTCGTCCGCATCCACAATCAGGATTTCATCGCGGGGCGGAAGCGCATCTACATGACTGCGACGCCGCGCATCTTCGGCGACGCGGTGCGGTCGAAGGCGAAGGAAGTTTCAGCCGAGCTATGCTCGATGGATGATCCCGCCCTCTATGGTGAGACGCTGTTCCAGCGTGGCTTCGGCTGGGCGGTCCAGAACGACCTGCTGACCGATTACAAGGTGATTGTCCTTGCCGTCGATGAGGCGATGGTCAGCACCAGCATCCAGAACCGCCTCAAGGACGCGGACAACGAACTCAAGCTCGACGACGCGACCAAGATTGTTGGCTGCTACAAGGCGCTGACCAAGGCCGACCTCGCCGAGGATGTCGCGACCGATACCGGGCACATGCGTAGGGCGCTAGCCTTCTGCCGGGACATCGCATCCTCGAAGTTGGTGCGCGACGAGTTTGCCGCCGTGGTGGACGAGTATCTCACTTCGTCCGCGAGCGATGAGGACGCCGCATTGCGGTGTGAGGTCCACCATGTCGATGGCACCTTCAATGCCAAGACGCGCACTCGTGAACTCGAATGGCTGAAGGCGGAGCATGAGGACCATAGTTGCCGCATCCTGTCTAATGCGCGATGCCTCAGCGAGGGCGTGGATGTCCCGGCGCTCGACGCGATCATGTTCCTTCATCCCCGGAAGTCACAGATCGATGTCGTCCAGTCGGTTGGCCGCGTCATGCGCCGCGCTCCCGGCAAGAAGATGGGCTATGTCATCCTGCCGGTAGGTATCCCCGCAGGCGTTGCGCCGGAGGAAGCCCTTAACAACAACGAGAAATACAAGGTCGTCTGGCAGATTCTGAACGCGCTGCGGGCGCATGACGAGCGTTTCGACGCAACGATCAACAAGATGGACCTTGGCGTCGATGTCAGTGACCAGATCGAGGTCATCGCGGTCTCCGACAAGTTGCCGACTAAATCCACCAAGGGACCGAAGAAGCTCGGTCTCGGCGACGGCAGCGCATCAACCGCCGACCATGATCGCGACGGCAGCAGCACGCCCACCGATGGTGGCGGTGACCAGCTTGCTTTCACCCTTGACGAGTTTACCTCGGCGATCCGCGCCAAGATCGTGAAGAAGTGCGGGCGGCGCGAATATTGGGAGGACTGGGCAGGCGACATTGCCAAGATCGCCCAGACCCATATCACCCGTATCACGGCCATCGTTCAGCAGCCGGGATCACCGGAGCGTGCCGCATTTGAGCGCTTTCTCGCCGAGATCAGGGATGACCTGAACGAGGGGATCAGCGAATCCGACGCTATCGAGATGCTCGCCCAGCACCTGATCACCCGACCAGTGTTCGAGGCGCTGTTCGAGGGCTACAGCTTCACCAAGAACAACCCAGTCTCCATCGCGATGGAGGAAGTTCTCGCCGCCCTTCACGAACAGAATCTCGGCAAGGAAGCGGAATCGCTGGAACGCTTCTACACCAGCGTGAGGGTGCGTGCGGCGGGCATCGACAATGCTGCTGGCAAGCAAAAGATCGTGGTCGAGCTATACGACAAGTTTTTCCGCAATGCCTTCCCCCGCATGACCGAGCGGTTGGGCATCGTCTACACCCCCGTCGAGGTTGTGGACTTCATCATCCACTCGGTGAACGAAGTGCTCCAAGCTGAGTTCGGTCAGACGCTCGGTAGCAGGGGCGTCCACATCCTCGATCCTTTCACCGGCACAGGCACCTTCATCACGCGCCTGCTTCAATCCGGGCTGATCCAGCCCGAGGAACTCGCGCACAAATATGCCCACGAAATTCACGCCAATGAGATCGTGCTGCTTGCCTACTACATCGCGGCGATCAACATTGAGGCGGTCTACCACACAATGTCAGGCGGCGATTACAGGCCGTTCGAGGGCATCTGCCTTACCGACACATTCCAGCTTTACGAGCAGGAACGCGATCTCATCAGCGATCTGATGGCAGACAACAGCAACCGCCGCACACGCCAGAAGGCGCTCGATATCCGTGTCATCATGGGCAATCCGCCCTACTCGGTTGGACAGGGCAGCGCGAACGATGACGCGGCGAACCTGACCTATCCGAAGCTCGATGCCCGGATTCGCGACACTTACGCTGCCGAGACGCGCATGACGAACAAGCGGTCGCTTTATGACAGCTATATTCGAGCTATTCGATGGGCCAGTGACCGCATCGGCGACAGCGGGGTTATCGCCTATGTCAGCAACGGAAGCTGGGTGGACGGGAACGCCACCGATGGGTTGCGCAAATGCTTGGTTGATGAGTTTGCGAACATCTTCGTATTTCATCTGCGGGGTAACGCCCGAACGGCGGGCGAGCGCCGCCGCAAGGAGAAGGACAATGTGTTCGGGTTAGGGTCGCGAACCCCCGTAGCGATTACACTGCTCGTCAAGAATCCGTCAGCGACGAAGCACGGGCAGATTCATTTCCACGACATCGGCGATTACCTTTCGCGTGAGGAAAAGCTGGGGATTGTTGCGCGGTTTGGCAGCATTTCCGGCATCACCGAGGCTGATGGATGGCAGGTTGTAGAGCCCGATCTCAATGGAAGCTGGTTGAACCAAGGCGAGATAGACTTCGAGCAATTTATACCCATGCCAGACAAGGAGCGCTCTGGAGACGGTCTGTTTCCCATCTATTCTGCGGGCATGAAAACCAATCGCGATATTTGGTGCTACGATAGCTCGAAATCCGCTCTGTCGTTACGCTTGGGTAAGTCGATCGACTTCTTTAACAAGCTCGACCCAAGCTATTCGCCGCGTGGAGATGAGGCGTCGTTCAAATGGTGCCAGAAGACGCTCGGCGATCTAGCTGCTGGTAAAAAATATGTGTTTGATGAGGGTAAGCTGCGGCTTGCTCACTATCGCCCTTTCACTCGTCAGTGGCTTTACATGGACGGACGATTGAACTGGAGCAAATATCTCACGGATAGATATTTTCCTGCTCCTGACACTAAAAATCGGGTCATCTCGCTGTCAGCGCCGGGATATCGAGGTGAGTTCTCTGTTCTCATGACAGACCTGATTCCGAGCATTCATTTCGGCGATATGGGAGGCGCGCAATGCTTTCCTCTGATTGTGTATGAGACCACGACGAGCGGAGCCGGGGAACTTGATCTTCACTCCTCGGGCCAGAGAAAAGGAATATCAGTTGATGGTGTCGATCATTTTAGGAAAGCATATTTCGATCATAGTATTAGCGAGGATGACCTCTTCTACTACATCTACGCTGTGCTTCACTCGGCGGATTATCGTGAGCGCTACTCCGACAACCTGTCGAAGGAGTTGCCACGCATCCCGGCTGTTAAGGGCATCGAGAACTTCCGCGCGTTCGTAGAGGCGGGGCGGAAGCTCGGCGACATCCATGTCGGTTATGAGGGCGTGGAGCCTTATCCCGTAGTGATCGCGCAAGGTGATCTGCGGCTTGCCAGCATTCCCGATCCCGAGAGCTTCTACCGCGTCGAGCAGATGAAGTTTGCTGGGAAGCGACCAACGCTCGACAAGACCACTGTGGCCTACAATGCGAACATCACCATGACAGGCATCCCGCTGGAAGCGTATGGATATGTCGTCAGTGGCAAACCTGCGCTCGAATGGGTGATGGAGCGTCAGTGCGTGAGAACCGACAAGGCCAGCGGCATCGTCAACGACGCTAACCGCTACGCCATCGAGACGGTCGGCGACCCGGCCTACCCATTGCTACTGTTCCAGCGCATAATCACGGTGAGTTTGGAGACCATGAAGATCGTCCGGGGCCTCCCAGCGCTCAACATCATGCCGCCGACTTCGAACGCTGGTCATGAGGCCACCGCAGACGCATCCTGACCAACATGAAAGAGGAAGTGCCAGCCCCGCCCCCATCATTCACGCGAAAGCAGATGGGGGATGCGTGCGAGATGCTTGTCGCCGCCGAACTCACCCTCGCCGGTGTCCCGGCCCTCAAGGTGCCAGACAACTGGCCGCATTACGATGTTATCGCCCAACCCCTGTCCGGTGAGCCACAGCGCATCTCCGTGAAGTCCCGCACCTTCAAGCGTGGGTCAGCCTATGTGGTTTATCAGGACTATGACGGCTTCGACTGGCTGGCGGTCGTCATTCTCGCATCGGACGGATCACGCGAGCGCGCGGTATATGTGATCCCGCGCCATGAAGCCGACCGCCTCGCTCGCCGGGATAAGGAAACCAGCAAGACCGCACATGAACGCTATTACCGGATCGACGAAATGGAAAAGCTGTTCGCGATCTACCGCGATAACTTCGCGCTCATGGAGCAACCGGAACAGCAGTAATTGGCATCGCCGATGCGGTGCTCGCCACGGCATCCTTCGCCCAAAGTATCAGCGCTTCCGTCCGCGCAGCAAAGTCGAGCACCTGCTCTTCGCTCGCCCCCCAGACACACACCATCAGGGCGAACGGGGCTGGAAGCATCTTGGTCCGGTGCTCATCGTAAAATGACAGACGGCGGGGCATCAGTAGGACATCGGCCACGCCGAACACGCGCTCGCGGAAGGTGGTCGTTTCGGTTCGAGCAGGAAACAGGCCGACGATCATCTCGGCTTCCTGCCTGTCCCATGCGTCGCAGCACCGGCCAATCCAGCGCGTGAGGTCGGAGAACGGCGGATTCACGAATGCCAGCCGCCCGCTCCACCGCGTTGACAACCCGTCGTCCGCCTCGGTTAGCACCCGCTCGGCTTGGACAAAGCTCTGCGGATCACCCGCAGGATCGATGGAGATGGGGCCAAACGAGGCCACAACCCACTCTACCACTTCTGGGGGCGTGAACCGCACATCGCGGCGCTCGTGCCAGTGCGCCCTCACCAAAACGGCTTCCGTTGCCTCGGGAGCCAATACCTTCAGCACCGCTGTCAGGGAGGCCATTGATGCCGAGCCCCGCTCAACCGCCCTGACCGTGGGGAGAGACAGGCCGGTCCTCTCGGCCAGCCTCTGTTGCGTGAGCTTTCGTTGTTTCCTCGCGGCCTGCACCTGCTTGTTGATTACATCGCCTCGCGCGACACCCTTGATCCGAAATCCGATATGAGGGGCAACCTTTGCGAGTGTAGTCATTCGCCCCCCGCCTTGTTCGAGCAAAACAATCGCCTGCCTGCTGACGCCTGCACGAATAGCAACATCGTCCTGAGTGAGGCCAACCGACTTGCGGGTCCGTCTGATGGCTGAGCCAATTTCCATAGAAAGCTATTCCGACATTTTTGTCACGATAGGTTTCTATTCCGGTCGTGTCTAGCAGGCTTACGGCAACCTCGACCCGATCTGCATAGAGGACACCGCCTCTGCAATCTCACGATCGAGCGCCTCATTGTCGGCTTGAATGGACTCCGGCACCGCTGACATCATGTGAACCGCCTCGGGCCAGAATATGAAATAGCCCCATCCGCTGTTTTCCGAGAGCCCGCTCTCACGCCAGCGGGGATCGATCCCAGAGCAGCGCAACTCTAACCTGACGGCGGAAATGTTGGACGAAAGACGCAGTAGCGCGGCGCGCAGAGAGTGCCCATCCTCGCCGGTGAACTCAGTGCCAGACGCCAACACCAACCTGACGAAATAACCCGCGAACACCCTTGTTTTACCCGTTGATACAAGCCCGCTTGAATAGGTGGCGTCGATGGCAGCGCCTTCGTGATCCAGCACCATCACCTGCCCCGTGCCTCTGACTTCATAGTGTCGCCACGCCATATAGTTCTCCTCAATCGCTCCCATATTTAGGCAGCAGATAATCGACCATGGAGGACGGGCGAGATCACTGATCGGCTCTTCTCTGGTCACCTTCAGTGTAACGAGTGAAGGATATGTAGGGTGTTTTTATCCTTCTATCAGCCAAATAGCCATAAACTCTCTTCAGATTATCGATACTAAACTTATGACTTCATGGCCTACACTTTCACTAATATTGCAGGCGATCGATGAGTTGGTTTATAAATACCTCATCAAGGCGGTCGCTCGCTATGGACCAGATCACATAAATACTGAAGACGATCCAGTGAAGAAAGGATTGGATATTCGGTAAGCGTTAGGGTTCGGGGCGGAGCGACACGCCTCGGACCCTTTTTTATTGGAGAATGCTTACCACAATGACTTACCGTTCCTTCCTTACCACGCACCGGATGGCTCTTGAGGAACGCCATGCCGCGAACGACGACCTCCGCCCGCACGACATCTTCGACGGCATCGACTTCGAACAGGACAACCGCCCGTTGTTCAGGTGGGCGCAGGACCAGCGCCTCGTAACTCAGCAGGACATTCGGGATGGCCGTCGTCAGGCGTCGATAACTGCTGCGCTGGGCACATGCCCCAGCACGCCGCCAGAGTTCGTGAATGTCCTCGCGCGGCAACTTGATGTCCGGGTGCGTTTCAACGGCACGATGACGCGGATCGACCTCGCAACCGGCCAGCGCCTCGACATCCTGACCACTGATCTCGCGCGCGACTGCCGTCTGGCGAACGCATCACTAGGCGTCGGCTTCAATCGCTCCGACATCGACGATGCGGTCGATGGTTGGTATCAGACCGAGCGGCAGGGACGGATCGCTGCCATTCGTGATCAGATCGGCGAGCGCGCTGATTTCGACTGGGAGTTGGTCGCCCGCACCTGCTTCGATTGCAGCGAAACTTCCACCTCCTTCGTGGCCGCTGTGCTGCGCAAGTTCGTGCATCAGGTGATCAGCAAGTTGCACGGGAAGCAGGTTGGATATCACCTCATGCCGGTGCTGACCGGCAGGCAGGGAAGCGGTAAGACCTACTTCCTCAAGCATCTGTTCGGCCCACTCGCCGAGCTTGCCCGCAGCGCTGACTTCCGGTCGATCAGCGACGATCGGATGATCGACCTCTGGCAGAGCTACATCATCTTCATCGACGAGATGGGCTATGCGGATCGATCGGATGTCGATGTCGTAAAAAATGTCATCACCGCCGAGACGCTCGACCGCCGACCGATGCGCACCAACGCGATCCAGACCGTGCGGCAGCGCGCGACGCTGATCGGCGCGTCGAACAAGGCGCTCTCCGAACTGATCCGCGACGAGACCGGCAATCGGCGCTTCGTCGCCATAGAATACAAGCCACCCGAGGATCGCGATTTCATCGCATCGCTGGACTGGTCGGCAGCATGGCAGAGCGTGAAGCACACGGATGCTGATCCCATGGAAGATCATCGCGACATGCTTGCGAATGTGCAGGAGGGCGAGCGGCACTATGGGCCTGTCGAGGCATGGCTGCGCTCGCTCGCCTCGGGCGAAACCGACCTTGGCCGGATTGTGTATGACGATAAGATTCGCACACAAGACCTCTATGAAGCCTTTCTGTCGCACCGGCGCACCGTCGTCGCTGATCACGATCCGGTAGCGCGAACGCGAGACGCATTTTCGAAAGAGATCGGACGGGTCATCGGTCAGCATCCGGGCATCTGTCCTCTGGTGAAAGGCCGCGACAGCACGGGCGTCGCTTGGCGTTGGGTGGGTGCCAAGCCTCTCGCGCTCGTGCAGGGGCGGCGGGCATGATCCGGGTTTCCGTCGTCGAGCATGTCCAAGATCGTCGGCCCGAAATGTTCGGGCCAATAGATTGGAGCGAGTTTGCCGACCTCATGGCCCAGCAAAGCCAAGAGGTCGCCGAACCTTCAACCAAGGCCATGCAACTGTGCATTTCACCCGCGATCTATCCATCGGGGTCATACCGATCGAAGGCAGCGGCAACGGGGTGGAATTGGTTCGCCGCTGACATCGATAACAAGGCGGGCAACCGCCCCGGTGCGACGATCAACGAGATTGCAGATGTGATGGACGCATTCGCCTCTCCCTACCTGATCTACACGACGGCCAGCCATCAGCCGGAAGCCCAGTGCTTCCGGCTGATGTTCCCACTCGATCGCATGATCGATGCCCACGAGTTCGATGCCGTATGGCGTTCGTTCGCAATCGGCTTCGGCTGCTTCGACGAGCAGACCAAGGACATCTCCCGTCTGTTTATCGCGCCGCGCGCATGGACGGGGCGGAAAAACCAGTTTCTCCACCGCGCGAACGGCAGGCCGGTCTGTGTCGATGACATCGTGGAGGCATATCCTGCCTCCATCGAGCCGAAGGTTGATCTGGGGTTGATGGAGATCGCCGGAGCGTCGCGACAGGCTGGTCGCTATGCCGACAATTTAACCGATCTCGATAGCTCACCCATCGTTCCTACCCGTGCCGTGGAGGCGGCGCTCATGGGAGCGCCCGGTGGGCGGATGTTCCGCTTCCTTTGCTCGGTTGCTTGCTCCGCACGGCGAAAAGGCTACGCGCTCGACGCCTACGAGCTTCGCCTGATCGCCGCGCAGATGGCGATGCGCATGGGGCGGCGAGACAATAGCGATCTTTCCCGCGACATTCGAAACGCGCTGGCGTTCGCTGATATGCGAGTGATCGAGCGGCAGGCGAACCGGTTATGCAGATTGCAAAAGGTTCTAACCGGGCGGAGGTAGATGCTCGGCAGCGTTGGCAATGTTAGCGATATGGTCGAGGAAGCCATAGCGAAGACGGACGGGTCGTGATCTCGCGGTAGCTGTGCGCGTAGTTGAACACCCAGTTGGCTTCATCCAAAGCCTGCTCGGCGGCCAGTCTGGACATTCCGGTAAAGCCTCTCCCGGAAGCGACCGCCTCCAGATACTCCGTCGAGCATACAGTGATTTTTCGGTCATCGGATTTTGCTGTCAGTAGATAGGCGTCAAAATCTGGCCCGCTCAGTCCAGCGACCCAGTGATACTGGGTCTCCCATCTCGAATAGGGATCAAAGTCCGAGTAGCATAGAAATGTGTCGCGCCAACCTTCAGGATTGATGCGGACAACCTTGAAAGTGTGAGGCGCGGCTTCGCCATTGACGACATCATGGCTATAGACTTCGGTATTCCCACCGCCGAGCAGCGGCCCCATCTTGCCTATGAAGGGTCGATCGCCTTTGTGGCGACGGAACAATCCATTCTCATGGCTCGACGCTTTTGCTTCCGTCTTATGTCGCCATAACTGCCGGATGGTAATCCGCGTGGTATTGGGCTCTCGCGCAAAACGCCGAGCAATCCGCTTACAGGTCATGCCGAACTTCCAATAGCATGTGCCGTCATGCTCAATCAGCAAGTCGTAAGTTTTATGTTCCCCTTCGACATCGGGCTCTCCCGATTCGTTGATGATTTCAGCTACCATTTGGTCATGCTATTCGGAGATGCGGCGAGCGCAAGGCGATCGAGCATCGTCTCCAACCCGCCATTCATCGCCGGACATAGGCCCCGCCTGCGGCAGGATGTCTCCGACGATAGCAACCACCTTCGGACACCATCGCTGCCGATGCAATGAACGGCGTTCCAGAAACCCTCACGCCGATCGACGCGATAAAGCCCTGTATTTCCGTCGATCTGCCGCCCCCGATTTCACGGTTCCAGAAATGGTTGATGCGGGAAAGAGGCGTTAACCGCCGAGGGCGTAAAAACGGGTGGAGAACAGCGGGGAGCCCCGGTCAGGCATGTGGAATGACGACAATGCCATCTACGATGATGGCGAATGGATCACTTGGACCGAGATCAACTCCCACCTTGAACGGTTAGAGTTCGAAGCCCGCTTTCCAGACCTCGAAGCCGATCTGGTGCCGATCTTCCAAAGCCTGCTTTCCACGGCGCAGGATTACTACGAACTGACCGGGCGGCACCTTCAGGTCTACGGCGACCTCGGCGAGCTATATGGCGCGATCACGCACGGGCTGAAGCTGCACCGCAACTACGCCCAAGGGTCAGACGGGAAGATCGGCAACCACTTTGTCGAGGTGAAGACCATCACGCCGTTCAAGAGCAACGATGTCGTCGCCCTCAACCTCAAGCGCAACTTCAGCAAGGTGCTGGTCGTGAAGATCAGCGCCGACTTCGAGGTCAGGGGGAAGCTCATCGACCGGAAGGCGTTGCCCAAGGTCAACGGCGACCGGCTCATGCTCTCGTGGGATCACTTCGAGTAGGCCGACGCCGCCTTGAGGATCACCGCGCCGGTTCGATGAGCGCCATCAACTGATTGCCGGTGCCGATGATGCGGAAGGCGTCATCGACGGTCTTGCCAGTGGTGGGCTCATAGGTGCCGAGGATGCGCCCCGCAAAGTCGAACGCGCGCTGACGCCCCTGCGTCATGTCCTCGATGTGGCCGATGGTAAAACCGCGCTGATCCCGGATCATCGTTCGCGCCATGCTCGCCTCCCTTGTGATGGAAGATCGACGCTCTCATGGGATTGCGATTTTCTGAAGCGAAATGAGTGCGTTGCCGGGTGCCTCGCCGCCTCGATAGGGCAACCATCAGCAAGACGGTCAGTGAGGCAGATCGCCGCCTCGCATTGGTGGCATTTTCTTGACGAAATACAGTTCTGTGAGAAGGTCTTAGGACCAAACGGGACAGTCAGGAGGCTCAATGGGCAAGACGCTCGGCTACGCACGGATCAGCACATCGCAGGGGCAGGACGCCGCCAGCCAGAAGACGATGCTGGAGAAGCTCGGCGCGGTCGTCGTGTTCGTCGATATCGGGAATGGCTCGAAGCTCACCGGCCGCGACCAACTCGAAGCCGCCCTGCGCCTGCTCGATGAAGGCGACACCCTGTTGGCACTTCACCCAGACAGACTCGCCCGCGACACCGGCGACCTGCTGACGATCGCCAAGCGCGTCATTGAGAAGAAGGCGGTGCTGCGGATCAATGACCCGGCCATCATGCTCGACGGCACCGACATCATGGCCGAGGTCATGCTGACCGTGTTCGGGCTGGTGGGGATGATGGAGAAGCATTTCATCAAGGCGCGGCAGCGCCGGGGGATCGAGGCCGCGAAGCAGCGTGGCGATGTCTACAAGGGCCGTCCCTCGACGATCAGCCCGGACGCTGTGCGCGATCTTCGTCAGCAGGGGTTCGGTGCCACCCAGATCGCCAAGCGCCTCAAGATCGGGCGTGCGTCGGTCTACCGGCTGCTCGCCGCCTGATCACAGGGTGCGCAGCCACTCGATCGCCTCATTGAGGGGCATCGTTTTCCCCGGCTGAGCCGCTGCATGCTCGACCCACGCGAGGAAATCCGGGTCGAGCGGAGCGCCCCGGCAGATCGGGCACGGCTCGTCCGTCCCATTATCATCGCACCGTTCGCCATGCTGATCCACGATCCCGGAGCCTCCACACATGACCAAGCCCGATCATACCACAGGCTCACCGGCGTCGCTCAGTGAACATAGCGCTGACGGTCAGGGCCGTGATGATGCGGGTGTTCTTCTGGGACTCGAACCGACAAGACCTCTCAGCATTGAAAAGGCAGCACAAAATCCGAGCGATCTCACCGACCTCGATAGCCAGCTCTGCTACGCTCCTCTTCTGGGCACCAGCACTTCTCAAGTGCTTGAAATCTCTCGGGGATCGTCCAAAGAACGGTCCCCGGAGAGCATCTGCTACCCCAAACTGCTACTGGAAAATGGCCCATCATCGGGCCGAAAACCCCGGCAAATCGTGCCTGTTGATGACCGTGTTTGCTACGGTGCGCACCGCCTATGTTTGCTTGCGTTCAGCATGCAATAAGCCAAACAAGACGAACCTCGAACTCGGACTCCTAAATGCTTATCCCTTCGAATACGACGCTTTTTGCTCTGCTGGTTGGCTCGGGGGTTGTAGCTGCGCTGATCACTCAGATCGCGGCATTTCTACTTTCTAAATTTCAACGAACTCGACAGGGGCGTTACATTGCATTGAGAAGTGCGCTCGCGATCGAAGAGTTCGGCTCAGACTGTTTGGTCGTTATATACGAAATTGAGGGTTATGAAGAGGATGAGTCTTGGGGCAAGCAGCATGTCACCCTTCCGAAGTTGACCAGTTTCCCCGAGGATGATGAGGGGTGGAGGGCACTCCCGCCAACCCTTGCCCATCGCCTGCTATCGTTTGCTCCGAAAATCCGTAACGAACAACGCAACATAGATTTCTACTGGCAAAACACGGAGCCAGATGATGCCACCACAGCTTGTAGCAAGGCGGCATTGGCGTTGGGCTGCGACGCTGATCTTTTGGGACGCGACATCCGCCAAGAAATGAAGCTGCCGTCTCGTGATGCCGCATGGGATTGGGGGCGGCGGCTGCAAGATTTGCGTCAAAAAAGTTACAGAGACGAAGACTAGCGTGCCCCTTCACTTACTCCTGTCGGCCGTGACAGTGAGGAAAGATCAACCTCCCGGAACGAAAGCCGCAAAATGGCCTCTTGGAGCGCATCAACACGATAGCCGCTACCGTAGTTCTCGTGGACGGCGGTGCGGGACGAACCGGTCGTCCAACCGCCCAGCAACAAGGCAATGTCGTGGTCGATCCGTGCCGCGCGTAGCTCGTCCCTAAAGTTGTGTCGAAAAGAGTGGAACGAAGTGCGGCTCCGCTGCGCGCCGCACGCGCGGAGGAACTGGGTGAACCATTTGCTGAAAGCCACCGGGCGCGAACCCGTTGATCCCGTCTCGATATCGTCGAACAGCTTCTTCTCCCCCGCCTTTCGCTTCTCCTCGGCGAAGTGAAGCAGCCCACAGTCGATGAGTGTCGGGTGGACAGGAATGAGCCGGTCGCTCGCGGTAGTCTTCAACTGCTTATCGGTCGTCCCGTTTAGTGAGCGCAGACTCACCACGATACAATCGACGCCATCGACGGCGCGGATATCGGTGGCATCAAGCTGGCAGATTTCACCCAATCGTGCGCCGGTGAACAGCGCGATGAGCGGCACCCAGAATCGCGCGTTCCGTGGGCGGTGATCCCCAACTTTATTGTAGCCGCGCCCGCCATCGACGCAGCCGCGATAGAGCGGCGCATTAAGATCGCAT